>Ga0196978_1000890_pt1 | contig 14388 bp, 15 predicted proteins | sample S3v_2013CmetaG_FD_155491 | JGI IMG/M metagenome (GOLD analysis project Ga0196978, IMG submission 155491) | Soil microbial communities from Anza Borrego desert, Southern California, United States - S3+v_20-13C | ecosystem: Environmental > Terrestrial > Soil > Desert | place: USA: California... | reverse complement strand
TACGCGCGCGCCTCGATCTATGCGCTGCCGGCGCGCTACGAGCCGTTCGGACTGACGGCGCTCGAAGCGGCGCTCGCAGGCTGCGCTCTCGTGCTCGGCGACATCCCCACGCTGCGAGAAGTGTGGTGCGAGGCGGCGCTGTACGTGCCGCCGGACGATCATCCGGCGCTGAAGGAGGCGCTGTCGCGCCTCATCGCGGACGCGTCGCTGCGCACGACCCTGGCACGCGCAGCACGGCGACGCGCGCTCGAATACACCCCGGAGCGCATGGCGCGCGGTTACGAGCGCGTCTATGCGGCGCTTGCGGGGGATGCCGGTTACGCGCGCGCGGGCCGTAAGTCGGCTGCCGCGCAGGAGTCACGCCAGTGCGCGTCGTAATCTTCTGCCATTCGCTGGTTTCGGACTGGAACCACGGCAACGCACATTTCCTGCGCGGTATCTGCACGGAGTTGCTGGCGCGCGGCCATGCGCTCGACGTGTACGAGCCTGCGGATGCGTGGAGCGTCTCGCATCTGGTGGCCGAGCATGGTGAGACACCCATCGCGGGCTTCCGGCGCGCCTATCCGGCCCTGCGAAGCCGCCGCTACGGGCCCGAGCTCGATCTCGATGCCGCGCTCGCCAGCGCGCAGCTCGTGCTCGTCCACGAATGGAACGATCACGCGCTGGTACAGCGAATCGGCGAGCACCGACGTCGCAACGGCCATTATCGGCTGCTGTTCCACGACACGCACCACCGCTCGATCACGGAGCCTGACGCGATGGCCGCGTATCGCCTGGAGCACTACGACGGGGTGCTCGCGTTCGGCGCGGTGATCCGTGATCTATACCGACAGCTCGGGTGGGCGCAGCGCGCGTGGACGTGGCACGAAGCCGCCGACACGCGAATCTTTCGGCCGCTCACCGGAGAGTCGCGTCGCGGCGATGTCGTGTGGGTCGGCAACTGGGGCGATGACGAGCGCGCCTCGGAGCTCGATGAGTTCCTGCTCGAGCCGATTCGCGCGCTGCGACTGCAGGCGCTGGTCCACGGCGTGCGTTATCCGGCCGACGCGCTCGCTCGCTTGGCGGAAGCCGGCATTGCGTACGGCGGTTGGCTGCCCAATTACGAGACCCCGCGCGTGTTCGCGCGCCATGCAGCGACGGTGCACGTGCCGAGACGTCCGTACGTGAAAGCACTGCCGGGCGTGCCGACGATCCGTGTATTCGAGGCGCTCGCGTGCGGTATACCGCTGGTTTGCGCGCCGTGGGAGGACACCGAGGGGCTGTTCGAGCCCGGCGCCGACTACCTCGTGGCGCGCAGCGGCGCGGAGATGAAGCGGCATCTCGACGCGGTGATCCGTGATCGTGATCTTGCGCGCGAGCTGGCGGAGCACGGACGCCGCACGATACTGGCGCGGCACACGTGCGCGCACCGGGTCGACGAGCTCCTGCGCATCCATGCCGAGCTGGTTGGCCGCACCAGAACAGTCGGGCTCGCGGTATGAGCCGCGGCCTCGACATCGCTTTCTTCGGCTCGAGCCTCGTCTCCGCGTATTGGAACGGCGCTGCAACGTACTACCGCGGCATCGTGCGGGCGCTGTACGAGCGCGGTCACCAGGTCACCTTCTACGAGCCCGATGCTTACGGGCGGCAGCAGCACCGCGACATTGCCGATCCCGACTGGGCGCGCGTCGTCGTCTATCCGGGTGAGGGCGAAGCGCACGCGCTGCGCACGCTCGAAGCCGCGCGCGGCGCCGATCTCGTCATCAAGGCGAGCGGGGTCGGCGTGTTCGACGAGCTGCTCGAAAAAGCCGTGCTCGATTTGCAACGTCCGGGAACACTGGTCGCATTCTGGGACGTCGACGCGCCCGCGACGCTCGATCGCATGCGAAGCGCTCCGCGGGATCCGTTTCGCGCGCTGGTGCCCCGATACGATCTCGTGCTGACCTACGGCGGCGGCGATCCTGTCGTGAATGCCTACCGCGAGTTCGGCGCCAAGATATGCGTGCCGATCTACAACGCGCTCGATCCTTCGACGCACTATCCGGTCGAGCCGGCCCCGCGTTTCGAAGCCGATCTCGGTTTTCTCGGCAATCGCCTGCCGGACCGGGAGGCGCGGGTGGAGCGGTTTTTTCTCGACGCCGCCGCGCGCCTGCCGCAGCGCCGCTTCCTGCTCGGCGGCAGCGGATGGGAGGGGAAGCCGATGCCGGCGAGCGTGCGTTACGTGGGGCACGTCTACACCGCCGAGCATAACGCGTTCAACTGCACGCCGCGCGCAGTGCTCAACGTAAGCCGCGAGAGCATGGCGCGTTATGGCTTCTCTCCTGCGACGCGTGTGTTCGAGGCGGCGGGTGCGGGCGCATGCCTGATCACCGACGCGTGGGAGGGCATAGGCCTTTTCCTCGAACCGGGCACGGAGGTACTCGTCGCCGTTCACGGCGAGGAAGTGGCGGAGCACGTGGAGCGTCTGGACGCACCGACCGCGAGGCGCATCGGGCGCGCGGCGTACGCGCGCGTGCTCGCCGAGCACACGTACGCGCACCGCGCCGCGCAGCTCGAAGCGCTGCTCGAGGGGTGCAGCGTGCCCGTTTGCGCAGGTGCGACGGCATGAATGTCCCGAAGTTGAAGATCGTCCTGCTGGGGCTCTCGATCACGTCGTCCTGGGGAAACGGTCACGCGACCACCTACCGCGGGCTCGTACGCGAACTGGCACGTGCCGGACATGAGGTGACGTTCTTCGAGCGCGACGTGCCCTGGTACGCCGCTCACCGCGATTTGCCGAAGCCGCCGTGGGGCAGAACGGTCCTGTACGGAGGTCTCGATGAGCTGCGGGACAGTCACGCGCACGAAGTGTCCGCGGCCGACGTCGTGATCGTCGGCTCGTACGTCCCCGAAGGCGTGCGCGTCGGCGACTGGGTGCTCGAGCAGGCGCAGGGCATCACCGCGTTCTACGACATCGACACGCCGGTTACCCTGGCGAAGCTCGCGCGGGGTGATCACGAGTACCTGGCCCCCGGGCAGATTCGCCGCTACGACCTGTATCTGTCGTTCACCGGCGGTCCGACGCTCGCGCGTCTCGAGCGCGACTACGGCTCGCCGATGGCGCGCGTCCTGTACTGCTCGTTCGATCCCGAGCTCTACTTCCCGGAGGATCAGCCGCTCGCGTGGGACCTGGGTTACATGGGCACCTACAGCGATGACCGGCAGCCGACGGTGGACTCGCTGCTGCTCCAGCCCGCGCGCGGCTGGCCGTCGGGCCGCTTCGCGATCGCGGGACCGAGCTATCCCGAAACGGGTCGTTGGCCGAAAAACGTTCGGTACATGCCGCACCTCGCGCCGAACGCGCACCGAACGTTCTATAACCGGCAGCGCTATACGCTCAACGTCACGCGCGCGGACATGATCGCCGCCGGCTGGTCGCCGAGCGTGCGGCTGTTCGAAGCTGCCGCATGCGCAACGCCGATCATCAGCGATCGCTGGCGCGGCATCGAGTCGCTGTTCACGCCCGGACGCGAGATTCTGCTCGCCGATTCAGCGGCCGCAGTGCTCAAGATCCTGCGCGATTGTCCGGAACGCGAGCGCGTGGCGATCGGCAGGCGCGCGCGCACACGCGTGCTCTCGGCGCATACCGCGGCGCATCGCGCGGCCGAGCTCGAGCGCTATCTCGCGCAGGCGCTGTCGCGCGTCGCGGCCTGATCTCTCATGCCGCGCAGCGCAAGCTATCGCAGGAGCGTCGCGGCACGGCGGGATGTCCACGAGGTCGGTACTTTCGCGAGCAGCTCGAGAAGCACCAGAGCCAGCGCGGCGCGCCGGCGAAAGATCGAAGCGCTCGCGCCCTGGTTTCACAATCTGCATTTTCCGGACGGCACCCAGACCGCGCCGGACCATTTTCTCGGCGGGGACTTCCCCGCGTTCAAATGGCGGGAGATCGCGCCGGCGCTGCCGGCGCGGCTCGATGGATGGCGCGTGCTGGACGTGGGATGCAACGCCGGGTTCTACAGTTTCGAGCTCGCACGCCGGGGCGCGCACGTCACCGCGATCGACATCGATCCGCACTATCTCGCGCAGGCGCGCTGGGCCTGCAGGCAATTCGGCCTCGAATCGCGCGTGCGCTTCAGGCGGATGGAAGTGTACGAGATCGCGCGCGATCCTCAGGGCTTCGATCTCGTCTGGTTCATGGGCGTCTTCTATCACCTGCGCTATCCGTTGCTCGCGCTCGACCTGCTCGCGCAGCGCACGCGCCGGCTGATGGTGTTTCAGACGCTCACGATGCCGGGCGACTCGGTTTACGCGCCACAACCGGACTACCGGATCGACGAGCGCACGCCGCTGCTCGAATCGGGCTGGCCCAAGATGGCGTTCATCGAACAGCGATTCTCCGGCGATCCGACGAACTGGTGGGTGCCGAATCATGCCGGGGTGGAAGCGCTGCTGCGCTCGAGCGGGCTCAGCGTGAAGTCGCGGCCCGCTCACGAGGTCTATGTCTGCAAGCGCGTCACGCGCCGGCAGCGGCCAATCTATGGATCGCAGCTCGAGAGTATCACCGGCCTCGTCCAACGCGCTGCACCGCGCCGCCGCTTGCGCTAAAGCGTTGCGCGAGAGGCTCTATACTCACGCATTTTGACCCGTAAGACGGGGAGACTCGATGCGACTCGGCATGTTCATGATGCCGCTGCACCCGGCCGGGCGCGCCCCCGCCGAGACGCTGCAGGAAGACCGCGAAGCGATCGTGCTCGCCGACAAGCTCGGTTATTACGACGTGTTCGTCGGCGAGCATCTCACGGAAAAATCCGAGAACGTCACCAACAGCTTCATCTTCCTTGCGAGCGTCATCAGCGATACGAAGCACATCAAGCTCGCGACCGGCACGTCGAACCTGTCGCACTCGCACCCGGCGCTGATCGCCTCGCATGCCGCGATGTTCGATCATCTGGCCAAGGGCCGCTTCATCTTCGGTATCAGCCCCGGCGCGCTCGCGTCCGACGCCGAGGCGCTGGGCATACTCGGCGAGGACCGCAACAAGCTCTTCGCCGAAGCGATCGACGTGATCCTCGCGATCTGGGAGCGCGATGCTCCGTACGACATCGATTTTCCGGGCAACAGGTTCAAGGTCACGACGGCAAAGACCAGCGTCGCGGAGATCCAGCGCGGCACGCTTTACAAACCGTACCAGAAACCCCGTCCGGAGATCGTGGGCACGGTGGTCGCGCCGTTTTCGAAAGGCGTGGTCGCGATGGGCGAGCGCGATTTCCATCCGTTGTCGGCGAATTTCCTGCTGACGAAATGGCTGCCGAGTCATTGGACGAACTACGTCGAAGGCAAGCGCAGGGCCGGATGCGTCGCCGATCCGGCGGACTGGCGCGTCGCGCGTACGATCTTCGTCGCGGACGACGACAAGGCGGCGCTGCGCTATGGCCGGAGCGACTCGGCGAGCCCGTATCGCTATTACTGGAAGATGCTGCTCACGAAGATGATGCTCTCGAAGCGTCACGCGATCTTCAAGACGCACGAGGAGCAGGACGACCGCGAGCTCACCGAGGACTACATGCTGCGCAATCTCGTGATCTGCGGCACGGTCGGGAGCGTCGTGGACCAGATCCTCGCGTTGCGCGAGGAGATCGGGGATTTCGGCGAGATCGTTTACGCGAACATGGACTGGGTCGATCCGGCGCTCGCGAAACGATCGATCGAGCTCATGGCGACCGAGGTGATGCCGCGGGTGAATGCGGCGATCGCGCAGGAATCCACGCGCCGCGTCGCGTCGAGCTAGCGACGCGTGGAAACGCCGGCTGACAGGCAGCCGGCGCGGCACGACGGTGTTACGGTCTGGAGTAGGTGCGGTTGCCGGGACGCGGAAGGCGCGGCTGTGCGGCTTCGAACACGTAGCCCTTCTGCTGGGCCGCGGCGAGGCAGCGTTCGTATTTTTCGTAGGATGACCGCGACTCGGCGACGACGGCGCGATCGACCGACAGCTGCTGCCAGCGCCAGCGCATGTCCTCTCCGACGAAGAATCTCCAGATGACTCTCATTGACACATCCTCCTTGGCACGAGCGATGGTTTATCGTGGTGAATGCATGGACGACGGCTGGCGCGCAAGGCGATGGCCGCGTCGGACGAAATGGACTTAGGGGTGGCTGCTGTGCGGCGTCTCGGGTTCGATCGCCGCCGTTCAAATACTGATACGGGTCACTATAGCACAGGATGGTCTTTACGGCTCATTCGGACGACAATCGTCCGCATTATGGTCGCGCATTAGTGTGATGCCGCATGCACTCAGGCCGGGGCTCACCGGGACGACTGAAATCGTCGTGGGCACACGCGACACCGCGCCGCATGTGGGCAGCGGGAAAATCAAAGTGCTCGCAACGCCCGTGATGGTGAGCCTGATGGAGGAGGCTGCGCTCAACGCCGTCGAGGGTCTGTTGCCGGCGGGGCACCAGACCGTGGGGACGCGGCTCGACATCACGCACGTCGCCGCGACGCCGGTGGGGATGCGCGTCACCGCCGGTGCCGAAGTGACCGCTGTGGAAGGACGGCGGATCGTCTTTCGCGTGTGGGCCGACGACGAGGCGGAGCGTATCGGCGAAGGCGTGCACGAGCGCATCGTCGTCGACGTCGCGCGTTTCGACGCGCGCGCGCAGGCGAAAGCGCCGCCGCGCGGACGCTAGCGCCGAACTTTTGGAGGGGTGTGGAGTCGAGACCAGTATGAGGGCCATCTGCGTGCGCGCGTTCGTCTGCTTTACCGGCCTTGCCGCGGGCTTGACCGCTGCGCACGCGGCCGATACCGAGGTGCAGCGCCAGCTCCAGCAGCGCGACCAGCAGCAGACGGAGCTGCGTCTGAAGATGCAGCAGCAGATCGATCGTTCGCTGCAGCGGCCGCAATCCGCGGGCACGCAGGCGCCGCTGCAGACGCCGCAGAGCGACGGGCGGCGTCGCGAGCTCGAGCGTGACCAGCAGCGGCGGCTACAGATGCTGCACGATCAGCAATTGCGCAGCGCAATTCCGGCACCGGACGCGACGCACACGCAGCGCGACTTGGAACGGCAGCGCGCGCTCAACGCGAGCGGTTCGGAGCTTCAGAGATTCGGGATCGAGCGGCGGCTGGAGCCCGGCCGCGCCGGGCCGGCGCCGTGAGCTCCGCCGCCGGTCAGTAATCCGGGTTGTAGCTCTTGATGATGACGCCGCCGGACTTCTCGTCCGGTTCGAGCGTGAGCAGCGCCCGCGACTGCGCGTCCTCGAGGAGCTTGCCGAAGCTGCGAAAACCGTAGTAGGCCTCGTTGAACCCGGGGCTGCGGCGCTTGAGCGCCTGCTTCACCATCGAGCCCCAGATCTTTTCCTCCGCGCCGCGCTCGGCGAACAGCGCCTCGACCGTCTCCATTACGAGGTCGACGGCCTCCTGCTTCTTGTCGGCCGGTTCGCTGGCGGCCTGCTTTGGCGCGCTGTCCGCTTCGGCCGCCGGTGTTTTCTTCTTCCGGCCTTGCTTCTTCGCGCGCTCGCGAACGAGATCGTCGTACAGGATGAACTCGTCGCAGTTCGCCATCAGCAGGTCCGAGGTCGATTTCTTCACCCCCACGCCGATCACGATTTTATTGTTCTCGCGCAGCTTGGATACGAGCGGCGAGAAATCCGAGTCGCCGCTGACGATCACGAAGGTATCGACATGGCCCTTCGTGTAGCAGAGGTCGAGCGCGTCCACCACCATCCGGATGTCGGCCGAATTCTTGCCCGACATGCGCACGTGCGGGATCTCGATCAGCTCGAAAGACGCCTCGTGCATCGATTTCTTGAAATCCTTGTAGCGGTCCCAGTCGCAATAGGCCTTCTTCACGACAATGCTGCCTTTCAGCAGCAGGCGCTGAAGCACCTTGCCGATATCGAATTCGGCGTATTTCGCGTCGCGCACGCCGAGCGCGACGTTTTCGAAATCGCAGAATACGGCCATGTTGCGGGTGTCCTGACTGCTCATCGGCATTGTTTGCAAGCGTGATCGAGGACGCGATTGTGACCGCTAAAGCGTACGCTTGTCGATGCGCCGGCGCCGCGCCGGCCGGGCGAGCCTTGCGCGCTTCTATCACAGCCGCTTTGGGAGCATGATAAGACGCATGACGCAGGACGTATTCGCAAGTCACCGCAGTCATATGGTGGCGGAGATCGAGGCCGAAGCGCTGCTGACGGCGGCGTACACGGGCCGCGGTGTTTTCAGCGCGCAGGTGATGCAAGTGATCGGGCGCGTGCCGCGGCACGAGTTCGTTCCGGTCGAGATCCAGGCGTACTCGTATCTGAACCGTCCGCTGCCGATCGGCTTCGAAAAGACGGTGTCGCAGCCCTACATCGTCGCGCTCATGACCGACGTGCTCGAGCTCCGGCGTGAGGACAAGGTGCTGGAGATCGGAACCGGCGCCGGCTACCAAGCCGCGGTGCTTGCGGAGATCGTCAACCGCGTTTACACCATCGACCTCATCGACGAGCTCGCGGCGGGAGCGGAGAAGCGCCTGAAGCGCCTCGGCTATGCAAACGTCGAAGTGCGCGTGGGCAACGGCTACTACGGCTGGCCGGAGCACGCGCCCTATGACAACATTATTGTGACAGCCGCGTGCGATCTCGCGCCCCCGCCGCTCATGGCACAGCTCAAGCCGGGCGGCCGGATGATCATCCCGACTGGCATACCGGAGCAGCAGTCGCTGGTGCTGATCGAGAAGTCGGCGGCGGGCAGCTTCTCGACGCGCGAGCTGCTGCCGGTGCGATTCTCGGAGCTCGACGAGCCGGGACAGTTCGCCGGCGCCGCCTGACGCGGCTACCTTGTTCAGTTGCGCGGCCCGCCGCAGTCCCGCTAGAGTGCCGCCCCATGGGAAGGCACTCGGAAGAGAAGGCCGTGCTTTTCGCCGACATCAGCGGAAGCAGCGCGCTCTATCAGAAGTTCGGTGACGCGACGGCGCGGCAAATGGTCGTCGCCTGCATCGAGACGATGTCCTCCGTGCTGCCCCGCTTCGAGGGCGAGCTCGTGAAAACGGTCGGTGACGCGATTCTCTGCGTGTTTCCGACGGCCGATCTCGCGGCGCTCGCGGCAGGCGAGATGCAGTCGGCCGTTGCGGCCGCGCGCTTCGCGAATCACCCGATGGCAATCCATGTCGGCGTGCATTACGGCCGCGTGCTGGTGGAAGATGGCGATGTGTTCGGTGAAACCGTCAACGTGGCCGCTTATCTGACCGCCGTGGCGATGCGGGACCAGATCCTTACCACCGAGATCACCGAGCAGGCGCTCTCGCCCGCGCTCAAGTCGTCCGTGCGCCCGATCTTCAATACCGTGCTCAAGGGCAGCGGCCGCGAGTCGATCGTCTACCAGGTTCTATGGCGACCCGATCGCATGGAGATCACGGATCTCAACGTCCATTCGAGTCGCGTGATCCCCGGCGACAGCGGGAGCCTGATCGTTGCGCTGGGCGACAAGCGCATCCGGCTCGATCGCTGGCGGCCGAACCTGACCGTCGGCCGCAGCCGCGACTGCGATCTCGTCGTGAGCGACCGCTACGCCTCGCGGCAGCATCTCACCATACGCGTGCTGCAGACGCGTTTTTACCTGATCGATCACAGCATCAACGGCACGTTCGTGACGCTGCAGGACGCAGACGAGGTCCACCTGCTGCGCGAGGAGATCCCGCTCGACCGCTCCGGCGGAATGTGCCTGGGCCGCAGCGCAGCCGAGCAGCCGCACGAGCTCATCACGTTCCAGTACGACCGGCGCTCGATGTTCCGGCTGTAGCCCCCGCGATGCGCGGCGGCTGACTGCGCAGGTCCAGCGTCTCCTGAGGCTTACGCAGGCGGCCGGTAGCGCGGATCGTAAATGCTCGCGGGCTGCACCCTGACCGGAGCCTTGCCGTTACGGCGCCGCGCGAGCCATGCGAGGCCATAGAGCGCCAGCAGCGGACCGCCCCACAGCACGAGCGCTTTGCCGACGACCTCTGCGCGGGCGATCGTGACGTCGCGGCGGTATTCGAGCTCGATGTCCGGCGCCTGCCCGCCGTACTTCAGCGCGACACGTGCGAGGAGCTGCCGGTCGTTGAGCAGGCGCGCGGCCATGCGCGTCCACGTTTCGGGACGGCCGCGGTAGCCGATTTCCAGCTCCCACAGGCGATGATGCTGGATGAGCCGCGTGCGCGCCTGCTCGTTCACGCGGATGAGCTGGTCGTATGCGCTGGACGCGATCGGCGTCCCATAGGCGAACGCCGCCGCGATGCACGCGATGCGCAGCCATTGGAGGCGCGAGACCGGTTCGGTCGCGCTGCGGGGAAAGAACGGCAAGGTTTGATTATGGAACACGCGCGCCCCACACCACTGCAAAAAAGGTCTCGAATCGGCGACTGCGGCTTGCAGCGTGCGGGCCGCCGTCATAGAGTCGCGGGGCTCATGCAGTTCACGCGCCTGTTCGCCTTTGCGTTTTTCCTTCTCGCGCCGCACGTTGCGCCGGCGGCATCGCCGGAGACGGTGCGTTTTCCGAGCGCAGACGGCCGCACCGAGCTCCTCGGCTATCTATTCAAGCCCGAAGCGGCCGGACCGCATCCAGCTATCGTAATGCTGCATGGCCGGGGCGGACCATACTCCTCGCTCAAACGCGGCACGTATACCGGCGAGACCCTCACGATGCGCCACCGGATGTGGGGTGAATTCTGGGCGAGCCGGGGCTATGTGGCGCTTCACGTGGACAGCTTCGGGCCCCGTGGCTATTGGGACGGATTCCCTAAGCACTCGTATTCGCAGAGACCGCCGGAGGTGAGCGAACAGTTCGTGCGCCCCCTCGACGCCTACGGGGCGCTCGCCTATCTCCGCACTCGCGGCGACGTCCTCGCGGAGCGCATCGGCCTTCACGGCTGGTCGAACGGCGGCATGACCCTGCTTTCAGCCATGGCCACGGACGGGGTCGCGGGTGATGCTACGATCCGCGGCGGATTCCGGGCCGCCCTCGCGCAGTACCCGAGCTGCCGCACTCAGATCAAACAACCGACCTACCGCCCGTACGCGCCGCTGCTGATTCTCGCCGCCTCCGACGACGATGAGGTCTCCCCCTACGTGTGCCGGGATTTCGCGGAGCTCATGCGAGGGCGCGGTTCTTCCGTGGAGTTCGTCCTCTACGAAGGCGCGCACCATGCGTACGACGACCCCGGCAAGACCAAGCAGAGCCACCCGCCCAACCGCGCGGCCCTGCAGGACAGTCTCTCGCGCGCCGAGGCCTTCTTCGCGCAACATTTGAAGCCGTGATGCAGCCGCGCTGGCGGGCGATCATTTCGGTCGCGCTCGTCGTCGTGTCGGCCACTGCCGCATCGATGGAGCGGCAGCAGCAGAGCGCCGCCATCGCCTCGGCGCATCCGCTCGCAACCGATGCCGGCCGCGCCGTGCTCGACCGCGGCGGCAACGCGTTCGACGCGGCGGTGGCGACGGCGGCCGCACTGGCCGTGGTGGAGCCGTACTCCTCTGGTCTGGGCGGCGGTGGTTTTTTTCTTCTGCACCGCGCTGCCGACGCTCACCAGGTGATGGTGGACGCACGCGAAACGGCGCCGGCTGCGGTTTCGGAAGGTTTGTACCTCGACGGCGAAGGGCGTCCGCTCAGGAACGCGACCACCGTCGGCGGCAAGGCAGCCGCGATTCCGGGACTTCCTGCGGGTCTCGTGCACGTCGCGACCCGCTACGGCAGCCTGCCGCTGACAGTGTTACTCGCGCCCGCGATCCGGCTCGCGCGCGAGGGTTTCCCGGTGGACGCCCGCTACGCGCGAATCGCGAAGCTGCGCGAGGCGTACTTGCGCGCGGGCGTAAATACCACGGTATTCCTCGACAGCGGCAACGCCCCCGCGCCGGGTTTCATCCTGCGCCAGCCGGAGCTCGCCGCGACATTCGAACGTATCGCGCGCGACGGCGCCGAGGCGTTCTACCGCGGACCGGTAGCCGAGTCTCTCGTGGAGACGGTGAACGGTGCGGGCGGCGTATGGCGCGCAGCCGATCTCGAAGGCTATCGCGTGCTCGAGCGCGAGCCGATCCGCTTCGAATATCGCGGCGCGCGGATCACGTCGGCCGCGCTCCCGTCCGCCGGCGGCATCGCGCTCGCGCAGGCGCTGGGAATGCTGGAGCGCTTTGCGATCGAGACGCCGCGCAGCGCGCACTCCGCACACCTCGTGATCGAAGCCTTGCGCCGTGTATTTCATGACCGCGCGCGATACCTCGCCGACCCCGGCTTCGTGCGTGTGCCGGTGACAACGCTCCTCTCGCGCGAGTACAGCGCGCGTCGCGCGAGCGAAATCGACCGCGCGCGCGCCAGCGTGAGCGATACGCTCGCAGACGCACCGCGCGCGGAGAGCCACAATACGACGCACCTGTCGGTGGTCGACAGCGCCGGAAATCGGGTGGCCGCCACGCTCACGATCAATCTGCTGTTCGGTTCCGGCCTCGTCGCCCCGGGCACCGGCGTTCTCATCAACAACGAGATGGACGATTTCAGTCTGCGCGATGACGTGCCGAACGCTTTCCGTCTGCGCGGCGGCGCCGCGAACCGCATCGAACCGGGCAAGCGGCCGCTCTCCAGCATGACGCCGACGTTTGTCGAAGACGAACGCGGTGTTCTCATCCTGGGCTCGCCAGGTGGTTCGCGAATCGTGAGCCAGGTGCTGCTCGCCGTTCTCGACTACGTGCACACGCCCGTAGTCGATCTCGAGCGCATCGTTGCGGCGCCGCGTTATCACCACCAGTTCTGGCCCGACCGCGTCGAAATCGAGCCGCAAGGTTTCGCGGCCGAGTGGCGCGCGGATCTTTCCGGCAGAGGCCACAGGATTCAGAGCGCTGCGCGCGCGTGGGGCAACATGCAGGCGGTATACAAGGCGCACCGCAGCGGCGTTGCGCAAGCCGCAAGCGACCCGCGAGGCAAGGGCGTTGCCTGGTATTGATATGATGGGCGCGCCATGAAAACCACTTTCCTTGATTTCGAGCAGCCGATCGCCGAGCTCGAGACGAAGATCGAAGAGCTACGGTACGTGCAGGACGATTCGGCTGTCGACATCTCCGAAGAGATTGCGCGGCTGCAGCGCAAGAGCCAGACGCTCACGCGCGAGATTTACGGCAAGCTCACTGCGTGGCAGATCGCGCAGGTTGCGCGTCACCCGCAGCGGCCGTATACGCTGGACTACGCGAACGGCATATTCGAAGGTTTCGAAGAGCTGCACGGCGACCGTGCATTCGCCGACGACGCCGCGATCGTAGGCGGCCTCGCGCGCTTCAGCGGCGACGCGTGCATGGTGATCGGGCACCAGAAGGGACGCGACACCAAGGAGAAGATCTTCCGCAATTTCGGGATGCCCAAGCCCGAGGGCTATCGCAAAGCCCTGCGCCTCATGAAGCTCGCCGAGAAGTTCGGCATTCCGGTTTTCACATTCGTGGATACGCCCGGCGCGTACCCCGGCGTCGGCGCCGAGGAGCGCGGGCAATCGGAAGCGATCGGACGCAATCTGTATGCGATGGCGGAGCTCAAGGTGCCGATCGTCTGCACGGTGATCGGCGAGGGTGGCTCGGGCGGTGCGCTCGCGATCGCTGTCGGCGACATCACGCTGATGCTCCAGTACTCCACGTATTCCGTGATTTCGCCCGAAGGCTGCGCCTCCATTCTGTGGAAGAGCGCGGACTACGCGCCCGAGGCGGCGGAGACGCTCGGCATCACGGCGACCCGGCTGAAGGCGCTGGGCCTCGTGGACCGCATCGTGCACGAGCCGCTCGGCGGCGCGCATCGCGATCATGAAGCGATGATGCAGGGGCTGAAGAAGGCGCTGCAGGAGGCGTGGCGCCAGCTTCGCGACAAGCCTGTCGGCGAGCTTACCGAAGCGCGTTTCGACAAGCTCATCGCGTATGGCAAGTTCAGGGAAGCCGAAACGAAGTAGTGCGACACGCGCCGGACTGCTGTCGCACGTCCGCGCGCAAATCTCCACGGTGGTGAAGCGCGGCGCTCGCGTGCGGGTGGGCGTGAGCGGCGGCGTCGACTCGATCGTGCTTCTGGATCTGCTCGCGCGCCTCGCGCCGCGCATGGGCTTCGAGCTCGAGGCGCTGCACGTCGATCACCAGCTCAGCGCCAACTCGCGCGCATGGGCGCGTTTCTGCCGACAGGCCTGCACGTCACTCGGCGTGCCGTGTCGGGTGGCGCGCGTGCGGATCGCGCGCTCGAACAGCATCGAGCGCGCTGCGCGCGACGCGCGCTATGCAGCACTGCTTGCCACACGCGCGGATTACGTCGCGCTGGCGCACAACGCAGACGACCAGGCGGAGACCGTGCTCCTGCAGTTGTTCCGCGGCTCGGGCGTGAGAGGTCTCGCGGCCATGCCGCTCGTGCGCGAGATTGCGGCGCAGGGCCGCGGTCGCGGAGCTACGATTGTGCGCCCACTCAT
>Ga0196978_1000889_pt1 | contig 14398 bp, 9 predicted proteins | sample S3v_2013CmetaG_FD_155491 | JGI IMG/M metagenome (GOLD analysis project Ga0196978, IMG submission 155491) | Soil microbial communities from Anza Borrego desert, Southern California, United States - S3+v_20-13C | ecosystem: Environmental > Terrestrial > Soil > Desert | place: USA: California... | reverse complement strand
CCCCCGCCTCGCCAAGCTACTTGTACTGGCCGCCCTCATTACGGGCGGCGCCCTGTTGTATTTAAGCGCCCCGTCCCCCGCGGCGGCTCAAGCCAAGCCGGACGGGGCGGCCGCCCCCGCGGGCGTCGGGCTGCGAGGTTACGGCGCGCCGTCGGAGTCTGTGGGTGATGACATATCTCCTGAGCAGCGGGCCAAAGTCGAGCGGAAGATCAAGGATTACGAAGCACGCTACGGGACGCTCGGGCCGCGTCGAGTGACAGGGGCTGCCGCCGAAGCCACTTCGACCTCACCCCAGCCTTACACCTTCCACCCCCAGGCCGGCACTCTCTGGCAGGACCTGTATATAAGAAACTTCGCCGACCTGGACGCCTCCGGCGGGCTACTCGACTGGGACTGTAGTAACTACACTTACGACGGTCACAAGGGGCATGACGCGGGCATCGGCAGCTTTAAGCGCCAGGCCATCGGCGTCCCGGTCTTCGCGGCCCTGGACGGCGTTGTTGTCGACGCGCACGACGGCGAGCCGGACATGAACACGACCTGGGCCGGTCAGCCGGCCAACTACGTCGTCCTGGATCACGGGAACACTCATTACACTTGGTACTGGCATCTCAAGCGCGGCAGCGTGGCGGTCTCCGTGAACCAAGTGGTGAAGGCCGGCACGCAGCTCGGCCTGACGGCCAGCAGCGGCCACAGCTCGGGGCCACACCTGCACTTCGAGTCGCGCTACCAGGGGACCTGGTTCGAGCCGAACGCCGGGCCGTGCCGGGCGGGGACGAGTAACTGGGTAAGCCAGACGCCGATCCGGCGAGGGGCGTACGCCAGGGATTTCGTCCTCAGCCCGTCCGGCTTCGCAGGCAGCGCCGGGCTCCCTTTTGATGAGGCCGTCAGAACGGGGACGTTTCTATCTGGCCAGCGGCCGGTCTACTTTCGAGTTGAGATGGGTGAAATACCCGCCGCCAGCACTTTCCGCGTCAGGTTTGTGCGGCCCGATGGCACCACTTCCCTGGACTACCCGGGCGCTTTCAACAACAGCTCGACGACGCCCGGGGGGTATTACTGGTTCTCGTTCAACTTGAATCTTAATACCACGGGCGTCTGGCGACTGCTCTTCGACATCAACGACGTGAAAATCGTGGACGCGCCCTTCAGGGTCGTAGCCACGGAGGCGGAAATTATCAACCGTCCGCCGAACCCCGTCGGCAAGGTCACCTTCGACCCGGCGACGCCGACGCCCGACGACGCGGTCTTCTGCCGCGTCCAGACTTCACTCGTCACCGAAGACCCTGACTACGACCTCGTCCGCTACAGGTATCAGTGGAGCCGCAACGGCGTGGTGATTCGTGACCGCGTGAGCGCCGCGCTCTCCGACGCCATCCCGAAGGGGAGTTACCAGGCGGGCGACACGCTCACCTGTAAGGTCACGCCGTCGGACGGGAAGGTCTCCGGGCCGGCGGCGTCGGTCAGCTTCACGAATTGCGCCGGCACGCTCACGCCGGCCGGCAAGTCTTTCGCGGCCGCTGGCGGCCCGGGCAGCGTGAGCCTGGCGACGGGCAGCGCCTGCGCCTGGACGGCCAAGAGCAACGTGAGTTGGGTCACCCTCGCCGCCGGGGCCGCGAGCGGCACGGGCAGCAAGTCCATCGGCTACACGGTGGCGGCCAACACCGGCGCGGCCGCGCGCACGGGCACGCTGACCATCGCCGGAAAAACGTTCACGGTCACTCAGTCCGCGCAGACCTACACCATCAGCGGGCAGGTGAAGTTGGGCACGGCCGCGCTGGGCGGCGTGAAGATGACTCTCAGCAGCCCCTCGCCGGCGGGCTTCGCGCCCCGCACCTTCATCACGACGAGCACGGGGGCTTACTCCTTCCCGAATCTCCCGGCGGGCCGCAGCTACGCGCTCAAGCCCACGAAACTCTACTACTCGTTCACGCCGGCGACCAAAAACTTCCCCGGCCTGAGCGCGGACCAGGCGGCGCAAAATTTCGCCGCGACCCTGAACGCCCACACCCTCGGCGGCAAGGTCCTGGTCGGCACGGCCCCGCTCGCCGGCGTGACCGTCACGCTGAAGAGTCCGTCGCCGGCGGGCTTCACGCCGCGCACGGCGACGACAAACTCTCTCGGCAACTACTCCTTCGCGAGTCTGCCGGCGGGCCGGACCTACTACGTCACGCCCGCGAAGACGCATTACACCTTCACGCCGGCCTCGCGCACCTACACGGGGCTGAGCGCCAACCAGACGGCGGCCAACTTCGCCGCGACGCTCAGGACCTACTCGATCAGCGGCAAGGTGACCCGGTCGGGGACGACCACGGGGTTGGCGGGAGTGACCGTCACGGTGACGAGCCCGACGCCCGCGGGCTTCAGCCCGCGCACGGTGCAGACGACGAGCACGGGTTCCTACACGCTACTGAACTTGCCGGCCGGGAGGAACTACACGGTCAAGCCGACATTGACCGGCTTTACCTTCAGCCCTGCTTACAGAAACTTCGCCAACCTGAGCACGAACCAAGCTGCGGGGCCCGCGACCAACTTCACCGGCACGCAGTGAGCCCCCCGTGACAACACTAAACACCAGGAGCGGCAGCCCCCTTCTCCGGGGCCGCCGCTCTTTTTGTCGGGAGTAATTAGACCAGAAAGACCGTAACGGCAATTATCCGACCTGATAATGAAAAGGGAGAGAGATTTTAGGGGCGGAGCACAAGATGTCGTGTGAGGCTCGTGCGGATTGATCCGGGGATTTCCGAGCAATTTCAAAATCTCACGGATTCCGCGTCCGGCCACAACCTATGATGGCAGAGCCTTCTTGCAGCAATTATGTAAATGTAACGGGTTGAAGGCCCGGATTAATCGGACGGGAAGTATCGGCGAACAGCATCCAACTTCTCGATCAGAGACAGGCTCATTCCGTCCCGGTTGAATGAGTTCCTATGAAAGTCAACGCTCAAGCTGCGGCATCGAGCGCACGCAGTTTGCGGTTGTAGAGTCTGCCCTCCGTGTACCAGTAGTCAAGCCCCTTCTTCAGCATGACGAAGATCACAGTCAGCAACTTCCGGGCAGTGGCGCAGATGGCCTTGCCTGAACCCTTCTCCCGCTTCTTCTTTTGGTAGAACTCCGTCAAAGGCGTTCTGGTCTTGTTGACCATCGAGAGCACCGCCCGGATACAGATGGTGCGCATGCGCTTGCGCCCCTGCTTGGTGATCGCCCCGCGCCTGGTCGTCTCATTCGACTGCCTGGTCGAAGTCGCCAGCCCCGCGTAAGAGACGAGCTGCTTCGACTGCTCGAACAGATTGAAGTCTCCGACCTCAGCCGGGAGCGCGATGGGCGACAGCAAGTTCAGCCCGTGCACCTGCGACAGCCGCCGCAGCCCCGGCAGGCTCTTCCCGGCTCGCACGATCTCAGCTTCGGGCTGCGCGACCTCCGCTTCCAGCGCGGAGAGCTGCCGGAGTGCCGCCTCCATGATCGCCCGGTCTGCGCTCGCTAAGTCCGCGCGCTGTCCCAGGCGCTTGCGGCTACTGTCCGAGGCGAAGGCGGCCCTTGAGAGCGCCACGCCGTTGCGACTGAGCGCCGCGTGCGCCATGTCCTTGAGCTTGGTCGTCAGGCTGACCAAAGTCTCGCGGGCTTGCAGGAGGTGGCGCAACCGGCGGACGCGCTCCGAAGGCACGCTCACCTCCGGCAGCCAACCCAAGCGGAGGAAGCGGGCCAGCGCCGCGGCGTCCGCGCGCTCCGCCTTCTTCTTCGACTTGGCGATGACGGAAAAGCGGTAGGCGTCCACGAGCACGACGCGACCCAACGCAGCCCTGATCTGGTCGTAGAAGTAGTAGACGTTCTGCGTCACCTCGACGGCCACCTCGTCCGCCTTCCTGAGCTGCCGCTTGAAGCGGGAGATGCCGTCAGGGTTGAGTGGGAACGTCTCCAGGCGCGAGGTGTCGTCCGCGGCGAGGAAGCAGGCGACGGAGTTAGTCTTGTGCAGGTCTACCCCGATGTGGCGCATCACTCGAACCTCCTTACGGTTGTCGGAGGTCGATAAAGCGAGAGGACTGCCCGGCGTAGCTCCACGCTCCTATCCGGGATCAAAGTCCCACGCCATGCTTCGGGCAAGGGCTCAACAAGGTCACACTGTTATCTGGGCTCTCGCGGCCCAAACTCATTCCCGGCCCTCACCCTATCTTTCTCACGCCTCCGCTGAAGCGTGAGCATCCTACACCGAACGCTCTGACTTTTATCATGACCTGTTATGCCCGCCCTCTTCTTCAGTACGCCACCTGAGCAGCGCACCTCTGAGCCATTCCGGGGCAGTCTCCATCGGCGGCATTGGCTCGTTACGCGTCACCTCTTCGGCACGCCTCTCCATCTCCGCCAGCGAAGGCACATCCCATTCTGCGCGCTCATCATCAGTAGTTGCTGACTCAACATCCCACACGCGCTGCCGCTTTCCGTCCGGCACAATCTGCGTCCCGTACTTCTGCGGCTTACCTTGATACATCAGCCATCTATCGTACGTCGCAGCAGCCAGCCAGCGCGCACGCCGGAAGCCGAATTCAGCCGCCTTCTTTGCTAAGATGTGAGCTTGCCAAATCTCTTCTACACTCTCACCATGATTGAGAATCCAGGCGGCATGATAATAATCTTCCGGCTCTTTCAACCCGCCAGACTCGATGATGCCTTCGAGACGCTTCCTACGTTCTGTATCCCGTTCGCGCAGTAACCTATACTCAGGTGTGCCGTAATCAGGATGATTCGCGCGGTCAGCTTGATCTGCATGAAATAATTCGTGTAGTTCGCTACTCATCAACCATCTCTCGGTTCAACCGACGCTACAGGCTAGAGCATAACGCCGAATCTAACCGGCGCGCTTAGAACTCGCACTTCCGCTCGCAGCTTTGGTAGATTCCTGCCCATCCATTCAAGCCTCCTTTCGCTCCACATCACTATCTCCCATTGTTAGGCCGGCTGTGAAGTCCTCAGGCGGTCGGACCTCCCGCGTGACCCTGGAATTGGGCCCGGCGGCGGTCAACGCGCGCCTGGAGTTCGGGGAACGAACCCATAAGATGCGGCGCCGCAGGCGTCGCTACCATAGGCCGACCGTCCGGTTCATGTAACGTCAGTCGTCGCGGGCGCGACGGTCGCGACGCGCCCGCATTCTGACACCCACGGCCTCGTCACACTCGGCGCAGGGCGCTCTTGACATACGCCTGCCGGAGTCGTACTCTGTGTCACAAAGTACTTGTCGTTCGATGGCCGGCGCGCGGATAGCGCGTCCCATTGAGCGTCTGGAGGTAGTCATGAAGAAGTGGGGACGACGCATCCGTGGGGCAATCGGGATGGGCCTCGTCTGGGGAGCGGCAGGGTCTGCTGCGGGCTTCCTGCTGGCGCGGGTGCCCGGTTTCTACTCCGACCTCCCGTTTGCCCTCCTGTTTGCTCCGCTCGGCTTTATTACCGGCATCATATTCTCCGGGATCCTCATGGTTACCGAGGGCCGTCGCGGGTTTGACGGCATGTCGCTTTCGCGCCTTGCGGGGTTGGGCGCCGTGAGTGGCCTGCTGCTGTCCGGGGTCTTCGTCGTCGGCGCGGCCCTTCGAGGAGCTGCCTTGTGGGGAGAGTTCCTGGTGTTCGGGCCCGCGCTCGCCGTGGCGGGCGCGGTCTGCGCTGCTGGTTCGCTGGCTGTAGCCAGACGGGCTGAGAGGCGAGAAATCGCCGGCCCCAGTGGGGGTCCGGCCGAGGCCGAACTTACCGGGGACGAAAAGCGGGAACTGCTCGGACGCGGTGACTGAGATGTCCGCGTGGCTACAGCCCGCCGCATCGGAGGCCGTTGCTCATCCAGATGTGGGTGGTGGCAGGGACGCCTAAAGCCCGAATTAACCGGGCGGGAATCAATGAATCAGGCATTCAACCTTGCGGATGAAAGGTAGATTATTCCGCTCCGGTTCAATGAATTGTTCATTGCGTCGCCCGCCGAAACCACATCCTCTATTTTGATTCGACCTTCGTGGCGATCCCATAGATGCAATTATGACCGACCCAGCCATTAACACCGCCTCGATTATTACCAATCAAGAATCTGCCCTGATTCACAGCTTTGATTAGATGAAGGTAATCATTACCCTTCACCCGCACCAGGACAATATCGCCGACTGATAACTCCTCGGCATCGCAAGGCTCAACCGTGACGAGGTCGCCATCATTCACCTTGCCCTTCATGGAATGGCCGCGGGGGCGGATTTGAACAGTCTCGCCCTTCCTCAATTTTTCGATTGCGAATTTGGCCCAACTCATCTTCGAGATACGATAGCAGTCTAATTCATATCATGCGCCCTAATAAGCGTCATGAACTGCGCCTATTAAGACGCATAATCCCACGCGACTGCAAATGCCGTCAGTAAAAATAGACCACATCGTGAGATATGTAGCCGGCGCGCAAGCGGATTATACGGCGGCCCGAGCTTTTGAGGATATAGGGTTCAAGTGGGGAAAGCGCGGCGCGGAAGGTGGCTGGCGCGCGGCGAGGGATGAGATGTGGAAGGTGAAAATTGATTGATGGCGGGTGAAAATTGGTCCGTGACGTGTCAAAGAAGGCTCGTGGCGTGCGAAAGAGGGCTCGTCGGGCGTGAAAATTCATCGGTGGGCGGTGAGAATTGGCTCGTCGGTTGCAAAAATTGGCGTGTCGAGTGTGAAAGAAGGCTCGCGGCGGGTGAAAATCGATTCGTCGGGAGTCAAAATCGGCTCGTGGCGTGCGAAAGAGGGGTGTCGGGCGCGAAAGTGCAGTGATTCCGTGCGAAAGACGGCGGGTGCGGGGGCGGAAGGTGAAATGAGTGTTGGCGACTACTGAAAATCCCGTATGTCTTTGAAAGGCTTCTCGCTGTCCGTGAAGTCGGGGCGGTAGTAGTGTGAGGCCCCGTCGTACTCCTGCATCCAGCCTTCCTCCATGCCGAGTTCGTCGAGGGCGGAGAGGGCGCGGAGCCATTCGGTTTCGGTGATGCGGCGCGAGAGCAGGGTGTAGCGGGCGTCCGCGGCGGCGCGGTTGGTCGCGTAGTATTGGGCCATCATCGAGACGGCGACGCGCGGGCTCAGGGCGTCCCTGATCCACTCCAACGATTCGCGCACGCCCGCGAGGTCGTTCGGCAGCACGAGCAGGCGAATCACAAGGCCGCGCTTGAGCAGGCCGTCCGCGCCGAAGACTAAAGAGTCGCCCGTCTGGCGGTACATCTCGATGATCGCGCGGCGCGCGTGCTCCGTGTAGTCCTTGACCTTAGAGTATTCGTAGCCCTCCGCGGAGTCAGCGTACTTCAGGTCGGGCAGGTAAACGTCGACGACGCCGTCGAGTTGCCGCAGGACTTCGACCGAGTCGTAGGCGTTGGTGTTGTAGACGATTGGGAGCGTGAGCCCGCGGCGCGCGGCGATGAGGATGGAGCGCGCCATCTGCGGGGCGAAATGCGTGGGCGAGACGAAGTTGATGTTGTGGCAGCCGCGGGCCTGAAGTTCCAGCATCATCTCTGCGAGGCGCTCGTGCGTCACCTGATTCTTAATCTGCTCCTTGTGCGTCTGCGAGATTTGATAGTTCTGGCAGTAGACGCAGCGCAGGTTGCAGTTGCCGAAAAAGATGTTGCCCGCGCCATTGCGCCCGACGAGCGCGGGCTCTTCGCCGAAGTGCGCGGTGTAGGATGAGACTATGGGGAGGCGGCCCGAATAGCAGCGGGCAATCTCGTCCTTCAGCCTGTCGTTGCCGCAATCGAGCGGGCACACGCGGCAGCCCTTGAGCAGCGCCTCAAGCGCCTCGACGCGCCGCTCAAGCTCGCCCGCCTCAAAAAGACCGAGGTACGAGGCGGCGAACTCCTGACTGGTGACTTCTGACTCCTGACTCTTACTCATGTCTTCTGAAGTGTACGAAGTGCGGCCTGTGCCGCTCGACCAGTTCGCGCGGGGCGAAGTGTTTGGTGAAGCGCCAGATGAAATCCATCTCGCTGTGAATCGTGCTCAGGGCCAGCCGCGCCTCGAAGATGAGGAGCACGCTGCCGTAAAAGAGGAAGCCCGCGCCGAAGAGCGCGACGACGACCGGAATCCAACTGTAGCGCACGCCCGTCACGGCGACAATCCCTATGGCGACGCTCGTCGAGACGAAGATGCCGAGCGCCGTGTAGAAGACCGTCATGGAGCGTTGCAGGATGCGCGCGCGGCTGGTCAGCTTGTCCAACTGGTCGAAGATGACCGCGCGCCTGTCGTCCAGGAGCGCGACCTCGCCTTCGTTGTGTGCCAGTTCTTCCAGCTTGTCGGAGAGCGCGCGCACGCGATCGACGACGCGCCCGAGCCGCGAGGAGGTGGACAGAATCATCGTCCCGCAGGCGGAGATCAGCACGGCGGGCGTGATCATGGCCGTCAGGACGGCGAGCGCTGATGAGAGTCCTTCCATAAAACAGTGGGCGGCAGGCAGTGGGCAGTTAAAACCCCATGCCGAATCTTGACGCTTAATCATCAAGGCGCAATGCAGCCGTTACTCGACGACTGCCGACTGCCCACTGCCTGCTGCCCACTGTCCTTTATACCGGGTGAAGACGCGCGAGGGCAACCGCGCCCCGGCGGGCGCAAAAATTTTGGCGGCGCGCGTAGAAAGTGCGGAACAGTTGCGCGCAAGTTGTGATATTCTCCGCCGCAAAAGCAACGACAGCAACAGAGGTCTGTGCAAGTTCTAAATCAACCTCTGACTCTCAGGGTGATAACTTAGAAAAGGAGCAGACGATCATGGCTGAAAAGGGGAAGCGTGGGAAGAAGGCTCAGGGAACCAGCAGCAGCGCCGGCGCGGTGAGCGACATGGGCGGCCTGTCCACAGACAGATCGGAGGGCGGTGCGGGCGGAGGCGGACGCCCGAAACCGGAAGGCGGCGGTGAGGGCCACGGCGGCACGGCCATAGGCCGCGCGACAGGCGTCACCAGCGGAGCCGGTTCAGGCGGCGGACGCCCGAAACCGGAAGGCGGCGGGAGTCCGAAGCCGCTCGAAGGTGGGCTCGCCAAACCGCTCGGCGGCGGACGCGCTAAATCAGCCGGGGGCGGCCGCGGTAAAGCCGGTGGCGGCAGTCCTAAGCCAGCGGGCGGCGGCCAGAGCGTCGGCGGCAGTAAAGGCGCGGGCGGAGGCGGCGGGAGCAAGTCCGGCGGAGGCGCGGCCAAGGGCGGCGCAGCGACGGGCGGAAGCAAAGGCGCGGGCGGCGGCTCTAAGGGCGGCGGTGGCAGTAAAGGCGGCGGCTCCAAAGCAGGCGGCGGTGCCGGCGCGGGTAAGGGTGGTGGCGGCTCGAAGGGCGGCGCGAAAGGCGGCGGCTCGAAGGGCGCGTCCAAGACGGGCGGCAACGCAGGAGGCGGACGCGGCGCGGGTAAAGGCGGCGGCTCCAAGAAAGGCGGCGCGTCGAAAGCCGGAACCAAAGGCAGCACCAAAGGCGGTGCCGGTAAAGGTGGTGCCGGTAAAGGCGGCGGCAGTAAAGGCGGTGCCAAAGGCGGGAGCAAAGGTGGGAGCAAAGGCGGCTCGAAGGGCAGCAAAGGCGCGGGCGGAAGTAAAGGCGCAGGCGGCTCCAAAGGCGGCGGCGCGAAAGCCGGCGGCTCGAAGGGAGGTGGCTCGAAGGGCGGCGGGTCTAAAGGCGGCCGCGCCTACGGCGGCTCGAAGGGAGGCGGCGCTGGTAAAGGCGGAGGCAGCAAGCGCGGGGGCGGCGGCGGAATTCTCGCGACCGCGACCAACGTCGTCGGCACCGCCGCGACGGTCGTCACAGACTTCATAGGCGGGTTAGCCGGGGGCGGCTCCAAGCGCCGCAAACGATAAAACCTCCGTACAATGGATGAAAACCGAGAGGCCGCGCCCCCACAGGCAGCGCGGCCTCTCGGTTTTCAAGCCCGCCTTTGCCCCTTATCTTCTGCCCGCAACCGACCCTCCGCCATGCTCAGAATCGGTCCAAAAGTTATTGACATTTGTCCAGTTATAATGTATCTTACGCTTTCATTTGGGACCTCAGTTCCAGGCGAAAATTAAGCCCCCTGTCGGACGACAATCACTATCAGCTCTGAAAAATTACCTCGCGCGGCCTCCGTCTGTTTGAAGGACTAGGGGCGGTTCGCGGTGCGGCTAGAGCGGCCGGTTCCCCCTTAGGATTTTGACCCTTTCAACCAAATGGAGGTTACCCTTAGTGCGTTTTCAAACGACCCGCTTTACCCCCGTTCGATTCCTTTCCTGGCTGATCGCCATCGCCCTTATCGCCGGCTCCGTCGCAATCCCCGTCGGCGCGCAGAATGATTCAGACGAAGGCACGACACTCGAATCCTTAAACGCCCAAGACATCGAAGAGGCCAACGGCTCTTCCGAAGAATCCAAAGAGGAACGTTTTCACAGGCGCGGCGGTGACAACTTCAAGTCGCCGCGCGCTGCCGAACAGTTCAAGCGCAGGCAGGAGGCGCTCAAGCAGAGGATCGCCGGCAAGCAGAGCGGCAGAGTCCACGAAGTCGCCAAGGGCCAGTACGTCGAACTCGGCCTTGAGAGGACCGACAAAATCTTCGTCATCCTCGTCGAGTACGGCAACGGCGCGGGCGCGAGCCTGCCCGCCACGGCCGGCCCGCTCCACAACCAGATTCCAGAGCCCAACCGCGGGACCGACAACAACACCATCTGGCAGGCGAACTACGACCGCGCCCACTTCGAGGACATGTACTTCAACCGCATGGCGCAGTACTACCAGACGCAGTCCTCCGGCCGCTACACCGTCAACGGTCAGGTGACCGAGTGGGTCAAGGTGCCCTTCAACGGCTACCGCTACGGCTCGAACTCGATGGGCGACGCCGGTGCGTGGACGCTCATCGCCGACGCGATCAACGTCTGGACGAAAGAGCAGCTCGCCTCCGGCAAGACGCTCGACGAGGTCAAGACCTACCTCCAGAGCTTCGACCAGTGGGACCGCTACGACTACAACAACAACGGCAACTTCGACGAGCCCGACGGCTACATTGACCACTTCCAGATCGTCCACTCCGGCGCGGGCGAAGAGACCGGCGGCGGCACCCTCGGCGCCGCGGCCATCTGGTCGCACCGCTGGCAAGCCTGGTACAACTTCGCGGGCGTCACCGGCCCCTCCTTCAACAAGGACGGCGGCGTAGAGTTCGGCGGCGGCTGGGGCGCGAACCCGAACGGCGGCACGTTCGGCTCCTCGGGCGCTGCGGTTCAGGGCATCAACACGGCCAGCGCCAGCTCGGCCACCGTCCAGAACGCGCACCCCGTCAACCACACTGGCATCTGGGTCGGCGACTACACCGTCCAGCCCGAGAACGGCGGCCTCGGCGTCTTCGCGCACGAGTACGGCCACGACCTCGGCCTGCCCGACCACTACGACCGCAACGGCGGCAGCAACGCGACCGGCTTCTGGACGCTCATGTCGAGCGGCTCCTACCTCGGCGAAGGCACGACCGACATCGGCTCGCGCCCCGGCGACTTCGGCGCGTGGGACAAACTCCAGCTCGGCTGGCTCAACTACGAGACCGCCAACCCGGCGCAGTTCAAGAGCGTCAAGCTCGGCCCCGCCGAGACGAACACGAAGCAGGCGCAGGCCGTCGTCGTCCCGCTGCCCGCCGAGAAGAACGTCTTCTACCTCTATGACCCGGCCGTCGGCTCGCTCGCCTACGGCGCGAAGGCGTGGTGGGGCGGCAAGGGCGACCTTCAGGACAACTCTATGACCCGCACCGTCACGGTGCCCGTGGCCCCTGCGACGTTGCAGATGCGCCTCAACTACCAGATCGAGAATAACTGGGACTACGCCTACGTCTCCGTCTCGACCGACGGCGGCACGACCTGGGCGAACCTCGCCGGCACGTACCTCAACGGCAACGTGCAGTCGCCTCTGACGACGAACACGAACCCGAACGGCTCGAACCTCGGCAACGGCATCACCGGCACGACGAACGGCGCGTGGAGGCTCGCCTCCTTCAACATGAACGCCTACGCCGGGCAGACCGTGCTGCTGCGCCTGCGCTACAAGACGGACGAGTTCACCAATCTGAAGGGCGTCATGGCCGACGAAATCACGCTCGGCACCTTCGCGGACGGGGCCGAGACGGGCGACAACGGCTGGACGCTGAACGGCTTCAAGAACACGACGGGCGTCGAGAACTCGAACGCGGCGCACTACTACATCGCCGAGTTCCGCCAGTACCGCACCTACGACACGGGTCTTCAGACCGGCCCGTACACGTTCGGCCGCGCGGGCTCGGGCCTCCCGAACTGGGTTGACCACTACCCGTACCAGGACGGCCTGCTCGTCTGGTACTGGGACTCGGGCGAGGCGAACAACGACACGAGCCTCCACCGCGGCGAGGGCCTCGTCCTCCCCGTGGACTCGCACCCCGAGCCGCTGCTGCGCACCGTGCAGTATCCGGGTCAGCCCGCCACGCTCGCGACGTGGTCCAGCACCGTGCAGAGCTACGACTCGCCGTTCGGACTTGAGCCGACCGACGCACTGACGCTGCCGTTCTCGGGCACGTTCCAGAACGTCAGCTACCAGTTCTCGCAGAGCTACCCGTCGCTTCCGGGCGTGCCGACGTTCAACGACCTGAACACCTACTGGTACGCCTCGAAGCCCGACGCCGGCGTCATCGTCCCGAAGACGGGCACGACCATCCGCGTCGTCTCGACGAGCGCTCAGGGGAGCTTCATGCAGGTGCACGTCGGCCCGGCTTCCAAGTAAGAGGGCGGACGCTTAACTTCTCGCCCGCTCGCGGCGAATTTAACAGGTGGCGGAGTCATCCCCAGGACTCCGCCACTTTTTTATCTTTCGGACGCGAGCGCGCGCTCGCGGAAGAAGAGGAAGAGCGGCAGGGCGAGCGAGACGCCGACCGCCAGGTTGCAGAGGACGTAGAGCCACAAATTTTTCATGCGCCGCCTGCGCCCTTCCGAGAAGACGAAGAGCCAGAGCGCCACGGACGACACGATCACGTCCAGGCCGAAGAAGGCCGCCGCGTGAGTCTCGAAAAGCTGTCTGAAGAGCAGCGGCACGTCCAGCCCGTGCGCCGCCACGAACGGGACCAACTGCGACAGCGGGAGCGCCGCGCCTAAGACCGCAACCGCCAGATAAAGCCACTGCATAAGCCTTCCTCCGTCCCGCAGGCATTTCACTTCGAGCAAGAGTCCGGGAGGGCGTGTATGCTTCTCCGAGCCCGGCCCGTCAATAAGAATATAACTTTCGGGCGAACCGAATAAGTGTTAAAAGTAGTCGCTGCGGGCTGCGGGCTTTTTCGGAGGGCACTAAGATGAAATCACTTCGGACTCGTTGGCGGCTGTGGCTCTCCATCCTCACCGGCGCGACACTGATCGGCCTCGCCTACACCTATAACTATTCACACTACGCCGACAACTACGTCAAGATATTCAGCACGTACCCCACCTTTGTAGAAATGCTGGTCTGGGAAATGCCTTACTGGCTTCTATGGGCCATGCTCTCCCCGCTGGTCTTCTGGCTGGATCGGCGCTTTAGCCTTGAGCGCCGGAGCTTGTTGCGCAATATTATACTGGTCCAGGCCGTAGCGTTCGTAGCGTTCTCGCTGGCTCACCGCGCCGTTTATCTACTGATTGACTGGAACCTCAATGTCAGGGCTTATACGGGTCTGGGTTTCCTCTCGGTGGTCTACAACGATAATTTCTTCTTCAATCTCCCGAACGGATTCTTGTGTTACGGGACAATCCTGCTCGCGAGCAATTACTATCGCCACTATCAGCAGGCCGAGCTACAGGTGACCCAGGCGCGGTTGCAGGCCCTGCAAATGCAGCTTCACCCGCACTTCCTTTTCAACACGCTCCACTCCATCTCGGCGTTAATGAAAGATGACGTCAAGGCCGCCGGCGAGATGCTGACGCGGCTGGGCGACTTCCTGCAACTGACGCTGAAGAATTCGGGGGCCGACGAGGTCACACTCGAAGACGAGTTGAAGTTTACGAGTTGTTACCTGGACATCGAGAGCGTCAGCTTTCAGGACCGGCTGACGGTCGAGATGGAGGTCGAGCCGGAAACGCTCAAGGCCCGCGTGCCGAATTTGATCCTCCAGCCGCTCGTCGAGAACGCCATCCTGCACGGCATCATGGCCCGCGTCGGCAAAGGGCGCGTCGCGATCCGTTCGAGCCGCCGGGACGGTCAACTGCGCCTGGAAGTGGAGGACAACGGGCCGGGCCTCCAGGCGGACTCGGACGCCACCCGCAGGCCCAAAGGGGGCCGGGGCTTCGCGCTCACGCGTGAGCGGCTTGAGCATTTATACGCGACCCGGCATCGCTTCCTGCTGTCGGACGCGCCGGGGGGTGGGTTGCGTGTGACGCTGGAAATCCCCTTCAGCGTCTCGGCGGCCGCCCCCGCCGAAGCGCCCGCAGGGGGCGAGAAGCGAGTGGCTGTCGTATG
>Ga0196978_1000887_pt1 | contig 14409 bp, 9 predicted proteins | sample S3v_2013CmetaG_FD_155491 | JGI IMG/M metagenome (GOLD analysis project Ga0196978, IMG submission 155491) | Soil microbial communities from Anza Borrego desert, Southern California, United States - S3+v_20-13C | ecosystem: Environmental > Terrestrial > Soil > Desert | place: USA: California... | reverse complement strand
CGGCCCGACGGCTGCTGACCTGAACCGCACCGTGCTGCGCGCGCGCGGCCGCTATCTGGCCTTCGTGGACGCAGGCACGCGGCCGCAGAGTGGATGGCTCCGCGCACTCGTTCACGCGCTGCAGACGACTCCCGGGGCAGCAGTGGCTGGGAGCGTCCTGTGCGATTGCGCGGACCAGCGGCGGTACGGCTTCGCGATCGACGCCACCAGCTTGCCGTATCGGCATTACGCGGTCCCGCTTCGCGAGCCGGCCACGCAGCCCACCGCCGCGGTCGCCGCAGTCAGCATCGACGGAATGCTGGTCGAGCGCTCGCGCTTCCTGTTCGCTGCCGGCTTCGACGAGCGCCTGCAAGTTCAGCTCTTCGATGCCGACTTCTGCCTTCGCATGCGCGCGCACGGCAGAGGCGTCGTCTGCTGCACGTCGAGCGTGATGCGCGTGGAGGGGCATACGGACCGGTCGCTTTTGTCGCTAGCGCTCGTCGGGCCGTTCGCAACGGCAACCGATGCCGTCAGCGACGAGCACGCGCCCGCAGACGGCACGACCGAAGAACGCTACTTCGCCGACAAGTGGTCGCCTGCCATGGAATCCGCCCTGCTGGATGCTCCCGTGGTGGCCACGGCGCCGGGAACCGACCTGCGTTCGCGCGTGGCTGCCGGCGCAAGGCCGCCGCTGATCTGGTCGGGATACGTCTTCGGTCCCAGCGGGTATGCCGAGAGCACGCGCAACTTCCTGACCGCGCTGGATCGCAGCGGCGTTGCCACGCTCGGCAATCCGTTCGCGACCGCCAATCCCAGCTCGCTCGACGAAGCCGTCGACTTCGAGCGCTTCCTGGTCGATCGCGCGCCTGACGACTTCGTCAGCATCGTCTCGCGCCCTGCGATCTTTTTCCGGCGCCACGGCCAGGAGCGCATCGCCATCGGCCGTACGATGAACGAGACCGACCGCATTCCCACGGGCTGGGTGGCTCGCTGCAATCAGATGGATCAGATCTGGGTGCCGAGTCGCTTCAATCGCGAGGCGTTCGTTGCCTCGGGCGTCGACCGCGAGCGCGTCTTCGTCATTCCCGAGACCATCGACGAGCGTTCCTACGGCCGCGACGTCGCTCCGCTGGAGATCGACGGCACCAGCGGCTTCGTCTTCCTCTCCGTCTTCCTGATGGGCCCGCGCAAGGGCTGGAAGACACTGCTGCGCGCATATCTGGACGAGTTCGGCCGTGACGAAGGCGTGACGCTGCTGCTGCGAGTCTCGCCGTCGCAGAGGTCGCCGCTGAGCGAGCTCACCGATTTCATCCGCGAGCATCTCGGCGGAGACGCGTCCGCCGGAGCCAGGGTCGTCCTGTGTCCGGCAACGGTGGAAGGCCAGATGATGCCGCGCCTGTATCGCAGCGTCGATGCCTTCGTCCTGGCCTCGCGCGGCGAAGGGTGGGGAAGGCCGTACATGGAGGCGATGGCTTCGGGCCTGCCCACCATCGGTACCGGCTGGAGCGGCAACACCGACTTCATGGACGCCGACAACGCCTATCTGATCGACTACTCGCTGGTGCCGCACAACGATCCGAGCCTGCCGGTACACTTCCACACCCCCGAGCACACGCTGTGGGCCAAGCCTTCGCTCGACCATCTGCGAAGGCTGATGCGCGAGGTGTTCGAGGACCGCGGCGCCGCGGCCAGGCGAGGAGAGAAAGCGCGCGAATCCGTCCTGGACCGCTTCCGCCACGACAAGGTGGCCGGCATGATCGTCGAGCGCCTGCAGCAAAGCGGCATCGACGTGGCGCGGCGGGTGGGCACGGCTGCTACCGATGCCGCGCAGTCGGTGCCGACGTGCTCGGTGATCCTCGTCGTGCGCGAAGACGCACAGGACGCGCCTGCCACCATCGAAGCTCTCGATGGCGCGGCGCCCGGTTGCTCGTGGGAGCTCGTCGTCGTGGCCGAGGACGGCGCGGCCGCAGAGCTGGTCAGCCGCCGCGCGGATGCGACGCGGGTCGTGCGTCTTGCGGCCGGGCTCGGCGAGCCGGCGGCAAGAAATTTCGGCGCCGCCCACGCGCGCGGCGAGCATCTGGTCTTCGTCGACGAGGGTACGCGTCCGCAGCAGCGCTGGCTCGACGCGCTGCTGGCGACCCTTCGCGAATTCTCCGGCACCGGCATCGCCGGTAGCAGGCTGCTGGCCGAAGACGGCTCGCTCCTGCACGCCGGCCTGGTGTTCGGTCCCGAGCTGCTTCCGTATCCGCCCTACCGCGGCACTTTCCCGCCAGCGACTGCCGTCGATCGCATACGCACGGTCGGTGCCGTTGCGGCCACCGGCATGCTGATTCCGCGCAAGTCGTTCGAAGCGATCGGCGGCTTCGACGAAACGCTGGAGGGCGCCTTCGCGGACGCCGATCTTTGCCAGCGCGTGCGAGAGGTCGGCCTGGAGGTGCGGTACTGCGCCGACAGCGTCCTCGTGCACGCGCAGCGCGCCACGGCCGGTCCGAGAATCGAGCACGAGCATGCATGGAAGTTCTTGCGCAGGTGGGCGCCGGCGCTGACTCCCGACGACGCGCAGCGATGCCAGGCCGACGGCACCGACGTGCTGGCGGTGCGCGCCGCTTCGTGGCCGATGCCGCCTCGCGGACGGGCAGCGGCGGTGCGGCCGCCGGCGGTCCTGTGGTCGGCGCCGGTGTTCGATCGCAGCGGCTACGCCAGCGAGGCCCGCGATTACGTGCTGGCGCTCGACCAGGCCGGCGTCGAGGTCTACGTCAATCCGCACCCGTGGCAGCATGCCGCGCTGGATCTGCCGGCGGAGGACATGGCGCGCATCGCCGAGCTTGCACGAGCGGAGCTGCCCGACCGTTTCGTGCACGTCATCCAGCATCAGGCGATCCGTTTCTGGCGGCACCCTCAGGCCGTCGTCAACATCGGCCGCACCATGTTCGAGACCGATTCGCTGCCACTGGACCGCGTCGAGCGATGTAACGCGATGGACGAGATCTGGGTGCCCAGCAGCTTCAACGTCGAGACCTTCGCCTCCGCGGGCGTCGATCGGCGCAGGCTCGTCGTGATTCCCGAGGCCATCGACGCCGATCTGTATGGCCGGCGCTGCGAGCCGCTTGTCATTCCCGACGCGCGCGGGTTCGTGTTCCTCTCGGTCTTTGCATGGAGCGTTCGCAAGGGCTGGGACGTTCTCCTGCAAGCATTCGTGGACGAGTTCGGTGCCGGCGAGGAAGTGACGCTCGTCCTGGCCATCAGCACGAGCGCGGCATCGGTGGCGGGCGATCCGGCGCCACACGTCCTGTCCTACCTGCGCGACGTTCTGCATCGCGATCCCGCATCGACCCCGCGGATCGTCGTCGTTCCCCTGGCGATGTCCCCGCGCAAGATGCCCGCGCTCTACGCTGCTGCCGATGCCTTCGTCCTGGCTTCTCGCGGCGAGGGATGGGGCAGGCCGTACCTGGAGGCGATGGCCTGCGGCCTCCCGACCATCGGCACCGGCTGGAGCGGCAACACCGAGTTCATGAACGCGGACAACGCCTGGCTGATCGACTACGAGCTGACCGAGCTGCCCGAGCATGGATGGGCCAGGCCGGGCCTTTTCCGGGGGCAGCGCTGGGCGGCGCCGTCGGTCGAGCACCTGCGAGCGCTGATGCGCGAGGTCTTCGGCGACCGCAGCTCCGCCAGGCGCCGCGGCGAGCGTGCGCGCGCGGAGGTTCTGGAGAAGTACGATCGCCGCAGGATCGCGGCGCGGATGAAGGAACGGATCGAGTCGCTCTCGAAGATGAGATGACCACCCGACGCGACGCGTAACCCCCAACTGGTTCCGCCTTTCTCTGCGATGCGTGCCGTCATAGCATCGTGCGTCGGCTCACTTCGAGCCGACTCTGTAAATCATCCGCAGGCGCACGCGGACCATGCGTTCGCCGTTCGTGTCTGCACAGGAGCTCACGAATGAGGAAGCATCTTCGAAACCTCGCGGCCGGAAGCGTGGCTTTTGCATTGCTCGTCCTTCTGCCCGGGTGCAACGGCGGCGATCACCCGGCTCCCCATTTCGTCCGACTCTTCTTCGGAACCACGGCCACGGGCACGTGCAGCAGCCTGACCATCGAGGTCGACCTGGAAGCGGCCAATGCGTTCCTGGCCAGGGACCTGGGCAGCAATCCCGACTGCTCGCTGGTCGAAGCGCTCGAAAACAGCGGTTGCGAGATCGACATCGTCATCGAAGGCGACATCTTCCGCGCCACGATCTCCGGATGTGCCATCCCGGCCTTCGTCAGCGCGTTCGAATGCTTCTTCGTCAGCGCCGACCTGTCGCAGATCAATGCGGCTGCCACGGCGCAGTGCACGTGCGCGTCGGCGAACTGCGACGACACTCCGGCAGTGTGCATCAGCGACGAGCCGGGAGCCGGTACGTGCGAAGACTGTGACAACGGCGTCGACGACGACAACGACGGCGACGTCGACTGCCAGGACACACAGTGCGCCGATACCCCGTCCTGCGGCATCACCTCGACCACCGATACCACCACCACGACGGATGCTTCGAGCAGCACCACGACGACGACGTCGACGACCACCACTGTCGGGACGCCGACGACAACGACCATCGGCGGGCCCACGACGACGCTGGTCGGGGAAACCGTCTCGATCAGGTTCCAGCTGACCTCCGCCAGCAGCGAGGAGGTGGGTGCGGTACAGTTCCGCGTCGACTACTCGGACGCGCCCGGCCAGTTCGAGGGAACCGGCAGCCAGGTATCGTGCGAGGAGGAGGTCGACGGAGCGATCTTCGCCGCCACCGATGACGATGCCGGCGAGAGTCTCTCGCTCGGCATCATCTCACTGGACGGATTCGCCGCGCCAACTCCGCTGGTCACATGCCAGTTCACGGCGAGCGAGATCCCGGATCCTTCCGATTTCGACATCACGATCGAGGATGCTTCGGATCCGGACCTGAATCCGATCACGGTGACCATCGAGGTACAGATCGGGGTCTGACGCGGCAGACGCCCGCCGGCCGCGCTTCGTCGATACGGAGCGCGGCCGGCGGTAACTTCGTCCCGACCCTATCGCGCGCGCAGGTTCTCCGAGAACACGTCGGCCTGGTCCGCGCGAACCGTCAGACGTCCGTCGCGCAACGTGATCTGAATGGCATCGGCCGAGGCGGGAAGCTTCGCGCGCTCGGAGCCATCGATGATCACGCGATCGCCCTCCACCAGAAGGACATGATTGCCCAGGTTCACCCGTGCGCGGCTGTCCTCGGCATGGATGCTGACGCCGCCGTCGCCACTTGCAGTGATCCTGCGCCGGCCGACATTCGCCGTGGCCGTACCCGGCGTGACGCTGCCGCTGGTGGCCGTGCCGCCGATCGCCGTCGCCGATCCGCCGGTTGCGGATCCTCCGACCGCTGATCCGCCAGTGGCCGAGCCGCCAACTGCCGATCCGCCGACGGCGTCGCCGCCTCTGGCAGAACCTCCAGTTGCGGAGCCGCCCACAACCGAGCCGCTGGTGGCCGAGCCGCGGGTTGCGGAGCCGCCTACGACGGACCCGCTAGTCGCCGATCCGCCTGTTGCCGATCCTCCGGTAACCGTTCCCGCGCCAGTTTCGGCATTGGCCGCAGGTGAGAGGGCAAAAAGAAATGCGGCAGACATCAGGGTCTGCCGCAGTAGGAGATGCACGTTCTTCATGATTTCGAATGCGACAGCCCGCGACGGGGATCGCGGGCTGTCGCCCTTCTTTGGATGCTTACGGGGTTGCGGTGCCGCTGCCGCCGGTACCGGTAGCAGAGCCGCCGGTGCGGTCGATCGTGCCGCCCGTGCCGCTGCCGCCAGTGCCAGTGGCCGTGCCGCCCGAGCCGGCGCCGCCCGTTGCGGAGCCACCGGTGGTCGTGCCACCCGTGGCGCTGCCGCCGGTGGCCGAGCCGCCAGTTGCGGTGCTGCCGGTGGTCGGCGTGTTCACCGTCGAGTGCGGCATGATCTTGGCCTTGTCGCCAAGCTGGATGGTGGCGCCGGTGGTGTCGCCGCTGCTGGCCGATCCGCCAGTGGCTGCGCCGCCGGTGGTGTCGCCACCGCGCGTGTTGCTCGCCGCGTCACCGCCAGTGCCGGTGCTGCTGGCGGCGCCCGTCCCGCCGGTGCCGGTGCTGGTAGCCGTGCCCGTGCTGGACGCGGCTCCCGTGCCGCCAGTGCCGACGGCCTTCTCCGAGCCCGTCGCACTGCCGTGCTTGTTCTTGTCGTGCCCTTTGCCGTGCTCCAGCCCGGTCTCCGACTGGGCAAAGCTCTGCGGCGCAGGCGCAACTGTGAATAAGAGGGTTGCTCCAAGGATTGCCGTGCAGGCGCTGATTTTTCTCATAATGACCTGCGACCGACACGCGCTGCGGATTATTCACGGTGCAAGGAGACATCGATGATTCGAGACCCAACAGTGTGAAACGTTCGCCGAACTTCGATGCGGTCGAAGACATCGAGGGTGAGGAAACATCGAACGCCGCGAACGCGGACAACTCACGTGCGGATGGATGTTGTCCGATGCGCGCGGTGCAAGGCGAGCGGAAGATAGGATGCTCCGATGCGCGTCCTCAAAATGGCAGGATGCGCACAGGAGCATTGCTGTTGGTTGCGGCGACGAAGCGCCGCTCGTGCGGAGGCAGCACGAAGAGGGCACCGGAGCAATGCGCCAGACCTCGGTTCGCGACGGCGGGGCCGAAAAAGGCGTCCTGCGCATCTACCGTGATGGTGCGGGCAGTCGGGTCATGAGCGATCGTCGCTGCCGGCGCCAGGCTTTCGCATTCGGCTCCGGCGGGGAACGAGACGATGCCGTCGTATGCAAGCTCGGCATGCACGTTCGGGAGGCTGTTGGAAAGGTAGAAGAGAACTCCACCGCGCCAGCGCAAGGTGGGCGTCCGTCGTGGTCAACTGCTGGTCAGCGTTCGCGTCCCCGCAGCGCTGGTGGAGACGGCAGTCGATGCCCGTGCATCCATCGCCCATCGGCCGTTCCCGTCATCGCATTCTTCGCCGATCTGTTCCGTGGTGATGTCGTCGCCGCATCTGGAGAACTGCGAATGCGGAACCATCCCATCGCGACACCTCCATACAGTGCCTTCTTGAAGCCCTGCGCCGGAGTCAGGAAAGAGGAAATCCGGGTGTCCCTCGGCTTGCACCGCTACGACGGCCCAGGCCCATGTCCAGTCACGGAGCCAGCCTGGCGTACGCGCTCAATCAATGCGTCACGAAGCTTACTCGCGACAATGGTTCCATGGTCTCGAAGTCGGTCCCGCTGGCGTCGGTGACTGCGATGCGAAGCGGCCGGTCCCCGAAGATCTCCTCGTCGCGAATGAAGTAGCGGCAGCGGGCGATCTCGAGCGGCCCGGCAAAACCTGCGAGCGAGACGAAGCCGAGACTCAGGTGACCGCCGGGATGCACCGCGTGCGCGAACATGATGCCCGATGCGCGCACCGCGCATTCTGCCTGACCGGTGTTGGTCGCGAACTCCATGCCCGTTCCCGAGAAATCGACGTCCAGCTGGAGCGCGCCGTGCACGCGCGTGTCCTCCAGAATGAAACTGACGTAGCCGGTGCCGGGACACTTCAGCGCGACCCGGACTCCGGCGGCGTATTGGAGCGCCGATTGCGCATCGCTGGCCGTGATACGCCCGCTGCCGTCGAGATCGCATCGGTGGGCCGGGCAGTCGTATTCGAGACCGACCGCCGCGCGCAGAATGAACAATGCATCGGTTGCGGTGGCCGAGCCGCTGTCGTCGGCGTCGCTGCAGATTCCGGTGCGCCTGCAATCGGGACTGCATTCGCCGGCGTAGATCGGATCGGCGGGATCGCACTCTTCGACGCCGTGGTAGACGTAGCCGTCGCCGCAAGTCGCGACCTTGCACTGGTTGGTGCACGCGTTGCCGCTCCTGGCATCGCCGTCATCGCACGCTTCGACGCCTTCGCGCACGATGCCGTCGCCGCAAAAGGTCAGCTCGCAGTCGTTGCGGCAGCCGTCGGTCTCGACCTCGTTGCCGTCGTCGCACTGCTCCTCGCCCTGGCGCGTGAAGCCGTCGCCGCAGTACGGACGCTTGCACACCGACGTGCATTCGTCCTCGTCGCTGGCGTTGCCGTCGTCGCAGTCCTCGTTCCACAGGTGGCGGTGGCCGTCGCCGCACCAGGAGGCCTGGCAGGTGGCGTTGCACCAGTCGTCGCCGGCAAGATTGCCGTCGTCGCAGCTCTCACCCGCATCGGTCACCTCGTTTCCGCAGCCCGGCAGGCTGCAGTTGGCATTGCAACCGTCGCCGTCGACGTCGTTGCCGTCGTCGCAGTCCTCGAGGTCGTCGGTGATGCCGTTGCCGCAGCTCAGGCCCGAGACGGCGACCTTGACCACGGCGCCCTTGTCGTCCCACCACCACCGGCTGGTGACGGGCAGCGACGTCCACGCCACCGTCCAGCCGCCGTCGGCGTCGGCAAGCGCAAGCGGCACGCGGTCCTGATCGTCGTCCGCCGTCGCCGTCGCGGCGTCGACGGCGGCAGGCGGGCTCCAGGTAAGGCCCGAATCGAGCGAGATGGAAGTGACGATGTCGGAGTCCATGCCGGCGGTCTCGCCGAGCGGGTCGTGCGAGGACCATGCGACCAGAACGCGGCCGTCGGATGCCGCTGCCAGTGACGGGTCGGCATCCCTTGCGCCGTCGATGGCAGCGTAGGCGTTCAGCGGTGCGGGCGCGTTCCAGGTACGGCCGTCATCCAGGGAGCGAGCGGTGAAGAGGTCTCCGTCCTGGCCGTACTGCGCCGGGCCGTGATGCTCCTCCCACGCCGCGATCCAGACACCGGAAGAAGTGGTGACGAGCGAGAGGCCTGGATACGGCACGTGCGGATCGTACCAGTAGTCCGGATCCGCGTCGGCCGGTCGCTGCCACGGCGCAGTCAGCTCCGTGACTTCCCACGATGCGCCCGCAGCGGAGGCGCGAGCCATGCGGATGTTGCCGCCATGCATGTTGCGCCATGCCAGTGCCCAGCTCCCTTCGGCCCCCGCTGCCGCGGCAAGATGATGGCCAGTCTGGGACTCGGCGTCGTAGGATGCCACGACCTTTTCGCTCCAGGCCTCGCCGGCATGGGTCCAGCTGGCGCCGTCATCGTCGGAGAAGACGACGTTCAGACGCGCTTCCCAGGTTTCGGGATCGCCGCGCTCGATCTGCTCGGCGTAAAGGTAGGCGGCCATCCAGCTGCCATTTCCGTTCGTGGCCAGCCTGAGTCCGTAGAACTCGAATTCGTCGCAGTAGCCGCAAAAGATCGCCGACATCGAGGATGGATACGACCACGTCCTGCCGGCGTCGCTGGAACGATGAGCGACGATCTCATAGCCGCCGAAGTCGGAGCCGCGCCACTCGATCGTGGCGCGCAGCAACGTTCCGTTGGCCGAGGCAGCGTCGACGGAGTCGCGCGTGTAGCGGTCGCTCGGGATGACGGCTTCCTTGCGCGCCCACCGCAGACCCGAGGTGGCGGACGAGTACTCGGTCGTGTCGGGAAGCTCGGCGCGGTACCAGTAGTTGCGGCTGTTCAGCAGGCGCCGAAGGTAGAGGTTGCCGTGGCCGTCGCCGGTAAACGAGGCGATCCGCCCCTCGAAGATCTCCTGGCTGTGGTCACCGGCAGGGCCGACGGCACGGACGAAATCGAAAGCCGGCGCTGCACTCCAGGCCGGCAGCGTGGTCGTCGTCACCGGCGCGCGCCAGTAGAGGTCCGGATCGATGCTGACGGTGCGCACGATCGTCCCCTCGAGCTGGAAGTTGCCCCAGTAGACCGAAAAGATTCCCGGCTCCTCCGCAACGACCGCATGGAGGAACCCGCGGCCGGGCAGCGAGGTGTCGACGCGGAACGCCTCTCCGAGCAGGCTCGCATCGGGCGCCAGGACGCGCGCGTTCACGCGATAGTCGGGCTGGCCTTCGTCGTCCTGACCGTAGCTCTCCGTCCACGCCACCAGCATGTTGCCCAGGCTGTCGACGGCGCCCGCGTCGACGTGGGCGACGTGGTGTTCAAAGGACTCGGCCAGGATGACCGGCTCGGATTCCTGGCCGCCGCCCAGAGGGAAGCGGCGCAGCACGAGCCTGGCCTCGGGCCCCGAGGCGTTGGAGCATTCTGCCATCGCGCGCAGCTCGCTCTCCAGGAGAAAGAAGCGGTTTGGAAAGCGGCAGGACGGTCGGACCGCAACCGCGTGCGCCGGCGCGGTGGCCAAGCCGTGCCGGTCGAACTCCAGGAAATGCACGGTGTTCTGGAGGCCGGAATAGTCGCCGGCGATCGCGATTCCGCTCCCGTCGGGACGGCAGGCCAGATCGACGATGGCGTGGTCGCATGGGACCGAGCTTCGGATGGTGGCCGTCACGTCGTAGCCGGAGGCGGGATTGCGGCGCTCCACGACCAGGTCGCATCGGTAGCTGGCACCCGGGATCACCCGCCGCCCCGGGCGAAGCGCGGCCTGCGGAGTGCCGCACGGCAACGTGATGTCGCCATGGGCATCGCCGGTCAATCGCTCCGGGGTGATAGGGGCGGGGGCAGCGGCGATGGCATCGCCGGCAGCTGCGGCGGCCAGCAGGGCCAGCATCGAGACCGTGCGGCGCAACATGTTCATACGGGCGGGCTCCACGCGGTTCGCGCGACGGCAGCAGGAAAGGGAAAAGAATGACGACCCCGGACTCGGCATCATTGCACGAGCGGATGGACGCCGTCACACCCAAAAGGCTTAAGAAACCTACAGGGAGACCCGCAGGCCGGCACCGCAGCGCGAATCGCTGCCAGCGGAGGTCGTCATCATCAACGCGCCCTCGGGCCTCAGCGCGGATCGAGTCTGAGGAAGTATCGCGGTGGGAAGCCGGTCACGAGGCGGAACGCGAAGCCGTGAGGGTGTTCGGCCTGGACACGGTCATGTTCGGCGCCGGTGACGGGAACCGCGACGTACGGCTGCTTCTCGCCGCCTCGCGTGACGTGGACCTGCGGGTTCCTCAGCGCGCGCTTGTACCAGGACCGGGGCCAGTGGTTGGCCGAGACGTACAGGTGCCCATCGGTCTCCATGGGCGTGACGACGCGGTCCTGCGACTCGCCGTCCTCACCGGTGGTGGTGATGACGATGGTGGAGCCGGCCTGGGGCTGGACCAGGCCGAGGAACGACTCGAAAGCCACGACGATCCCGACGTAGGCAAGCAGCACGGTGGCGGCAATCTTCAGGGCCTTCATCGCGGGCCTCCTCTTTCCGAGGACGAGAATCGGGGTTCGATGGGTCGCATGAGGGTGCTGTAACCGCCGAGTGCCGATGCCGCAAACCGCAGCCAGGCACAGCCGCGGGCTCTTCGGTCGCCAAGACTCGGCAATTGCGCTAGCTGCATCTCGCCGGGGCGCCAATCCCCGCGCAGCACGAAGGAGAACGTCATGCCCAAAGGCCAGAAGCCCGCGCCCAAGACGAACAAGCCCAAGCTGTCGACCAAGGAGAAACAGCAGAAGAAGAAGGAAAAGGCCGCCTCCAAATAGGAGCTGCCCCGCCGGGGTCCCGCGTCTGTTCGCGGTCCCCCATCCGGCTAGCGTGCGCTCACGAAACTCGGCCTATGTTGCCGTACCGGCCGGCGCTGCCGACGGTGAAGTGGGTCGCCACGATCCCGGAGCTTTCGGGCGGCCGTCCCGTGTTCGGCCGTCGGTGTTCCCGACGGCTGCCGAGGTCCTAGTGACCACGTAGCACACTTGCCGACGCGGTCCATTTGCTAGACGAGTCAACGAATGGTCCAGAAATTAGTTAATGCCGGCCAGATTCTTAAGCCTACGTTTGGTGAAGGCTTTTTAAATCAGCATGCCGGGCGGGTAATCAATGACGTCCATTATGCAACCGTAGAACTTGTTGCTAACGCATGGGACGCTGGGGCAGAGCACGTGCGAATCACATGGCCTTCGGCCGAAGGTGCAGAAGTTTCCTTCGCTGACGATGGTAGCGGAATGACCGCAGCCGAGTTCGCGCAGCGATGGTTGCAGTTGAGTTACAACCGCTTGAAGGACCAAGGTCAGTTCGCCACGTTCCCTCGCGGAAAAACTAGAGCCAATCGTCGTGCCTTTGGTCGAAATGGTCTTGGTCGACACGCCATGTTCTATTTCGCGGAAGAGTATGTTGTGGAAACAACGAAAGATGGCGTCACCAGCACGTTCCGTGTAACTCGCAGTGCCGGAGAGACGCCCTTACAAGTTGAGCCACTGCGTGCCGACGTTGCATCAAGTTCTGGAACGACGCTTCGCGCGATCACAGACAAGACACTGATCACCGAGGACGAGTTACGCGACTTAATCGGTTCGCGATTCGTTGTCGATCCTGAGTTCTCAATTTGGGTCAATGATCGCCTCGTTCGTCTTACCGACCTCGACCACTTGTCGTACATAGCAAGGCTGAACGTGGAAGCCGTAGGGGATCTCGTGTTGCGGCGGTTCGACAGCCAAATGGCAGGTCGCACTAGCAAGCAAAGCGGAGTCGCTTGGTGGGTCCACCGTCGGCAGGTCGGAAGTCCCTCCTGGGACGTATTCGACGGCCCGCTCGTTGATGCGCGCACCAACGTTGGTAAGCGATTCGTTTACGTGGTGGAAGCAGATTGTTTGGCGAGTGTGGTAAAGCCCGATTGGTCCGGCTTCTACTCAAGCGCAAAAACGAACCTTGCCCGTCGGGCAGCTTCTGAATTCATACGCGATGATCTTCGATCGCTTACTTCCGACTTTCGCCGTGACCGAAAGCTTCAGGCCCTTCGGGCGAATCGGCAAGCGCTCGAAAAGCTTCCTATTGTCAGTCGTGAAAACGTCGCGAAGTTCGCCGAAGAGATCCAAGTTCGCAGTCCGACTATAACTCCCCGCGATCTGGAGAATGCGGTAGAGGTGCTCGCTCAACTGGAACAGGCCCGGTCGGGATTTGGCCTGCTAGAGAAGTTAGCAAAATTGGCTGCGCATGACCTCGACGCCCTCGATGGAATTCTGGCCGAGTGGAGCATTCAGGATGCGCGACGTGTTCTTGACGAATTGCGGTTCCGGCTCGACTTGATCTCTCAACTCGAACGGCTCGTCGAGAGCCATAATACGGATGAACTGCACGATCTACAGCCGCTGTTTGAACGAGGGTTATGGATGTTCGGCCCGAATTTCGAGAGCATCACGTTCTCGTCGAATCGGACGTTGGCGACCGTCGTAAAGGAGTTTCTAGGTGACCGTGTACTCAAGGACGAGCGGTTACGTCCGGATTTTGTCGCATTACCTGACGCATCCATCGGGGCCTATTCTACGGACTCTTACGACGATGAAAACGAAGTCGACGGGATCGAGCGGGTTGTTCTCGTAGAGTTAAAGCGTGGTGGGTACACAATTTCGGTGAAAGAGAAAGATCAAGCGCTAGGGTACGCGCGAGCTCTCAGGACCGCTGGCCGTATCGGACGCGACACCCCGATCACTGCCTACGTGCTTGGCACCGTAATCGATTCTTTCGCGGAGGATACTTCGAGTGAAGGCGAGACGAAGATAATTCCCTTGCGTTACGCCGATCTTCTCAGGCGTGCGCATGCCCGAACTTTCAATTTACTTGCCCATATGGAGCGGTCCCGCTTTTGCGGTTTGATAGATAGCGAACTTTCGGAAGCGCTTGACCCGGCGCAGTTAGAGATGTCGCTCTCCAACACTGACGACGCGGCCTGAATCCGTGTTAGCCAGCCGCTAAGCTCACTTTGCCGGCAAGCCTGTCTAAATGTTGCGATTCTTCGCACGCAAGCTTTCCAAATTTGACGTCGCAGGCATTCCTCTTGCTCGTGATTGGTTCGCAGCGACGAGCTTCGCCATTGGAATAATCAGGTCAAGTGCTCGCGCACTATTCTGCGCGCGTGGTACCGCAGTCGGTCAACGTCGATGCGATGGTCAGGATGAAGACTTAGCCGCGGTAGGTGTGGTAAGTCATTGCCGTGAAGTAGGCGAATCTCGAGGTTTTCGGGATCGACTCGAATGGCGCCATGGTCGAAGAGTCGATGCATCGTCGGCGACAACGATAGCATGTTGCCAACGTCGTCAGGTCCTTCGTGGGGAGCGCCCAACGGTTGGATGTGAGCAGAATCCATCGACACTCCATCGGCCAAGCGAAGCACGGCGCCTGATAACTGGCAGCGTCCGCCATATGCGCGAAGGAGGAACGCGCGGTTGGCGTTCGACCGTAGGATTACCGCCATCTGGCGGTATCGCCGACGTACCTGAACGCCAGTCGGCTGAGCTAAGGGAGATCTTCCGGCGGCCATTTCACGTTCTTCGGGGGTTTCTTCGAACCCTTCAAACGTAGCCGTCCTGTTCGTGACAAAAAGTTCCGCCGCTCCACCTAGGCGCTGCTCCAGCCACTCCTCGGTTGTGCCCATGATCTTGTGGAGTTCGGCTGACCGCGCTGCTGCAACAAGACCGGAAACATCTACGGCTCCTGC
>Ga0196978_1000886_pt1 | contig 14412 bp, 8 predicted proteins | sample S3v_2013CmetaG_FD_155491 | JGI IMG/M metagenome (GOLD analysis project Ga0196978, IMG submission 155491) | Soil microbial communities from Anza Borrego desert, Southern California, United States - S3+v_20-13C | ecosystem: Environmental > Terrestrial > Soil > Desert | place: USA: California... | reverse complement strand
ATCTACGACAGCAGCACCGGCCAACTCTTCTACGATGCCGACGGCAACGGGGCCGGCGCCGCCGTGCTGTTCGCGACGCTGCAGGGCAATCCGACGCTCGCGGCCAGCGACTTCCTGGTGATCTGACCCCGGCCAGGGGCGTTCCGGTGGCCGCGACGCCGGGGCGTCCCGACCCCGCTAGCGGGTAAAGCCGAACTGGCGCATCAACTCGGCGCGGGTGAACGTCCGGCGCGCCGGCGCCGGGGTCATCGTCGTCACCAGCTCATAGGTATCCTGCCCGATCCGGCGGTACCAGGCCTGACCGGTCGCCCCGAGGCGCTGCCGCTGCGCCAGATAATCGTCCAGCGAATCGAAATCGCGGGGATCCGTGGAGGTCGGCGACCGGCGCGGATTTCCGCCTCCCGAAGGTTTGTCGCTGCTGATCATCGCATTGTCCCGAGCGCTCCCGGCATTGGCAAAGGCGGCCGCATCGTCGCCCTGACTCGCGCATCCGGTGAGGAACACCGGCACCAGAGTCGCGATCGCGCCAGCCCCGAACATGATCCCGATATGGACCGTTACCGTGCGAGCCGCAATCCGGATCGAAAATTATCGCCTTGGCAATAATGGTTTACAGTGATTTAACTGTCGCCTTCGGGCCAACGAATCGAAACAACCCGCAGGGAGAGCATCATGACAAAGTGGTCGAAAGGCCTTACCGGCCGCCCATTCACGTTTGCGCAGGCCATCGGCAGCGAGCAGATTGCGGCGCGTGAGGCCTTTGATGCCTTCTCATTGATTTCACGACCTTTTTCGCTGGCGGATGCCGCCAGCATCGCGGTCGATGTCATCACCCTCGATGAGGGCTCCGACGCTTCCGAGTTCGTCGTCCTCGACTGCCTCGACCCCAAGGAGATGCGGCTGCAGTTCCTGGCAAGCCAGGGCGACTCGACGGTCACGGCCTCGCCCACGCCGGGCCTTGAGGTTGGCGACGAGGGCGCGTTCGGCGTCCCGGTCGGCGGCTCCGTCTCGGGCGTGATCGATGTCGACGGCGACACCGACGACATCACCGTCTTCCTGGTCGCGGGCCAGACTTATCTCGTCTCGCTGCGCGGCACCGGCGCCGACCCGCTGACCGATCCGCTCCTCCGCCTCTTCGCGCCCGACGGCGTCACCCAGGTCGCGGTCGACGATGACGGCGGCACCCGCACCAATTCGCTCCTGACCTACACGGCGACGACGACCGGCCAGCACGTGATCCGTGCCGCCTCCTTCAACAACAACCCCGACGCCTTCAATTTCGACACCGGCGGCTATACGGTCGACGTGCGCGTGCAGGGCGTCGACGCGATCGGAACCACGAACGCCACGTCGGTTCCGCTCCAGTTCGGCACCACCTTTGGCTTCCGTGAGGAGGGCACCACACCCAGTCCAGTGATTCCCGGTGTTCTCGACGGCGACACCGATCGCTATTCGATCACGCTGGAGGCCGGGCATTTCTACACGTTCGAGGTCGCGGCCGGCTGGGATGGCGCCGCCGGGGAAAACCTTCCCCCCTTCGGCGGTGCGACCAATGCGATGAACACCTTGATCGTGTTGCGCAACTCGGCCGGTGGCCTCGTCGCCCAAGGCGACAATATCGGCGGCGACCTCAGCTCGGCGATCGGTTTCACCGCCACCGTCAGCGGAACCTATTATCTCGACGTCCACGCCCGCACCGGTCAGACGGGCGGCTATGCCATAAGGGCCGAGGACATCGATTTGAGCGGCCTGAGCCCGCTCGACGCGATCAACTGGTTCAGCGCCGACAATATCGACACGGTCGACGTGAACGGCACGCCCACCGCCTTTGTCTATTTCGGCGCCGCTGGCGAGACGTTCGGCGAGTCCAATCTGCCCAACACGCATGGGTGGACGGCCAAGGAGAAGTCGGCCGTCATGGAGGCGCTCCTTGAGTTCACCAAGATTACCGGCATCTCCTATGCGGAAACCAATGACGTCAATCAGGCTGAATTCCGTCTGCAAACGGTGAGCGGACCCAACCCGCCGGTCAGCTACGGCGCCTATTTCTATCCGCAGGATCCGGTCTTCGGCACGCAGGAAGGCATCGGCGTCTTCAACGTGAACAGCGGCGGCTGGGACAAGCCCGGCGTCTCCTCCCAGGATATTCCGGGCGACCAGGTCAGCCTCGATCGGGGCGGCTTCTCCTTCGCCGTGGTCCTGCACGAATTCGGCCATGCCCACGGTCTCTCCCACGCCCATGACAATGGCGGCGGCTCGGACATCATGCCCGGCGTGTTCAACTCGACCGGCTTCTTCAGTGTCTACAACCTGAACCAGGGCATCTACACCGTCATGTCCTACAATGACGCGTGGCAGCTCCATCCGGACGGCCCGTCGCCGTTCACGATCAGCGGCATCGACAATGGCTGGTCGGCGACGCTCAGCGCGTTCGACATCGCCGTGCTGCAGGATCGCTACGGCGTCCACGCCCACAATGGCGGCGACAATGTCTACACGCTCGTCGACGTCATCGACGACGCCTTCTACGAGTGCATCTGGGACAGCGGGGGCACCGACGCGATCGCCTATGGCGGCGCCATCAACGCCTTCGTCGATCTCGTCGCGGCGACGCTCGATTATTCGCCGACCGGGGGCGGTCCGCTCAGCTTCCTGAACAATCCGGGCGCGAGCAACCTGCGCGGCGGCTTCACCATCGCGAATGGCGTGGTCATCGAGAATGCCTCGACGGGCAGCGGCAACGACCAGCTGGCCGGCAACTCGGCGGCCAACGACCTCAGCGGCAATGACGGCACCGACACGTTCCTCGGCCGCGGCGGCAACGACGCCCTGCATGGCGGCAACGGCACCGACACCGCCTTCTACGAAGGCGCCCGCTCCGACTATACGGTCCATGCGGTGCGCACCAACGGCGTGATCACCGGCTACACCGTCACCGACAACAACGCCGCCAATGGCGACGAGGGCACCGACACGCTGGACGGCATTGAAGGTCTGACCTTCACCACCGGCCCGGTGAACCTCGCGCTCGTCGGCGCGGTCGCGGTGTTCGACCAGAACGACAATCTGGTCAGCGTCCACACCACGATCCAGGGTGCGATCGACGCGGTGACCACGCTCGACGGCTACCGGCTCGTCGTCAGCGGCGGCACCTATGCCGAGGACGTCAACGTCACCAAGGACCTGACCATCGAGGGCGCCAATGACGGCGTTGCCGGGACGGACCCCGGCCGCTTCGCGGAGACGGCCATCCAGTCGATGGTGATCACCGCCAGCGGCGTCACTGTCGACGGCGTCTCGGTCACCGGCTCGATAACTTTCCCGGGCTCGGCCTTCCCATCGGGTATCTATGTGATCGGCAACGGCTTCACGCTGGTCAATTCGGTGCTGGACGGAGCCAGCTCGGCGGTTGGCGTCGTGACCCAGGGCGTCAGCGGCCTCGACATCGGGGACAACCTGTTCGTGGGCTATGGCCTGGGCACCTATGTGTCGGGCCACGACACGAGCGGCACGATCCATGGTAACCTGTTCCAGGGCGACGGTGCGGGCAGCGGCACCGGGCTCCAGAACGGCGTCTTCTCCGAGACGTCGCACGTCATTCTGGACGGCAACACCTTTGACGGCATCGACGGCGGGGCGATCTTCATCAACCCGCATGGGCCGGATCCGGTTGATTTGAGGACCGTCATCCTCAACACGATCATCACCGACAGCGGCGTCGAGCGCCCGATACAGGTGTTCGCCAGTGCCGAAACCACCCACATGATCGGCACCGATTTCAACGAAGCTTTCTTCGACCCCGCCTTCGGCACCGCTGCCGAAGTCATGGCCGGCCTGGGCTTTGATGGCCAGGGCGGCGACGACCACATCTTCGGCAATAGCTTCGCTGATGAATTCCAGGGTGGCGACGGCAGCGACCGGCTCTTCGGCGGCAATGGCGACGACGTGCTCAGCGGCGATGCCGGCAACGACCTGATCGACGGCGAGGCCGGCATCGACACCGCCGAATTCGCCGACCCGAACCTCGTCTATGCCGACACGGTTCTCGGCTGGGTGATCAGCTCGTCGGAAGGCAGCGACATCCTGCAACGCACCGAGATCGCGGTCGACGGCGCTGGCCAGCGCAACCTGCTGGTGGGGGCCACCGCCTTTGCCGGTCTCCAGGCGGCGCTGGACGAAGCCGTTGCGGACGACAATGTCCGGCTTGCGGCGGGCAGCTATAGCGGCACCTTCAACTATGACGTGACGGGCCTGACGGTGATCGCCCAGGCCGGCGCAGTTCAGAACGTGACCTACACGCCTGCGGGCACCGAGGGGATCACGGTGATCGCGGCGAACGGCGCCGACACGATCACCACCGGCGCCGGCGACGACATCCTGTTCGGTAATGGCGGGGCCGATAATCTGAACGGCGGCGGCGGCAACGATGTCCTCGACGGCGGCGGGGGCGGCGACATCATGACCGGGCTCGGCGGTGACGACTTCTTCCATGTCGTGGACGCGTCCGACCAGGTTCTCGAGAATGCGGGCGAGGGCTTCGATGTCGTGCTCACCGACGCCAGCTATGCGCTGGCGTCGGGCTCGGAGGTGGAGTGGCTGTCGACCTCCTTCACCGCCGGCACCGGGGCGATCAACCTCACCGGCAACGGGATCGCCAATTTCCTGATCGGCAATAACGGCGCCAACACGCTGGACGGCGGCGGCGGCGCGGACGTGATGGTCGGCTTTGCCGGCGACGATATCTTCGTCGTCGACGATGCGGGCGATCTCGCCTTCGAGAATGCCGGCGAGGGCTTCGACGCTGTCGTCGCCACTGCCAGCTACGCGCTGGCGGCGGGCCAGTCGATCGAATGGCTGTCGACCGGCTTCACCGCCGGCACGGACGCGATCGACCTTACCGGCAACGATGCCGGCCAGTATGTGCTGGGCAATAACGGCGCGAACACGCTGGACGGCGGGACGGACCACGACGTGCTGATCGGCTTCGGCGGCGCGGACAATTTCGCCTTCACCAGCGCGCTCGGCGGCGGCAATTTCGACCTGATCGCCGACTTCGAGGCCGGCACCGACAAGATCGCCCTCGACGATGCGGTGTTCACCCAGATCGGCGGCCCCGGCGCGCTCAGCGCCAATGCCTTCGTGGTGGGCACGGCCGCAGCCGACGCGGACGACCGGATCATCTACGACAGCAGCACCGGCCAACTCTTCTACGATGCCGACGGCAACGGGGCCGGCGCCGCCGTGCTGTTCGCGACGCTGCAGGGCAATCCGACGCTCGCGGCCAGCGACTTCCTGGTGATCTGACGAACCGATCTCGGCGCAAGGACCGCCGTCGCCACTGGCGACGGCGGTCCTTCGTCGTTGTGATCGCGAGTGCGGCCCGATGCCGTTTCGTCGCGCCGTCCTGAAAAGGCCCCGGAACTTTCTGCCGCAATAACAATTAACCACGCGCTGCGGCGATCGCCGCTTCTTCGGCTGGGGTTCACCTATTGTCCGACTGGAGACTCATGTTTTCCGGTGCTGCCGATTCTTGCCCGGCTTCGGCGGTGCGCCAGCTGCGCCTGAGCCCCCACGGACCTCTTTTTGCGTCCCCACGGATTAGACGCCCTGCCTCCGCCGTTCCCAAACAATAGCCAGAGAATCCAGGGAGAGCTCTCATGCGCCAGGCCAACCGCACCCTCCGCTCCACACCGCTCCAGAATCCCGACCATATCGAGCAGACGATCTTCCGTCTGGCGGCTCTGGACCGCACCGCCGACGCCATGTCGCTCATCGGCGATGCATCCAGCCAGCTTCAATTCTCGCGCGGGCTGAGCAGGTTCGAGACCGGCTTCGGGGTAAACGGCAGCGATCTCAGGCCCTTGGTGTTCCCCGACGAGACCGGCACCAGCGACGATTGGCGGCGTCCCGCCAACTACCAGCCGGTCGAATCGGCCTGGTACATCCCCGGTCCGACCGCCATCATCGACGTCTACGCGCCCGACGAGAACACCAGCGGGACGCTGGTGGTCGACGATGCCAACCACGTCATCGCGGCGTGCGACGCGCCCGGCGACAATGACTGGTTCGCGGTCAACCTGACGGCCGGCGTTACCTACGAATTCGGTCAGTTTGCCTGGGTCGGCGGCCTTCCGGGCGCCGAAGGCAACGGCATCCCGCTCGCCGATGCCTATCTGGAACTTCGCGATGATAACGGGATGCTGCTCTCGATCGCGGATGGCGGCGGACCGAACACGCCGTCGGGCCTCGATGCGCTCATGACGTTCCAGGCGACCTATACGGGCACCTATTATGTCAACGCTACGTCCTTCGACAACACCGGCGACGGGGTCGGCGACTTCGCCGGCGATTACGAAATTTTCGCCAGGACCGCGACGGGAACCGTCTATACGACCGAATATGACATTTCGAGCCCACTCCACTCGATCGACTGGGGCGGCGTCAGGGTCAACCGCGCGCATCAGGCGGTGGAAAATCCCGACGGCATGGAGGGGCCGCGGGTGACCGGGGATCCGGCAGCGGATCCGGGCGACGTCGTGGGCAACTCCCTGGGCTTCCCGGGCAAGAACGTCATCTACCTCTATTTCGCGGGCGAGGGAGATATCTACTTCCATCAGGATTCGACCATCCCGGCCCAGGTCGTGGCCCAGAATCCCTATCAGTACGAAGTCCAGGCCATGCTGAACGCGGCGAACGAATTCTCCAAGGTCGCCGATGTGGTCTTCGTGTCCAATTATACGCTCAACGCGACGACCGGCCTCTACGAGCGCGACGAGAGCATCAAGTACAAGCCGGGCCCGTTGGCCGAGCCGGGCGTCAAATATGCCGCCGGCGTGGATGGTGACGGCTTCGACGCCGATTTCTTCTACTTCTCCTATCCTGGCACGCCGGGGCCGGTTATTTCCCTGCTCGGCTCGATGAACCCGCCCGATACCGGCGACGAGGGCGTCGCCCAGTTCAATTCCGCTGACGAGCGCTGGAGCGCGCAGATGCTTCAGCCGGGCGGCTTCTCCTTCGTCACCCTGATCCACGAATTCGGCCATGGCATGGGCCTCGCGCACCCGCACGACACCGGCGGTGGCTCGAGCGTCATGCCGGGCGTCAACCCCCTCCTCCCCGGCGATGATGGCGGGGCCGGAACGCACGGCCTCAACCAGGGCGTCTACACGATGATGTCCTACAATGACGGTTGGGAAAGTTCGCCCTACGGCTCGGCCGAGACCACCAACGAGGGCTATGGCTGGCTCGGCAGCCTGATGGCGCTCGACATCGCCGTCATCCAGGACAAATACGGCGTCAACGAGGATTGGGCCACCGGCAACGACACCTATGTCCTGAAGGACGTGAACGAGTGGGGGGTCTATATCGATGCCGCGACCGGGCAGCCGGCCGTGCACGATGCCACCAATCAGGCGACGGCCCGCGACGGCTATTATGTGGGCGAGAGCACCTATTATTCGTCGATCTGGGACGCCGATGGGGTCGATCAGATCGTCTATAGCGGCGCCAGGAACGCCAATATCGATCTGCGCGCGGCCACGCTGCAATATGAAACTGGCGGTGCCGGGTGGATGTCCTATGCCACCGGCATCTTCGGCGGCTTCACCATCGCCAACGGCGTCACCATCGAGAATGCAACCGCCGGCGCGGGCGCCGACACGCTCACAGGCAACAATGTCGCCAATGTCCTGAACGGCGGCGGCGGCATCGACATCCTGGCGGGCCTTGGCGGGAACGACATCCTCTATGTCGACAATGCGTCCGACCAGGCGCTCGAAAATGCGGGCGAGGGCTTCGACGCGGTGCTCTCGAGCGTCAGCTATGCCCTCGCGGCGGACACGGAGGTCGAATGGCTGTCGACCGCCCTGACGGCCGGCACTGCGGCCCTGAGCCTGACCGGCAACGGGATCGCCAATTATCTGATCGGCAACAATGGCGCCAACACGCTGAACGGCAGCGGCGGCGCGGACGTCATGATCGGGTTCGGGGCGGACGACATCTACGTGGTCGATGCGGCGGACGACCTGGCCTTCGAGAATGCGGGCGAGGGCTTCGACGCGGTGCTGACGAGCGTCAGCTACGTGCTCGGCGCCGGCCAGTCGCTCGAGTGGCTGTCGACCTCCTTCACCGCCGGTACCGGGGCGATCAACCTCACCGGCAACGGGATCGGCAATCACCTGATCGGCAATAACGGTGCCAACACGCTGGACGGCGGCGGCGGCGTCGACGTGATGGTCGGTTTCGCCGGCGACGATATCTTCGTCGTTGATTCGGCGGGTGATCTCGCCTTCGAGAATGCCGGCGAGGGTTTCGACACGGTGCTGGCGGGCGCCAGCCATGCGTTGGCTGCGGGCCAGTCGATCGAGTGGCTGTCGACCGCGTTCACAGCGGGGACCGCGGCGATCAACCTCTCCGGCAACGAGGTCGGCCAGTATCTGCTGGGCAATAACGGCGCCAACACGCTGGACGGCGGCACCGGCCACGACGTGCTGATCGGCTTCGGCGGCGCGGACAATTTCGCCTTCACCAGCGCGCTCGGCGGCGGCAATTTCGATCTGATCGCCGACTTCCAGGGCGGCAGCGACAAGATCCAGCTGGACGACGCCGTGTTCACCCAGATCGGCGGCCTCGGCGCGCTCAATGCCAACGCCTTCGTGACCGGCACGGCGGCCGCGGATGCCAGCGACCGGATCATCTACAACAGCACGACCGGGCAGCTCTTCTACGATGCCGACGGCACCGGCGCCGGCGGGGCGGTGCTGTTCGCGACGCTGCAGGGCAATCCGGTCCTCGCCGCCAGCGACTTCATGGTGATCTGAGCGACTTCCCCTCCCCGGCAACGGGGAGGGGTTTCCGCATGGTCCGCCGGCCGTCGGTAAAGGATCAGGGTTAAACTGCGGCGAGCCGAGCCTCCGCGGGGGGCGAGCCGCCCGGCGCCGGGATTCCAACCGCCGGGCCGATGCCGTAATCTCCCCGTGTGGCGGAGGAGGCTAGCAGCGTGGCGGCCGAGGAGGGCGGTCCGCACTCCTGGCGCGCCTTGTGGGTCAGTGGGGGCGCGCTTCTGGCGACGCTCGCGCTCATCGCGCTCATTGTCCTGATCACCCAGTCGAACCGGGCCCGCGACCAGGCCTTGCGCTGGGAGCGGAGCACCAACGAGCTGCTGCTCCTCACCCGCAACATCGATGCCAGCATCTCTCGCGCCGAGACCGAGCTCAACCGCTACCTGCTCGACAACAAGCCGACCACCGCCACCTCTTATTATAATGAGTGGCGCAACGCCGGGACCCTGGTCGACCAGCTGCAGCGGGCCATGCGAAGCGATCCCGCCCAGGTCCGCCGCGCCGCCGAGGTCGCGCGGCTCTTCCGGCAGCGCTCCGCCGAGCTGGCGCCGGCCGCTTATTTCCTCCAGCAGCGCGGGGCCGCCCGGGCGGGCGGCCTGGTGCAGCGCGCGGCGACCGCCAGGACCCTGGTCGAGCTCCGTGCCAGGCTCGAGGAGATCGCCGCCGCCGAGCGCGCCCAGCTCGGCCGGCGGATGGCCGAGACGCAGGGACTGGTCGACCGGGCCGACACCTATACGGACCTGCTCGGCTTCCTCGGCATCATCGTCGGGCTCGGCGCCATCGGTCTCGCCTTCCTCGCCTGGCGGGCTTTCGTGGAGGGGCTGCGCAGCCGCGAGGAGGCCGAGGATATCGGCTGGCGCGCGCTCGACCTCGAACAGGCGGTGCAGGCCCGTACCCGCGAGCTGAGCCAGGCGAACGAGAATCTGCGGCGCGAGGCGGCCGACCGCGCCGCCGCCGAGGCGCAGCTGCGCCAGGTGCAGAAGCTGGAGGCGGTCGGCCAGCTCACCGGCGGCATCGCGCACGACTTCAACAACATGCTCGCGGTCATCGTCGGCGGGCTCGATCTCGCCCGGCGCAAGCTGCACGGCCCCCGCCGCGAGGTCGAATTCCACCTCGACAACGCGATGGAGGGCGCCACCCGCGCCGCCGCTCTGACCCGCCGCCTGCTCGCCTTCGCCCGGGCCGAGCCGCTGCTGCCCGAGGCGGTGGCGCCGGCGCAGCTGGTCGAGAACATGCTGGAGCTGATCGACCGGGCGATCGGCGAGCGGATCACCGTCCACACCCAGTTCCAGCCCGATATCTGGCACGTCTGGGCCGACCCGACCCAGTTCGAGAATGCGATGCTGAACCTCGCGGTCAACGCCCGCGACGCGATGCACGGGCGCGGCGACCTCGACATCTGCGTCGACAATGTCACGCTCGCCGAGGCGGAGACCGCCGACCTTCCCGCCGGCGACTATGTCCGCATCCGCGTCACCGACACCGGCACCGGCATCGCCCCCGAGCATCTGGACCGCGTCTTCGAGCCCTTCTTCACCACCAAGGATGTCGGCAAGGGCACCGGCCTTGGCCTTTCCCAGATCTTCGCCTTCGCCCGCCAGTCCGGAGGCGACGTCACCATCGCGTCGCGCGTCGGCGACGGCACCACGGTCGCCATCTATCTGCCCCGCTCGGCCGCCGCCGCCGAGCAGGCCTCCGGGCAGGTCGCGCCGCGCGTCCGCCATGCCGAGCCGGCCGCGCGCGGCGGCCATGGCGCGGCGATCCTGGTCGTCGAGGACGATCCCCGCGTCAGCCGCTCCACCGTGGCCGCGCTCGAGGAGCTGGGCTACCGGCCCTATCCCTGCGCCAGCGGCAAGGAGGCGCTCGCCATATTGAAGCGCGAGCCCCATCTCGCGCTCGTCGTCACCGACGTGATGATGCCGGAAATGACCGGCACCGAGCTCGCCGCCGAGGTGAAGCGCCGCCGCCCGGACATGCGTATCCTCTTCGTCACCGGCTATGTCGGCGAGGCGGGCGACGCGGACGATCTGGCCGGCCATGCCGTGCTCAGGAAGCCCTTCACCGTCGCCGCGCTCGCCAGCTCCGTCGAGGCGGCCCTGGGCGGCGTGAACGGCGGCAGCGTAAACGGCTTCAGCGGATCGCACCCCGCCGCAGCAGACGAGGCAGCAGAGTAAGCGCGCCGAGGATCGGCCAGCGCCGCTGCCAGGGTTTCACCACGATCCCGGCCCCCGAGTGGCGGTTGATCTTCCAGGCGAGATAGTCGACGCCGCCGGCGAAGGTGGTGGTCGCCTTGGCGAGGCGGACGATGCTCATCGCCTTGCCCTTGCGCCGGAACCGGCGCCAGCGCTTCCGCGCCTTCTCGGCGTCGAGCGGGCGGGCCAGCGGCAGCGCGGCGTCGCCGAACCGCCGGTAGCGCTCCGGGTCGGTGTCGACGATCGAGACGGACTTCCCCTTCCGCTCGGCGCGCAGCTCGCTGTCATAGGTGAGCTCGAAGCCCCGCCGCCAGACCGCGAGCGGATCGCCCTTCTCGGCCTCGTCCAGCATCGGCAGCGCGAAGCCGAACAAGGTCGGCGCCGCGCGGCCGACCGCCGCCACCGCCATGGCGCGCGCATCCTCGTCCTTCGCCCAGACCAGCCGCGACGGCTGCGCGAAGCGCGCCCAGACCGAGACGGTCCCCGCCTCCGGCCCGTTCTCCCGCGCGAAATCCGCCTCGCTCAGCACCGCATATTTGGCCGCCAGCCCTTCATGCTCGAACGGGAAGACGTTGGGCGGCACCAGCCGGTTGGCGAAGGCGTACCAGCCCCGCCCATAGGCCTCGCGATAGGTTGAGACGACCAAATAGAAATCGAGCATGAGCCCGTCCAGCTCCTTCTCCCTGAGGCAGGAGCCGTAGAAGAGCACCGCGCGCGCCGCGCCCGGGTAGAGCGCCGCCACCGCCTCCGCCATCGCCGTCACGCGCGGGTCGACCGGCAGCGCCAGTTCTTCGGCGACGAGGGCGGGGAGCGAAGCTTGAGTCATTCGGGGGCCGCATCTTCCGTCGGGGCGCCATAGGTGGCGATGGCGGGCGGGACGGCGCAGCCAAGCGATTCGATGCCGAAATGGTCCCGCGCCGCCGCATCCAGCGCCGTATAGCTCTCCCCCGCCCTGGCATAGACTCGCACGGAGCTCTCCAGCTTGCCGTAGCGAAGCGCCTTCGCCGCTACCCGATCCTCCGGGGACTGGCTGTCCTCGCGCTCGTAGAGCTGGGAAATCCGTTCGTTGATCGCGAACACCCGCGTGCGCAGCTCGACGAAGCTTTCGATCAGCGGCGTCGGCGGGCGGCCGGTGTCGAACTCCCGCATCGCGGCCACCATCTCCGTTGTCCGGTAGCCCTTGAGGTCGAACTGCCCGGCGCCCGAGGCGGGGCCGGATTTCCGGTCCTTCCGGGACAGGGCCGTGGCCAGCCGCTCGCCGATCAGGCGATAGGCCTGGAAGGCGAGCTTGTGGGCGGCCCGGGCCCGCTCCCTCATCTCCTCCCGCACGTCCTCGCGCTGCTTCTGCACCTGATAGGCGGCTACTCCGAAGCCCGCCACGACCGCGAAGATCGAGCCGATCGCCTGCACCCAGCCGGTCACCTCGCCCGGCCCTGCGGCCAGGAGATGCGCCAGCCCGATGGAAAACAGGAGGATGCCGGCAAAGGCGGCGAGGATCGAGGCGCCTGCGCCCAGGACGAGTCTTGGATTCCTCATCGGCCGATCCTCCGCGCAGCGACGTCGCTTTCGCTTACCGATCCCGGCGCGCGTCTGGAAGGGTCAGGCCGCCAGCTTCAGGAAGGGCACGGGCGCGGTCGGGCGCAGCACGATCGGGCGCTCCTCCTCGGCCTCGAACATCTCGCCGTCGAGGATGATATTGTTGTTCGCGCCGGCGATGCGGATCTCGTCGCCACGCTCCAGATAGACGCCGCGGATGCGCCTGAGGCCGAGCTTGCCGCGCACCGCCGCGAACAGGGCGCCGAAGATGGAGAGCAGGTTGCGTTCGATCACCATCAGCTGCATCGCGCCCGGCCGCTGGCCCTCGACGCGGACGTTGGAATTGAGCAGCAATTTCTCCAGTGTGGTCACCATCAGGAAGGCGAACTTGCCCTGCATCTCGCCGCCGCTCTTCGCCAGCGTGACCTTGATCGGCTTCCACTTGGCGGGGAGCAGCCGCGAGCGGCGCCCGGTGATCACGGAGACCATCCCCATCATGAAGGTGAGGAAATGCGCCGCCCAATTGGGCAGGCCCAGCGGATAGATTTTGTGGCGGCAGTAGAGGATCGTGTCGGCGAGGCCGGCGCCGCCGAGGAACATGCCGAGCACGGGCCGCTCGTTCTCGCCCGCCCGGCCGCCGGACAGGGCGATCAGCTCGCGCGAGACGATGTGCGGGACCATGTCGCCGCGGACCAGCTCCAGCACCCGCTCGAGCGCCATGATCGGGTCGCCGCCGGCGCCGAGATCGTGGGCGATGAGGTTGGTCTTGCCGTTGGGCAGCACCGCCACGGGCGGCGGATCGCCGAGGAAGTGATTGCCCTGGTGCAGCTCGGTCAGCGCCGCCTGCACGGTGCCGTCGCCGCCGTTGATCACGATCGCCCTGGGCCGGACCCGGGCGATCGTCCGCATCGCGTCGGCGATCTGGCTGACGTCCTCCACCTCATAGTGGAAGATGTCGCGATGCTCGGCGCAGAAGGCCCGGACGCGCGGCAGGAGCGACCGGTTGCCGGTCGACCTGGGATTGGAGAGGAGCGCGACCGAGGCCATCTGTGCCTTGCCTTACGATGCCCGGACCGGACGGATGGCGAGGCCGAAGCGATAGTTGAGCACGACGCCCACCGGGGTGACGCCGCGGCCGACGTTGATCGCCACGTTGTTGTAGTTGGGCCTGAGGTTGGTCAGCGACACGCGAGGGTTGCGCGAGAAGCCGCCGCCGTCGCTCCAGTCGGAGCGGTTGTTGCCGTTGACGTCGTGACGGACCGCGACCGCATAGCGGCCCGGGCCCGGCAGCGCGACGCAGATCCGCATCGGCCCGGAGGCGGTCACCGGCACGTTGATCTTGCGGAGCGTCTGGCCACGGGCGAGGAAGCGGCTCGGGTCGCTGCCATAGATGGCGACGCGGATATTGCCGCTGCGCTGGCGGAAGCCGTCGACGGTGACGAGCACCGCATTGCCGCCCGAGCGGCAGACGCCGGCGTCGGCGCCGAGCTGGGCGCTGGCCGGCGCCGGAAGAGCGAAAGCCGCGCCGGCCGCGGCGAGACCGATGGCTGCTTTGCCAAGGCCTGCTCTGGTGGTGAGCTTGAGAGACATTACGCGAAACTCCTGGGCTTGCCGGGCCCAACAGCGGCCCGGCGGATTTGACACCTTGCCCCCATGTCGAGGCGCCATGTGGTGTACGCTTGCGGCAGAAATGTGTTCGCGCGGGGACCAAAGGTAGGAAAATCCTGCAGAACCTCCGCGCAGAGCGACGGTTTCGACGAATGTGGCGGACGGTGCGACGAACGTGCGGCGGTGGAGTGGGGTGGAACTATACAAACCAACCGCGAGGGAGGCGGGTTGGACCA
>Ga0196978_1000885_pt1 | contig 14413 bp, 8 predicted proteins | sample S3v_2013CmetaG_FD_155491 | JGI IMG/M metagenome (GOLD analysis project Ga0196978, IMG submission 155491) | Soil microbial communities from Anza Borrego desert, Southern California, United States - S3+v_20-13C | ecosystem: Environmental > Terrestrial > Soil > Desert | place: USA: California... | reverse complement strand
AGCCGACGCGCACAACCTGTCCATACTGCGGCGTCGGCTGCGGCCTGCTCGTATCGGGCCCTCGCCGCGGCGCCGTCATCACCGGAGACCCGCAGCATCCGGCCAACTTCGGACGTCTGTGCTCGAAGGGCTCGGCGCTGGCGCAGACCCTCGGCCTGGAAGACCGCCTGCTCTTCCCCACCATCGGCGGACGCAACGTCGCGTGGGACGAGGCCATCGGCACCATCGCGACGCGCTTTGCCGCGACCATCGCCGAGCACGGGCCCGACTCGGTCGCGTTCTACGTCTCGGGCCAGCTCCTGACCGAGGACTATTACGTCGCCAACAAGCTGATGAAGGGCTTCCTCGGCTCGGCCAACATCGACACCAACAGCCGCCTCTGCATGGCTTCGTCGGTGGCCGCCTACAAGCGCGCGTTCGGCGCCGACATCGTTCCGTGCAGCTACGAAGACCTCGAGCTGGCCAGCCTGGTGGTGCTGGTGGGATCCAACCTTGCCTGGTGCCATCCGGTCCTGTTCCAGCGTCTTGCGGCCGCGCGCGAGAAACACGGCACCCGGATCGTGGTCATCGACCCGCGCCGCACCGCCACGTGCGAGATCGCCGACCTGCATCTGGCGATCACGCCGGGCTCGGACGTCGCACTCTTCGCAGGGCTGCTCGACTACCTGCAAGCCGAAGGCTGGTGCGATCAGGCCTTCGTGGCCGGCCACACCATCGGCGCAGAAGAAGCACTGGCAGCGGCGCGCGAGCTGGGTCAGCGCGGAGCGCGCCTTGCAACGGGCCTTACCCAGGCTCAGCTTCAGCGGTTTTACGCGCTCTTTGCCGGCACGCCGCGCGTGGTCACGGCCTGGTCGCAAGGTGTCAACCAGTCCAGCGCCGGCACCGACAAGGCCAGCGCGATCATCAACTGTCACCTGCTGACGGGCCGCATCGGCAAGCCCGGAGCAGGACCGTTCTCGGTCACCGGTCAGCCCAATGCGATGGGCGGCCGCGAAGTGGGCGGCCTGGCCAACATGCTGGCCGCACACATGGACATCGAGAATGCGGACCACCGCAGCCTGGTGCAGGAATTCTGGCGATCCCCCACCATCGCCACGCACGCGGGCTTCAAGGCCATCGACATGTTCGCCGGCGTGGCTGACGGCCGCATCAAGGCAATCTGGATCGCGGCCACCAATCCCGCCGCCAGCATGCCCGATGCGGGCGCGGTCGAAGCGGCGCTGCGCGCGTGTCCGTTCGTGGTCGTCTCCGACATCAGCGCGCGCACCGATACTGCGCGCCACGCGCACGTCCTGCTGCCTGCCGCGGCCTGGGGCGAGAAGGAAGGCACCGTCACCAACTCGGAGCGGCGCGTCTCGCGCCAGCGGCCGTTCCTGGCGGCGCCGGCGGATGCAAAGCCGGACTGGTGGATGTTCGCCGCCGTGGCGCGCCGTATGGGCTTCGACGGTTTCGACTACACCAGCCCCGATCAGATCCTGCGCGAGCATGCCAGTCTGACGGCCACGGCCAACGACGGCGCACGCGGTCTGAACCTGGGCGGCATCGCCGATCTCGACGAGCTGGCCTATGGCGACCTCGAGCCCTTCCAGTGGCCGCGTGCGGCGGGCACGGCGACGTCCGAGCGCATGTTCGCCGACGGAAAATTCTTCACCGCCGACCACCGCGCGCGCCTGGTGCCGACGCGCTTTCGCGCAGCGGTTTCCATGCCGACGCAGCGCTACGGCCTGATCCTCAACACCGGCCGCGTGCGCGACCAGTGGCACACGATGAGCTGGTCGGGAAAGAGCGACCGGCTGATGGCGCACACCGCCGAGCCCTTCGTCGAGATCCATCCCGACGATGCCGCCGCGCGCGGCGTCGCTCCGGCAACGCTGGCGCAGATCGATACGCCGCGTGGAACCCTCGTCGCGCGTGCCGTCGTCACCGACAGGCAGCGGCGCGGCGGCATCTTCCTGCCGATGCACTGGACCGATCAGCATTCCTCGGCGGGGCGCATGGGCCAGCTCATCGCGCCCAATACCGATCCGGTCTCGGGACAGCCCGAGCTCAAGTACACGGCCGCCGATCTGCAGCCGTGGCCGGCCAAGTGGTACGCGTACGCCGTGTCCGTCCGCCGTCCGCGCTCGACGACGCATTCGGCCTGGCAGCGCTGCGAATATCGCGCCCTGGCTCCGGTCGATGGCGGCTGGCAGCTCGAGATGGCCGGCACCGCGGCGCTGTCCGATGCGCACGCGCTGCTGCGATGGCTGTCGGGCAGCGACGCCGGAGAGATTCTCGAGCTTTCCGATACACGCCGCGGCCTGCTGCGTCTTGCCATCTTCGAGGGCGATCATCTTGCCGCCGCGCTGTTCGTCGCCGGTGAGCCGGTGGCCGTCGACCGCTCGTTCCTGATCGCGCAGCTCGGCACTTCGCTGGCGGCGGCGACGCGGATCTCGGTGCTTGCCGGCATGCGCGGCGGCTCGGCCGGCACTGCCGGCGCGCTGATCTGCGCGTGTCACGGGGTCAGTGCATCCGTCATTCGCGCGGCGATCTGCGAGCGCGGCGCTGCCACCGTCGCGGCCGTGGGCGAATGCACGATGGCAGGCACCGGCTGCGGCTCGTGCCGCATGGAGATCGGGCGGATGCTGCGCGAGATGAAGGTGTGCGACGCCGACGTTCCGGGTCTGGACCAGAGCGCCGGTGAGGAAAAGCGTTCCACCGGCACCTAGCGCTCGATACTTCGTGCTTCGGCCACGGGTTGCCGGGCTGTCGGAGCGTCGCTAGCTTGGCCGCCGAGGTAGGCCATGCAGAGCGGCATCATCCCTAGAATCGATCGCAACATCTCGCGCTCCCGACTGATACTGTCGGCGGTGGCGCTGCTGGCGCTGTTCGTCGATCTGACCCAGCCCACCGTCTTTCGCGAGCCGGCCACCGAGCCTCAGTGGTTCTCGATCGATCCGTACACGCTGGCCGTCTTCGCCGTGCATCTCGCCTACGGAACTCTCGTCCACCTTGCGCTCGTCGGCCACGTGGTGCGGCCCGGGGCGCTCGCCGCCGTCACGATCTGGACCGACGTGCTGTTCGGTGCAACCATCGCGTTCTTCACCGAGGGCGCCAGCAGCCCTTTCTACGCATTCTTCATCTTCGCGGTCGTGCAAGTGGGATTCCGCGGCGGCTTCCGTCTTGCCCTGGCGGTGACGGTCGTGAGCATGACCCTTTATGCGGCGATGATCGTGATTTCGGCGCCCGACGAGATGAATACCTACCTGATGCGACCAGTGTACCTGGCCATCATCGGGTACCTCGTGGCCTATCTCGGACAGCAGCGGCTGAACCTGGAGGAGGAGATCCGCCGGCTTGCGGCTGCCGAGCAGCGCAACCACATCGCCCGCGACCTGCACGACGGCTGGGCGCAGGCGCTGGCGGGCATCACGCTTCGGATCGAGGCGGCGCGCGAGCTGCTGCGCCGTGGTGATCCCGCGCTGGCCCAGCAGGAGCTGGCCGAGCTGCGCGAAGGCGTCAACCGCGAGTACGATCAGCTCAGGTTATTCATGCGTTCGCTGGCGGGAGTCGAAACCAATGCGACGAGCACGCCGGCAGCGATGACGGACGTGACGGTCAGAGTGGCCGCCGAATTCGAGGGGTCCGCGGCCCTGGTGGGACACGTGCTGCAGATCCTGCGCGAGGCCACGAGCAACGTCGTACGCCATTCCCACGCCGGCGCCGCGAGCATCCGCGTGCACCGATCGGTCGAGGGCGTGAGCATTTCCATCGAGGACGACGGAATCGGCTTTCGCAATGCCGAACAGAAGCCCTGGTCCATCGCTTCACGCGTCCGGGATCTCGGCGGGCGCATGGAGATCGCGGGCCCCATCGAGCGAGGCGCCCATCTTTCCATCATTCTTCCCCTGGCGTAGACGACGGGCATGGCGAATTCGGAGATCCGCGTCGTCATCGCCGACGATCACGCTCTGTTCCGGCAGGGACTGAAATCGCTGCTGCGACTGCGCGACGACATCTCCGTCGTCGCCGAGACCGACCGCGCGGCGGATCTGCCGGCCATCCTGGAAAGCACGTCCTGCCGTATCCTGCTCCTGGACCTGCAGATGGAGCGCAACGCGCTGATCGATCTGTCGGCACTGTCCAGCCGGGTCTCGGTCATCGTGGTGACGGCGAGCGAAAAGCCGGAGGAATGGCTGGCGGCCGTTACTGCCGGCGCGCGCGCACTCGTCCTCAAACGCTTCGCCGTCGAGACCCTCATCGATGCCATCGACGGCGTCGCGCGCGGCGAGGTGCGTTTCCCGCCCGAGGTCCAGGCCATGCTCGCCTCCGGCTTCCGTTCTCCCGCCGAGTCCTGCGCCCTCACGCAGCGCGAGCTCGAGATCGTGCGCTGCGTGGCAGGCGGAATGCGCAATGCCGAGGTCGCCCGCAGCCTGTTCATCACCGAGCAGACGGTCAAGACGCACCTCAACAACGTCTTCCAGAAGCTCGGCGTGCGGGACCGCGTCGAGCTGACTCTCTACGCCGTGCGCACCGGCATCGTCGGCACGGGGAGCTCGCGCTGACTCAGCGCCTCCCCCGACAGTTGTAGAGTCGATTCCAACCTTCGCCCGATTGCGCTTGCGCGTGCCCACCGCGTAGATTTTCCGCCGCCCCGCTTCGACAGCTGCTCGAAGCACAGGTGCGGCCACGGTCCCGGTGGTCGGCCTTTCGCGGCCCTGCCGGTAATGGTGCCGGCAGGGTCGCAATCGCTGCCCTGGGACCGTCACCAGCCGCTCTCGCCTCCCCGCGAAGTCTTGGGATGCGATGGCAGGATCGCGCGGCGATCGGCGATGCCGCCGAGCTACGTCCGATCATCATCAGGGTTGCGCTCCCGCTTCGAATGCCGAAGAAGCTCGGGAGAGGAGCCACACCCATGCCCGTCGTCCGCATCTCCTGTCCGCTCGGATCGCTCAGCCGTGAGCAGAAGGCGCAGATCGCCGAGTCGCTGACGCAGATCGTCCTGGACGTCGAGGTCGACGAGGTCACCGACGCCGGCCGCATGGTCACCGTCGTCCAGTTTCACGAAGCCGCGCCGGAGAACTGGGCGGTCGGCGGCCAGCTTCGTTCTCCCGACGCCAGCGGGCCCAACCACTTCATCGTCGAGCTGATCGTGCTGCAGGGGCTGCTCGACGGCAGCCGCCGCACCGACGCGCATCGCCGCGTCACCCAGGCCTTCGCCGATGCGCTCGGCGCCGCCGACCCTCTGGCGATGATGCGAGTATGGGTCCTCATTCACGAGGTCCGTGAGGGCTCCTGGGGCGCCGGCGGCATGACGGTTTCGGCGCTGGACGTGGCCTCCTTCCTCAGCGCCGACCTTTCTGCCGCGCGCCGCGACGAGATCACCGCCGCGCTGGCGCCGAAGCTGGCCTGAACCGATGCGCGCCGACCTGCGCTACATCGGCTTGTGCGCGGGCCTGGGCCTGGCGCTCGGATGGATCCCGTCGCTTCTGCACGGGCCTATCGCCGCCAAGTTCCAGATCCTGCACATCGACGGATCGGCGGTGTGGGCCTGGCACGTCGCGCGAAGCTCGATCGGTCTGTGGGTCGGAGTCGTGGGCGTGCCGCATGCCTGGTACCTGCGCGGCCCGCTGTGCGGATTCCTGGTGATGCTGCCGCTGACGCTGGTCAGCTTTGCCATGCCGGGCTGCGGCTTTCCTTGAATGTTCTGGAATCTCCTCACCGGTTCGGTGACGGGTCTGATCATTGCCGCAGCAGCGTTCCTGGCCACCGCGCGGTACGGCGCCTACGACTAGCCAGAGACTGACGGCATGCGCAGCTGTCGAGGCGCCGCCTTCGCCACGCCTACTCGTTCACCAGCGCGCACGCGCAGCTTCCGCCCTCGTCGACGCACGAATGCTGTCCGTCGCAGGAGCCCAGGCAACTGGGCGGCCCTTGGATGAGACCGCAAGGAAAGAAGACGTCGACGCCGTCGCAGATGCAGGCGCCGTTGTCGGGGACGCACGCGAAGTTCTGATCGCCGCAGGTGCCGTCGCAGGCCGGCGCCGTCGCGTCCACGCAGCTGCGAGGCGTACCGGCGGGCTGCGTGGTCGTCGTCGTGGGCGGCGGAGCACCGAAGATCGCCGGCGCGCACATCTTCGACGAACGCACGCCGCTGATCTGCCGGGTACCGAACTGATCGCTCATCGTCAGGGACTGCGGGAGCGAATCGTCCACGCACTTGACGGTGTAGCAGAGGAAGGCGTTCTCCAGATCCTGGCCCGTGATCGACAGCGACGGCGCATTGGTGTCGCCGAGAACCTTCTCGACGGGAACGCAGAGCTCGCGGCTTCGCACCTTGACCGTGCAGCCTGCCGACAGATCGAACGGCGGCTCGTGGAGCGGAACCAGGTCGACCGCCGCGGTGAACGAGGTCGAGTCCTTGATCTTGAAGCAGCGCAGGTGGTCGTAGGGCTGGGCGTACGCCCCCGACGCAGATGCCGTCAGGATCGCGGTGAACGTGCAGGCCAGGAAGCTTCTCATCGTTTTCTCTCGTAAGCGGCTCGCCTCTCCGCCAGCTAGTCGCTCTTGTCGCTGAGCTGGCTGGCGTCGTTGCGGGTAAAGGGCGAGCTGAACTCGGCGCCGAAGCAAGTGCCGGCGCTCTCGCTTCGAAGCTGCACCGTGACCGTGCTGGCGCCGCCGATGGCCAGTGGCGCCAGGCCGAGCGCTGCGCCTCGGCCCTTCAGCTTGATGCGCGCCTTGCCGGCAACGCCGGTCTTGAAGAGCGCCGAGGTGATGCCGCCGGGCGAGCCGTCGCTGCGCCGATACTTGAAACTGCCGCCGGCCAGCTCCGACCAGCCCTCGCCCGCGGGAATGGCGCTGCTGACCAGGAGCGCGTCCTCATCGTAGACGCACAGATGGTAATCGTCGGCGGCCGACGGATCGCCGAAGTCGCTGACCGCGGGACCCCTTCCCCACTTCCACTGCAGGCGGTCGTCGCTGCCACTCTCGGTGAGCTTGAGCGATGAGCCGCCGGTCGCGGGAACATCGCACACGAGTGCAGGCTCGGTAAGACCCGAGCAGCCACCGGCGCCGTCGCACGTATCGCCGTTCGTACATGCCTCGCCGTCGTCGCAGGAGGCACCGTCGCTTTCGAACTGACACCCGCCGTCGCAGCAGTCGCCGCCGGCCAGATTCGCGTCGTCGCACTGCTCGTCGCCCGCGGCGATGCCGTTGCCGCATGCGGTGACCGTGCAGTTGGCGTCGCAGCCGTCGCCGCTCATCAGACCACCGTCGTCGCAGGTCTCACCGGCATCGACGTTGCCGTCGCCGCAGGTGGCCTCGTCGGCGCCGATGTCGACGCGCCCGCCCGAGACGCGCACCGAGTCGTCGATGTCGGTCTGTCCGACGCCCGCGTAGACTGGATTGCCCGCGTCCACCGCGGGCGACGTTGAGGTCAAATGGAAATCGCCCGCGCCGGCGTCGAGCAGCTGCGGATCGGCGAAGATGCCGTTGTCGTCCTGACTCGCTCCCTGCCAGGCCGCAAATCCGGAGTACGCCACGCCGCTGTCACCGAACTGCGCCGCCGCCGCGCCGTCCTCGGTGAAGTACAGGTTGTAGTCGAACAGGTTGCCACTGGTCGCATTGAAGGAAGCGACCATGGTGTTCATCGGCGCGCCGTCGCCGCTGTCGCGGCTCCAGACCAGGTTGTTCTCCAGGACGTTGTCGTCGCCGTACTGCACCCAGATCTCGCCGACTCCGTCATTGGCGTCGGTGCCGTTCTTGTAGAGCGTGTTGTTGTAGAAGTAGTTGTCGTTGGCCCTGCCCACCGAGGCGCTGTAGCCGCCGAAGATCAGCCCGACCACGCGATTGCCGTAGACGACGTTGCTGCGCACGACGTTGCCGGTGGCGTTGATGCCGTTGTTCTCGGCCCCGACCTCGATGCCCAGATCGCAACCGGTCACCGTGTTGTTCTCGATGAGGATGTCGCGCCCGCCGTCGATGTAGATACCGCCCGAAAAGCCGCTGCCGCAGCGTTCGACCAGATTGCCGCGGCACACGCCCTCGCGCGCGACCAGGTTGGGGTTCGGCTGGATGTCGGTCTCGCCGCCGATGAAGTCGATGGCGATGTTGTTGACGTCGTGCACGTAGTTGCCGGTCACCTCGAAGGCCCGGACGTTGCCGTTGAGCACCAGGGCCTCGCTCGGCGAGGGATCGCAATCGAAGATCTCGTTGCCGTCGATGATCAGGTCTTCGACGGGCGTGGCCTGATCGGCATAGACGGTGATGCCCATGGCGTTCTGGCCGCGGATCTCGCGGATGACGTTGTCGCGGATCGTGATGCCCTTGCCGCTGCCGAGGATGCGGATGCCCGAACCGTCGTTCAGCCCCGTGTTGTCGCGGATGGTCAGGCCGATGACCGAGACGTGGCTGCGATTGTCGATCAGGACGATGTTGTCGCCGGGTACCGAGGCGCCCGACAGGATCGTGGTGGCGGCGCCAGCCGAGGAGGTCAGCACGATGGGGCTGCCCGGCGTGCCGCTGGAGGCAAACGCAACCTTCTCGTTGTAGGTGCCGGGCGCGACCAGCACGGTATCGCCGGGGCCCGCCGCATGGAGCGCAGCCTGGATGGTGGCATGGTCGGCCGGCACGTCGATGGTGGCCGCTTGCGCAGGCGCGGCCGCCAGCAATGCACCGGCGGCGGCCAGCGCGGCGGTCCGCATGCGGACTCGCATGTCGGCCGGGACGCCGGCCCCAGCGCCGGTCGCTACGCGCGCTCGCACGCCGGTTCGATCACTCGATCGTATCATTGGCTTCCCCCCTGACATGCGCCGCGGCGCATGCGCGGCGCAGAATGTCTGACCGCTGCTGCCTTGTCGACTCTGCTTCTGCCACAGTGGAACGCCTGTCCGCCGCCATTTCACAGACCGACCTGACGGCGCTCTGTCGGGCGCTCGGCGTGCAGCGCAGCTATCGCGACGGCACGGGTACGACCCGCACTCCGGACGTCGATGCTCTGATCGCGGTGCTGCGCGAGCTCGGCGCACCGATGACCGGCGCCGAGGACGCGGCCGAGGCGCTGCGCGAGCTGCGCCAGCAGCGCTGGCGGCGCATCCTGCCGCCGGTGCTTTGCGCGGAGGTGGGTGATCGGCTCTGGGTGTCGGTTCGCGCACCCGGCTCGCCCGCGCCACCGCAGGCCCAGCTCGTTCTCGAAAACGGCGAGCACATCGAGATTCGCGCGGCGCGCGGCGATTCGCAGTCATTCCTGCCGAAGGGGATGGAGCGTTGGGTGCTGCATGCTCCCGTGCTCGAGAGCGCCGGCTATCACTCGCTCGAGATGGAGATGGACGGCGAGGTCCACACCGCGCTGGTACTGGCGGCGCCGCCGCATCTTCCCGAGCCCGCCGGCGCGCAGTGGGCGCTGTTCGCGCCGCTCTACGCGCTGCACACGCGCCAGCGGGAGGAGCTCGCCACCTTCACCGAGCTGGGCCGCTTCGGGGAGCTCGCGCATCGCGCCGGCGCCAGCCACGTGGCAACGCTGCCCCTGCTGGCCGGCTTTCTGGGCGAGCCGCTCGAGCCGAGTCCGTACTCGCCGCTGACCCGCTGCTTCTGGAACGAGCTCTACGTCGACGTGCACGAGGCGCCCGAACTCCGTCACTCGCCGGCGGCGCGGCGCCTTCTCGAATCGGGCGAGCATCGCGCAGCCGCCGCGGCTGCGATCGCGGCAGGGCGCATCGATTACGGCGCGGCCATGCATGTGCGCCGCGCAGTGCTCGAGCTTCTGGTCCGCGCGCTGGACGAACGCGGCAACGAAGCACGCCGCCACGCCTTCGAAGCCGATCTCGCCGCCGAGCCCGAGCTCGCGCGCTACGCCGCGTTCCGCGCCGCGCTCGATGAGCAGCGCACGACGTGGCCGAGCTGGCCGGCCGATCTGCGCGACGGCCGCCTCGGCGAAGCGGACTTTGCGCGGCCGACGTTCCGGTACCATGCCTACGCGCAGTGGCTGGCGCGCCAGCAGGTGGCGCAGGCCGCATCGGCCTCGGGCGCCGGCCTGTATCTGGACCTTCCGATCGGTTCGCATGGCGGCGGCTATGACACGTGGCGCTGGCGCGACGCGTTCGCGACGGCATTCTCGGCGGGCGCGCCGCCGGATGCCTTGTTCGACGGAGGACAGAACTGGGCCTTTCCTCCGCTGCATCCCGAGCGCGTGCGCCGCGCCGGCTATGCGCCGTTGCGCGCGGCGCTCCGGCATCACTTCTCGCACGCGAGCGTGCTGCGCATCGACCACATCCTCGGCTTCCATCGCCTGTTCTGGATTCCTCCGGATGCCGGCGCGCGCGACGGCGTCTACGTCGGCTACCGGTGGCGCGAGCTCTGGAGCGTTCTCGCGATCGAGGCGGCGCGCGTAGGCGCGATCGTGGTCGGCGAGGATCTCGGAACCGTGCCCGGCCAGGTGCGGCGCCAGATCCGGCAGCGCCGCGCGCTGCGCATGTACGTGATGCCGTTCGAGGGCCGCCAGGACGAGGCATCTCCGCTCGCAGAGCCGCGGGACGATTGCCTGGCATGCCTGGGCACGCACGACACCGCGCCGTTCGCGACGTGGTGGGAGACCACGGGAGACTGGGGCCGGCGCATCCTCGCGAAGGTTGCGACGGGCGCGATGGCCGCGAGCGGCGCGGTGGCCGCGACGGGCGCGATGGGCGCGATGGGCGCGATGGCCGCGAGCGGCGCGGTGACCGCAACGGGCACGGCGATCCCTTCGGGCGATGAGACCGGCGCAGAGCTTGTGGAGGCGCAGCGCGCGCTCCTTGCGTGGCTCGGCCGAAGCGACGCCTCCATCGTCTTGGCCAATCTCGAAGACCTGTGGCTCGAGCGCGAGCCGCAAAACCGCCCCGGAACCGACGCCGCCTCCGGCAATTGGCAGCGGCGCGCCGCCCTCTCGCTCGAAGAGATTGCCGCCGATCCGGGAGTGCGCTTACTTCTCGAAGGGCTCGATCACGCGCGCCGCTCTCGCCGGCACGCAAAGGCAGACCAGGACCGTTGAGCACGCGCAAGAAGAAGGACCCTGCCGACGCCGAGACGGTCACGCCCAGGCGGGCTCGTGCCGAGAAGAGCGCTGCCGCCAAGCCCGGTGCTGCGGCATCGACGACCGCATCGGCCCGCTCCAGGAAGAAAGACGAAACCGGCAAGACGCCGCGTCCCAAGCGAACACGCGTCACGCGCGTTCCGGTTCCCGAGCCATCGCCCGTCGAGACGTTGCCCGTCCTCGAGCCCGTGCCGGAGGTCGCTGGCGCGCCCGGGCCGGCATCGCCATGGCTGGGCGAGCACGACCTGCACTTCTTCAACGAAGGCACGCACCGGCGCCTCTACGAGAAGCTCGGCGCCCACGTCGCGCAGCGCGACGGCCGCCGCGGCGTGCACTTTGCCGTATGGGCTCCCAACGCGCGCAACGTCAGCGTGGTCGGCGATTTCAACGGCTGGAACGGCGATGCCGATCCACTCCGAGCGCTGGGAACCTCGGGCGTGTGGGAAGGGTTCAGCGAGAGCGCCGCGCGCGGCAGCCTCTACAAGTTCCGCATCGATTCGCTGGTGGACGGACGACGCCGTGAGAAGGCCGATCCGTTCGCGATCTTCGCCGAGCAGGCGCCGCGTACCGCCTCGGTGGTCTGGGATCTCGACTACGAGTGGAACGATGCGCAGTGGATGAAGACGCGCTGGGCGCGCAACGCTCTGGACTCGCCCATCACCATCTACGAGATGCACCTCGGCTCGTGGCGCCATCGCCCGGGCGGCTGGTCCTACGGCTACCGCGACATCGCCGATCCGCTCATCGAGCATCTCCAGCGACACGGGTTCACCCACGTCGAGATGATGCCGCTCATGGAGCATCCCTTCTACGCGTCGTGGGGCTACCAGGTCTCGGGCTACTTCGCGGCCACGTCGCGCTTCGGCACGCCGCAGGACCTGATGTACCTGGTCGATCGCCTGCACCAGGCCGGCATCGCCGTGATCCTGGACTGGGTGCCCTCGCATTTTCCGGAAGACGATCACGGGCTGGGCCACTTCGATGGCACGCATCTGTTCGAGCATGCCGACCCGCGCAAGGGCTTCCATCCCGACTGGAAGAGCCTGGTCTTCAACTACGACCGCAACGAGGTGCGTGCTTTCCTGCTGAGCAGCGCCATCTTCTGGCTCGACCGCTACCACGTCGATGCCATCCGCGTCGATGCCGTGGCCTCGATGCTCTACCTCGACTACTCGCGCGGTCACGGACAGTGGATTCCCAACGAGCACGGCGGACGCGAGAACCTCGGCGCCATCTCGTTCCTGCGAGCGCTCAACGAGGCCGTCTACGCCGACTTTCCCGACACCCACACCATCGCCGAGGAATCGACCTCGTGGCCGATGGTGTCGCGACCGACGTCGGAGGGCGGGCTCGGCTTCGGCATGAAGTGGGACATGGGCTGGATGAACGACACGCTCGCCTACTTCTCGCGCGACCCCATCCATCGCCGCTATCACCAGAGCGCGCTCACCTTCCGCATGATCTACGCGTTCAACGAGAACTTCGTGCTGCCGCTCTCGCATGACGAAGTGGTGCACGGCAAGGGCTCGCTGGTGGCCAAGATGCCCGGCGATCCCTGGCAACGCCTGGCCAACCTTCGCCTGCTGCTGGCGTATCAGTGGATGATGCCGGGCAAGAAGCTGCTGTTCATGGGCGCCGAGCTCGCCCAGCCCTACGAGTGGAATCACGACGCGCCGCTGGACTGGCAGGGCTTCGAGGCGAGCCCGCAGCGGCAGGGCATCGCGCGCCTGGTCGCGGACCTGAACGCGCTCTACACCTCGGTGCCTTCGCTGCACGAGCGCGACTTCGACGGCTCCGGCTTCGAGTGGATCGACTGCGCCGACGCCGCCGGCAGCACGCTGTCGCTGCTGCGCTGGGACGCGCTGCGCAGCACGCCCGTCATGGCCGTCTTCAATTTCACGCCCGTCCCGCGAACCGGCTACCGCGTGGGCGCTCCCGTGGCAGGTCACTGGCGCGAGCGCCTCAACACGGACTCGTCGCTGTACGGCGGCACCGACATGGGAAACATGGGCGGCGTCAACACCGAGGAGATTCCCATGCACGGCCGTCCCGTCTCCGTCCGTCTGGTGCTGCCGCCGCTGGCCGCCGTGATCCTTCGCTACGAGGGCGACGGCGGCGCACCGGCGATCACCGAGTGGTAGGCGGTTCCATGACCGCCCACGCCCTGTGCATCCACGGCCACTTCTACCAGCCGCCGCGTGAGAACCCGTGGACGGGAGTGATCGACGAGCAGCCCAGCGCCGCGCCCTTTCACGACTGGAACGAGCGCATTACCGACGAGTGCTACCGCGCCAACGCCAACGCGCGGATCATGGCGGGCCTCGGCCTTCCCGACCGCACCATCGCCAACTACGCATACATGAGCTTCAACTTCGGCCCGACGCTGCTGAGCTATCTGGCGCGCGAGCAGCGCGACGTCTACCAGGCCCTTCTCGTCGCCGACCGCCAGGGCGCCGAGCGTTTCGGCGGCCACGGCCCTGCCATCGCGCAGAGCTACTCGCACGCGATTCTTCCGCTGGCATCGGCGCGCGATCGCCGCACGGAGATCCGCTGGGGCCTCAGAGACTTCGAGCTGCGCTTCGGCCGCAGGAGCGAGGGCATGTGGCTGCCCGAAGCCGCCGTCGACACGCCGACATTGGAAGCGCTCGTCGACGAAGGCGTCCGCTTCGTCATCCTCGCCGAGCGCCAGGCCGCCCAGATCCGAACAAAGGGCTCGCCTGCCGGATCTAAAGGGGACAGTCCCCTTAAAGACCTCAGAGGCGAGATTGACGAGTGGAAGCAGGTCGGCGCCACTGCCGGCGTGCTCGACACGCGCCAGCCCTACCTGGTGCGCCTTCCCTCCGGCCGCAGCATCGCGGCCTTCTTCTACGACGGCGGCCTGGCCCACGATGTCGCCTTCGGCGACGCGCTCGGCGACGGCGCGCGCTTCCTTCGCACGCTCGAAGCGGCCGCAGCCGGCGACCACAGCAGCGAGCCACGCCTGGTGCACTTCGCCACCGACGGCGAGACCTTCGGCCATCACCACCACTTCGCCGACATGGGCCTTGCCTGGATCCTCGAATCCGCTGGCCTCGGCCGCAGCGAGCTGGGCCTGACCGTGTACGCGAAGTGGCTCGACGAGCATCCGCCGGCGATGGAAGCCCGCCTGCACGAGCGCAGCTCGTGGAGCTGCATCCACGGCGTCGAGCGCTGGCGCTCGGACTGCGGCTGCCACGGCGGCCGGCGCAGCAACGGCTGCCAGCTCTGGCGCGGGCCGCTGCGCGAGGCATTCGACGATCTGCGCGACCAGCTCGGCGGCCTGTTCGAGCGCGAGGGCGCCACGCTTTGGAAGTCGCCCTGGGACGCGCGTGACGCCTACGCCGGCCTGCT
>Ga0196978_1000884_pt1 | contig 14437 bp, 10 predicted proteins | sample S3v_2013CmetaG_FD_155491 | JGI IMG/M metagenome (GOLD analysis project Ga0196978, IMG submission 155491) | Soil microbial communities from Anza Borrego desert, Southern California, United States - S3+v_20-13C | ecosystem: Environmental > Terrestrial > Soil > Desert | place: USA: California... | reverse complement strand
GCCTGCGCCTGTCCGCGCAGGAAGAACGTCGCGAGACGACGCTGCGATCGGCAAGCGCGCCGCCGCCGCATCTACGCAACATCGGCAGAGAACGTCGCGCGCACCGGGACGTGGTCGGAGGGTCGCGGCCATTCTCGCGTCTCGCGATCTTCGGCCACCTCGCGCAGATGCGCGGCAAGCGAACGCCGCGCAAAGACGTAGTCCAGGCGCATCCCGTAGTTGCGGCGCATCGCCCACGGCGTCATGGGGTACCAGGTGAAGCGGCCGCTTTCCTTCGTCGTCGTGCGCAGGCAATCGACCAGCCGGCGGCCGAGCACGTCGCGGAACGCCAGATCCTCCGGCCGCTTCGGATGGACGTCCGGCGACGTGATCATGGAGGCGGCGGCGTAGTCGCGCGCGTCGAAACATATGTTGAAGTCGCCAGCGAGCACGTCCGGTGAGCCTGCGCGGAAACGAGTGGCATGGTCGCGCCGCAGACTGGCAAGGAACTCGGCCTTGCCGATGGCCATGCGTGTGGGAACGTAGACCGTGTCGATCCACAGCCCGCCGATGCGGCACAACAGACGGCGCCCCGGCGCACGCTCCTCCACGAACGATTCCAGTCCGGGCACGGCCTCCTGGATCGGCAGCACGCTGGCGATGGCCACACCGGCATAGCCCCCGGCACCGGTTGCCGCGACGTGATAGCCGGCGCGCTCGAACGCCGCGTGAGGAAAACCGGCCGCGCCGATGCGCGTCTCCTGCAGGCAAAGAACCTGCGGCCGCCGCGCCTCCAGGTACCGCAGCACCAGCGGCAATCGGGCCGCAAGCGAGTTCACGTTCCAGGTTGCGAGCGTCAGCATCGATTCAAGGCCGGCCGTGATCGTCTCTGCGGCACGCCGGATGGACCGTAGCGACCGCAGGTCCCGTCGCCAGCTCGAGCACCTCCGGACACACCGAGGCAAAGCCGGCAGGCGCTGGGGCGTGTCCTCGCCGCGGCGACCGCGGTTGAGCGAGAATAGGCTCGTATCGCGAGTACGATGATGCCATAGCGACGGCATTCTCATGCACGGGTACCGATGACGGACAAGCTGCCTGATCCGCCGAGCCACGTTCCGCGCGCCGCCATCCGGCCGAAAGACGCAGCAACGCTGATCCTGGTTCGGCGCGACGGGCCGGTGCCGCGAATCCTCATGGGCCAGCGCTCGCGCGGTCACGTGTTCATGCCGGACAAATGGGTGTTCCCGGGAGGACGCGTCGATCCAGCCGACGTGCGAGCGCCCGCGGCAGCCGAGCTGGCACCGCTGGTCGAGCGACGGCTCGCCGAGGGTAACGTGCGGCGGCGCGCCCGGGCGTTCGCGCTCGCTGCGGTGCGTGAGACTTTCGAAGAGACGGGCCTGGTCGTGGGAGCAGCCGGCACGCTGCATGGTCGCGTCCCGGCTTCCTGGTCCGTCTATGCGTCGCATGGTGCGGCGCCCGACCTGTCGCGCTTTGCCTACGTCGCCCGAGCGATCACGCCTCCGCACCGTCCGCGCCGATTCGACGCACGCTTCTTCTACGCTCACGCCGAGGAAGTCCTTCTCGACGACAGGCCGCATGCGAGCGGCCAGGAGCTCCTGCACGTGGAATGGTTCGGGCTCGACGAGGCCGAAAAGCTCGACCTTCCCTCTGTCACCCGCTTCGTGATCGGCGAGGTTCGCCGGCGCCTGGCTGGCGAGGAAAACGAGCCGCCCTTCCTTCGCTGGCGCCGATCCTCGACGGATCGAAGTCGCGAAACCGCTGCCGTCGGCGCGGCGCGCGACACTCCCGATCCGCACACCATCGTCACCGAGCGGATCGTGTCGGGGTCGAAAGCAGGATGCGACAAGAAAAACTCGAAGTCGTAGGGAGTCCAAGGCACGACCGTGGTTCGGTGAAGTCGTTGCACCCGCATGGGTCTGCTGCGGTACGGCTCTGGCCTGCGCCGCGGCCAAGCGGATCCGATGCAACGTCCGACAGCGAATCGAAGCGCGGCATGGATCGAGATTCCGATGGCAACTTCTAAACCGGCGCGCTAGAGCCGCTGCGGAGGTTCCAGATGATCCCTGCTCCACATTTTGCACGCCCGCGCTTGGCGCCCCGCCCTCTTCTCGTCATGGCGATGCTCGCCATCGCAGCGGCGAGCTTCGGTCACGAGCCCGACGGCTCCTCGATCGACGCTGCCGATCTGGCCGAACATTCCGATTTCGTCTTCAAGGGAACCGTCACCAACGTGGCCTATCGCGATTCGGAGCCCAACCCGCTTCTGGACGGCAGCGGCAACCCGGTGCTGGATCGTAACGGCGCGCCGGTCATTCAGGACGGCTCGAACCTCGCGCACACGTTCGTCACCTTCACGGTCGAGAAGGTCTACAAGGGCCGCACCGAGGATTCCGAGGTCACGCTGCGCTTCCGCGGCGGCGTGCAGGAGGAACTGGTCCCGGAGACCGACGACACCGGCAATCCCGTTCTGAGCGAGCAGATCTACATCGCAGGACAGACGCCCCTGTTCGACGTGGGCGATCGCGAGATCCTGTTCGTCCAGGGCAATGGCGACAAGCCGTGTCCGCTGGCCGGTGGCCCGGACGGGCGTTTCCGATTGATCGACCGCGATCCGACCGCGTTCGGAGACCAGCAGGTCTACTCGAATCTGGGCCTGGAAATTTCACGCATCTCGCCGCCAACCGTCGGCGCGCCGCCGTCGGCCCGTCTTGGTCCTCCGCACGAGCTGGCCGAGGTGAACTCGACGACGATGGGCGGCGGCATCTTCGAGATCGTCAAGGGTCCGGACCCCGTGGTCGCCGACTCCGAAGGTGACGTGCCGCCGGATCCTGCAGCGCCCTCCCCGCCGCAATTCCTCGAGGCCGAGTTCGACGATTACCTGGAAGCCGTAGTCGCCGACGACCCGTCGGCACCGGCGTTCGTCAGCGCCGACATCACGCTGCCGTTCTTCGGGCGTCCCTCCCTCGACGTGCGTCCGGCACCCAAGGTGCGCGAGAGCAGGAAGCCGGAGCCGAGGCCGTGGCTCGACGAGCTGCCGCCCAGTCAGCGACGGGCGATCCGCGTGGCCGAGCGCGAGGAGAAGAAAGCGTTCCGCAGAAACGCCGGCAATCCCGTGCTGCCGCTAGACGTGGTGCCGCAATGAGCCGGCCCGAAAGAGGATCCTCGATGAAACGATCGCTTGGCGCTCTCGCCACCGTGTCGGCATTCAGCCTGGTGGCGGCCGCCGATGCCGGCGCGTTCCATTACTATTCGAAGTGCGGCAGCAAGGCGACGGTCGCCGACAAGGAGCTGCACATGGGCGCCGGCAAGAACAGCTTTCCCTCCGGACATGCGCGGCGCGATGCCCTCGTGGCCGCACAGACGCTGTGGAACCACGTCCCGAGCCACTTCATCTTCAGCAGCCCCAGCTGGAACGAAGAGGTCTCGATGCGCAATCACGACGACGAGATCTGGTTCACCGACGATCCCGACCTGACCAACGGCAAGCCGGGAATGGCCCATCTGTGGTTCACCTGCTACATCAACGAGATCGACATCAATTACCTCAATACCGAGCCTTGGTCGTACACCGATGTCGCGCAGGGGAAGACGACGTACGGCGGTTCGAACCGGCCCTTCATCACCGGTGCACTGCACGAGTTGGGGCACGCCTTCGGCCTGGCCCACGTCAACGACGAGTACAACATCATGGGCGCGGACTCGACGCACGTCTCCTACAACGACGATCGCATCCGCTACTACGCGGGCGAGGACGGCGCCGACGGCCAGATCTACCTGTACGGCTCGAGCAGCCCCAACCTTCCTCAGGACGTCGGCGTCACGCACTGGAAGTACGGATCGGCCAGCGGCGAGTACAGCAAGCACGTCCTGACCACCATCACCTCCGACACGCTACCGTCGGTGCCGAGCGGATCCTTCGCCGGGATGAGGCGCTACAACGTGTTCGAGAACTTCGACTACCAGGTCGAGTTCACCTACGAGAACAACGGCCGCGATTTCCAGAACGACGTCGACATCGGCTTCTACATCTCGACCAACCCGCTGATCACGACGAAGGACACGCTCATCAAGACGACGACCTTCAACCTGGGCCGCGACAATCCCTCCACGCTCAAGAAAACGGTGCACCTTCCCGAGCTGACGGTGGGCCAGACCTACTGGCTCGGGGTCATCGTGGACCGGACGCAGGAGATCGCAGAGGTCAACGAGTCCAACAACGCGACGTCGATTCCGATCTACGTGACCTGCTGCGACTGAACAGGGCGCGCAGGCATTGTGCTGCGGCCGGCGCGGGGTTTGACAACCGCTTCCTGCCGCGGAAACTCAGGCCGCGCCCGACGCTGTTTCTGGAGGTGTCTCATGTCTGAAGTACAAGCGGCCATCCGGCCGTCCCTGCCACGCCTTCTCGAGCCCGCTCCGCAGTTCGAGGCGGTGTCCACGCAAGGACCGATCAAGCTCTCCGATTACAAGGGGAAGTGGGTCGTGCTGTTCTCGCACCCTGCCGATTTCACGCCGGTGTGCACCACCGAGCTGATGGAGTTCGCGCGGCGCCAGGACGACTTCGACAAGCTCGGCGTCCAGCTCATCGGGCTGTCCATCGACAGCATCTACGCGCACATCGCCTGGACGCGGAACATCAAGGACAACTTCGACGTCGAAATCCGCTATCCGATGATCGCCGACCTCGACATGAAGGTCGCGCAGGCCTACGGAATGGTGCATCCCGGCGCCAGTTCCACGGCCACCGTGCGCTGCGTCTTCGTCATCGATCCCGATCAGAACCTGCGTGCGATGGTCTACTATCCGCTCACCAACGGACGCAGCGTCGATGAGATCTTCCGCCTGGTCAGCTCGCTGCAGACCTCCTCGCAGCACGGCGTGGCCACGCCGGAGGGATGGAAGCCGGGCGACAAGGTCATCCAGCCTCCGCCGCTGACGGCCAAGGGCGCCGAGGACCGCAGCAAGGACCCGCAGCTCGAAGTCACCGACTGGTACTTCGCCAAGAAGAAGCTCTGAGCGGCGCGCGCTTGGCCATCTCGATGACGGCTGGCGTGCGCGGGCGCATTCTTCCCACCGCTTCGTGCCTCGCACTGGCTGGCGCTCTGGCGTTGCCGCTGGCGACGCCTTGCCTCGCCGTCACCTTGTCCGATCCCAATGCGCGCGCCGAAATCGTCGAGACCACGTTCAAGAGCGTGGATGCGACGGTGGCGGCGCAGTGGGAGTTTCCCGCGCGCACGCCCGCGCCGCTGGTGGTGCTGATTCCGGCTTCCGAAGCGCTCGACCGCCACGGCCTGCCACCCGGCTACGGCGCCGACCTCGATACCGGAATCTACGCGCAGCTCTCCAAGCGCCTGGTCGCGGCCGGCTTCGCCGTCTTTCGCTTCGATTCTCCGGGAACCGGCAGAAGCAGCCCCGGCAGGTACGCGACGGTGCGGTCGAATGCGCTGGAGGCCTACACGCACGCCGTCGAGCATGCCAAGGTCGACCCCGACAAGGTCTTCCTGTTCGGACATGCCTGGGGCACCGACACCATCGTCGGCATCTGGTCGCGCTATGCGCAGGTCCGGAAACCGGCAGGCGTCGTCCTGTTCTCGAACATGGTCGGCGAGACCGACATCGTGCAGGTGGACTCACCGACTCTCATCGTCGTCTCCGACAAGCTTCCCGACGACCTCTACCAGCGGGGCCGCTTCTGCGCCGACGCGCGCGACAACTTCAAGGAAAAGAAGCTGGAGACCAAGCTGGTGACGATTCCCGCCGCCGAGCCCACGCTGCTGGCGCCGGTGGAGAAGGCCGGCGGCAGCAAGATCATGCTGCTCGACCCTCGCGCCGTCGACGCCGTCCTGGAATGGCTGCAGGCGCACAGCGGCGCAACCACCACCTGACAGCCCGCGCGGCGATATCGCACGCTCGGCAGAGCGTTCGATCCGGCTTGCGCGCGCGCATCGCGCGCTCGGCAGAGCGTTTCGATCCGCCGTGCGCGCGTGTCTCGCGCGCTCAGCTGAAGGTTTCGACCAGCTCGATGAGGCCGCGCTCGCGCAGCGAGGAGAAGACGTAGCCTTTGACTTCTTCGACGGTGTCGCAGCGCAGAACGTCGTGGGCGATGCGGCGCGCGTCGTCGTAGCGAGCGCTGCGGATGATCTGCTTGACCACGGGGATGTAGAGCGAGCCCATGCTCAGCTCGTCCAGTCCCATTCCCACCAGCAGCAGCGTGCAAAGAGGGTTGCCCGCCATCTCGCCGCACATTCCGACCCGGCGGCCCGCTTCGCGCGCGGCGTCGACCACCATGCGAATGGACTGCAGCACGGCCGGATGCAGCGGCTCGTACATGGGCGCAACCTTCAGGTTGTCGCGATCCACGGCCAGCGTGTACTGGATCAGGTCGTTGGTGCCGATGGAGACGAAGTCGACCTCGCGCAGGATCTCCGGCGCGCGCAGGACCGCGGCGGGCACCTCGATCATCGCGCCCAGCTCGATGCCCGGCGCCGGCACGAAGCCGTTCTGCGAAAGATCGGACAGGCATTCGGCGTAGAGCTCGCGAACGCGCCGGAGCTCCTCGACGCTGGTGATCATCGGAAAAAGGATGCGCACCGGGAACTCGCCGGCCGAGCGCAGGATGGCGCGCAGCTGGTCGAGGAACGTGTCTTCGGACTCGAGGGAGACGCGGATCGAGCGCAGGCCCAGGAACGGATTGCCCTCGCGCGATTGGCTGGCGAACAGCGGGTACTTGTCCGCGCCCAGATCCAGCGTGCGGATGGTGACGGGCCTTCCGCGCATGCGCGTCATCACGCGCCGATAAAGCCGGAGCTGCTCGTCCTCGGTGGGAAAATCCCGGTAGGACAGGAACGGGAACTCGGTGCGATAGAGCCCAATGCCTTCGGCGCCGAATCGCTCGACCAGGTCGAGCTCGCTGATCAGGCCGACATTGGCGAGCAGGCTGACGCGGTGGCCGTCCAGGGTCTCGGCCGGCAGGTCGCGAAGATGGGCAAGCCCGCGCTGGAACTCGCGGTATTCGGTATCCAGTCGCTTGTACTCGGCGACGACGTCGGCACCGGGGCGCAGGTAGACCGTGCCCGAGTTGCCGTCGACGATGATCTCGTAGCCTTCGCGCGCCGCCTCGTAGACGCCGGCCGCGCCCACGACCGTCGGGATGCCGAGGGATTTGGCAAGGATGGCCGCGTGCGAGGTCACGCCGCCCGCGGAAGTGACGATTCCTTCGAGCTTGGAGTGATCGATCGCCGACAGGTCGGTGACCGTCAGCTCGGCGGCGACCAGAACGGCGTGCTCGCGCACTTCGGGGACGGTCGAATCCACGCCCAGCAGGTGATGCAGGATGCGCTGGCCGGTCTCGCGCACATCCGAGACGCGCTCGCGCAGATAATCGTCGCTCATCGTGCTGAAGCGCTGGACGTAATCGAGCACCACGATGCGCACCGCGCTCTCGGCGGCCAGGCCCTTGCCCAGCTCCTCGTCGATGCGCGTGGCGAAGGAGCGGTCCTCGATCATCATGCGCAGCGCTTCGAACATGGCGCCGCCGACCTCGGGCACCAGCTCTCCCATGCGCACGCGCGCTTCCTCGACGTCCTGGATCGCCGCCTCCATGGCAGTCGCGAAACGCACCTTCTCGATCTCGTAGCCGCGGCCGTTGGCGATCTCGACGCGTTCGATCTCGATGGGACGTTCCAGGCGATGCGCACGTCCGATGCCGAAACCCGGTGAAGCGCCCAGGCCCGACAGATGCAGCACGCCGTCGGCGACGCCGCGGTTGTCGATGCGCGCCTTGCTGACCTCGAAAGCCTCCAGGCGCTGGATCGCCTTCTGCATCTCGCGCCGGTAGCGCTCGCGTTCCTCCTCCTGATGCTGGAGGCGCTCGGACAGATGCGCGTTGACCATGAGCGCGCGCGCCTGTCCGGCCACCGAGCGAGCCAGCGTGATCTCCTCGTTGCTGAATCGCCGCCGGCGACGGCTCTGCAGGACCAGGACGCCGATGGTGCCCAGCCCCTCGCCCACCGGCACGCCGAGGAACGAGTGGTATTTCTCCTCGCCGGTCTCCGGGAAGAACTTGAAGCGGGGATGGGTCAGCGCATCGACCACGACGACAGGGGACTGCTGCTCGACCACCAGGCCGACCAGACCTTCGTTCTTGCTCATCGTCACACGGCCGATGCTGCGCGAAGGCAGGCCGTGCGTGGCTGCAAGGCTGAGGATTTCGGTCCCCGGGTCGAAGCTGTAGAGCGAGCAGACCTCGCAATCGAAAGCGCTGGCGAGCATGCGCACGACGCCTTCGAGCGCCTCTTGCGAGTCGGGTGTGCGACCCAGAAAGAGCGTGAGGTCCTCGAGAAGTCGAAGATGACGGCGCGTGCCGCGATGACGCTCGGAAGCGGCTGCGGCCTTGTCGGTCGGCGGGCTGGGCGGAGCTTCTCGGATGCTTGCAGGTATAGCAGTGTCGCGCGGCCAATCTCAACGCATCGGCGCCGGCGGCCGCAGGCGCACGCCGCGTGAATCGACGGCCGCGGCGAGCAGTGCGCGGACGTGATCGCGCGCCGCGGCCACGGCTTCTTCCATGGACGCGCCGCACGCCAGCGACGCCGCCGCCGCGCTCGCGAACGCGCAGCCGGTGCCATGCATCGAGCCGCGCAGGCGCTTGCCGCCGAGACGGCGCTCTCGGCCGCGATGCAGAAGCAGATCCAGGGGCGGACCGCGAAGATGGCCGCCCTTGATCACCACGGCCGCCGCACCGTGTGCAGCAATGGCACGAGCCGCAACAGACATCGCGTCGGCCGTGCGCACGCGCAGGCCGGTCAGCGCCTCGGCTTCATCCAGGTTGACGGTGACGAGCGCGGCGCGCGGTACCAGATGACGCACGATGGCACGCGCCGCCGCAGGCGATGCGAGCCGGCCGCCGCCCGAGGCGCGCAGCACCGGATCGAGCACGAGCGGTGCGTGGCCAGCACGATGCTCCAGAACCTCGGCCAGCATGCGCGCGCATGCAGGGCCGGGGACCTGGCCGACCTTGACGGCGGCCAACGCAAAGGTCCCGAGCAGCTCCATCAGCTGCGCGCGTACCCTGGCCGCCGCGACCGGATGCACGGCCCGAACGCCTTTGCCGGCCTGCACGGTGATGGCGGTGGTCACCGCCAGCGGGACGACGCCGAATGCGTCCAGGGTGCGCACGTCGGCGAGGATTCCGGCGCCGCAGCTCGGGTCCATGCCGCCGATGGCCAGCACGCACGGCGCGGAGGGGCGGTTCATGCTGCGCACCTCAATCGGCGCGCCGCCCGCAGCGATGTCGTCAGTCTGACCGGATGATGCGACGCCACGGCTCTCACTGCATGGCTGGGCGCGCGAATCACGAGGACACGGCGGCGCAGGCCGCGGCCACGCGCTCGCAAACCAGGGTGACGTCGGCATCGGACAGCGAGGGATGCATCGGAAGACACAAAACCTGTGATGCAGCCGCCTCGCTTGCCGGCAGGTCGCCCGCTGCGTAGCCGTAGCCGGCAAAGCACGGCTGCCGATGCAGCGGCAGCGGATAGAAGACGCGCGTGGCGATGCCGTCGCGGTCCAGCCGGCAGCGGACCGTGTCCCGACCCGATGCGATACGAACGGCGAACTGGTGCCAGACGTGCTCACCCGGCAGCCCGGGCGCGGGCAGCACGAGAGCTCCGCTGGCGGCCGGCTCGTGCAGACCTTGGGCATAGAGCTCGGCGATGCGCCGGCGCCGTTCGTTCCATCCGGCCAGGCGCTCGAGCTTGGCGTTGAGCACGGCGGCGACGAGCTCGTTCATGCGCGCATTGATGCCTGCCTCGACGTGCTCGTAGCTGCCGTCGGCGCCGTGCACGCGAAGTCGCGTCAGGCGCGCGGCAAGCTCCTCGCTGCCGGTCAGCAGCATTCCACCGTCGCCGGCGCCTCCCAGGTTCTTGGTGGGGTAGAACGACAGGCAGCCCACCTCGCCAAAGGTCCCGGCCATCGTGCCGGCCATGCGCGCGCCGATGGCCTGCGCGGCATCCTCGACGATGGCGAGGCCGCTTTGCTGCGCCCACGCAACGATGTCCGGCATCGGCGCGACGCGGCCGTACAGATGCACCGGTACGACCGCGCGAAGGCGAGCGCCGCTTCGCCGGTGATGAAGCGAAGCATCGAACTCACGTGCCACCGCCGCAGCCAGCTGTTCGACACCGGCAGTGAAGGAACACTCGTCGATATCGCAGAACACCGGGTGTGCTCCCGCGCGCACGACGGCGCCGGCGCTGGCGAAGAACGTGAACGCGGGAACGAGCACCGCATCGCCCGGGCCGATGCCGAGCGCGAGCAACGCGAGATAGAGTGCGTCGCTCCCCGACGAGCACGCGACCGCGAACCGTGCGCCCGCCAGCGCCCGTAACGAATGCTCGAGCTCGCGCGTCTGCGCTCCCAGCACGAAGACCTGGCTGGCGAGCACGTCCTCGATGCGCGCACGCGCCTGCTTCTCGACGCAGGCGAAGTCGGCAGCAAGATCCAGGAACTCGATCAAGGCAGCGCGATTCCGGCAGCGCGCAGGAGCAGCGACATCGACTCGCCGGCCGAGCCGCGCAGCAGCACGTCGGCAAGTTCGTCCTTGGATGTGGGCTCGTTGTTGACGATGATCATCGGTGCGCCCGAGGAGACGGCGGTGTCGGGAAGGGAGGCGGCCGGATAGACGACCAGCGAGGAGCCGATCACCAGCATGAGGTCGCACTGGCTGGCCGCTTCGAAGGCCTGCGCGGTCTCGAACTCGGGCATGGCCTGGCCGAAGGAGATGGTGGCGGGTTTGACGCGCCCCCCGCAGGCCTCGCACGTCGGTACCACCAGCTCGCCGGCCACCAGTCGCCGATGCAGCGCCTCGCGATCGGCGCGCTCGCCGCAATCGATGCAGCCGGCGCGCAGCGAGCAGCCGTGAATCTCGGTGGTGCGCTCGGCCGAGCTTCCCGCCTTGCGATGGAGACCGTCGACGTTCTGCGTGACCAGGCGCAGGAGCTTGCCCGCCTTCTCGATGGCGACCACCGCTCGATGCGCGGCGTTGGGCTCGGCATCGCGCAGGACCGGATAGGATTCGGTGGACATCTTCCAGTACTGCGCGCGCGTCTCCTCGTAGGCGCAGAAAAGGTCGAATGTCAGCTTGCGCGGATCGTATCTGGTCCAGAGCCCGCCAGGGGACCGGAAATCCGGAATGCCCGATTCGGTCGATATCCCTGCACCGGTAAGGACGACCACCGAGCTTGCGCGGGCGAGCAGCTTGCCTGCACGGGCGATGGCTTCACCGGAAGACCCGTCTGCGTTCACGCGCTGGTCATAACGGTGCGCCCATACGCCCACAACTTCGTCGCCGGCATCTTCACGCGCAGCAGGGCGTGTTGCGGACCGGAGCAGGGGCGGGTAGCTTTTCCGAAGGTTTACATAAGGAAGTGCGAGCGATGCGGATGCTGAAGTGGGTCGTGGCGGTGATGCTGTCGCTCGTATGCGCGATCGGCGGCGTCGTGGTCCTGGCGACCTACGACGAGATGACCTCGGAGATGCCGCCCATCGAGCGTCTCCTGCAGTACGAGCCTCCGGTGGCCACCCGAGTCTTTGCCGGCGACGGAGCCCTCGTCGAGGAGTTCTTCCGCGAGCGCCGCTACCTGGTTCCCATCGCCAAGATTCCGCCGCTGGTTCGCAACGCCTTCCTGGCCTCCGAAGACGCCGACTTCTACGGTCATTCCGGCGTCGATTTCATCGGCATCGCACGCGCATTCGCCGCCAACCTCAGCGCCGGCTCGGTGGTGCAGGGCGGCAGCACCATCACTCAGCAGGTGGTCAAGGCACTGCTGCTGACGCCCGAGCGCAGCTACGAGCGGAAGATGAAGGAGATCCTGCTCGCGCTGCGTCTGGAGCAGCATCTGAGCAAGGACCAGATCCTGGAGCTCTACCTCAACCAGATCTATTTCGGCGAGGGCAATCACGGCGTGGGCGCCGCCTCGCGCAGCTACTTCGACAAGGCCGTCTCCGAGCTCACCCCCGCCGAGGCGGCGCTGCTCGCCGGCCTTCCGGCCGCCCCGAGCCGATATTCTCCTCGGCGAAACCCTGAGGCCGCGATGAAGCGGCAGCGCTACGTGCTGCGGCGCATGGTCGAGGAAGGGTTCCTCTCGGGCGGCGACTACCAGAACGCGCTGCGCGAAGAGATGGTGGTTGCTCCGCAGGAGGACAAGCGCCAGACGCGGCGAAACTACTACACCGAAGCGGTGCGCCTGCAGCTCGAGGAAATGTTCGGCGAGGACGCGCCGTACAACCAGGGCTACACCGTGCACACGGCGATGGACCCGCGCCTGCAGGGCCTGGCCGAGGCTGCCGTGCGCAACGGAATCGAACGCGTCGACACGGCCCTCGGCTATCGCGGTCCGGTCGAGCATCTCGACGCCGAAGGCATGCGCGCGCGCATGGACGCCGACGCTGCCGATCCGGGACTGCGCAAGCTCGACCGCGAACGCCTCTACGAGGCTGTGGTCACCTCGGCATCCTCGGGCAGCATCGAGGTGGCGGTAGGACCGCACGCCGGCAAGGTCGACGTCTCCAAGGTCAGCTGGGCTTCGGGCGTCAAGACCAGAAAGTTCAACGTCGGCGACGTCGTCGAGGTGCGCACGCGCAAGCCCGGCGAGGCGGCGCCGCAGGAGCTGGTGATCAAGGAAGAGGATGCCGGCGGCAAGCGCGAAGAGAAGGAAGCGGCCGAGCCTTCCGAGCCCGAAGCGGTCGCGCCCGTCGCGCCTGAAAGCCTGTATCTGGCGCAGACGCCGGAGATCGAGGCCGCGCTGGTCGCCATCGACATGAAGGACGGCGGCGTGCAGGCCATGGTCGGCGGCTACGACTTCCTTCGCACCCAGTTCAACCGCGCCACGCAGGCCAAGCGGCAGCCGGGCTCGGCGTTCAAGCCTTTCGTCTACGCGGCGGGTCTCGACCACGGCTACACGCCGGCCAGCATCCTCAAGGACTCGCCGGTCGAGTACATGGACAACGGCAAGCCATGGCAGCCGCGCAACTACACGCGCGACTATCGCGGCGACATCAGTTTCCGCAATGCCCTGGAACAGTCGCGCAACGTCGTGTCGGTCAAGCTCGTGGACGCGGTCGGCGTCGAGACCGTCGTCGACTATCTGGACCGGTTCCACTTCGACGCCGAGCTCGGCGCCAACCTCTCGATCGCTCTCGGCACCTCCGAGATGTCGCTGCTGGATCTCACCTCGGGCTACACCGCGTTTGCCGGCGGCGGCGTCAAGGTCGAGCCGGTCACGGTGCGAAAGGTCGAGGACAAGGATGGCACCGTCTTCTTCCAGGCCCAGCCCCGCCGGCGCGAAGTGCTCTCGCCTCAGACGGCAGCGCTGATGACCTACATCCTGGAAGGCGTGGTCGAGCGCGGTACGGCCACCAGCATCAAGGCGCTCGGGCGCCCCGCCGCCGGCAAGACCGGCACCACCAACGACCAGCGCGACGCATGGTTCATCGGCTACACGCCCGACCTCGTCGTAGGCGTCTGGATCGGCTTCGACGAGCAGTCGCGCTCGATGGGGAAGATGGGAACGGGCGGTCGAGTGGCGGCGCCGATCTGGCTCGAGTTCATGCAGGCGGCAGTCGCATCGCAGCCGGTGCGCGACTTCGAGCTTCCCGAAGGCATCCGCTGCGTCAACATCGACGCTGCCACCGGCACGCGCGCGACCGAGCACACTGCCAATGCGTTCCTGGAATGTTTCAAGGAGGGCAGCGAGCCGCCAGAGCCCGCCACGTACTGGGCAGGCAAGAGCGAGCGTCCCGCCGTGCGCCGTCCCATCATCGTCGAGCCGCAACAGGATTTCGGCGACGATACGATGCCCGACGAGGACGAGGACCCGCGCTACCGCGACGAAGACCTCGAAGCGGGCGACGATCCCTATCGCGTGCCGATGGAGGAGGAGGACGACGGCGTCTACCGCATTCCCGACGAGTCCGAAGCGGACGAGGAATACCCTCGGCCGGCCGAGCCGAGCTACGACAGCCGGTTTCGCATTCCGGCACGCGACGGCCACACATCGGCGCCGCGGCCGCCGGACCGGTACATCCCGCCGCCGCCCACGGGTCCGCCGCCGCCCCGTTACCCGGCGCCGGAGGATCGTTACAGCTCGGTCCCGCCGCCGCGCTACGCGCCGCCGCCTTCTCACGACGAGGCGCCTCGCGGGCCGAGATTCGAGACTCCGTCGCCGCCGCCCTCGGATCGCCGCGCGGTAGCGCCGCGCTATTCCGATCGCGACGAGGACACCCGCTACGTGCCGCGTCAGCGCGGCGACGGCGATGTGCGGCGAGGTCCGCGCATCATCGATCGCTACGGCGAGGAGCGTGCGGCGCCGCCTGGCGAGCAGCCGCAGCGTGAGCCCGAGCCGCGCGACCCGGCATCGCGCGAGCGCGATGCGCGCCAGGA
>Ga0196978_1000880_pt1 | contig 14473 bp, 11 predicted proteins | sample S3v_2013CmetaG_FD_155491 | JGI IMG/M metagenome (GOLD analysis project Ga0196978, IMG submission 155491) | Soil microbial communities from Anza Borrego desert, Southern California, United States - S3+v_20-13C | ecosystem: Environmental > Terrestrial > Soil > Desert | place: USA: California... | reverse complement strand
GCGCTACGCGTTCCTGCGCTGGGGCGCCAAGGCTTTCGACAATGTGCGCTTCGTTCCCCCGGGCGCGGGTATCTGCCACCAGATCAATCTCGAGTACCTTGCACGCGTGGTCTGGACCGATACGGCAGACGGCCGCACCCTCGCCTACCCCGATTCGGTGCTGGGGATGGATAGCCACACGCCGATGATCGGCAGCCTCGGCATCGTCGGCTGGGGCGTTGGCGGTCTCGAAGGCGGCACGGCCGCGCTCGGCGAGGCGGTCTCGATGCTGATCCCGGAGGTGATAGGGGTGCGGCTCACCGGTGAGCCGCGGCCCGGCGTCACCGCCACCGACGTCGTGCTGACGATCACGCAGACGCTGCGCAAGCACAAACTGATCGGCACGTTCGTCGAATACTTCGGGCCCGGCGTGGACGCCCTCGCGCTCCAGGACCGTTCCACGATCTCGAACATGACGCCGGAGTACGGCGCGACCATGGGTTTCTTCCCGATCGATCCCGAGACGCTGCGCTTCCTGCGGCTCACGGGACGGCCCGAGGAACAGGTGGAGCTGGTAGAAGCGTACGCCAGGGCGCAGGGTCTCTGGCGCGACGCGACGACGCCGGTGCCGGCCTATACGCGTATGATCGACATCGACCTCGGCGCAGTCGAAGCGTCGCTCGCCGGACCGCGCCGTCCCCATGAGCGCGTGCCGCTCGCCGAAGCGCCGCAGGCGTTTCGAGCGGCATATCCCGAAGCCGGCAATAAGCCTGCGGCGAAGGTGAAAGACGGCGATGTGATCATCGCGGCGATCACGAGTTGCACGAATACTTCGAACCCGGCGGTGATGGTCGGCGCCGGCCTGCTGGCGAAAAACGCCGCGGACCGCGGGTTGAAGCCGCCGCCGACAGTCAAGGCTTCACTGTCGCCCGGCTCTCGCGTGGTCACCGACTACCTCGAGCGCAACGGTCTGCTGGCGCCGCTGGCGGAGCTCGGCTTCACGATCGCCGGCTACGGCTGCATGACGTGCATGGGCAACTCCGGCGCGATCTCCGATGCGCTCGCCGCGGCCGTTGATGAAAGCGATTCCGCTGCCGTCGCGGTGCTGTCGGGCAACCGGAACTTCGAAGGCCGCATCCATCCGTACGCACGCGCGAACTTCCTCGCTTCGCCGCCGCTCGTGGTGGCGTACGCCCTCGCCGGCTCGATATTGAAAGACCTGACGCGCGAACCGCTGGGGAGCGATCGCAGCGGCGCGCCGGTTTTCCTGCGCGATATCTGGCCGGACCCCGATGAGATCCGGCGCATCGTCGGAGCCACGCTCTCGCCGGAGCTCTTCAAGGCGCGGTATGCCGACGTGGAAGAAGGCACGCCCGCGTGGCGCGCGATCCAGGCCGCAGGCGGAACGACCTTCCAGTGGGAGCCCGACAGCACGTTCATCCGCCGCCCGCCGTTCTTCGACGATATGTCCGCCGAACCGCAGCCGTCTGCAGACATTCGCGGGGCGCGCGTGCTCGCGATGTTCGGCGACATGCTGACGACCGATCACATCTCGCCCATCGGCGCGATTTCCCCCGGTACGCCGGCGGCGCAGTACCTGGAATCGCTGGGGATCGCGCGCAAGGATTTCGTGAACTATGCGTCCCGGCGGCTCAACCATGACGTGATGACGCGCGGGACGTTCGCGAACATCCGCATTCGCAACGAGATGACGCCCGAAGTCGAAGGGAGCTCGACGCGCCACATGCCGAGCGGCAGGCAAATGTCGATCTTCGACGCCGCCGAGCGCTACCGCGCCGAAGGCGTGCCGCTCGTCGTCATCGGCGGGTCGGAGTACGGCGCCGGGTCGTCGCGCGACTGGGCCGCGAAAGGCACGCGGCTCCTCGGCGTGCGCGCGGTGATCGCCGAATCGTTCGAGCGCATCCACCGCTCGAATCTTGTCGGCATGGGTGTGTTGCCGCTGCAGTTCGCGCAGGGAACGACGCGCAAGACGCTGAATCTCGACGGCAGCGAAACCTTCGACGTCACGGGGCTCCAAGGCCCGCTGACTCCGCGCATGCCGCTTCAGTGCACGATCACGCGCACGAGCGGCGCGCGCGAGACGATCTCGCTCACCTGCCGGCTCGATACGCGCGACGAGGTCGAATACTTCCGGCACGGGGGTCTCCTCCATTACGTGCTCCGCCAACGCATCCATTAAGGAATACGCATGAACGCAAGACAGAAGCTCCGGGCGCTCGTGTCCGCGCCCGGCTACGTCATCGCGCCCGGCGCGCACGACACGCTCACCGCGCGGCTGGTCCAGCTCGCGGGGTTCGAGGCCGTCTATCTCACCGGCGGCGGTTTCTCGCGCGCGAACGGCTTTCCGGACGTCGGGCTCCTCACGATGACGGAGATCATTCCGTGGATTGCACGCACGGTGGACGCGGTCGAGATTCCCGTCATTGCCGACATGGATACCGGCTATGGGAACGCCGTCAATGTCGTGCGCAGCGTGCGCGAATACGAAAAGATCGGCGTCGCGGCGTTCCACATCGAGGACCAGATCTCGCCCAAGAAGTGCGGGCACTACGAAGGTAAGGCGCTCGTCACCAAAGGCGAGATGGCCGGGAAGATCCGCGCGGCGGTCGACACCCGGCGCGATCCCGACATGCTGATCATCGCACGCACCGACGCGCGCGCGGTCGAAGGTCTCCAGTCGGCGCTCGATCGCATGAACGCGTATCTCGAAGCCGGCGCGGACCTCGCATTCGTCGAAGCGCCGCAGACCGTGGAGGAGATGGCGGCGATTCCGCAAGCCCTGAGCAAACCGGCAGTCGCAAACATTTTCGAGGGCGGCAAAACGCCGCCGCGTCCCGCGAAGGAGCTCGAGGCGATGGGTTACCGCCTCGGCATCTATCCTTCGCAGACGCATCGCGCGGCGATCGCCGCGGCGAAGAAGGTGCTCGCCGTGCTCCGGCGCGACGGCGACACCGCCGCCATCGAGCACGAGCTTGCGACGTTCAACGATCGTGAGGCTGCGGTCGATACGGCGCGCTGGCGCGCGATCGAAGCGCGCTATATGAAAGACGCGTAATGTCGTGGAAGCCCGAAGCCGACGAGATCCGGCGCCGCTACGCCGACGCCGAAGCGCTGGGCGGCGAGGAGTCGGTCAGGCGCCACCACGAGCAGGGGCGGCTCACGGTGCGCGAGCGCATCGGCGCGCTGCTCGATCCAGGCTCGTTCCAGGAAGTGGGCAAGCTGACCGGCACCGCGAGCTACGACGACGCGGGAAAGCTCCGGAAAGTCGTGCCGGCTCCCTACGTGATGGGACTCGGGCAGCTCGACGGACGGCCTGTCGCGATCGGCGGCGAAGACTTCACCATCCGCGGCGGCACGAGCTGGGGCAGCCAGCGACGCAAAGGCGGCCAGGGCGGCTTCGTCGAGGACCTCGCCTTCCACTACCGCATTCCGCTCATCAACCTGATCGACGGCGCGGGCGGCAGCGTCACCTCGGCTAAAAAGCGCGGCTACACCGTGTTTCCTGGCATTCACGGCTTCGAGCGCTCGGTCGAGCTGCTCGGGATCGTGCCGGTCGTGAGCGCCGTCATGGGCACCGCGGCGGGTGGCCCGGCAGGCCGCGCGATCCTGTCGCACTGGTCGATCATGGTGAAAGGCACGAGCCAGATCTTCGCCGCCGGTCCGCCGGTCGTGGAGCGCTCGCTCGGCGAGAAGGTGGACAAGGAGACGCTCGGCGGCGCGCACGTCGCGGTGGACGTCGCGGGCACCGTAGACAACGCGGCAGCAGACGAACGCGCGTGTTTCGAGGCAATCCGGCGCTTCCTCTCGTACCTGCCGCAGAACGTGTGGACGCTGCCGCCGAGCATCGAATCGGGCGATAGCGCCGGGCGCCGCGAGGAGGCGCTGCTCTCGATCGTGCCGCGCGACCGGCGCCAGCCTTACAACATGCGCAAGCTCGTGTCGCTCGTCGTCGATCGCGATTCCGTCTTTGAGATCCAGCCGACGTTCGGCAAGTCGGTGATCACCTGCCTCGCGCGCATGCAGGGCGACGTCGTCGGCGTGGTCGCGAACAACCCGATGGTGCTGGGCGGCGCGATGGACTTGAAAGCCGCGCGCAAGCAGACGCATTTCATCGACCTCTGCGATACCTTCCACATCCCGATCGTGTATTTCGTCGACGTGCCGGGATTCATGGTCGGCACCGCCGCCGAAGCGGCGGCGACGCTGCGCGAAGGCATGCGCACCGTGCACGCGGGGCTCCAGGTGACGGTGCCGGTGATGACCGTGGTCGTTCGCAAGTGCTACGGCATGGCCGGCATGGGCACGACCGACAAGAACGGGCTCGATCTGAAGATTGCCTGGCCGTCCGCTGAATGGGGATCGTTGCCGATCGAAGGCGGCGTCGCGGCCGCGTACCGCCGCGACATCGAAGCCGCGGAAGACCCGCGGCAGCGGCAGGCGGAGATCGAGGAGGAGCTGCGGCGCTACGCGTCGCCGCTGCTCACCGCGGAAGCATTCGCCGTAGAGGACGTGATCGATCCGCGCGACACCCGCGCGTATCTGTGCCGCTTTCTCGCCGCGTCCCGCGGCAAGCTTGCGACGACGCTGGGCCCCAAGTACAAGACGGGTGTAAGGCCGTAGCTCAGACCGTCATCCCCGCGCAGGCGGGGATCCAGATCCTGGGTTCCCGCCTCCGCGGGAACGAAGATAACGTAGGGTGGGTCACTGACCAGCTGACAATAACCAAAGGAGGAAGTTGATGCGCAGAAGAAACCTGTTCGCGATCGCGCTCACCGCGCTCGCGCTCACCTTCGGCGGGCCCGCACGCGCCGCGCAGTCCGAGGTGTCCGAATTCAACGTCGCGCTTCAATACGGCATCGGCTACCTCCCGCTGGCGATCATGAAGCAGAGCCAGCTCATCGAGAAGCACCTGAAAGCGGGCGGCATGACGACCAAGGTGAACTGGTCGCGGCTCGGTTCGGGCCAGCCGATGAACGACGCGCTGCTCTCGGGCAGCTTGCACGTCGCGTCCGGCGGGGTCGCGCCGTTCGTCATTCTCTGGGGCCGCACGCACGGCAACCTGAACGTCAAAGCGGTGGCGGCGCTATCGTCGATGCCGATGTATCTCGTCACGAACAACCCGAACGTGAAGTCGATCCGCGATCTCACGGAAAAGGACCGGATCTCGATGGCGGGCGCCGGCACGTCGATCCAGACAATCATCCTGCAGATGGCGGCGACCAAAGAGTTCGGCGAAGGCCAGCACAACCGTTTCAGCACGCTCTATCGCAATCTTTCGCATCCCGACGGGCTCGCTGCATTCCTGTCGGGTCAGGAGATCACGGCATACTTCTCCTCGCCGCCGTTCCAGTACCAGGCGCTCCAGAAACCCGGCGTGCGCCGCATCCTCAACTCCTACGACATCACCGGCCCCGCGACCTTCCTCGTGGCGTGGACGACCAGCAAATTCCGCGACGAGAACCCGAAGACGTATCAGGCGTTCTTCAACGCCTACAAGGAGGCGGTGGACTGGATCAACGCGAACAAGCGCGCCGCCGCGGAGCTTTACATCAAGGAGTCGAACGACAAGAGCGGTGTCGCGGCGATCGAAAAGATGCTGAACGACCCCGAGATCAAGATCACCATGACGCCGGAAGCGACACTTCCGGTCGCCGAGTTCATGCACAAGATCGGCACGGTCAAGGTGAAGGCGAGCTCCTGGCGCGACCTCTTCATGCCGGAAGTCCACAAGCTGCCGGGAAGCTGACCCAGCGGGTCATCGCGAGGCGGCAGCATGGCCGCCGTGGCGATCGCGGAGCGTCCGGCTGAGCGCCGGATATCGTGTGGCGCCGCAGGCGACGCGGGCGCGACGATTCACGTTGGTTGCGCGGACAGCGCACCGTCGCGACCGGTCGCCTACTCTGCGCGACAGGGGCCCAGAACCTGAAACTCGGTCTTGTTCGTCCTTGTCAGCGTTGAATAGTGTCGATGCGCGCCATGCGTTCAAGAGTGCAATATGCTGACTTCATAGTCTACGCGCCGCACTTGAATCCCTCGATTGATGCGGTATGCCACGCTAATCGTCTCGGCCTTGATTGTTGTATGCCTGATTGGATTCGGCCTAGCGTGGGTAGTCTTTCCTCTTACCGTCAGCCGCTCGGTCACGCGCGAGCTTGATGTTTGCCCGAATAGGATTCTCGATTTTTTCGGGTTGATGACGCTCGTCATCATCATGGAGCTACTTACCGGCCGGCCGTTTTTGTGAGCTTGATCACAGCTCGGAGGTGAACCATGGACATCTACGAACACGCAGTCTTGGATTACATCTGTGCCGCGCCTACGCGCTTCTTGCAGGTCCAACCCTGCTTCGAATGGGACGAGAGGCTAGGCGGTGGAAGCAATCCTGACTTTCTGGTTTTGGATTACAAGGTCAAGATGGGGAAGTTTCGAGTACGGCGAACGCGCGCGATCTGCTCGACAAAGCTATGGACCGTGAACAGCGGTGGTTAAGAAGCCTGCGCATGCGCTTGATAAATCTAGACCCGTCGGCGCCGGCTCAGGGGCGGGAAGGCCGCGGCCAACGCAGCCGCAACCAACTTAGTTGTGCATGCCCCAGCGCCGCAACGTCTTCGCTTCGACCGTGCGGAAAATCAGGTTTTCGACGACGAGACCGATCAGGATGACGGTGAAGAGGCCGGCGAAGACGTTCGGGATGTCGAGCTGGTTCTTGTTCTCGTAGATGAACCAGCCGAGCCCGCCCGAGCCCGAGGACACGCCGAACACGAGCTCGGCGGCGATCAGCGTGCGCCACGCAAACGCCCAGCCGATCTTCATGCCGGTGAGGATCGAGGGGAACGCGGCGGGCATGAGGATCTTCATCACGTAACGCGGTCCCGTGAGGCCATAGTTACGACCCACCATGCGCATGGTCTGCGACACCGACAGGAATCCGGAGTGCGTATTGAGCGCGACCGCCCACAGCACGGAATGGATCAGCACGAAGATGAGACTCCCGTTGCCGAGCCCGAACCAGATGAGCGCGAGCGGCAGCAGCGCGATCGCCGGCAGCGGATTGAACATCGCGGTGAGCGTCTCGAGGAAATCGTTGCCGACGCGCGAGCTGATCGCGAGCGCGGTGAAGACGGCCGCGATCGCGAGCCCCGCGGCGTAGCCCTGCAGCAGCACCTTGATCGAGAACCACGCGCGCTCGATCAGTTGCCCCTTCACCATGCCGTCGAAGAATGCGGCGAACGTCGCGCTGAACTTCGGAAAGAGCAACGAGTTGTCGAGCACCGTCGCGTAGATCTCCCAGATCACCGCCAGCGCGAGCAGCAGCAGACCCTTGCGCACCGCGCCCTGGTTCCAGATCTTCTCCCACGTGCTCAACGGCTTCTCTACGACGCCGAACGCGCTGGTCTGCACGTCGCGCACGAACTCCGCGCGTTCCGCCGTCAATTCATTCGCCATGCCTCTCCTCCTCGACCGCGTGCGCGAACAACAGCTTGTGTATGTAATCGGAAAGCTTGGGATGGCCGTCGCGCGCCGCGTCACTGCCGTCGCTGTTGAGCTCCGCCTTGACCTGCCCCGGATGCGGGCTCATGAGCAGGATGCGATTGCCGATCAGCACCGCCTCGGGGATCGAGTGCGTGACGAACAGCACGCTGAAGCGCGTGTCCTGCCAGAGCTGGAGCAGCTCGTCCTGCATCTTGCGGCGCGTGAGCGCGTCGAGCGCGGCGAAGGGCTCGTCCATGAGCAGGATGGCGGGTTCCATCGCCATGCCGCGCGCGATCGCGACGCGCTGCTTCATGCCGCCGGACAGCGTGTGCGGATACGCGTCGGCGAACTTGGCGAGGTTCACCTTCTCGATGTAGTGCATCGCCTTGGACTCGGCCTCGCGCCGGCCGAGCTTGCCGCTCGAAGTGAGCGCGAAGGTGACGTTCTCCTTGACCGTCTTCCACGGCAGGAGCTGATCGAACTCCTGGAACACCATCACGCGGTCGGGACCGGGCCTGCGGATCTCCTGCCCGTTCAATTGGATCGCGCCTTCGACCGGCTGCATGTAGCCGCCGACGGCTTTCAGCAGCGTCGATTTACCGCAGCCCGACGGGCCGAGGATGACGAAGCGGTCCGAGCGAAAAACGTCGAACGAAACGCGGTAGGTGGCGGTGACGAGATGGTCTTTGGTCTTGTACTGCAGCGTGACGTCTTTCACCTGCAGCATCGGGGCGGCATGCGTGCTCATGCCGCGATTATGCCTCGCGCTTTCGCTTACTTCTTCAGCCGGATGGCGTTCCCGTAACAGAAGTAGCCGGCGGGCCGGAAGACGCGATCGGTCGTATCGAAGCAGGTGAGATTGACGATGCCGTCGGCGCCCGCGCGCGCGGCTTCGCTGACGATGGCATTCCGAGCCGCCTCGAGACTAGCGTGCCCGCCGATGCCGAACGCCGAACGCCAGTTACCGACTCCGACGCGCTTCACCACGGTATACGCGTTGTAAGCGACTTGGGTAGCGTCGTACACGGGAACCGTGGACGCGGGTCCTGGCGCGGACCCCGCGGCGCAAGCAGGCGCCAGCGCAACTGTCAATGCGATGATACGGGTAAGCGGGCTCATGGCTACCATTCTACGCGCGGCTACCAGCCGGCCTCGCGCTCCGGGGTCGCGCCGATCTTGTGGATCGACAGATCTGAGCCGTTGAACTCCTCCTCCTGATCGAGCCGTATGCCGACCAGGGACTTCAACACGCCGTACACGATAGCGCCGCCGATCACCGCGATCAGGATGCCGAGCCCGGTGCCGATCAACTGCGCGCCCAAGGTGACACCGCCCATGCCGCCCAGCGCCTTCGCGCCGAAGATGCCGCACGCGATGCCGCCCCACGCCCCGCAAAGCCCGTGCAGCGGCCATACGCCGAGGACGTCGTCGACCTTGAGCCGGTTCTGCGTGATCGTGAACATGAAGACGAAGAGCCCGCCCGCGGCGACGCCAGTAACGAGCGCGCCCACAGGGTGCATGACGTCCGAGCCGGCACAGACGGCGACCAGGCCCGCGAGTGGGCCGTTGTGCGTGAAGCCGGGATCGCTGCGCCCGAATGCGAGGCCGGCGAGCGTCCCGCCGGCCATCGCCATCAGTGAATTCACCGCGACCAGGCCCGAGATCTTGTCGATGGTCTGGGCAGACATGACGTTGAATCCGAACCAGCCGACGGAGAGCACCCATGCGCCGAGCGCGAGGAACGGGATGCTCGATGGCGGGTGCGCCGTGACGCCGCCGTCCCTCGGGTAGCGCCCGGTGCGCGCGCCGAGCAGAATCACCGCCATCAGTGCGATCCAGCCGCCGACCGCGTGGACGACCACCGACCCGGCGAAATCGTGGAACTCGGCGCCGGTCGCCTGCTCCAGCCACGGCTGGATGCCGAAGTTCTTGTTCCAGGCGATGCCTTCGAAGAACGGGTACACCAATCCAACGATCACCGCGGTCGCGATGAGCTGCGGGTAGAAGCGCGCGCGCTCGGCAATACCGCCGGAGATGATCGCCGGCACCGCGGCGGCGAAAGTCAGCAGGAAGAAGAATTTGACGAGCTCGTAGCCGCTCTTCGCGGCGAGCTGCTCGGCGCCGACGAGGAAGCCCGCACCGTATGCGACGGTGTAGCCGATGAAGAAATAGACGACCGTGGACATGGAGAAGTCGCACAGGATCTTCATCAGCGCGTTCACCTGGTTCTTCTTGCGCACCGTGCCGACTTCCAGGAAGGCGAAACCGGCGTGCATCGCGAGCACCATGATCGCGCCGAGCAGTATGAACAGCGTATCGCTGCTTATCTTGAGCGCTTCCATTTCTTCTCCCTTTGGTTCGACGACTCCGCAAACCCGCCGTATTGTATAAAGACGCGGCGATTGCCGCGCTAAGCTACTTTTTGCGCCGAAGGCGCGTCGTAGGTTCTATCGACGCGGCGACTGCCACGCTAAGCTACTTTTTGCGCCAAGGCGCGTCGTAGGTTCTATCGACGCGGCGATTGCCGCGCTAAGCTACTTTTTGCGCCGAAGGCGCGTCGTAGGTCTTACTGCCGTTGAAGGGGGACCCCCTAACGGCTATAGTCGTCCGCAATGGCCACGACAACGACTGCCGCGCCGTTCGCAACGCCGATAGGCGATCGGCCGCTCACGCTGCCGCAGGTGCTCGCCGATCTCGTCGCCGACGCTCTGGTGCCGAAGGAAACGGCCGACAAGCTCGCCTCGGAACGTCGCTCGAGCCGCCTCGACATACACCCGCTGGTCGTCATCGCCGACCAGAAGTGGAAGGACCCGCGCAATCCGCGCAGGCTCCTGCACCTGGAGGCGCTCACGCAATGGCTCGCGGAGAAGGCCGGGCTGCCGTACCTGCACGTCGATCCATTCAAGATCGACTTCGCCGCCGTCACCAAGGTGATGTCGAACGCCTATGCGCAGCGCTACAAGATCCTGCCGGTCGGCATCAATGCGCGCGAAGTGACGATCGCGACGGCGGAGCCTTTCATCCGGGAATGGGAGGAACCCCTCAAGCAGGTGCTGCGGCTCGAGATCAAGCGCGTGGTGTCGAACCCGCTCGACATCCAGAGCTACCTGGTCGAGTTCTACAACCTCGCCCGCTCGGTCAAGGGGGCAGCGGGACAGGACAAGGGCGCCTACAGCGACATCGCCAATTTCGAGCAGCTCGTCCAGCTCTCCCGCAGCGGCAAGCTCGACGCGAACGATCAGCATATCGTCCACATCTGCGACTGGCTTTTCAATTTTGCGTTCGAGCAGCGCGCGAGCGACATCCATCTCGAGCCGCGGCGCGAGATCGGCAACGTGCGCTTTCGCATCGACGGCGTGCTGCACCAGGTCTACCAGATCCCGACCCCGGTCATGGCCGCCATGACCAGCCGGATCAAGGTGCTCTCGCGCATGGACGTGGTCGAGCGCCGGCGTCCCCAGGACGGCCGGATGAAGACCGTGACGCCCGACAACGAGGAAATCGAGCTCAGGCTCTCGACGATGCCCACGGCATTCGGCGAGAAGCTCGTGATGCGGATCTTCAATCCCGAGAACCTCGTCAAGGACTACAAGGAGCTCGGATTCACGGACGAAGACGAGAACAAGTGGTCGACGATGGTGAGCAACGCGCACGGGATCATTCTCGTGACGGGGCCGACCGGGTCGGGCAAGACGACGACGCTGTACTCGACCCTGAAGCAGCTCGCGGTGCCCGAAGTGAACGTCTGCACGGTGGAAGACCCGATCGAGATGGTCGAGCCCACCTTCAACCAGATGCAGGTCCAGGCCGGCATCGGCGTCGATTTCGCGAGCGGCATCCGCACGCTGATGCGCCAGGATCCGGACATCATCATGGTCGGCGAGATCCGCGATCTCGAAACCGCCGAAATGGCGATCCAGGCCGCGCTCACGGGCCACCTCGTGCTCTCCACGCTGCACACGAACGATGCACCTTCCGCGATCACGCGGATGCTCGATCTGGGTGCGCCGCCCTACTTGCTCCAGTCGACGCTCCTCGGCGTGATGGCGCAGCGGCTCATCCGCACGCTCTGCCCGCACTGCAAGGAAAAGCACGAGATCGAGGACTCGGTGTGGGAGATGCTGGTCGCGCCGTGGAAAGCGACGGCGCCCAAGGAAACGACGTACGTGAACAAAGGCTGCCTCGAGTGCCGCATGACCGGCTACATGGGTCGCATCGGCATATACGAAACGATGGTGATGACGCCGGAGCTGCGCAAGGCGATCACCCCGGAGACCGATATCGACCATCTGCGCGACCGCGCTTTCCGCGAAGGCATGAAGCCGCTGCGCATCAGCGGCGCGATGAAGATCGCCGCGGGCATCACCACCGTCGATGAGGTGATGACGGCCGCGCCGCCGCCCGGCGGAGACCGCCGGCACCATCATTGACGCTCGTCATTGCCGCGAAGGCGGCAATCCAGTTCGCAACCTGGTTCTTGATCCACCGTTCATAACGCACGCTATTCCGCACGCGGGTCTGGACGCACGACACGACGCCAATGAAACCGACGCTCAGCCCGGGTCTCACGTTCGACTTCCGCTACACCGTCCCCGAGAACAGGACGGTCCCGCACCTGTATCCCGAGTCGGCCCTGTTCCAGCAGATGCCCGACGTGCTCGCGACCGGCTATCTCGTCGGCCTGATGGAGTGGGCGTGCATCGAGGCCATCAAGCCGCATCTCGACTGGCCGCGCGAGCAGAGCCTCGGCACGCGCGTCAACTTCACGCACCTCGCCGCGACGCCGCCGGGCCTCACGATCACCGTCACGGTGCGTCTCGATGCCATCAAAGGCCGGAAGCTCTCCTTCACGCTGTCGGCGCACGACGGCGTGGACCTCATCTCCGAAGGCACGCACGAGCGCTACGTGATCGACGCCGAGCGGTTCAACGCGAAACTCTCGGAAAAACGTCGCGCAACGAGGGTGCGCTGGTAGCGCACCGCGGTGCGCCATCGGCGCACCGTACGGTTCAGTGCGTCTTGGAGAGCAGCCGCATCCCGCGATCGAGCCCTTCCAGCGTCAGCGGAAACATGCGCTCGCCCATCAGCTCGCGCGTGATGCGGATCGACTCGTGGTAGTCCCACAGCTCTTCGGGCTGCGGGTTCAACCAGATCGTGTTGTGATAGACGTGCAGCAGCCGCTGGAGCCACACCGCGCCGGCCTCTTCATTGGTGTGCTCGACGCTGCCGCCGGGATACGTGATCTCGTACGGGCTCATCGTCGCGTCTCCCACGAGAATCACCTTGTAGTCGTGCGGATAGGTGTGGAGCACTTCCCACGTCGACATGCGCTCGGCGGTGCGCCTGCGATTGTCCTTCCACACCCGCTCGTAGAGGAAGTTGTGGAAGTAGAAATATTCGAGGTGCTTGAACTCGAGCCGCGCGGCCGAGAATAGCTGCTCGCAGACGCGGATGTGATCGTCCATCGAACCGCCGACGTCGAAGAAGAGCAGCACCTTCACCGCGTTGTGCCGTTCCGGCACCATCTTCAGATCCAGCCAGCCGGCGTTCTTCGCGGTCGAGCGCACGGTGTCGTCGAGGTCGAGCTCTTCCGGGGCGCCGACCCGCGCGAACTTGCGCAGGCGCCGCAGCGCGACCTTGATATTGCGGGTGCCGATCTCGACGCTGTCGTCCAGATTCCTGAACTCGCGCTGGTCCCAGACTTTCACCGCGCGGCGGTTGCGCGATTCGTGCTGGCCGATGCGTATGCCTTCAGGGTTGTAGCCATACGCCCCGAACGGGCTCGTGCCGCCGGTGCCGATCCACTTGTTGCCGCCCTGATGCCGGCCTTTCTGCTCTTCGAGGCGCTTCTTGAGCGTCTCCATGAGCTTCTCCCAGCCGCCGAGCGACTCGATGAGCTTCTTCTCGTCCTCGGTCAGATTCTTCTCGACGAGCTTCTTCAGCCACTCCTCCGGAATCATCACCGCGAGCGCGTCGACTTCGACGATGCCCTTGAAGTAGGCGGCGAACACGCGGTCGTAGCGGTCGAAATACTTCTCGTCCTTAACGAGGCACGTCCGCGCGAGGTAGTAGAAATCCTCGACGTAACCGAACGCCACCTCCTTCTGGAGCGCTTCGAGCAGCGTCAGGAACTCGCGGATGGAGGTCGGGACGCCGCCTTCTCTCAGCTTGAGAAAGAATTCGATCAGCATGGCTTATCGTGCGTCACGGGATCGGCGCGTCGCGCATTGGCGCTCCTCGCGATGACACCGCGCGGTCATTGCGAGGAGGAAGCAATATTCCGACGAAGCAATCTCGTGACGCACGTAATCACGTTTTCCGGCGCGACATGAACACCAGCCGCTCGAAGAGGTGCACGTCCTGCTCGTTCTTGATGAGCGCGCCGTGCAGCGGCGGCACGATCTTGTGCGTGTCCTGGCTGTGCAGCGCTTCGGGCGGAATGTCCTCGGCGACCAGGAGCTTCAGCCAGTCGAGGAGCTCGGAAGTCGAAGGTTTCTTCTTGAGCCCCGGCACCTCGCGCAGCTCGAAGAAGCGCTCGAGCGCGGTGCGCAGGAGCTGCTTTTTGAGTCCCGGGAAGTGCACGTGGACGATCTTCTCCATCGTCTCGTGGTCGGGGAAGCGGATGTAGTGGAAGAAGCAGCGGCGCAGGAACGCGTCCGGCAGCTCCTTCTCGTTGTTGCTGGTGATGACCACCAGCGGCCGGTGCTTCGCTTTCACGAGCTCCTGCGTCTCGTAGACGTAGAACTCCATGCGGTCGAGCTCGCGCAGGAGGTCGTTCGGGAACTCGATGTCCGCCTTGTCGATCTCGTCGATCAGCAGCACCGCGGGCGCCTCGGACGTGAACGCCTGCCACAGCATGCCCTTCACGATGTAGTTGCGGATGTCGTGGACCTTTTCGTCGCCGAGCTGGGAATCGCGCAGCCGCGACACCGCGTCGTATTCGTAGAGCCCGTGCTGCGCCTTGGTGGTCGACTTGATGTGCCATTCGAAGAGCGGGCGC
>Ga0196978_1000879_pt1 | contig 14485 bp, 12 predicted proteins | sample S3v_2013CmetaG_FD_155491 | JGI IMG/M metagenome (GOLD analysis project Ga0196978, IMG submission 155491) | Soil microbial communities from Anza Borrego desert, Southern California, United States - S3+v_20-13C | ecosystem: Environmental > Terrestrial > Soil > Desert | place: USA: California... | reverse complement strand
TTTCGAGCGCCACTACCTGTACGAGAAGCGGCGCGCCCCCGAGATCAAGAAGATCGAGGGCGACCCGGCGACGTTCGCCGTGGTCGAGGAGATGCACCGGTACTTTCGGGCGCCGCACGCGCACGCGGAAGGCCGCGCGCTCTTCGAGCGGCTCGCGCCGGAGCTCGCCGGCGGACGGCTCAACCAGGAAGACTTCCTCTACAGCCACCGCTCCTGGGAGTTCATCGCCGCGCAGTACCGCGAGTTCTCGTCCGATCCGTCGTTCGTCGATTACTTCTGGACGGTGCGCACGATGCACGCGCCGGTGTGGATCCTCGCGGACATCGCGAAGAACCTCATCCCGTGCAAGGCGTATCACACCGTCTCGACGGGGTATGCGGGGTTGCTGGGCGCGCTGCTCAAGTACCGTACCGGCAAGCCGCTCATCCTTTCCGAGCACGGCATCTACACGAAAGAGCGGCGGATCGATCTCTTCAACGCCCACTGGATCCCCGATAACCGGGTGATCTTCCAGCGCGACCCGACGGAGATCGCGTACTTCCGCCAGATGTGGATGCGCTTTTTCGAGGGCGTCGGGAAGATCTGCTACGACGCCTCCGACTCGATCATCGCGCTCTTCGAAGGCAACCGGCTGCGCCAGATCGAGGACGGCGCCGATCCCGCGCGCACCTCGAACATCCCGAACGGCATCGACATCGCGCGCTACGCGCCGCTGCGCACCAAGCGCCCCGCGGCGACGCCGCCGGTCATGGCGCTCATCGGCCGCGTGGTGCCGATCAAGGACGTGATGACGTTCGTGCGGGCGATGCGCACCGTCGTGAACCGCCTGCCGCAGGCCGAGGCGTGGATCATCGGCCCCGAGGACGAGGATCCCGAATACGCACAGGAATGCCGGAACCTCGCAGTCGGCCTCGGCATTTCCGACAAGGTGAAGTTCCTCGGCTTCCAGCAGATGACCGACGTGCTGCCGCAGGTCGGCGTAGTGACGCTGTCCTCGATCAGCGAAGCGCTGCCGCTCGTGCTGCTCGAAGGTTTCGCCGCCGGCGTGCCGGCGGTCGCGACCGACGTCGGTGCGTGCCGTCAGCTGGTCTACGGCCTGGATGCCGAGGACCAGGCGCTCGGCGCTGCCGGCAGCGTCGTGCAGATCGCGGACCCGCAGGCGCTGGCGGCGGCGGCGGTCGAGCTCCTCACCGACCCTGCCAAATGGAAGGCGGCGAGCGATGCGGGCATCCGCCGCGTCGAGACGTATTACCGTCAGGACCAGATGTTCGAGCGCTACCGCGCGGTCTACGAGGCGAACGCATGGCAGGCATAGGGTTCGAGTTCCGCAAGCTCCTCCAGAAGGACACCTACTGGGGCATCTTCCAGGCGTACGGGTACTCCGGGATCGTCTCGTCGGGCCCGTGGATCCTGTCGATCATCGGCATCCTGATCGTCGGTATCTACAGCTACTCGGTGGTCGTGCCGCCGGTCGCAGTCGTCCAGTTCCAGGTCTCGATCACGAATCTGTTCATGTCGTCGCTGATCCTCACGGGGATGGTTCAGCTCGCCTATACGCGCTACATCGCCGACCGGCTGTTCGAGAAACGCGTCGATCTGGTGACGCCCACGTTTAACGGGCTGCTGATGGTCACCGTGCTCGCGGGCGGCATCCTCGGCACGATCGCGGTGTTTTTCCTCTTCCCCGACCAGAGCAACCTCTATCGGCTGCTGATGCTCGCCGCGTTCGTCATCATGTGCTGCATCTGGTGCTGCACGATCATCCTCGCAGGTCTCAAGCAGTACAAGGTGATCGTCTCGATGTTCGGCGTCGGCTACATCATCGTGGTGGGCGGCGCGCTGCTGCTGCGCCCGTACGGCATGGAAGGCCTGCTGACCGGCTTCGTGCTCGGCCACTTCGTGCTGCTCATGGGCATGCTGATGATGATTTTCCGCAACTACCCGGGGAACGTCTTCATCGGCTTCGATTTCCTCGACAAGCGCAAGCTCTATCTCTCGCTCGCGTTCAGCGGTTTGTTCTACAACCTCGGTATCTGGATCGACAAGATCATGTTCTGGTACAGCCCGGATACCGGCGAGCAGATCGTGGGCCTGCTCAATCACTCGGTCATCTACGACCTGCCGGTGTTCCTCGCGTACTTGTGCATCATGCCCGGGATGGCGGTCTTTCTCGTGCGCATCGAGACCGACTTCGTCGACTTCTACGTGAAGTTCTATGACGCGGTGCGCGACGGCGGCTCGCTCGATTACCTGAACGAGATCCGCGACGAGATGGTGTTCGCGGTGAAGCAGGGCATCTTCGAGATCATCAAGATCCAGGGCATCACGGTTCTGATCGTCTTCATCGCCGGGCCGTCGCTGCTGCGATGGGCCGGCATCTCGGAGTCGCACCTGCCGCTGTTATACGTCCAGGTGGTGGGGGCGAGCCTCCAGGTCGTGTTCCTGGGGCTGCTCAACGTCTTTTTCTATCTCGACAAGCGCATGATCGTGCTCACGCTGACGGCGCTCTTCGTGGTTCTCAACGTGGCGCTCACGGCGCTGTCGTTCTACCTCGGGCCGGCCTTCTACGGCTACGGCTACGCGGTGTCGCTGCTGATCGTCGTGCTGGTTTCGATGCAGTGGCTGGAGCGCCGCCTCTCGCGGCTGGAGTACGAAACGTTCATGCTGCAATAAAACCTACGACGCGCCGGGACGCTCTCGCCTCCCGGCGCAAAAAGTGGCTTAGCGCGGCAGTCGCCGCGCTTTTTTATTTATTGCGTTATTTGATGCGGTCGGGGATGTGGCGGCGGATGTCGCGCGTCATGCGCAGCGCCGTCTCGACGCCGCGGTAGTAGCCGGGGATGTACGCGCCGTCCGCGAAGCCGAGCAGGCGGTAGAAGGCGCGCGCGCCGTAGTTATTTGCCCGCAGCTCGAGCGTGACGGTCGTGATGCCGGCGGTGAGCGCGGACTCCTCCAGCCAGCGCATGATGGCGCGACCGATGCCGCAGCGATGATGAGACGGTTTCACCGCGAGGAGCGAGAGGTGCGCCTGAACGTCGCCGAACTCCATGATGCCGAAGCCGACGAGGTGCGACTTCACTTCGGCCACGACAACCAGCGTCGAGGGCGCGCGGATCGCTTTCGCCACGCGCTCGGGCGGCCAGGACCAGCCGCGCAGACCCACCTCGACGAGATACCGCGACATCACGGCCATCTCGTACGCGTCTGCCGGAGTTGCCAGTCTGAAGGTAGGCTCGACCATCGGGATGTTTAGAGCAGAATAACCGCCGTGCCGTTCAGCCGCAAGCGGTACGACGGCGCGCCTTCAGTCGTCGCTCGCCAGTCTCACACCGGTGAACGGCCAGCGATCGTGCGGATAGAAGAAGTTGCGGTAGCTCGCGCGCAGGTGCGAGCGCGGCGTCGCGCAGCAGCCGCCTCGCAGGACATATTGGTTCGCCATGAACTTGCCGTTGTACTCGCCGAGCGCGCCTGCGACCGGGCGGTAGCCCGGGTACGCTCCGTACGCCGACGAGGTCCATTCCCACACGTCGCCGAACCACTGCGCGTCCGCCGCGCCGGCCGCCGCACGCGGATGGTAGAGACCGCTTTCGACGAAATTGCCGTCGATCGGCTCGCCGGCCGCGGCTGCTTCCCACTCGACTTCGGTCGGCAGCCGTGCGTCGCGCCAGCGCGCGTAGGCATCGGCCTCGTAGTAGCTCAGGTGGCATACCGGCGTTGCCGGATCCAGCGGCCGCAGCCCCGCAAGGGTCATCTCGTGCCAGCGGCCGTCGATCTGCATCCAGTACAGCGGTGCCCGCCAGCCGCGCTGCTGCACCACGCTCCAGCCGTCCGAGAGCCAGAGATCGGGCCGGACGTACCCTCCCGCGTCGATGAACTCGAGATACTCGGCGTTGGTGGCCGGCCGCGAGGCCAGCCGGTAATCGCGCAGGAGCACCTTATGGCGCGGCTGCTCGTTATCGAACGCGAACGCGCTGCTCCCGTGTCCGATCTCCCGGATGCCGCCGGAAAACTCCAGCCATCGCGCCGGCGGTGCGTCGCCCACGGGAGAAGCGGCGACCGCGCTGTAGACCGGGTACAGCGGGTTCGCGAAGAAATTGCGCTTGATGTCCATGAGCAGCAGTTCCTGGTGCTGCTGCTCATGATGCAGGCCGAGCTCGATGCGGTTTTCGGCGACGGCGCGTTCGCCCGGCGCACACGCGTGAACGAGCCGCGCCATCTCCCGATCAACGTGCGCGCGGTACTCGTACACCTCCTTCACCGTTGGCCGCGACAGCGTATGACGCTCGCCGCGCGGGTGAAACGGCCCGATAGTGTTGTAGTAGGAGTTGAAAATGCGCTCGTAGCGGGCGTCCAGCGGCCGATACCCGGCCGCGAACGGCTTGAGCAGGAACGTCTCGAAAAACCACGTGACATGGGCGAGATGCCACTTCGGCGGGCTCGCGTCGACGACGCTCTGCACCTGGTAGTCGTCGGTCTCGAGCGGCGCGCACAACGACTCGGTGCGCTGCCTGACTTCGGCATAGCGGCCGGTGCGCTCCGGCCGCGGCGCGATACGGGCTGCAGCGTGCATGCTCTTCCTCCCGGGGAGACGCGCGGTACCGCGCGCGACTCCCTAAGCAGGTCTCAGGCCCGCTGGACGGGCCGCGCCGATCCTTACGCTTTCGCGCTCTTCGGAATGAACTTGAGGGCCAGGCCGTTGTTGCAGTAGCGCAGACCCGTCGGCTTCGGACCGTCCTTGAAGACATGTCCGTGATGGCCGCCGCAGCGCGCGCAGTGATACTCGGTCCGCGGGTAGATGAGGTGGAAGTCCGTCTTGGTCTCGAACACGGCAGGAATGGTCGTGAAGAAGCTCGGCCATCCGGTGCCGCTGTCGAACTTCATGCCGGAGGTAAAGAGCGGGAGATCGCAGCCGCGGCAGGCGTACACGCCGGCGCGCTTCTCGTTGTTGAGCGGACTCGTGCCGGCGGGCTCGGTGCCTTCCTCGCGCAGCACCTTGTATGCGGCCGGATCAAGGCGCTTGCGCCACTCGTCCTTGGACAGGTTGACCTTTTCGGTCGGCGCGGGCGGCGTAATACCGGCGGCGAGCAGCGTGCGCCAGTTCTTCTGCAGCGCTTCCACCTCGCGCGAGGGCGGCGCGGCCGCACCCTGTGTGGCGCCGGTCAGTCCACCGGCGGCTGCTGCGACGAGGCTCTGTAACCACGTGCGTCGGTTCATGGGTCCTCCTGTCAGACGTTTGCGCGGCGGCCCCTGCCGCCGATATCCGCCCGTTAGTCGCGGGCGATACGCGGTCCTTACCGCGGACAGTACTACAACGCGTCCTCCGAGCCGAAGATGACGGTGCACTGACTCGACAGTACGCCGCCATTGCCATGGGCGAGGGCGACCTTGCAGTCCGGCACCTGCCGCTCGCCGCACTCGCCGCGGACCTGGCGGATCGCCTCGATCATCACGAGCAGGCCGTACATACCGGGATGGCAGTACGACAAGCCGCCGCCGCTCGTGTTCACCGGCAGCTTGCCGCCCGGCGCGATCGCCCCGTCGGACACGAAGCGTCCGGCTTCGCCCTTGGGACAGAAGCCAAGGTCTTCCAGGAACAGGATCGGCGTGATGGTGAAGGCATCGTAGAGCGAGAGCATGTCGACGTCCGCCGGCTCGAGCTTCGCCATCGCGAAGGCTTTCGGCCCCGACTCCGCCGCTGCCGTGACGGTGAGATCCGGCATGTTGGAGATCGTCGCGTGGCTGAGCGCTTCGCCGACGCCGAGAACATACGCCGGTTTCTTCTTCAGCGACTTCGCGCGCGCCGCGGAGGTGAGCACGATAGCGCCCCCGCCGTCGACTACGAGACAGCAGTCGCGCACCGTGAACGGGTAGGAGACCATGCGGGCGTTCAGTACCTGCTCGATCGTGAGCGGTTCTTTCTCCCACGCTTTCGGGTTCATGAGCGCCCATTTGCGGGCCGCGACCGCGACTTCGGCAAGCTGCTCGCGTGTGGTGCCGAACTGGTGCATGTGGCGCGCCGCGGCCATCGCGTATGCGCTGATCGGCAGGATCGGCCGGTACGGCGACTCGTAATAGTTGTATTCGCGCGGCGAGGCCGCGGCGCGCGAGACCGAGCGCTGCGTGCTGCCATACGCGATCACGGCGACTTCACAGAGCCCATGCTCGATCGCGGCCTGCGCGTGCGCGACGTGCGTCATGAACGACGAGCCGCCGATGATCGTGCCGTCGAAGAACCGCGGTTTGATCCGCAGGTATTCGGCCAGCGCCATCGGGCCCATGCGCACTTGCGTCGCAGCCGCGAACAGGCCGTCGACGTCGGAGAGCTTCAGCCCTGCGTCCTCGAGGGCGCGGATCGTGCCCTGCGCCATCAGGTCGAGCGGACTCGTGTGCGGCGCCACCAGCCCCAGATCGGATTCGGCCGCGCCGACGACCGCTACACTGCCTCGTTTCAATCTCATTTCGCGGCCTCCGGAGTGAACACCGGATAGGGCGGCTGCTTCTCGTCGCCCGGATGCACGCGGAACTTCACGCGCATCCCGATCTTCACGTTCATCGCGTCGATATCCTCGACCCGGCTCATGAGACGAAAGCCCTCGTCCATGTCGATTAACGAGACGTTGAGCGGCGCCTCACCCTTGTAATAGACGACCGTCGTCGAGTACACGGTGCCGAGCCCCTTGGACACGCGCCAGTCGAGCTTCCCGCCGGTGACCGGCGCCACGGCGCGCGGAAAGAACACGGGTTTCCCGTCGCCGGTCACCTGATACGCGAGTTCGCCTTTTTTCAGATGCTCGAGATAGGTCCCGAGCGGCGATGCTTCAGCCAAGCTTTGCATGCTCTTGCTCCTTCGATTCTTCTGCCAGACCAAAATCGATCAGCGCCTGCGCGCGCAACTTGTTCTTCTGCACCTTGGCGCTGCCGGTCATGCCGATGTTTTCGAACGTGTCCACGATCTTCACGAAGCGGGGCACGCGGAAGTTCGCCATGCGCGGCTTGCTCCACTCGATGATCTCGGCGGGCGAGGCGCTTTGGCCGTCTTTCAGGATCACGTAGGCCGCGGGCACTTCCTGAAGCCGCGCATCCGGCACGCCGATCACCTGGGCCTGCTTCACCTTCGGGTGGCGGTGCAGGACGTCTTCGACTTCCGCCGGCGCGACGTTCTCGCCGCCGACCCTGAAAACGTCCTTCGAACGCGTGACGAACCTGAGCCGTCCGTCGTCGTCCATGATCCCGAGGTCGCCGGTGTGGAGCCAGCCCTCCGCATCGATCGCCTTCGCCGTCTGCTCCGGCATCTTGTAGTAGCCCTGCATGATGCTCCAGCCGCGCACGAGGATCTCGCCCGCGGCCCCGCACGGCACGTCGCGCCCGGTGTCGGCATCGCAGATCCGCACGTCGAGCGCTTCGAGCACATGGCCCCAGCCGGTCACGCGCTTCTCCAGATCATCGTCGTGCCACGACATCGAGACGTTCGGCGAGGCTTCGGACAGACCGTACGCGTGACAGAGTCCCGTCATACCCATCTCCGAGACGGTTCTGCGGGAGACTTCCGCGCCGGCGGACGCCCAGCCGCCGCGCAAGCTGAGCGGATGCTCGGCGAAGCGCGGATGGTTGACCATCATCAGGAACATCGTGTCGTTGCCCGAGGTGTGCGTGCAGCGCTCGCGCGACATGACGCGCAGCGCTTCCTCCGGATCGAACGAGGGCGAGGACAGCAGGCACGCGCCGACCGCCAGCGCCGCGAGCAGCGACAGGGTCGTGCCGGCGACGTGGTAGAACGGCCGTGCGCTGTAGTAGCGGTCGGCGCGTCTGAGGTCGAAGCGCTCCGCGACATACGCTGCGTTCCGAAGCATGTTGTCGTGCGTGAGCATCACGCCTTTGGGATACGAGGTCGTTCCCGACGTGAACTGCATGAGCAGCACGTCCCCCGGGATCACTTCGTCGAAATCGGGTTCGTCCCACGTCGCACCGAGCGCCAGCATCTCTTTGACGGAGAGCGCCGCGTGCGGGATCTCGTCGCCGGCGACGATGACATTGGCGAGCTTCGGAAACGCCGGATCCGGCAGCGCCGTATCGATGGCAGGACAGATCTCCCGCAGCATCGCGATGAAGTCGATCTTGAGAAAACGATCGGCGACGAAGAGCAGCTTCACGTCCGCCTGCTTCAGGCAGTAGGCCATCTCGTCCGGCTTGAAGCGCGTATTGACCGGAACCGTGACGGCGCCGAGGGTCGCGGCCGCGTAGAAGAAAACGACCCACTCGAGCGTGTTGCCCATGCACACGGCGACGTGATCGCCGCGCTTTATACCCAGCGCGCGAAGACCCCCGGCCATTTCGGTGACGTGCGCCTGCAGCTCCGCGTATGTCAGGCGGCCGCCGCCGATGACCAGCGCCTCCTCGTCCGGAAACAGCCCGGCGCTGCGGGTCAGCACGTCGCCCAGCGTTTGCGCCATCCATTGCACGCTGCTACGCCGAGCGCGTGCTTCATTCCCGCGCAGGCGGGAATCCAGAAAAGCTTCCCCTGCCATCAGTCGGTCTTCATCTTCGCGACCTTGACGAGGTTCGCCCACTTCTCGATCTCGGATTTAACGAACGCGCTGAACTCCTCGGGCGTGTTGCCCACCGGTTCCGCACCCTGGCTCGACAGCGTGCGTACGACGTCGGGCAGCCGCAGCGCTTTCGCAGCTTCGGTGTGGAGGCGTGCGATCACCGCTTTCGGTGTCGCCGCCGGCGCGAAGAGCCCGTACCAGCCGCTCGCGTTGTAGCCCGGGAGCGTTTCGGCGATCGTCGGCAGCTCCGGCAGCAACCGCGAGCGCTTCGAGCCGGTGACCGCCAGCGCCTTCACCTTGCCCGCCTTGACGTGCGGCGTGACGACGAGGCTGTTCTCGTAGCTCATGTCCACTTCGCCGGAGATGAGCGCGGTGAGCGCCGGGGCGCCGCCCTTGAACGGCACGTGCACGATATCCACTTTGCCCATCAGCTTGAGTAGCTCGCCCGCGAGATGCGTCACCGTGCCGTTGCCCGACGACGCGTAGTTGAGCCGCCCCGGTTTCGAGCGCGCGATCGCGAGGAGCTCCTTCACGGTTTTCGCCGGCACCGTCGGATGCACGACCAGCAGGTTCGTCACGGTGACGGCCTGCGTGATGGGCGCGAAGTCGCGCAGCGTGTCGTAGCCGCGGTTCGGGTGAAGGCTCATCGATACGGCGATGCCCCCGATGGTGCCCATGAGCAGCGTGTATCCGTCAGGCGGCGATTTCGCGACCTGCTCGGTTGCGATCACGCCGCCTGCGCCGGCGCGATTGTCCACGACCACGGCCTGTCCGAGCGCCTCGGTGAGCTTCGGCGCGAGCGTGCGCGAAACGATGTCGGTCGGACCGCCCGCTGGAAAGCCGACGACGAGACGAATGGGCTTCGCGGGATAGGTTTGCGCGTGAGCCGCCGAAGCGACAACGACTGCGGCGACGGTTACTGCGATGATCCTCATTTCGCTTCCTTGCGTACCACGAGCGCGTCCGCGGCGAGCACGCCCTGGCCCACCGGCCGGACGAAGAGCGGATTCACGTCGATTTCAGCGATGCGCTCGGCGTGATCCGAGATGAGCAGCGACACGCGCGACAACGTGTCCGCCAGTGCGTCGGTATCCAGCGCCGGCTGGCCGCGATAGCCCCTGAGCAGTGCGGCACCCTTGATCTCGCCGATCATCTCCCTGGCCGTTTCGACGTCGAACGGCGCAAAGCGATGCGTTACGTCCTTCAGGAGCTCGGTGTAGATCCCGCCCAGACCGAACGCGACGACCGGACCGAAAAAGCGATCGTTGACCGCGCCGACGATCACTTCGAGCCCGCTCGCCATCTGCTGCACGAGCACGCCGTCGATTCGCGCGTCCGTGCGATAACCCCGTGCCGCCGCCAGAACTTCGCGCGTCGCGCGCTTTAGACCTTCGAGGTCGGCGATGCCCAGCCGGACCACGCCGGCCTCGGTCTTGTGCGGGATATCCGCCGACTCGACCTTGACCGCCAGCGGAAAGGTTAAAGGCGAAGCGACGAGGCTTTCGATGGCATCCGGGCGCAACAGCGCCTCTTCGACGACGGGCACGCCGTACGCGCGCAGCAGTGCCTTGGAGCGGTGCTCGCCCAGCGTCCCCGCGCCTTGCGGCAGGTCGAGCTTCTGCGGCGCAATCGCACGCGATGCGGCTCGCTTGCGGTTCGCCGCGTGACGCTCACGCGCGCGGGCGTAGGTGTTCAAGGCGGCGAGTGCGTGCGCCGTGCGTCCGGGCGCCATGATGACCGGAACGTGATTCTTCTCGAGCAGCTCGACCACGTCCGCATTGTCGTCGGGCGAAGTCGGCCAGTTGACGAGCACCGGCTTGTCCACTGCTTCGAGCATTTCGACGAAGTTCGCGGCCCAGACCTTCGCGGCGGCGCCGCGCGGGGAGCGCGCGATGACCGAATCGATGTTCGGATCCGCGATCACCGCCGAGAGCAGGCGGTTGTACGAGGCGTAGTTGTCGTTGTATCCCTGAGGCGTGGCATCGACGGGGTTTGCGACCGTCGCGAACGGGGCCACGAACTCGCGCAGGGTCTTCACCGTGGAATCGTCCAGCGGCGGCAGCGTCAGACCCTCCTCGGTGCAGCGGTCGGCGAGCAGGACGCCGGCGCCGCCGGAAAGCGTGGCGATGGCGACGCGATTGCCCTTCGGCAGCTTGCGCCCGCCGAACGCCTTGCAGATGTCGACGAGATCGTCGATATCGCGCACTTCGATGAAGCCGCCCAGTCGGAATGCGGCGCGATAGAGCTCGTAACCGGCCGTGAGACGCGCGGTGTGCGACGCCGCCGCTTGCCGCCCCGCGTCGGTATTGCCGACTTTCCAGACCAGGATCGGCTTGCCGAGCTCCATCGCACGCTCGCCGATCGCCGTCAATCGCCGGCCGTCGCTGATGCCTTCCAGGAAGGTGACGACCACCTCGACGTCGGGTAGCTCGAGCACTGCCTCGAGCCAGTCGAGCGCCGTGAGATCGGTCTCGTTGCCCGTCGAGATCGCGTAGCTCATGCCGACGCCGTAGTACGCCGCGATGGCAAGCACGGCGAAGCCGAATCCGCCCGATTGTGTGACCATCGCGATCGGTCCGGGCCTGAGCGTCTTCAGCGCGAGCGTGCCGCCGAAGCCGTTCCTGAGACCGGCGTTCAGATTGAGCATGCCGAGGCAGTTCGGCCCGTTCACGCGCACGCCGCTCGTGCGGATGGCTTGTTCGAGCTGGGCCTGCGGCTGCGCGCCTTTCTCTCCGATCTCATGGAAGCCGGCCGACAGCACCAGCGCGTACGGAATACCGGCGCGGCCGCATTCCTCGATCACACCGGGCACGTGCGGCGCCGCCAAAGCCACGAGCGCGACGTCGCAAGGCTTCGGTACCGCGCTTACGCTCGAATAGCAGGGCAGACCTTTGATCTCATCGTATTTCGGATTGACCGGATAGACCTTGCCCGCGTAGCCGTACTCGGTCAGGAGCCGGATCGGCTGCCCGCCGATGCGCGTGAGGTCGTTCGATGCCCCGACGATCGCAATGCCGCGGGGGCTCAAGAAACGGGTGAGATCGGATTTCGGCAATGCTTTATTCCTCGTAGGGCACGGTCGCCTGCATGGACGGCCGCGCGCTGAACGTCTCGAACCATCTCGCCGTTCGCGGCACGCGCGCGCGCCAATCGATGTCGACGAATCTGAAATCGAGATAGCCGAGCGCGACCGCAAGGCCGATGTCGCCGATGCCGACGTAGTCCGGATCCAGCGCCGGCGTCGCGTTCTCGATTGCATCCAGCGCGCTTGTGATCTTGCGCTCGTAGGCGAGGATCGTCGGCGAAGACTGCTGGGGGGACGGCTTGACGCGCTCGCTGCGCCACAGTACGCCGGTTTCCAGCATGCCGTCCGCGAGCGCGAGGCGTGTCAGCGCGAGCCAGCGCTCCGGTTTGTCCTGCGGAAACAAGCTCGAGTCGCCGAGCTCGGCATCGAAGTACTCGCAGATCACGTTCGAGTCGTAGAGCACGTCGCCCGCGTCGGTGACGAGCGCCGGTATCCGGCCAACCGGATTCACCCGCAGCACGTCGGGATTCACCTGCGTCATCGACACCAGCGCGTAGACCTTCTCGATGCGATCGGCAATGCCGACCTCGTACGCGCACACCATCGCTTTGCGGACGAACGGGGAGCGCGGCGACCAGTAGAGTTTCATGGCGTTGGGAAGAGCTTGCGAACGAAATCGAGCAGGGCTTGCGCCACGGCCTCGGGTTGCTCGGGGAGCAGGGCGTGGCCTGCATTCGGAATACGAACGATCGATACGCGCTCGCCGAGATCGTCGCGGTAGCGCGATATCGCCTCGGACGGAATCATCACGTCGTTTTCCGGCTGCACGTCCAGGATCGGCACGTTGCCGGCCTGCCACCATTCGGCCTGCGGCGTGGCGTCGGTCGCGACCCGCTGCGCCTTCTTCGTCTCCGGGTGCCAGCCGGTGAGCCAGACGCTGGCGTCGCTCGCCGGCGCGAAGAACGCGTGGCGCAGGGCCGCGAGACGCGCTTCCCGGGGCAACGAAAGATCGCTGCTTGTCATGATCGATTCGCGCACGTCCGCCGGCACCGGCCATACGTGCGTCGCCCCCAGCAGCGCGACGCCGCGCACGAGATCCGGGCGGTCGGTCGCGGTGGTGCGTGCCACGAAGTTGCCGAACGCGTGTCCGCCGATCAGCGCGGGACCGCCGCTTTCGTGCTCGATCACCGCGGCCACGTCGCGCGCGAAATCATGCAGCGTGATGGCGCTCAGGGGACCGGTGCTCGCGCCGATGCCGCGCGGCTCCGGCGTCACGACGCGGCACGATCCAGCGAGGCGCGGGCGAACGGCATCGAAGTCGGCGGCGCCGCGCCCGAGCGAAGGCAGCAGGATCACGAGCGGGCCGCCGCCTTGCGCGAAGTACTCGATACGCGCCGGGCCGGCATCGATGATGCGGCGCTCCAGCGGCGAGTTTGAACCGGCCATGGCGCGATTCATGAGTTCTCGTAATCGATCGGCACGAGCTCGCTCGGACGTTCGGAACAGGGGAGGAGATGCGGCGCGCCGGCTCCAGGCCGGCGCGGCAATTGTAAAACGAACGCGGGTGCTACGCGGGCTTGCGGAAGATCAGGATGCGGTTCGTGTTGGTGCCGAGGCGGTTGTTGCTGATCCCCCAGATGTTCGCCGTCTTGGTGAACTGCTGCGCGTTGATGAGGACGGCCTCGCAATCGAACCCGGTCTCGATGCCGATGGGCGCGACGATCTCTTCGAGCCGCACCTCCCCGCGCCGCACTTCGCCGACTTCGAAAGCGACCCAGCCGCCGGGGCGCGTGATCCGCTGCAGCTCAGAGAACACCGCCTTCATCGCGATCGCCCATTCGGCGACGCTGCGCATGATCGTCATGCGCCGGCCGATTTCGTCGGCGTCGAGACCGTTGAACCAGCAGCGCAGCCAGTTATCCTTGGCGTATTGCACGACGTCGAGAAACGGCGGCGAGGTGACGGTGAGCTGAATGCTGTCTGAGGCAATGGCCCGCGTTGCGTCCGCCGAAGCCTCGAGAAACTTCGCGTGTCGCGCGGCGCGGCGCAGCCGCTCGCGGTCGGCGTCGGTGAGACCGCTTTGCAGTTGCACCGATTTTCTCAGGATCAGCTCGCGCACGTTGCGGTACGGCGGCTTTTGCTCTAGACGGCGGTTAATTTTGATCTGGCCTTCCGCCGTCACCGCCTGGTTGGGCGGCAGCGTGTACACCGAAAAAAAGCCCGGCGAGTGCCCGGTCAGGCGGTTCGTCGCGACCATGCGGATCCAGCGGTCGATCGCGTCCTCGCTGCGCGAGCGCCGCCGCGCGTTGAGATAGGCGCGCAGGTTGAGCAGCTCGCGCTCGGTCTCGGCGTGATAGAACATCGAGAGATCGAGGGCGGGTTTGGCTTTCGTCGAGAAATTGATCGCGTTCAGACGCGCGTCGACCTCGCTCACGTGCGGCACTTCGAGGCGAGGCCGCGCGAAGATCGAAGAGAGCGGGTTGATGTCGTTCGCCACCACGCGCCGCCCGCGCAGCGCGGCTTCGACCGCGGTCGTGCCACGGCCGCTGAACGGGTCGTAAATCGCGTCGCCGTCGTCGCTCAGCCGCTCGATGAAATAGGCGGGAAGCTGTGGCTTGAAGCACGCGCGATAGGAGACTTCGTGTATCGAAGACGCCTGGCGCTGCCGGCTCGTCCACAGCTCCTCCTCGTAGACCGGCACGTTCGGCGTGCTCTCGAGGAACACGCCTTTGGGCTCCTCCGGTGCGCGAACACGCCGCGCTCTACTCTCGATGACGGCCGCGGCACGGCGCGAGATCTGCAGCATCCGGTTCCCCTGGTGAATGGATCCGGGACGATCGTACGCGCCTTTATCGAAAAGTACAATAGGTCCGAGGCGTTCAGCCATGTGAGTACTATGTGTCAGTCTTTCACT
>Ga0196978_1000878_pt1 | contig 14492 bp, 9 predicted proteins | sample S3v_2013CmetaG_FD_155491 | JGI IMG/M metagenome (GOLD analysis project Ga0196978, IMG submission 155491) | Soil microbial communities from Anza Borrego desert, Southern California, United States - S3+v_20-13C | ecosystem: Environmental > Terrestrial > Soil > Desert | place: USA: California... | reverse complement strand
CGGGCGCTCGATGACGCGCGCATAGTACAGCGCAATCTCCTTCGCGTCGAAGTCGGGGTCACGCCAAGCCGCACACAGGCTCGCCGCGCCGTCGCCCGCGCGCGGCGTGCAGGCGCCGTCGCTGTCGGCGCCGGCTGACGGCATTGCCGCCGCGACGTCGTAGACCTGCTCGCGTGCCTGGTCGCCCTCGATCCACAGCTTGACGATCTGCACGCGCTCGAGCGGCGTTCCGGGAAGCTGCGCCGTTCCCGCATCCTGCATGGCCGAGACCACGAAGATCGGCGCGCCCGATGCGGCCGCCGGCAGGCTTGCGCCCATCGGTACGCCACCGGCGTATCCCTTCTCGACCAGATCGGGGCGACTGCACAGGTCGGCCGCGTAGTCCCATCCGCCAAAAAAGCGCACCAGCATGCGCGGGCCGCTGGTGCCATAGGCCTCTCGCCGCTGCATCGCCGCGAACAGTGCGTCGCGCGAGTTCTCTTCGGCCCACAGCACCGCAAGGCCGCCCGGGTTGAAGGCCAGCGAATCGGGCACGAGCGGAATCTCGTGGCGTGTCACGTCGCCGCCGGCGCCGTGGCCGGGATAGCCCTGCTCGTCGGCAAGGCCGGCTGCACCGAGATGCGTATCGGTAGCGGCGAGGAAACCCATCTCGTAGGGATTGACGCCGATCCTGCTCTTGATGCGCATGCCCTCGCCGAGGATGTCGCGTGCGAAGGTCAGAGCGCCCGGCTCCTGCCAGCGAAAGGGAAACGGCTGCTCCTCCATGCGCGCGAACGGCAGCTTCTCGAAACTGCAAAGCTCGTCGGCTGCGCCGGCGCGGCACTCCGAATCGCCCTTGTGCTGAAGGATCTCGAGCAGCGGCTCGTAGCGCGCGCGCCGGCGCGCGGCTTCGGCGTCGAAGGCATCGTTGCCCGCCGACTCGAACAGCAGGCCGCCCGACAGGTTCGTGTTGTGCGGGATCGTCAGGAAGCGGCAGCCGGCGCCCTGGCACTCCTTTTCGAGCGCGGTCCAGAGCTTGTCGCCATCGGAAGCGTCCAGGAAGCTGACCGGCAGGCGCGGCGCGCGCTCGTCGGCGAAAATCACGTTGCGATGAGTCATGTAACCGCCGGGGCCGCCGCTCCACTCGTACGCGACGAAGCTGGTGAACGTGCACGCCGAAGTTCGATCGTAGGCCTGTTCGGCCGCGTCGCGAATGACCTGCCACGGGCCCGCGCCGGCTTCGCGGCATCCGACGCCCTCCTTGCCGCAGAACGTGTAGCGCTCGGGACCGGCAATGCTGAGCATGCGGCTGGCCACGAAGAAGTAGGTCAGCAGCGGCCAGCGCCGGTAGGTCTGGCACACCAGCGAGTCGAAGGCCGGAGTGCCCTCGCTGCGGCACAGGTGCAGCTCGCCGAGAAGCTCGGCGTGATCGGTGACCGCCGCGAAGTCGAGCGGTCGCGCCAGGCGAACGCGGCGCCTGGCCTCGCCGCCGCCGTCGTACGGCTGCAGGCCGAGGGGCTCGCCGCGTGCGAAGCGGTAGGCGTCGGCCGGCAGATTGCGCACGCCCAGGGCGTTGGCATCGAACGACAGTGCGGTGTGCACGTGCAGGTCGCCGAAGAAGGGCGAGCGCAGCTCGTTGTAGCTCGCGCAGGGTTCGCGCCGCTCGGTGCGTTCGAACGCCGTCGCCGCAGGCGCCAGCATCGTCACGACGACGAGTGCGCTGGCGGCGATGCAGGTGCGCCTCATTCGAACACCTCCAGCAGCGAAGCATGCAGCGACGCCGATCGGAACGGCGTTCGATAGATCGGAAAGGCGACTGCGGCGCCCAGCATCAGGATCGCAAAGGAAAAGGCCGCGATCCCCATGCCGCGTCTTCCCAGCAGCCGATCCAGGCCGGCTGCCGCCAGGCCGGCCGCGAAACGCTGAAGCCCTGCCCACCAGACGATCTGCACGACCAGCAGGAGCACGACCGTTCGCAGTGCGCCGGCCGGTCCTTCGACGGCGATGAAATGCAGCGTTGCGGCCAGGAGCTGCAGCAGCCGCGCCACCGGCACGTGCCCGACCACGACGAGGAAGAACGGTACGGGCAGCGCCGCCAGCATCGTGATCCATAGCAAGGTGCGCGCGCGTGCCCGAGTCATCGAGGATTCGGTCTCAGGCCAGGCGCGGCTTGGAGCGCATTCGGATGAAGAACAGCATGAGCGCAAAGAAGCCGCTCAGAGCGAGGAACGGCACGACGACGTCGTCGAGGCCGCCGCCGCGCGTGATGATCCGGCGGATGCCGATCTGGTACCAGCGCAGCGGCATCAGCGCACCGATGTGGCGAGGAACGTCGGGCATGAGCTGGTGAGGCATCATCGCGCCCGACAGGACGAACGAAGGCATGATGAAGAAGACGCTGATGAAGATCGCCTGCGCCACCGTGGCAGCCAGCGTCGAGACGACCACCCCGAGACTGAGCGAGGCAAGGACGAAGGGCAGGGTGAAGATTCCGAGCGCGAGCAGGCTTCCGCTCGGCCAGATGCCGAAGGCCAGGCCCGGAAGCACGATGGCCAGCACGAGCACGCCGTAGCAGAGCACGACCGTCGGAAGCAGCTTTCCGAGCACGATCTCCAGAGGAGTCGTCGGCAGCGAAAGCATCTGCTCGTAGGTTCCTTCCTCGCGCTCTGCCACCAGGCCGAATGCCGCCAGCGACAGCGTCACGTTGGTCAGGAGCATGCCGGCCAGGCTGGCGAGCAGGAAGTTCCGATCGTTCAGCGTGTGGTTGAACAGGAACCTCTGCTCCAGTTCGACCGGCGCCGCCTGCTGCTCGACCGGCGGCATCGGCAGCTCGACCGGCACCGCCTGCTGCTCGACCGGCGGCATCGGCAGCTGGACCGGCACCGCCTGCGGCTTGCCCGGCTGCGACTGCAGCTCCATCGGCGGCGCCTGTTGCCGGGCCCGCAGCCAGTGGCCGCGATCGAGCACCAGCGATGCGGCGATGGCGCGGATGTACGCGCCGATCCTGGCCGCGCTCAGCGGATCGGCGCCATCGAGCAGGATCTGCACCTGCGACGCTCCGCGCAGGACGCTGCGGTGGAAGTCGTGCGGGATCACCACCAGGGCCAGCGCCTCGCCGCGGTGGAGCAGGCCGTAGCCTTCCTCGTAGCCGGAGACGCGGCGCGCAGGCAGGAAGTAGCCGCTGGCCTGGATCTCGGACAGCAGGCGGCGCGAGTACGAGCTCTGGCTGTGGTCCAGCACGATCCACGGCACGTTGGCGGGCTTGCTCGTCAGCGCCACGCCGAAAAGGAACAGGAACATCACCGGCTGGATGACGGTGACGCCAATGAGCACCTTGTCGCGGCGCATCAGTGCGGCTTCCTTGAACGCGACCGCCAGGATGTTGTTGGTCGTCGTGCGAAGGCGGCTCAGCATGAACGAGGCCTCCTCACGAGCGCGACTCCAGCGTGCGGCGGGCCAGCACCACCAGGGCGATTCCGAAAGCGACGATCAGCAGCATCTGCGGCCACAGCTCGGCCACGCCCTCGCCGCGCAGGTAGATGGAGCGGCTGACGTTGATGAAATGCGTGGCCGGCAGGATCATCGAGATCCACTGCACCGGCTCGGGCATGTTGCGGATCGGGTAGACGAAGCCGCTGAGCTGCACCAGCGGTATGCTGAACAGCACGGTCTTCTGCACCGCCTCGGCGGCCGTTGCCGAGGTGGCCGAGAAGATCAGCCCCATCGCCAGCGACGTCACCACGTAGAAGCTCGAGATCGACCAGAACAGCAGGGCGCTGCCGGCGGGCCAGGCATCCAGCACCCACCAGGCGGCCAGCATCATCACGAGCACGTCGAAGGAGAACACCGCACCGAGCGGCAGCAGCTTGCCGAGCACGATTTCGAGCGAGGTGGCCGGCGTCAGCTGGAGCTGCTCGAAGGTGCCGCCGATGCGTTCGTTGACGATCGAGACCGCGGTGATGAGCGTGGTCAGGAAGCTCAGCACGAAGCCGAAGGTTCCCGCCACCATGTAGGGCCGGCCATCGAGCGTGGGATTGAACAGCACGCGCACGCTGCTGGCCACGCCGGCTCCGGCCTCCGCCGGCGCCGGGGCCAGCGCCGTCGGCCGTTCGATCCGCACGATGTCGGCATTCTCCGATCCGTGCTCGCGCAATACCGCTCCGGCGATGCCGCGCAGGAACCCTTCGGCGTTGGCGGCCAGGACCGACTCGGCGCCGTCGTACAGCAGCTGGATCTGGGCGGGCTCGCCGCCGTCCTGCGCGCGGCCGCGTGCGCGTTCGAAGCCGGCCGGAATGACGATGCCGGCGCCGATGTCGCCGTTGATGAGCGCGCTCGAGAGCTCGTCGCGGCGGACGTAGGAGCGTCCTTCGAATGCGGGATGCGTGACCAGCTCGGCCACGATCCGGCGGCTGAGCTCGCTGCGCGAGCCGTCGAAGACGCCGAGCTGGATGCCTTCGATCTCGGTGGAGACGACGAAGCCGAACGCGAGCAGGGACCCCAGCGGCACGAAGACCAGAACGAACAGCGTGAACGGATCGCGCAGGGTGGCGCGAATCTCGCGCACGATCAGGGTTCGCAGGCGCCGCCAGCTCATCGGCTTTCCGGCGCGGACTGCGCTGCCCGGGCTTCCTCTCCATCCAGGATGATGCGGCGGAAGATCGATCCCATCGGCGGCTGCGCTACGCGCACGCGGCCGCAGCCCTCGCGCCCGGCAACCGATCGCACCGCCGCCAGCATCGCCGAGGATGCGCGCGGGCTGCGCAGCCGCAGCGCCTCTGCGTGCTCGTCGACGCTCCAGCCCTGGCCGCGCAGCTCCCGCGCGGCAGCGGCGCGGCGCTCGCGCGGAACGTCGCAGGTGACCTCGTAACCCTGCGAGAAGCGAGCACGCAGCTCCTCGGGCTCGGCATCGGCCACGATGCGGCCGCGATCGATGAAGGAGATGAGGTCGCAGTAATCGGCCTCCTCCAGGAAATGCGTGGTCACGAAGACCGTGACGCCTTCCTTCTTGTGCTCGCGGATGAGGTCCCAGAACAGGGCGCGGCTCTCCACGTCGACGCCGGCGGTAGGCTCGTCCAGGAACAGCATGCGCGGGTCGTGCAGCGTGGCCAGCGCCAGGCCGGCGCGCTGGCGAATGCCCGCAGGAAGATCGTCGCTCTTCTTCTGCTCGGCATCGGCAAGATCGAAGCGCTCGCGCATCGCGCCCCAGCGCATCTCCAGGTCGGCGCCGGTGATGCCGTGCAGACCGGCATAGAACTCGACGTTCTCGCGGAGCGTCAGTCCCTTGTAGAGGCTGACGCGCTGGCCCATGTAGCCGATGGCGTCACGCACGCGCCGCGCATGCTTGATCACGTCGATGCCCGCCACCGAAGCGCTGCCCTCGGTCGGCGCGAGCAGGCCGATGAGCATGCGGATCGTGGTCGTCTTGCCCGAGCCGTTGGCGCCCAGGAACGCGAAGATCGCGCCGCGCGGCACGGTGATGTCGGCCTGATCGACCGCGGTAAAGTCCCCGAACCGCCGCGTCAGCTTGCGCGCAACGATGCAGGGATCGGGCACGGAACGGCCGGGCGCCGACGGGTCGGGCACCTTGGCTGCCGCAGGACTGGCGCGCATGTCGGGACGTTCGGCAGCGTCGTTGCCTCGCTCTTTGCCCTCGGCGCCGTGCGAGAGCGCCAGCAGCGTCGATTCCAGATCGCGCGGCGCGGCTTCGGCCAGAACGACCTCGGCGATGTCCTGCAGGTCCGAGCACACCGCGCGCGGCGTCAGCGAGCGAAGGCGCGGCACCTCCACCCGCACGAAGCGTCCCGACGCCCGCGCGCGCACCGTGTAGGGCAGTGCAAGCGCGCGCTCGACCACGCGCGGAGCATCCTGGGTCCAAGCGCGATAGGCGTCGATGCCGGCCACGGCTTCGAGCTCGTCGGGACTGCCGTCGGCCACCACGCGGCCGCTGTGCAGGTAGACCAGCCGGTCGCAGCCTTCGGCCTCGTCGAGGTAGCTGGTAGAGACCAGGATCAGGACGTCGGTCCGCCGCTCCTCCAGGATCTCGTAGATCTCGCCGCGCGCCACCACGTCGACTCCGGCCGTGGGCTCGTCGAGCACCAGCATCCTGGGCTCGGGCAGGAGGGCATTGGCGATGGCCAGCTTCTGTTTCATGCCGCCGGAGAGGTCGCCGGCGGCTCGATCGCGAAACCGCTCCAGTCCGGTGCGCTCGAGCAGCTCGCGCTCGCGGCGCCGGAAGACGTCCGGGGGAATGCGCTGCAGGCGTGCGGTGAAGGCGAGGTTGTCGGCGATCGACAGGTTGCGCTGCAGGCTGAAGGCTTGCGGGACGTAGCCGATGACGCGCTTGAGCTCGCGCACGTCGCTGCGCAGGTCGTGGCCGAGAACGCTGGCCTCCTCGGCTTCGACTTCGAGCAGGCCCGTCAGGCAGCGAAGCAGGGTGGTCTTGCCGGCGCCGTCCGGACCGACCACGCCGATCATCTGCGCGCCGGCAAGATGCAGATCGATGTGCTCGAGTGCGACGACGGGGCCGAAAGTCTTGCGCAGCCCTCGCAGTCGGATCTCCAGCGGGAACGCCGCGCTCTCGATGACGGCATCGGCGCGCGCTGCTGCCGGCGAGCTCATGCGCCGGCGTCGCCGAGGTAGACGTTGCCCTCGGTGCCGGGAACGAAGGTGGCCACGTCCTCGAGGATGCGGATCTTGACGCGATAGACCTGTCCGATGCGATCGTCGCGCGTCTCGATCTTCTCGGGCGTGAAGTTGGCGCGCTCGGCCACGAACGAGACCTCGCCCGGCACGCGCTTGCCGGGCGCGCTGTCGAGCTCGATCCAGACGCGGCGTCCCACGGGAACCAGCGTCAAGTCGGCGACGGCCACGTAGATCTGCACGTACTTGTCGAGGGGATCGAGCACCGACAGCACCGGCGTTCCCGGCTGGGCCAGCTCGCCCGGCCACAGCAGCTGGGTCTGGACGACGGTGCCGACCTCGGGCGCGCGAATCTGGTACTTGGCGTGCGTGATCTGCAGCTCCGCGAGCTGGCTCTCGGCCAGGCTCTTCTGCTCGCGCAGCACGTCCAGACGGGAACGCGCCGCATCGACGCCCGCGGCCTCGGCCTGCGCGCGTGCCAGCATGCGCTCGGCGCGTTCGACGGCGCTGCGGCCGGCAAGCTCGCGCGTGCGAATTTCGTCCAGAAGCTGCCTGGTGGTGGCGCCGGTGCGCCCCAGGCCTTCCTCGCGCTGCAACGAGCGCGCGGCCAGCTCGTGCTCCGATCGTGCCTGCGCCAACTCGGCCTGACGCGCACCGACTTCGGCCTTCCACGTGCCTTCGCGCAGATCGGCCTCGTGACCTGCCTGCTCGATCTGACGCACCATGACCTCGATCTCGCGGCGCTTGCTCTGCACCCTGGCGGCGATGTCGGCATCGTCGATGCGTGCGACGACGGCGCCGGCCGGAACGGCCTCACCTTCGCGGAAGGCGACTTCGCGTACGCGACCGGCCACTTCGCTGCGCAGCACGCGTTCCTCGCCTTCGACGAAGCCGGTGTAGTACAGGTCGCCATCGTCCCTGCGCGCGAGCGCAAGCCAGGCGGCGATGCCGGCTGCTGCGAGCACGAGGATGACGAGTACGCGCTTCACGGTGCGGTGATCTCGCGGCGAGGCGCCAGCAGATCGGCCAGAGGGGCGCCCATGAGCTGCTGCAGCTCGGCACGCCGGGCGTGCGCCTGGTACAGCGCCGTGGCCTGCGTGACGCGCTGGCGGGTCAGCAGGGACTCCGCATCCAGAAGATCCTCGCTGGTGGCCCGGCCCATTCCGAACTGCTCCTGGCGGATGCGCATGTTCTCCTGCGCCTGTTCGACGGCCTCGGCGGCTGCGTCGGCTGCCGCCACTCGCTCGCGTGCCGAGTCGTGCGCGGTACGCACGAGAAGTTCGATCTCGCGCGAGGACCTGTCCAGGACCAGGCGCGCGCGGCTGGCAGCGGTGGACAGCCTGGCGATCTGGGCCTCGCGGCCGAGGTCGGTGCCCAGGTCCCACTCCAGGCCGATGGTGGCGCTCGCATAGTGCTGGGGCTGGACGACCTCCGCGCTGGTGGCATCGTAGGCTGCGGTGGCGGCCACGCGCGGGAAGCGCGCGCGCTGCAGCGAGATGCGCCGCTCCTCCAGTGCCTGGATCTCCTCGAGCAGCGCCGACATCGCCGGGCTCGAGCTCGTGGCCGCGGCCACCGCCTCTTCCAGCGCCGGCAGATCGGGTGCTCCGGGAACGTCCATCACGCGGGTCTCGGCGTCGATGGCAAGGCCGACCGCGCGATTCAAGCTGCGCCGCGCATGCGCGACCGCGAGGGCCTGCCGCATCAGGAGCTGGCGCGACGACGACAGCGCCACCTGTACCACCAGAACGCCATTGCGAGTGAGCTGTCCCACGCGTGCCCTGGCGTCGGCGTCTTCGAGCTGGCGCCGCTGCAGCTCGACGGTCGATGCCAGGACGTCGCTCAGACGCTCGGCTTCGAGCACGCCCAGATAGGCTTGGACGACGGTACGCTCCTCTTCGAGCTGAGTGGCCCACCGCCGCGCACGCTCGGCTCGGAAGCTGGCCTGCGCCGAGGCCAGGCCGTGGCGCAGCTCGCCGCTGATGTCGAGCGCCAGCCGCATTGCTCCACTGACGCTGCCGAAGTCCTTCTCGCGGATGACGACGGTGAAGCTTTCCACGGGCGAGCCGGCGGGGAGGGTGACGGTGTTGCCGAGCTCGTCGCTGTACCAGGTGTAGTTGCCGCGAACCGTCGTGCTCGGCAGCAACGGGGCGCGGGCGATGGCGACGTCGCGTGCGGCCATGGCCTCGTCGGCAGCGGCGATGGCCATGTTGCGGTTGTGCCGTGCGGCCATCTCCAGCGCCGTCGGCAGATCCAGCAAGGCGGGCACGGCGACGTCGCCTGCGGTTGCGACTTCCTGGAACCGAGCTTCGAGGGTGGAGGCGGCGCGTGCCAGTTCCTGAGCGCGGCGCTCGCCGCTCCAGCCGCCATCGCCTTCGGGCCGCGTCATGCTGCACGCGCAGCAGGCGCACAGCCACAGTGCAGCCGGCGTCCGCCAGGCGATGCCGCGTCCGAGAAGACTGATGGGCATGGGTCGGGGGATAATGCCGCGTTGCCCCGGTGTGTCCATCGCCGCCACGTTCGCGGCGGCGATTCTTTGGCTTATCGATTCGTCAAACGGGATCGCCGCGGCGCAGTGTGCGTGACGAGTCCCCAGTGGCTAGCCGGCCGGCGAGCGCCGGCCTGTCCATGCGCCGTAGTTTCGCTGTCTCCCGTCATGCGGCCACGGGCCTTCCCGGCGTGAACTCGCACGGCATGCGCTTGATGCCATGAATGAAGAACGACAGCAGGCGCGCCGGGTCTTCGGTGATGCGCAGGTCGGGCAGGCGCTGCATGAGCATCCGGAACATCACGGTGATCTCGCGGCGAGCCAGGTGGGCGCCGAGGCAGAAGTGCGGGCCGGGCCCGCCAAATCCGACGTGCTCATTGGGCGTGCGACGCACGTCGAAGCGATAGGGATCGGCAAAGACGTCCTCGTCACGGTTGGCGGAGTTGTACCACATCACGACCTTCTGGCCCTCGGCGATCTTCTGGCCCGACAGGACCGTGTCGCGCGTGGCAGTGCGGCGAAAGTGGATCACCGGTGACGCCCAGCGCACGATCTCCTCGACCGCCGTCGGTGCGACGCGCTCGAAGTCCTGCGCCCAGATGCGGCGCTGGTCGGGATAGTCGCACAGAGCCTTCATGCCGTGGCTGATGGCGTTGCGGGTGGTCTCGTTGCCGGCCACCACCAGCAGCACGAAAAACGAGCCGATCTCGGCGTCGGTCAGGCGCTCGCCGTCGACTTCGGCGTGAAGCAGGGCCGAGGTCAGGTCCTCGGTGGGGTTTTCGCGGCGCACCTTGGCCAGGTCCTGGACGAGGTTGGAAAGGTCCTGCCCCGCGGCCAGCAGCGCCGGCACGATGGCGGCGGGATCGGAGACGTAGTCGGGATCGCCCGCGCCCAGGATGATGTTGGTCCGATCGAAGACGAACCGGTAGTCCGACTTGGCGATGCCCATCATGTCGCAGATGATCTCGAGCGGCAGCGCAGCGGCGATGTCGGTGACGAAGTCGCACTGTCCGCGCTCGACCACCTCGTCGATGATGCGAGCGGCTGCCGTCTCGACGGTGGCTTCGAGGCGCCTGAGCATCTGCGGCGTGAAACCGCGCGAGACGATGCGGCGCAGGCGCGCGTGGCGTGGATCGTCCATGACGATCATGGAGCTGAAGAACTCGCTGAAGTCGGGCGGAAGGTCGATGATGTTGACGCCGCCTCGCGCCGACGAATAGATCTCGGGCTGGCGGCTGATCTCCAGGATGTCCTTGTACCTGGTGATCGACCAGTAGCCGGGCCCTTGGCCGAGCATCGGAACGTCGGGCTCTTCGTGGAAGGAGATGGGCCGCTCGGCGCGCAAGGTTGCGAAGGCGCCCTCGCGCTCTTCGAGCGGGCGCTGCCAGAAGGCGATGTCGGAAAGCTGGATCTCGTCGACTCCGAGAACGCTGCGAGGCTGCACGTCGGTTCCCTCCGATGGCGCGCCAGGGCGCGCCGCTGCACGTCCTTGCAGTACACCGCTCGGCTCGCGGAGGCCAAAGCAGACGAACGCTCGATGCCGGTAAAGGGGACAGTCCCCTTAAGCGTTCAAGGGGCCTGTCCCCTCATGGCAGCGGCGGTGGCAAGGTCTTCGTCGATGCGCTCGGCGCGCCGGCGCGGCGCGATGAGGCCCGCCACGACTGCCAGCAGCGTCAGGCCCGACAACCAGTTGTAGAACGTCTCGGCGTTGCTGCGCTGGAACTCGAGCTCGACGCGAACCGCGCCGGCCGGCACGCGAAAGCGCATCAGCGATTGCTTGACGCGCTGGATCGGCACGGTCCGGCCGTCCACGCGCGCCTGCCAGTTCGGATGGTAGCTGACGGCGGCCGTGACCGGATACCACGCGCGGCGCGAGCCGGTTTCCAGCGTCCACCGCAGCTGCTCGGGCGAGATGTGGCGGAAGCGCTTGACCTCGAAACCCTTTCCGCTGAGCCGCACGCCGCCGCCGCGGACGCGATAGATCGTGGTGCGACGGTCCTCGAACGCAGCCTCGAAGTCCTTGGCGTGCGCGAGCAGCTTGCGCGTCTCGCCGTCGGTGACGATGGCGTAGGTGACGCCGTACTTGCGCAGCCGCCGCGCGGCCTTCTCGGGCTTTCGCATCATCTGGTGCACGCGCCCGCGCCGCGCCGCGCTGGTCAGCTCGACCTGATCGCCACCGGTGACGTAGACGCCCGTGTAGTAGTTGAGAACGCTTACCGAGCTGCGTGCGCCGAGCCGTGCCCATTTGAATGCGGTCCGTTCCATCGCGACGATGGTGCCGGGCTCGCTGTGCCTGCGCAGCCACTTCACGACACGCGAGAATTCCTTCTTCGGCCTGCGCTTGGCTGCGTACTCGGTCTCGACGTTCGCCCGGTGATCGACCAGTTCGAATGCGGCGTTGAGGCCGAGCGTGATGGCGATGGCCGCGGCCGCCGCCATCGCAAGTCTTCGGTTGCGCCGGGCAAGCGGCTTCCAGAGCTCGGCGAAGCGGTCGTAGGCAACGCCCATGAACAACGCCACGAACAGGCAGCTGTAGGGCAGGGCACGAGGCCGGATGAGCGAGCGGAGAACGTCACTGAGGAAATCGGGCTCCAGCGGCAGCGGCCGCGACACCGCGACGGCGGCAGTGCCGAACAGCACCAGCGCCGTGACCGCAAGCCGCGAGCGTTCGACGAAGATCGCCCAGATCGCGGCTGCATATGCAGGCAGCGTCCATAGCGGCGTGCCGAACAGCCAGCCGGTGACGAACGCGATGGCGCGCTTGGAGCTCTTTCCCCAGCCGACGGCGCCGCCGCCGAGCTCATGCCACTGCAGGGTCGGGAACAATGCGTGGCCGGCGAGAAGAAGGACGAGAGCTGCGACCGCGGCATAACGGTAGAGCACGCGAGGGTCGCGGCGCAGGACGGCGAGCCCGGCCGCCACGATGCCCACTGTGGCCAGAGAGTAGGCGCCGGTGATGAAGTGCGTGACCAGGGTGGCGCCCAGGAGCAGCGCCGCGATCCAGAGCTGGCGCGGCCTGCCGTCCAGGGCATCGAGCAACGATGGCCATGCCACCGCAAACAGGACGACGCCGACGGCCTGGATGAGCAGGCCGGTGACGAACAGCCCGCGCATGCCGAAGCCCAGCATGGTGCCGAGCACGAGGCTGGCCAGCGCGGCAACGATGGTGCCGTCGCGGCTGACACCGAGCCGCCGCGCCAGATAACCCATCGCAAGCGGCAGCGTCAGGATGGGCAGGCAGTAGAAGACTTTGAAGACGGTGCCGAGGTCGAGGAGGTTTGCCAGAAGATACGCCGCCAGCCCCGAGACGAAGAAGTAGCCGTAGGACTGGAACAGGAAGAGCTGCGCTCCCAGGTACCAGTAGGGCGACCAGCCGTCGATGTGACCGGAGGGAAGGAACTGCTCGGCGACGACCTTGACGCGAAGCAGGTGCCGGGGGGCGTCCAGGTTCACGATCATGCCGGCGTTGGTGACTGGAAAGACCAGCCAGGTGGCGATGGCCCCGCACAGAAGCAGACCGAGTCGAAAGCGGGTTTGCTCGTTGCGCAGGGCCGCTGCGACGCGAGCCCGCATCGTCGGATGGGCTGCGTCGTGCGGTGGGCTGTCGCCGGACATCCTGCGTTTCTAGATCGAACGCTGGGAAAAGGGGACAGGCACGGCCTTCGCGGTGCACGGGACGGTGCAGGGAGCGGGTCGCGGGCTGGCCGCGATCCTGGCGGTGCAGAGGTGTGTGCGGGCTTGGCGCGATCTTTCGCCGTGCACTGAGCGGGTCGCGGGCTGGCCGCAGGTGTCACGCATTGGCTGGCGTGCCGCGCCAGCCCATCGTGACGGCAGCGCGTGGTCCTGCTGCCTTCGCGCCCAAGGCATGCTAGGCCCGAGCCACTACGCCTGCGGAAACGAATGGAGGTGCTTCATGGCAGCCCACTATCACGACGCCGACGACCTCAAGCTCCTGCGGCACATGCGCGAAGCTGCTCCGGCAGAGTTCAAGGCATGGGTGGATCTGGACTCCATCGTCGGCCGCGAGGACGGCGCGATCCCGCGCAAGTATCGCGAGCTGATCGCTCTTGCCGTCGCACACAGCACCCAATGCGTCTACTGCATCGAGGTGCATACGAAGGCTGCCAAGAAGGTGGGCGCAACCCGCGGCGAGGTCGCCGAGGCGGTGCTGCTGTCGGCCGCGCTGCGCGCCGGCGGGGCCGCCGCGCACGGCGCGCTTGCGATGAAGTTCTTCGGCGACGACTGAAAAAAAGGGGACAGGCACGTGTTGCGTGCCTGTCCCCGTCGCTCAGGCGGCCTTGGGCGCGCCCATCACGGCCTTGACCTCGAGGAATTCCTCGAAGCCGAACTCGCCCCATTCACGGCCGTTGCCCGACTGCTTGTAGCCGCCGAAAGGCGCGCCGAAGTCCGGGCCGGCTCCGTTGATGTGGACGTTGCCGGTGCGAAGGCGCGCCGCCACGCGCAGCGCGTGGTCGGGATCGCTCGACTGCACGTAGCCGGACAGGCCGTAGGGCGTATCGTTGGCCATGGCGATGGCTTCCTCTTCGGTCTTGTACGGCAGGATCGCCAGCACCGGTCCGAAGACCTCCTCGCGTGCGATCGTCATGTCGTTGCGCACGCCGGCAAAGACCGTGGGCCGCACGTAGTAGCCGCGCGTCAGGCCCTCGGGAAGACCGGGGCCTCCGGCCACCAGCTCCGCGCCTTCGGCGATGCCTTTCTCGATCAGGCCCTGGATCTTGTGCCACTGCTGCTTGCTCACCACAGGGCCGATGGCGCCGGGAGGAGCCGAGGCCGGATCGGCGACCTGCACCTGCGAGGCGACCTCGCGCGCGATCCGTACCGCCTCGGCGTGCTTGGACTCCGGAACGAACATGCGCGTGGGCGCGTTGCAGGACTGGCCGCTGTTGGTGAAGCAGTTGCGAATGCCGCCGGTGACGGCGGCGCTCAGGTCGGCATCCTCCAGGACGATGTTGGCGGACTTGCCGCCGAGTTCCTGTGCCACGCGCTTGACGGTGTCGGCGGCGTTCTTGGCCACCTGGATACCGGCGCGCGTCGAGCCCGTGAACGACATCATGTCGATGTCCGGATGCGAGGCCAGCGCGGTGCCCACGCCCGGTCCGTCGCCGTTGACGAGGTTGAAGACGCCCTTGGGAACTCCGGCCTCGTGCAGGATGTTGGCGACGACGATGGCGTTGAGCGGCGCGATCTCGCTCGGCTTCAGCACCATCGTGCAGCCGGCGGCGAGAGCAGGAGCGACCTTGCAGAGGATCTGGTTGACCGGCCAGTTCCAGGGAGTGATCAGGCCACAGACGCCGACCGGCTCGTGCACGATGCGCGTCTTGCCCTTCATGCGAACGAACTCGAAGGACTTGAGCACTTCCAGGGTCTG
>Ga0196978_1000874_pt1 | contig 14530 bp, 8 predicted proteins | sample S3v_2013CmetaG_FD_155491 | JGI IMG/M metagenome (GOLD analysis project Ga0196978, IMG submission 155491) | Soil microbial communities from Anza Borrego desert, Southern California, United States - S3+v_20-13C | ecosystem: Environmental > Terrestrial > Soil > Desert | place: USA: California... | reverse complement strand
TGGAAAAGCGGTTCGTCGCGGAAATGCTTGAGCGTTGTTTTGCCAACCGGGTATTCGATGCAAACGATGAGGGCGACCTGGTCGGATGCATTTTGAACAGCACGGCTTAACGATGAGATCGCTTTTTGCCCGAGACCTTTATGAATGCTGACGAACATTACGGACGGCGCCGAAACCGCCAGGCGCACCTGCGATTCCAGCTCGGCGCTGTTATCACGATACTCGAACGAAATGAATTGAAGATTCCGCGTCATCGTGAAAGCCTGCAGGTATTCGCGGTATTTGCTTCGCTCTTCCACGAGCATCACGATCCGTCGCTCGTCCATCAGTGTGGCAGGAGAAACCGGAGGCGTATTCTTGTCGATGTTCGTATCGTACAGCGAATCGATCAGGCGCTCGGGCCGCTCGTATTTGCGCAGGATGAACGGAAGATCGATCGTGAAGTTCGAGAAAGGATTGGACGCATTCGCGCCGATGGGATCGTTGCTGAGATTTTCGACCGGCTCGATGTTCGGCTCGTTGGTTTGATTGTATTCGATCACATTCTCCACCGGCTCGATGTTCGGCGTATTCGTATTGTCGACAGGCTCCACGTTCGGCTCGTTCGTATTAGCGATCGGTTCAACTTTGGGCTCGTTCGTTTGATTAACTTCCTTTTTTTGTTTTATATACTCCTGAAAAGCTTTTTTTTCGTAGTTCTCGTCTTTGTCGTTTGCAAATTGATCATAGAGCAAACGATATATTTCCATGCTGATTTTTTGATATGGAGTGCGAGCAAATTTATATCCACGACTATCAAGGAAATCAAACACTGTATCAATCGATACATTGAATTCCCGAACAATCGTGCTTACTCTAATTGTAGTTGAATCGCTTTCAGATCCTAATAATTCCTCATCGATAAACTTGAACCTTTTATAGCCAATAAAGTTTGAGGAATTCGTAGTATTTGCAGCTCTGTAAGGCTCAGGTGAAAGGCAGAGTAGAAATACCTTGCTCTGAATTTTTTGAGCTAGCCCTGTAATTTCAGCGAGGGCCGCACGATCCTCCGCATTTGTTAACGCTTCTATTTCACTAAAAAAAATAAAATGTTGATTTTGAGTTTTATAATTTGCCGCTAACTCTGCAATACGTTCAGGGTAGTAATCTTTTAATGAAAATAGGCTGACATCGCTCTTTAATGAACGGGCGAACAAAGTAAAATCCTCGACAAATTTTTTCTGATAACGTGAATCTTCAAAAAGAATTATAGCTCTTGCATGTCTCGATAAAGCCTTCTCGTTAATTTGCCCAGAGTATTTAGGATTTTTATTGTCCTGAAAAAGAGCACTTGATGTGGGGTATTCAATAAACTTCATATCATATTTGCTTAGAATCTTCTAATGCAATATATGAAATCTACAGATTTTTATTTGATGAGTTGATGAACTAAAGAGACATATTTAATTTTTCTCCGCCAGCATCAGCTTCACCTTCAGGATCGCCGTCACCGTCAGCGAATCCGTCAGCTTTCCTTCGCAGACCCATTGGTAGGCTTGTTCGAACGGAACTTTGATCAGCCGCAGCTCTTCCGTGTCTTCCGGTTCGGCTTCTCCAAAACTCAATTCCTGCGCGAGGTATAGAATGCAGAATTCATCCGTGGCGGAATTGCTCAAATGCATCTCCTGGATCTTCGTCCATTTTTTCGCCGTGATGCCGGTCTCTTCCAGCAATTCGCGCTTCGCCGAATCCAGCGGATCGACGCCGATCTTGCCGCCGCCTTCGGGAATTTCCCAGGTGTATTGCTCCAGCGGGTAACGGTATTGCCCGACGAGCCAGGTATTGAATTCATCGTCCAGCGCGATCACGCCGATAGCGATGTTCCTGAAATGCACTACGGAATACGTGCCGGGATTCCCGTTCGGGTTGAGCACTTCGTGCTTCGTGACCTTGATCCAGGGCGATTCGTAGACCTCTTCGCTCTTCAGCGTCGTCCAGGGATTGCCGCGGGTGTATTCGGGAAGTTCCATGATCAAAGATAGAAAGCAAAAAATTCCTTGGCGTCTAAATGAAAAAAGGCCGCCGGTATTTCCGGCGGCCTTTTTATGCAACAGCTTCTGATCAAACAGCACGCACCTTGATCGATGCGATGGGGAACGCGGCTTCTTTTTCTCCGCCGCCGCCGACCATAATTCCCGTCGGCAACCCGTTGTAAGTTTTCACTTCAGTTCCTCCGGCCACTTTGATCGAGCGGCCCTGGAAGTTGGGTAATTCAAACCCGGTCACTTCCACATCCGGCGTGATGGAATCAACCAGGAACAGGCCGGGCATGAGCGACATGTTGCGGCTGGCTTCCCAGCGCCCGTTGCTCAGCGCGCCGTCGTGCCCGCTCAGTTGGGCAAGGTTGGCGATCTCACCGGTGCCGTGGATGACCAAGCAAGGCGTGTTCATCCTTACGTTGCGATCTCTTTTTCTCATCAGGATCACGCTTCGGCTTTTGCCGCCGCCGGGGTGATTAGCGGGCAGGTTGACCTGAACTTTCATGATGCCGTTGGCGTCGGGCTGAAAAGTGATCGCCTGCTTGTGCCGCACTTCTTTATATTTCCCATCCACCATCGTGCTGAAGATCACTTCTACTTCGAGCGGCTTAATGCTCACGTTGCTTGCGTTGACGGAAGATATGCCGTCGTGCGTGGCATGCAGCGGGAAAGCGTAGAACATTCCTTTTCTGCGTCCTTTCAGGAAGGGATTCAGCGTGTCGCCGCCTTCCGGATCGCTTCCCGGGACGTGGATATCGCCATACCCGGGGAAATGATCGCTGGGGTAGGTGTGAATGACTTTGTTGTTTTCACGAACAACGATCCGCAGATCCTGGAACTTCCCGGTTTGGAGCTGCTCGCCGAGCCCGCCTTCATATTCATGCTGAACACGGTGGTCGGGAATGAATTTTCCGTCTGCAAAACGCGGATCGATGACCAGGTAGAACGAGGTGCGGCTTTGCTCGATGGGATGCGGAACCGGCTGTTTTGTGCCGGGGCCGTTCAGCACGCGGCGCGCCCGTTCGTATCCGTAGTCAATTCCGCGTTTGATGCCTTCCGGGTGAAAGGTCAGGCTGCCGTGGATCTCCAGCTCGGGATCGATCACGCGGATGCGGATATCATCGCCTCTCAGCCAGTTGTAGGTCGACTGCAGCTTCATGACTTTGTCCACGTCGTTCGTCAGTACTTCGTCGAACACGATTTCCGTCAGCGCTCTTAGTCCTACTCCTGCCACCGTATTGTACCTGCTGCTGTTCAGCTTGGGCGAATGCGGGAATCCGCCCACCTGGTAAGTGGGTATGACGACAATATCCGTTGCGCCCTGCCGTATCGCTTCTTCCACCGCAGCCACTTCCTGCACGCCGCCGTCGGTATACACGCCGTTCTGGAATGCAACGGGAGGAAAAATGACGGGCATGACGGCTGAGGCCAGGATCGAGTTCACCAGGTTGCTTTCTGATTTGGCGAATGTGCCTTTGTTGAAATACGTAAGTTTTCCGTTCAGAAGGTTGGAGGCGGCCAGCACCAGCTCGACCTTTGAATTGAACACTTTGTTCGCGTCCAGGTGCGGCGGTTTCAGGAAACGCTGCGTCAGGGGCAGGAGATCGTAAACAGCGGAGCTCTTTCTCGAATTATCGATTTTCACCAGCAGCTTTTCCACCTCGTCCTCGATATCGTCGGCGAGGGTCAGCGAGCCGATCACGGGTAAGGCGTACTTGAGCTTGTCGACGAGCAGCTTGCCGAGCCCTTCGATGCGGCTCGTGTTCGGACTGCCGTTCTCGTCCAGCAACTTCCTGAAAGCATCGGTGTATTGGTAAATATCTTCGTCCACGCGCAGGGCCAGCCACAGCGATTCGAGGTGCTGGACGACGCTCTGGTGCTCAGCGACCGTCGAGGCTTCCGCCAGCTTGGCGCCATTGATGGCTCCTACGGAAGTGCCGACGACGAGGTCGGGGAAAAACTTTTCCACCTGGTACAGGTACTTCAGCGCGCCGACCTGGAAATCACCTTTGGCGCCGCCGCCGCTCAGCACGATAGCGCGTTTGTACTCGCCTTTCGGAATAGCCGAACACGAGTCCCCGCCTTTGATGTTCGAAGGGGCGATGTGCACGCCTTGCGCGCGGGTTTTGAACGTGAGCATGAAATCGGCTGCGAGCTGCTCTCCTTTTATGCTTTTCGCTTTCGCGGCGGGCAGCTTCAGCGTGTACGTTTTATAACTCTCGAACGGGCCCTGGGTCAGTATCCGGAGCACATCGTACTTGACGATCGTCAGGATAGGCGCAGATGAATTGGGCAAACCTGAAGACGTATTTTTCTCCGTCCGTTCACGAACTTCCCATTTGAAAAAAGTTTCCCTAGGCGGATCCAGCGTAATGCCCGATTCGGCCAGCTTGCGGTCGACCTGCTCGCTGAAAACGATCTCGATGATCGCCGGAGCAGATTTCACATCGACCGCACCCTGCTGTGGAGCCGTAGATGAAATTTTCAGTGCCATAGATTTTTTGTTTAGCGGTTTATGATGAGGAATTGCGCATCAATAGTAGCCTGCGCACTTCTCCGCCGCGCCGGGAAATTGGTCAACTGCGGCGCCGGGGTGGTGAACGTGCGTTCACGGGTGGCGGGAAAATTGAAAACCACTAAAAGGGAGGAAATGCTTTTACAGCACGTTGATCCGGTTCATCAGCTCTTCGCGGTATTGCCGGCCCACAGGTACGGCGCGCTTGCCGAGGTAAAGGGTCTCTTCTTCGAGGTGCGTGATGTGAATGAAGTTCACGCCGAACGAGCGGTGAACGCGGATGAAAGAAGGCGCGGGCATTTTGGAGAGCACGTCCTTCAGGAAAAGCTTTACGGTATAAATTTTCTTTGCGGTCTCGATGCGCGTGTAATTGTCCAGCGCTTCCAGCACGATAATATCGTCGACAAGGATCTGGAAATGCTGGTGCTTTTCCCGGATAAAGACCGATCGTCCCTGGTTGACGAGCTCATCCTGCTCGCGGCTCGCCGGTTCGGCCAGCAGCCAGGCGTAGGCTTCGCCTGTTCCCGGCTCGCACAGGGGCTGAAGCTGCAGCGGCGTATTGGCGGCGCGGCCGTTGCGGTGCCTGAGCAGCACCTGCTCATCCGGTTCCCGCTCGAGGAGCTCGTCCAGGGATTTGCCCGCGAGCTCGTTTGAAAGATAGCCGGACAATTGCTCGAACGCGGCGTTGCAGTTCCTGAATATTTTTTTCGCATCGAGCAGGGCGGCGGTTTGCCCGCGGTGGTCGAGCAGGAACCTGACGAGCTTGTCCGATTGCTGCAGGACGTTCTGCTTTTTGTATTGATGCAGCGCCACTTCGATCGCACGCTGCAGCGCCTGGTCTTCAAAAGGCTTGACCACGTAGCCGAACGGGTGGCTGTCGAGCGCCTCGGTGAATGTTTTCCCGTCGCTGAACGCGGTGAGGAAAACGACGGGCGGCCCGCCCTGCGCGCTGATCTGACCGGCCAGCTGGATGCCGTTCCGCGCGGCGTTGAGGTTGATGTCCATCAGCACGAGATCGGGCGCCTGCCTGGCCGACAGGGCTTCCAATTCCTGTTCGTTCGTTGCGATCCCGAGCACCGCGTAACCGAGCGCCGAGAGCCGCATTTCAATGTCCATGGCGACGGTGACCTGGTCTTCGACGATGATGATGCCCGTGCTTTTCATGCGGCTGCAGGATTGCCCGGCGACAAACGCTGCCGCTGAAATTTCATGACGAAGCGGGTGCCCTCGCCCGCGGAGCTGCTCCAGCTGATCTCTCCGCGCAGCTGCCGGGCCAGGCCGCGGATGAGCTTCATGCCGAGCCCTTCTTTTCCTTCAGAAACACCGGCCCCGTTGTCGGCGATCGTCAGCGTGATCAGCTCCGCTTCCGCCTCGACCTTGATGCGGATGCTGCCCATCCTGTCGCCGGGGAAAGCGTACTTGTAGCTGTTCGTCACCACTTCATTTACGATCAACCCGTAAGGGATCAGCTGATCGATGTCGAGCCGCAGCGCTGCGACCTGCTGCTCGATCACGACGCACGCGGGCCGGCGGCTGTAGGCCTGCGACAATTGCGCCAGGAGCTCGGCCGTGTAATCCTGAAGCGAGATCGCGTGCAGCTGATCGGTTTCATACAGCTTTTCGTGCAGCAGCGACATCGCGCGTATGCGGCTCTGGCTTTGGTCGAGCAGCGTTTTAATGTCCTGCCCGCCCGCGTGCCCGGCCTGCAGGCTGAGCAGGCTCGACATCATCTGCAGGTTGTTCTTGACGCGGTGATGGATCTCGCGCAGCAGCACGTCCTTGTCGTTCAGCAGCTCGTTCAGCCGCCGGTTGTAGCGTTTCTGCGCGCGGCTCCGCAGGAGAAAAAGAACGGCGGCGGCGAGAACGGCAAGCCCCAGCGCGATGGAGAGCCAGGTCATTTCCTTCTGCCGGGAAAGCGCCTGCTCGGCATTGAGGCGTTCCAGCTCTTCCGCTTTTTTCTGTCCCCGCGCCAGCAGCACTTCCTGCTCTTTCGCTTTCAGCTGGTACCGCGCTTCCATGTCGCTGGCGTTTCGCCTGGCCTGTTCGCTGATGATCGAATCGTTGTAAGCGATGTATTGCTTCCATGCGGCGATCGCTTTCGGATAGTCGCCTTGCTGGCCGTACAGCTCGGCCAGCGAAACCTGCACCTGGCGGGCGAGGATCCTGAACCCGTCCTTTTTTGCAGCATCGAGCGCCTGGGAAAAATACCGCTCCGCAGCCGGTAATTTTTTTTGTTTCATCAGGATGTTGCCGGCGTTGATCAGCGAAGTGATCACATCCGTCCGCCGCCCGCTGCCTTCCGCCATTTGCACGATCTGCCCGTGCGCCGCGAGAGCCTTGTCAAGCTCGCCGCGCTCTTCATAGACCAGTGCCATGTTGTTCATGCAGCTGGCCATGGCGGCGGTGTCCTTCCGCGCGCAGGCGATCCTGAAGCCGGCTTCGTAATGCGTAAACGCCTGCTCCCATTTCCGGCGCGCGAAAAAAACGCCGCCGAGATTATTGTAAGCCTTCTGAAGCCTCGAGCTGTCGCGCAATTCCATGCCGATCTCCAGCGACTGCCTGAAATAACGCTCGGCGTTGTCGGGCTCTTTGATGTACCGGTAAACGACGCCGATGCTGTTGCAGATGGACGCTTTCTTTTTCGGATCGCGGCAATTCTTCAGCGCCAGGAAATAATGCTGCAGCGAGCTGTCGTATTGCTCCCGGATATCCGACAGGTTGCCTGCCAGCAGGTGATACTCCGTTTGCAGCCATGCTTCGCTGCGCCGCAGGGCGTAGAAGCGCACGGTATCGTATGCGATGGCTGCGGAATCCAGGCGGCCTTCTTCTGCGATCGCGAAGGAAAGGTTGATCCAGGCCTGGAGGCGGACCGGGTCGCCGGGAGGTTTGTTTTTTGAAAGGGACAGCACGCGCCGCGCCAGCGCGGCCGCCTGGGCGGGCTGCCTGTAACGCAGCAGCTCCGATTTCGCGTTGAAAATGCCGAGGCTGTCCTGCTGCGCGCTTAACGGGAAGATGATGAACGATAATGCGAACAAATAAAGATTTCGCAGAATGCGCATACCCCGGGCCTTTTTTGTTTGTCCAAATTTATCATAGGAATTGAATTAAACAACAAAGGCTGTTTGAAATCGGGCGGCTGCTACGAAAACCAATATGTCAGCATGGCGGCCAAGGCCGCAAACGAAAGCAGCCGGCTCTTGCGCGCTTTCTGCACCGCTTCCATTTTGTTGTGCACCTGCAGCTTGCGGTAGATGTTCTCGATGTGCTTGCGCACGGTTTTAGGGCTCACGAAAAGCGCGTCGGCGATCTGCTGGTAGTTCTGTCCTTCGGCGATCTTCTCTAAAATTTCCAATTCGCGTTTGGAAAGATCGTACGCATTGTTCTCGCGCGATTCCGCCGTGGGCTGCGGGGCCTGCTGCAGGCGGATCAATTGCAAGGCTTTCTTCGCGATGCTGGGGCTCATCGGCGCGCCGCCTTCCATCGCTTCCTCCACCGCGGCGATGAGCTGCGAAGGCGGGGAATCTTTCAGCAGGTAACCGACCGCTCCCGCGATGATCGAATCGAAAATTTTGTCTTCGGTATCGAACACCGTGTGCATGATGATCCGGATGTCGGGATACAATACGCTGACGCGGCGCGTAGCCTCGATGCCGTCCATCAGGGGCATGCTGATGTCCATGAGCAGTACCTGCGGCTGCTGCGCCTGCAATTTCTCCAGCGCCTCCTGCCCGTTGCGCGCGACGAACAGCAGCTCCACGTTATCGAAGCAGGAGAGATTGCGGCTGACGGAACGGATGAGCGGGGCGTTATCTTCAACAAGGCCTATCGTGATCTTCATGCTAACAAAGGTGAGGCGTTTTCGCGGGCGGAGCAATAAGGCATTTGACGTAAAGAAGATGGCGGATTTCAAAGATGACCTATGAAATCCGCCATCTACAAAGGGATCTCCGCCGCGATCACGGTTCCTTCCCCGCGCACCGAAGTAATCAGCAGCTTACCGCCCAGCTCTTCCGCGCGCTGCTTCATGTTCGATAAGCCGAAATGCCCTTCCGGGCTTTCCTGCCCGGAAAAGCCGGCGCCGTCGTCGCGGATGCTGAGCGATAATTTTTTTCCGTCGAGCTGCAGGCGCACGCCGATGCTTTTTGCGCCGGCGTGCTTGAGGGCGTTGTTCACGGCCTCCTGCACGATGCGGAAGAGGTTGAGCACCTGGCCGGGCTGCAGCCAGGCCTGCGCGTCGCCTTCGAATTGAAAATCGTGCGCGATGCCGGCAGAGCTGGTTTGCCGCCCGAGGTAGGAGCGGAGGCGCTGCACGAATTCTTCGGCGGTGAACTGCTCCTTGTTGATCGCCCAGATCGTTTCGCGCAATTGCTGCATGGTGTTGCGCGCGTTGTTGCCGAGCTCGCCGAGCAGGTGGCGGTTCTGCTCGAGGCTTTGCTGGTCGAGGCGGAAGGAGAGGAAATCGAGCGTGCTGACGAAGTACGTGATCTGCGCGCCGATGTTGTCGTGCAGGTCGCGGGAAATGCGTTCGCGCTCGAGGTGGATTTTACGCTCCATCTCCAGCGCGCGCATCTTGCGGCGGAAACGGTAACGCGAATACAGCCACACCGCCGCCGCCACCACCAGCAGCGCAACGATCACCAGCAGCGTGATGAACCAGCCCGTCAGCCAGAACGGCGGCGGCAGGTGCACCGGCACCGCCAATTCTTTTTCCGACCAGCCACCGCCGCCGTTGCGGAAGCGCAGGCGAAAAACGTAGTCGCCGTAAGGAAGATTCGTGTACGCCGCGTTGCGCAGCCCCGGCGGCGGCGTGATCCACTCTTCATCGAAGCCTTCGAGACGATAGCTGTACACGAGCTTTTCCTGGTTGCGGTAATCGACGGCGGTGAAGGCGAAGGACACGTTGCGCTCTTCGTAGCCGAGCTGCAAAGCTTCGCCGGGCCGGTGCGGACGCGCTTCGTAATTCACGAGCAATCCGCTGAGCACGGGCTGCGCGCCTGACGCGTCGAGCTCGATCGCGGCGGGATCGAAACGGATCAACCCGTCGGTGGTGCCGAAGTAAAGCAATCCGCGCGGGGAACGATACGCGGCGTTCTGCACGAACTCGTTCACGGGCAAGCCGTCCTTCTGCGTGAAGGTGCGCGCCTGCCCGCTCCCGGGATCGAAGCAGGCGAGGCCGGCGTCGGTGCCCATCCAGAGTCGGCCGCGCGCATCTTCCAGCACGGTGTACACCACTTCGTCGGGCAGGCCCGCCGCCGTTCCGAAAGCTTTGAATTTTCCCTGCGCGCGATCCATCAGGTTGAGCCCGCCGCCCAGCGTCGCGATCCAGAAACGCTGCTTGCTGTCCTCGAGCAGGAAAGAACACATGCTGTACGAGAGGCTGCTGCTGTCGCGCTGCCGCGCTTTGTAATCCGCGAAGGTTTGGCTCACCGGGTCGAAGCGCGAGAGGCCGCCGGTGTGCGCCGCCCAGATGAGGCCGCCGCGGTCTTCATGCGTGCTGATGACGTAGTTGCCGCCCATCTTCCACGTGGGATGATCGCGGCGGTACATAACGTACTCGCCCGCATTGGAGAAATGCGCGAGCCCTTTGATCGTGGAGCACCACAGCGACCCGTCACGCGCGAGATGCAGGTGAAAAACGGTGGAAGTGCCGAAGCGCTCATCGCTTTCGTCATAATGCCGGGTCTCGCCTGATGCCGTGTCGACGATGAACAATCCTTTGCTGCGCGTGCCGATCCACAGCTTGCCGGTCTTGTCGAAGCACAGCGCGGTGGTGTACGGTTCCGACGGCAGCGTTTTCGTCCATTGCGGCGCATTTTTTTCCGCGAGCACTTCCAGTCCCGCCGAAGTGCCGGCGAGCAGGCAGCCCGGGGCTTCGAGCATGCTCCACACCGAGGAGCCTTTGAGCGCGGGCGAGGAGCTTTGCGCGAACAATTCCCAGCGTTCCTGCGAAGGATCGTAAACGTTCAGGCCTTGGTCCGAGGTGCCGATCCATATGAGGCCCTGCTGATCTTCATACAATGAAGTGATGCGTTCTGAAGAAAGGGCGTGCGGATCGCGCGCGTCGGCGCGCACCTGCCTGACGATGCCGTCGCTGCCGAGAACGAAGAGTCCCGCCAGCGTCCCGATCCACAGGCGCCCGCTGCGGTCGCAGCGCAGGTGCGCGATGTCTTGGGGAAATTCCGCGACGAGCGTTCGCAGGCCGGGCCGCGCGATAACACTGCGGAACAATTTTTTTCCGCTGCCGGTGTACAGCGAATTTTCTTTAAAGCAGAGCCTCGCCGTATTGACCAGCGAGGTATCGTTGTCGAGCTGCTGCGCGGTGGCGAGATCGTCGCCGAGCAGGTGGACGCCGTTCTTCCCGGCGGCCGCCGCACGCTGCGCGTCGGCTGCGATGAAATATGCTTTGAGCTGCAGCGGTATCGCGCGGAACGTGCCGCCTTCTTTGCGCAGCTCGTTCCAGCCGCGCCCGCTTTGATGATACACGATCTTTCCGCCGGGAAGCTGCAGCAATTGCTGCACGCTCATGTGCTCTTTCAGCCGGTCGCCGGGCTCGGTGTAGATGCGCGTAAACCGCCCGCTGCTTTTATCGTACGCGCAAACGCCGTTGCGCGTGCCTACCCAGATCAAGCCCTGCGCACCTTCGGCCAGGTTCAGCACGAAATTGTCGGCGATGGAAGCGCTGTCGCTGCGGCTGTAGCGGAAATGCGTGAAGGTATAGCCGTCGTACCGGTTCAGCCCGTTCTGCGTGCCGATCCAGATGAAGCCTTCGCTGTCGCGCAGCACGCAGTTCACCGTGTTCTGCGAAAGCCCCTGCCGCGTGTCGAGATGCGTGAAGCGAAAGACGTTCGCGCTGCTGGTAAAGCAGAGGAGGAGGCCCGGCAGTAGAAAAAACAGTTTCCGCATCAGACGTGTACGAACGACGTGCATATCTGCACATCTGCGAGGTTCGGATTCAAAATTAGGGCAAATGCCTTATTGTCTGCCGTATGTGCTGCCGATAGTTTTGCTCCTGTAAAACTTATACACTCATGATCCGATCCTGCTTCTCCCGATTCCTGCTCTCCGGCGCTTTGCTGGCTTTCGCGGTTCCCGCTCTCGCGCAGGGCGGCGGACAAGTGCAATATAAGATCACGCGCGACGATCCCGCCACGATGAATAATTTCTGGGTCAGCATCGACGCGTTCTACATGGACCTGGGCTTTAAGAACATCATGGGGCTCGGGATCGGCAACGGCATCCACAGCACCGGCATCATCAAGAGCAAGTTCGGCTACGACGCGATGATCCGCTACGGCACGCTGACCCTGGGCAAGCTGGCGAACAGCAACTTCAAGAGCGCTTACCATGTCGAGCTCGGCGGGTTCTTCAACCTGCGCGATTACAATAAGGCGCGCAACCTGCGCGTAGTGCTGAAAGTGGAAAAAGGCACGGACGCGCTGGGGCGCGAAACGGAAACCACTACGTTTATCCGCGTGCCCGGCACCGAGCGCCGCCTCATGCAGCCGCGCGCGGGACTTTACCTGCACCGCAGCCCCTTCGAGCTGGATTACGAAGACCTGTACGCGACCGACATCGAAGCGAACGTGACGATGGCCGGCATTTACGTGGGCCTCGGCTCGATGCGCGTGCACAACCTGTTCATCAACACCGACAAGTTCGGCAAGTGCTACAACTCCGGCATCCTGCGCCTCTACGCCGATGCGCTCATTCTTCCCGTGGTGAACGTCGGCCTCAACGGTACGGATTATAACTCGCAGGTGAAGCCGGGACGCATCGGCTTCCGCGTAGGCATGGCCTCGCTGCCGACGGATATCAAGAAGAACGTGAAGCGCGGCTTGCTGAACTTTTCCGCTGAAGTCGGCATGCGCCCGCTCGACGGCCTTTTCGTGGGCGGCTCGATGTACCTCACCATCGTGCGCAAGCAGCTGAAAGCGTTCGGCGCGAAAGAATCTTCGACCGCTCCCGGCGGACAACCCGTCGAAAAAGAATAAGCATGCGGACCCTTCTTGCAGTCCTGATCGCCGGCGCGCTTTGCGCGCCGGCTTTCGCGCAGAACGGGAAGCGCGAGAACCTCGGCCCCGAAGTGAATTCGAAATACACCGAGCTCGGGCCCATCGTTTCGCCCGACGGGAAAAAGCTTTTTTTTATCCGCGAGGACGACCCGCAGAACAACGATTACCCCGAACGCTGCCAGGACGTTTTCATGTCGAAGCTCGACAGCGCGGGGAAATGGAGTGCGGCGCGGCACCTGGGCTACCCCTTCAACAAAGACAAGTTCAACGACATCGTCGGCTTCAGCGCGGACAACAACACGCGTTACGTGAAAGGATATTTCGTGCGCGGGAAGTACGAAGGCATGGGCTTCTCGTTTTGCAACATGACCGATAAAGGCTGGAGCGAGCCGGAAGGTTTGAAAGTGAAAGGTTACGAGCGTTTGCTGTCCGAGGGCACCTCGGTGAGCAATTACATGCACAGCGACAACAAGATCCTGCTGATGAGCTTCATCCCGAAGCGAAAAAAAGATTTCGACATGTACGTCAGCTTCCGCATCGACGAAAAGCATTTCACCGAGCCCGTTCCCGTCGGCATCAACACGCCGTACGCGGAGCAATCGCCTTTCCTCGCTTCCGACGGCGTGACGCTTTATTTCTCGAGCGATCGTCCCGGCGGCTTCGGCAGCAACGACATCTGGATGGTGCGCCGCCTCGACGAGACCTGGCAGAAATGGTCGGAGCCGGTGAACCTCGGGGAAGGCGTGAACACGAAGGACTGGGACGCGTATTACGCCATCTCCGCTGAAGGCGATTACGCGTACATGACCTCGTACGCGAACACCTACGGCGGCGGCGACGTGGTGCGCATCAAGCTGAAAGAAGAAGTGCGTCCGCGCCCTGTCGCGCTGGTTTCCGGCCGCGTGCTCGACAAGAAAACAGGCCGGCCGGTAGAAGCGCACATCGCCTATGTCACGCTCGACGACGGGAAAGAAGCGGGCACTGCGCGCAGCACGCCCGGCACGGGCGAGTACCAGATCATTCTTCCTTACGGCAAGCAGTACGGCTTCAAGGCGCAGGCGGAAGGTTATTATGCGGTAAGTGAAAACTTGGATCTCACCGCGCTGAAAAATTATACCGAAGTGAAACGCGATCTGCAGCTCGTTCCGATCGAAGTGGGGCAGGTGGTGCGGCTGAACAATATTTTCTTCGAGTCCGGCAAAGCGGAATTGAAGAGCGAATCGTTCGTGGAGCTGAACGGCGTAGTGCAGCTGCTCGGCGAGCAGCCGCTGCTGGAGATCGCGCTGGCGGGGCATACGGACAATGTCGGGGCGGATGAGGCGAACATGAAATTGTCGGACGATCGGGCGAAGGCCGTGTACGATTACCTCGTGTCGAAGGGTGTCGCGGCGGCGCGTTTGTCGTTCAAAGGCTACGGCGAATCGAAGCCGGTGGCGGGAAATGATTCGGAAGAAGGGCGCGCGCAGAACCGGCGCGTGGAATTCAGCATCGTGAAAAAATAAACGCAACCAAATCTTCTCTCACATGAAGGGCAACATCTTTTTTTCGTCCGCGCTGCTGCTCGCCGCAGCATCTTTTTCTCCGCTCGCCGCGCAGATCATCTCCGGCGGCGGCAGCCACTCGCTCGCCATCTGCAGCGACCAGACCGTGCAGGCCTGGGGACGCAACGCCTACGCGCAGATCGGCGACAGCACGTATACGAACCGGCTCAACCCGGTAGCCGTGCACGATCTCACCGGCGTGATCGCCGTTGCCGGCGCGCCCAACTCTTCGCACGCGCTGAAGAGCGACGGCACGGTGTGGTCGTGGGGCAACAATGATTACGGGCAGCTCGGCGACGGAAACAGCGGTCCGAACATCGGCAGCTCCGAGCCCGTGCAGGTCGTGGGCCTCAGCGGCGCGATCGCGATCGCGGGAGAAGGCTCGCATGCGCTGGCGGTGAAAAGCGACGGCACCGTGTGGGCCTGGGGCTATAATTTTTACGG
>Ga0196978_1000873_pt1 | contig 14530 bp, 15 predicted proteins | sample S3v_2013CmetaG_FD_155491 | JGI IMG/M metagenome (GOLD analysis project Ga0196978, IMG submission 155491) | Soil microbial communities from Anza Borrego desert, Southern California, United States - S3+v_20-13C | ecosystem: Environmental > Terrestrial > Soil > Desert | place: USA: California... | reverse complement strand
ATACGCTGAAGGAGCCTAACAACATGCGCGCGCGTCAGGCCGCGAGCACCGTGCACGTGCATCCGAACGGCCGCTTCCTCTACGGCGCGAACCGCGCGCAGGCGACGGTCGAATACAAGGGCGAGCAGGTGTTCAAGGGCGGCGAGAACAGCATCGTGGTGTATTCGATCGATCAGCAAACCGGCGAGCCGACACCGATTCAGCATATCGAGACGCGCGCCATTCACCCGCGTACGTTCCACATCGATCCGAGCGGGCGCATGCTGGTGGCCCAGCACAACAAGCCGGTCAAGTTGCGCGACGGCGACGCGATACGCACCGTCGCTGCCGGTCTTTCGGTGTTGCGCATCGGCGACGACGGCAAGCTCACGTTCGTACGCAAGTACGACGTCGATGTCGGCGACAAGCTCATGTTCTGGATGGGAATGGTCCCGCTTTAGACCGGATCACCGGCGCACCAGGCATGGCGGCAAGCAGTCTCCTCGCACTGATCGACGACATCGCGACGATCCTCGATGACGTCGCGGTCATGACCAAAGTCGCGGCGCGCAAGACAGCCGGCGTGCTCGGCGACGATCTCGCGCTGAATGCCCAGCAGGTCGCGGGCGTCGCGCCCAATCGCGAGCTCCCCGTGGTGTGGAGCGTCACCAAGGGCTCGTTCCTGAACAAGCTGATCCTGGTGCCGGCAGCGCTCGCGATCAGCGCGTTCGCGCCATGGGCCGTGACGCCGCTGCTCATGATCGGCGGCGCGTTCCTCTGCTACGAAGGCTTCGAGAAGCTCGCGCACCGTTTCCTGCACAGCCGGGCGGAAGACCATGCGCACCACGTCGAGCTGGTCGAAGTGGTCAAGAACGAGAACCTGGACATCGTGGCCTTCGAGCGCGACAAGATCAAAGGCGCGATCCGCACCGATTTCATCCTGTCCGCGGAGATCATCGCGATCACGCTCGGCACCGTGGCGGACGCGCGCTTCGCGACGCAGGTCACGGTGCTGACCAGCATCGCGCTCATCATGACCGTCGGCGTGTACGGGCTGGTCGCCGGCATCGTCAAGCTCGACGACCTCGGCCTGCACCTCAGCAACGCGGCCGACGCCGCGCGCCGCGCCGCCGGCCGCGCCATTCTGTTCGTGGCGCCGTACCTCATGAAGACGATCTCGGTCGTCGGCACCGCGGCGATGTTCATGGTCGGCGGCGGCATCCTCGTTCACGGCATTCCCGGCGCGGAGGCGCTCGTTCACCACTGGACCGAAGATTTCGGCGGCGTCGCCGGATGGCTCGTTACCGCGCTCGTCGGCGCCGTGGCGGGCGTCATCGCAGGCGCGATCGCGGTGGGGCTCGTAATGGGCGCAAAATCACTGTTCCGCAACAAAGGGGCACATTCATGAATTTCGCGATCGAAGACTCGGCCGAGCAGAGCGCGTTTCGCGCCGAGGTGCGCGAGTTTCTCGAGTCCGCGGTATCGCCCAACCTCGAGCACTCGGTCGACCCGTGCGACATGCCGTACGAGCAGTATTCGCTGCGGCGCGAGCTCGGCCGCAGGCTCGGCTCGAAAGGCTGGCTCTATCCGTCGATGCCGCAGGAATACGGCGGCGGCGAGCTCTCCGCCGAGAAGGTCGTGATCCTGCACGACGAAATGGCGCGCATCGGCTTGTCGCTTCCGCCCTACTACGACGGCGGCGGGCGCATGTCGGCGCCGACGATCCTGGTGTGGGGCACGCCCGAGCACAAAAAGCGGTTTCTCACGCCCATCTGCCGGGGCGACGTGCGCACGTGGCAGCTCCTGACCGAGCCGGGCGCCGGGTCCGATCTGGCCGGCATCAAGACGACGGCCATTCGCGACGGCGACGCCTATGTCGTCAACGGCCAGAAGATCTTCGTCGGCAGCTCGCACGGGGCGGATTTCTCCTGGACGATCGTCGTCACCGATCCCAAAGGCGAGCGCCACAAGAATCTGTCGTGGCTCATGATCCCGATGGACCTGCCCGGGATCACGGTGACGCCGATGGACCTGCTCGCCACCGGTGGCGAAGGCGGCAGCGGCTCGGGTGTGAAGAACACCATCTTCTTCGACAACGTGCGCGTCCCGGCCGAGAACCTCGTCGGCGGCGAGAACAACGGCTGGAAGGTCGCGACGACGCATCTCGAAGTCGAGCACGGCGGCATGGGCCGGCTCGCGGATCGCCGCGTCGTGTACGACTTCATCCAGATGTGCCGCGAGCGGCACGACGGCTACGCGATCGCCGACGACCCGGACGCGCGCGCGGAGCTGGTCGATCTCTACATCGAGGCCGAGGTGACGCGGCTCTTTGCGCTGCGCAACCACTGGCTCGCGCACACCAACCAGCCGCGCTCGTACGAAGGCGCGCAGTACAGCCTCCGGCGCAAGCTTTCCGGGCTCGACATGGCGGAGAAGATGCTGCGCATCGCCGGGCCGCGCGTGCTCACGAAGGATGCGAAGTGGGCGCCGCTCCGGGGCAACATCGAGTACTTCCAGCGCGACGCGATCACCGCGCTGCATCCGGGCGCGACGACCGATATCCAGCGCGTCGTGATCTCGCGGCGGATCGGCATCGGCGGGCGCGAAAAAGAGAAAGCCGGCGCACTGAAATGAACCGTCATCGCAAGAGCCCCAAGGTGAACAGTCATTGCGAGGAGCGGCTACTGTCGCGACGAAGCAATCCCGGAGCGTCCGCAAAATGACCGTGCGCCACGAGATCGCCACGTCGGCCTTACTGCCTCCTCGCGATGACAACCGGAGACAGGCATGGATCTCTCGTTAAACGACACCCAGCAGCTCATCCAGGACTCCGGCCGCGACTTCGTGCGCGGCGCATGCAAACGCGAAGTGCTGCTGGCGCTCGACCGCGACCCGGCGCCGATGATGGACGGGATCTGGCCGCAGATGGCGGAGCTCGGCTGGACGGGCATGGCAATACCGGAGGCTTACGGCGGCACCGGCAACGAGCTGACCGACGTGGCGGTGCTGTTCGAAGAGCTCGGCACCGCACCCGTGCCCGGCCCGCTGCTCTCATCGAGCGTGCTGTGCGCGCGCATCCTGCTCGAAGCCGCGGACGAGGCGACGAAGAAAGCATGGCTGCCGCGGATTGCCAGCGGAGAGCGCGTGTTCGCGCTGGCGCTCACCGAGGCGCAATACGGCTGGTCGCTCGGGGCGTTGCGTCTCGCGGCGAAACGGGAAAACGGCGGCTTCGTGCTCACCGGCACCAAGGTCTTCGTGCACGACGCGCTGTATGCGACGGACCTGCTGGTCGCGGCCCGCATCGATGACGGTGTGGGCTTCTTCCGCGTCGATCGCAAAGCCCGGGGCGTGGGCGTGCGCGCGCTGGCCGGTTTTCTCACGGACCAGTGCGAGGTCACGCTCGAGAACGTGCGCGTCAGCGCGCAAGACGCGATCCTCGATGCGCACGACGCGGCGGAGCGCGCGATGCTCGCCGCGACGCCGGTACTCTGCGCGTACAAGGTCGGGGGCTGCAGAGCGGTGTTCGATATGTCGCTCAATTACGCGCGCGAGCGCACGCAGTTCGGCCAGATCATCGGCCGCTTCCAGCGCGTGCAGGACCACGTGATCCACATGGTCAACTATCTCGACGCGGCGCGCTGGACGACCTACGAAGCGCTATGGAAGCTCGACAGCGGCATGGATGCCGCCGCGAGCGTTCACGTCGCGAAGTCGGTCGCGTCCGAAAGCTACATGCGCGCCTGCGACTTCGCGCACGAAGTGCATGCCGGCATCGGCGTGGTGCGCGAGTACGGCCTCACGCTGCACACCAAAATGTCGCGCTCGCTGTACCACTGTCTGGGCGCGCCCAAGGCCCACCGGCGCCGGCTCGAGCGCGCGCTGAACCTCGTTCAGGCCTGAGGCAGCTCCGCGCGCAGCTCACCAATGAGCGCGTCCACGGCGGCGCGCTGATCCGGAGCGGGCGCGGTCTCGCGCTCGCAGCACGCGACAAGGCGCGCTTCAGCGTCGGCGGCGAGCTCGCTGACGCGATCGAATCCGAAGGTGCCTGCCGCACCGGCCATCTTGTGCAGCGATCTCACCAACTCGCTGAGCGATCCGGGTGACATGCCGGCGGCAGTCGCCTGCGCCCACAACGCCACGGCCGCCTGGATCTGCTGCGCGAGGTCGGCCCGATACTCCGCCCGCAGCGCCTCCATGACTGCCGCAAACTCATCGTCCGCGGTCATCGTTCTTCCACACGTCGGTCGAGGGGACGGGCTGCGCGAGGCCGAACATCGTGCGGATCGCCGTCGTCAGTGCCTCCGGCTGGAACGGCTTGGTGATATAGCCGTCGGCCCCTCCGGCCAGCCCTTTCAGGACGGCTTCACGCGTCGCCTTTGCCGTGATCATGATGACCGGGACGGTCTGGAGAGCGGGGTACTGCCGTACTTTGGCGAGCACCTCGAAGCCGTCCGCGTCCGGCAGCATCACGTCGAGCAGGATCAGGTCCGGCGGGGGCGACTGCCGGAATGCTTCGACGATTTCGGCGCGGTTCGCGGCGGTGCGCACCTCGAAGCCTTCGAACGTGAGGAAGTGCCGCATGAACCGCGCGAGATGGACTTCGTCCTCGACCACGATCACGACTGGTTTGCGGCCCTGCGGCAGCGCCGGCGCGCTGCTCGGCCTGCGCGCGATGCGCACGTAGTAGCCGTGCTCGCGCAGCGACTGCAGGCCCGAATCGGTCTCGCCCGATATCGCGCCGGCCCCGCGGTCGGGCGCGGGAACGAGCCCCGACATCTCGAATTCGATCGCATCGTTCTCGACCGGCACCGCGGGGCAGATCATGCCATCGCGCAACAGGTCTCCGATCGCGTCGTCGACTTCGGCGCCCGACGCTCCGACTGCGTGCCGGCGGATCGCGCGCAGATTCGACTTGCCGTCCACCAGCACGAGGAGCTGGAGCGCGAGCGGGCTGAGATCGGTCTCGGCGGAACGAATCTGAGCTTCCCCGCGCGCAGTGAGTGCATAGACGTCGTCGTCGCTCGTGGGAAAAGCATTGGCCGCAGGCATGGCGCATCCGGTGACGAGGCAGTGTCCATGATAGCGAAATGGGCCGCGACCGGCGCGATCCCACTACAATCCCGGCCAGCCGCCCGATCCGAGGACGCGAGATCATGAACGCCGCAGCACCCGCCGGCCGCACGGCGCTCGTCATCGACGACGATCCGAGCATCTCCACGCTGCTTCAGATCATATTGAAGCGCGAGGGTTACACGGTCACGTGCATCCGCGACGGGCGTGAAGCGCAGAAGGCCATCGAGGACGGCGCGGTCCCCGCGCTCGTCACCCTCGATCTCATGCTGCCGCATGTGGACGGCTATGCGCTGCTCGAGCTCATGCGCGCGCGTGAGGCGTGGCGCAACGTGCCGGTGCTGATGCTCACCGCGCGCTCGCAGGAAAAAGACATGGCGCGCGCGATGGAGCGCGGTGCGAGCGAGTTCATCGTGAAGCCGTTCAAGCCGGAAGAGCTGCGGGAGCGGGTGCGGCGCCTCGTCGGCGCAAGCTCTTGAGCGCACGGCCCCGGCAACCCGCGCCGGCACCAGGCAACCGGCAAACCGCCGGCGGCGCGCTTCCGCTGGCGTTGCGCTATACCCATGTCTCGCTGCCGGTCACGCTGCTGCTCACGCTCCTTGCCACGACGATCGCGTGGCACGCCGCCGAGAACGCGCTCGAAGCCAGCACGCGGGCACACTTCGAGTTTCGCGTGACCGAGATCACGGACGCGATCCGCGGGCGCATCACCGACTATGCCCAGGTGCTGCGCGGCGGGGTTGCGCTGCACGCGGCCTCGGAGAGCGTCGAATGGTACGAGTGGCGCGCTTACGTGGACACGCTGCGCCTCGAGAACACCTATCCCGGCATACAGGGGATCGGCATCGTGCACCGGGTCGCGCACGCGCACGCCGGCGCCTTCGTCACCGCCATGCGGCGGCACAGCACCGCGTTCGGCATAACGCCGCCGGGCGAGCGGCCGGAGTATTTCGCGGTGCGCTACATCGAGCCCATGAACGAGCGCAACCTGCGTGCGCTGGGTTACGACATGTACACCGAGCCCGTACGCCGGGCGGCCATGGAGCGCGCGCGGGACAGCGGCGAGGCCGCGGTGTCCGGAAAGGTCACGCTCGTGCAGGAAGGGCCGACCGGCACGCAACCCGGCTTTCTCGTGTACCTCCCGCTCTACGCGAACGGCGCGGAGACCGGGACGCAAGCGCAACGCCAGCGTGCGCTGACCGGCTACGTCTACGCGGCGTTCAGGATGGCGGATCTCATGCGCGGGCTGCTCGGCGGCGTTCCCGATCTGCGCGTGGAAATCTTCGACGGGCACGAGGTGAGCGACGAGGGCCGGCTGTACGACAGCGCGCGCGACACGGCACGCGACGAAGCGTCCTTCGTGACGGTGTCGCGAGTCGTTGTGGCCGACCACGTGTGGACGGTGCGCACGAGCGCGCTGCCCGCGCTCATGGCGAGCGTTGATCGCACCCGTCCGCGCGTCGTGCTCGCTTCCGGCATCGCCATCAGCCTGCTGGTCACCGCGCTGGTGTGGACGCTTGCGACGACCCGCGCCCGCGCGTTGCGTCTCGCGGCGCGCATGACGCGGGATCTCCACCAGAGCCGCGAACAGCTCACCATGGCGCTGGAGGGCTCCAAGCTCGCGCTCTTCGACTGGCACGTGACCGAGGGCACCGTCGCGCTGTCGGAGAGCTGGAACGTGATGCGCGGCGGCCCGGCCCAGCCGACGCTCACCACCATCGACCGTCTGGAAGGCACGGTCCACCCGGAGGACGCGCCGCGCCTCAGGCACCACCTCGCGCAAGTACTGCGCGGCGCCGTGCCGTACTACGAGATCGAGCACCGGGTGCGTACCTACGACGGCCGGTGGAAATGGATCGTCAGTCGCGCGAAAGTGACGGAGCGCGACGAAAACGGCCGCGCGGTTCGCCTGACCGGCACCAACGCCGATATCACGGAGAAAAAGGTCGTCGAGGAAATGAAGGACGAGTTCGTGGCGACCGTGAGCCACGAGCTGCGCACGCCGCTTACCTCCATCATCGGCGGGCTCGCGCTCATCAAGGAAGACAGCGCGACACTGCCCGAGGAAACCCGCGTGCTGCTCGATCTCGCCTACGAGAACGCCGAGCGGCTCGCGGCGCTGGTGAACGACATCCTCGATATCGAGAAGCTCGAGGCCGGTCGCATCGCGCTCGAGCCGAAAGCGCTCGAGCTGCCGGCGCTGCTGCGCCACGCGCTGCGCGTGAATGCGCCGTACGCGGAACGGTATGGCACGCGTTTCGAGCTCGCCGAACCGGTCCCGCCGGTGCGCATCTGGGCCGACGAAGCGCGAGTGCTACAGGTCCTGACCAACCTGCTCTCGAACGCCGCGCGTTTCAGCCCAGCGGATGCGCCGGTGACGGTTCGCGCGAGCGAGCGCGAAGGACGGACGCGGGTGGAAATCGCGGACCGGGGACCGGGGGTTCCGGATGAATTCCGCTCGCGCATCTTCACACGGTTCGCACAGGCGCATACCGGCGGTAACGCCCCCCACGGGGGCACCGGACTCGGGCTCGCGATTTCCAAGGCCATCGTTGAAGCAAGCGGCGGAGCAATCGGATTCGAATCCGCCCCCGGCGCCGGTGCGACGTTCTGGTTCGAGCTGCCGCTCGCACGCTAGTCGCGTACGATGGGTTGAGCGAAGCGAAACCCACCGCGTAGACAAGCGCCCTCCTACGAAGGCTACGTTGCGGTGAACGCCGGCTCGCGGCGATCGAAGCCGGCTTTGACGCCTTCCTTGAAGTCGTTGGTCTCGCGCAGCACCTGCTGCTGGAACATCTCGCGCTCGGTCGCGGCGCGGAACGCGGGAACGAGATCGAGATTGAGCGTCTCGCGCGCCGACTGCACGCCGAGCGGTCCGGCTTTGGCGATCTCGCCCGCCATCTCCACCGCCGCCTGCCGCACCTGATCCTGCGGCACGAGGCGGTCCGCGAGGCCGATCGCGACGGCTTCGTCGCCGGGAATGCGCTTGCCCGTGAGGAACAGCCACTTCGCTTTCTGGTGTCCGACCAGGCGCGGCAGCGTGACGGTCATGCCGAAGCCGGGGTGATAACCCATGGCGCAGAAGTTCGCCGCAAGCCGCGCTTCCTTGCAGGTCACACGGAAGTCGGCGACCAGCGCGAGCCCGAGCCCCGCACCGATCGCGCTGCCGTGCACCGCCGCGACGATCGGCTTTTTCGTGGCAATCAGGCGTTGGGCTTCGTGGTACAGGTGGCGTCCCGGCGGCGGCAGCGGTCTCCCTGCGGCCTGATCGTCGAGGCGCTTCTTCAGGTTCGCACCGGCGCAGAAATGCTTGCCGGCCGCGGCGAGCACGACGCACCAGACATTGCGGTCCTTGTCGAGCGCTTCGAGCGCGGTCGCGAGATCGGCGACGAGCTCGATGTCGAGGAAGTTGTTCGGCGGACGGCGGATCTCCACCGTCGCGATGTGACCTTCGATGCTGACTCCGACTTCTTCACTGCCCATTGTTCTCTCCATTGGTTTCGCCGGGTCATGCGCGGGATTGCCTCGATGCCCAGCACGCCACCGCGACGGCAGGAAGGAGCAGCGCCACGGCGATTGCGATCATCTCAACGTGCGAGACCGGTATTATGCCGCCCCCCGGCGCCGCGAGCACGAAGCCGCCGGCGATCAGCAGCGTCCGCAGCGGCCATTCGAAGCGCCGGCACGCGCTCAGGTCGCCGAGCCCCACCTGATAACCCTGTATGCCGCCGCAGATGAATACGATGCCGATCGCCGCCGTGCTCGTGAGGATGAGCGTTTCGGTGAACGGTCCTTCCAGCACGAACGCGGGATTCAACACGAAGAAGAACGGGATGAAGTAGATGATCGACCCCACGCGCATCGACTCCCAGCCGGTCTGCATCGGCGGCGCGTTCGCGATGCCCGCAGCGGCGAACGAGGCGATCGCCACCGGCGGCGTGATCGACGAGAGCATCCCCCAGTAGAAGATGAACATGTGGACGGCCATCTTGTTGAGCCCCGCCTTTTCGAGCGCGGGGCCGACGAGAATCGCGAGAAAGATGTAGCACGCGGTCGTCGTGAGCCCGAGTCCGAGCACCAGGCTCGTCACCGCCGCCATCGCGAGCAGCAGCAGCGCGTTGTTGCCGGCGATCGTCAGCATGTCGTTCGCGAGGCTCGAGATGACGCCGGTCAGCGAGAACGCGCCGATCAATAGTCCGCAGCCCGCGAGGATGCCCATCAGCTCCACGAAGGTCCGGCCGTTCACTTCGAGAAACTTCGCGACCGTGCCCCAGTTCCATTTCTCGCGATTGAAGAGCTGGTTCAGCACGAGGAGCAGCGCCGTGGCGTAGAACGGCGCATGGCTTTCACGCTTCATGATGAGCAGCATGAAGATCAGCAGCGCGATCACGAATCCGTAGTACCAACCCTCCTTCACCGACGTCCAGAGATCGGGCAGCTCCTCGCGGGGCAGTCCTTTGAGCCCGTGACGCGCGGCGTAGGCATCGACCTGCATGAAGAGGCCGAAGTAGTAGAGCAGCGCCGGAATGGCCGCCGCGAGCGCCACTTCCGCGTAGCTCACGTTCAGGAATTGCGCCATGACGAAGGCGGTGGCGCCCATGACCGGCGGCGCAAGCACGGCACCGGTAGAAGCGCAGGCTTCGATCGCAGCGGCATAAGACGGACGAAACCCGGTGCGCTTCATCACCGGTATCGTCATCGTGCCGGCCGTGAGGACGTTGCTGACGATCGAACCCGACATCATGCCGAGCAGCGCGCTCGCGAAGATGCCCACCTTGGCGGCGCCGCCGCGAAAGGTTCCGCACAGCGCGAACGCGACGTTCAGGAAGAACTTGCCCGCCCCGGTCAGCATGAGCGCCGTTCCGAAGACGAGAAAGCCGATCACGGTTTCCGCGAACGCCTGCACCGGGATGCCCAGCAGGCTTTCGACCGAGAGCATGTGGTATGCGCTCGCCTGCGCGGGGGTCGATTGCGTGCCTTTGAGCGGCCCCAGCCACGCGGCTTCCGCGAACAGCGGATAGAACGTGAACGGCGCCACCGACAGCACGAGGCCCCAGCCGCCGGTGCGCCGCAGCCCCTCCATGAGGAGCGCCCACATGAGGTAGCCGGTCCAGACTATCGAATCGGGCGCGCCGCCGAATTCCCAGCCGAGCTCGGCCGCCTTGCGGATGTTCAGCAGCAGCACGAACGAAGCCGCGAGCGTCGCGACGAAGAGCAGCGTGTCGAGCCACGTCACGCGATCGAGCGGCGCGCGCGGCCCGCCCGGGAACACCACGAACACGAACGGCAGCATCACCAGCACCAGCGCGTAGTAGTACTCGGTGTTGAGCGGCGTGAAGCCGATGAAGAACCGCAGTACGAACTGCTGGTTGACGCAGAGGAAGATCGTGAGCGCGGATGCGACGATCAGCAGCCAGCGCCAGCGCGGCGGGAGCTTCCGGATGCGCAGCGTCTCGCTTTCCGCCGGTGCGACGTGCGGATCGGGGAGACCCTGCACGCGGTCACGTACGCTCGCCACTTGAATTGTTCTTTGGGGGAAGGAGGTAACGGAGGGAAACCGTAGAAGGTTTCCCTCTGTTCGTGAGCGCCGAGGCCCGAGCCGAAGGCGAGCGGCGCGACCCTAGTCGAAGACCGTGGGCAGGCCCGCCTTCTTCAGCGCCGCGGCACGCGTGGCGATCCAGGCTTTGCCGAAGGCGGCTTTGTCGTCGGACGGGTTGGTCTTGAGGAACGCGCCCCAGGCATCGGCGAGCACCTGCTGGCGTTTGAGCAGCGCCTGATTGTGCGATTCGTGCTCGGCCTTCCACACGCCGGCTTCCTTGAAGGCCCGGACCGCACCTTCGTGATACGGCAGCACCCACGTGAAATTCTGGCGCGAGAGCTCGAAACCGTCCGCGCCAGGCGCGCCGTCCTTGTACGCCGCGTAGTTCTGGATCATGCCCCGGGTCATCCCGTACACAACGTCGGCGGACTGATTCGCGTACGCCATCATGATCGGGTAGGGATAATTGGGCAGCTCGACCGGCTTGTCCTTGGTGATGCCGACGCCGCACGTCGCTCTGTGCGGGGCGTAATAGGGGCCGAACTTGTGCAATCGATCCCAGCCGGCCTTGTCCGAGGCCGGTGTCGGCGGGTACACGAGACCCCGCGGTGAAGCCTCGGCTTCTTTCGCCTGGCCGGAAATCGTTGAAGCGATCGCGGCATCCACCTCGTTATTGAGGATGCCTTTCCACATCGCACCGTAGCTCGAGAACTCGACGAGCTTCACGTCGTTGCGCGTGAGGTTGCCGAACGCGAGCACGGCAAACGCGTTCTGATTGAGCGCGGGCGCGCCGACGACCATGCCGACGCGCTTGCCTTTCAGGTCCTTGATCTCCTTCACGCCGGTATCTTTCGCGACGCCGAGTGAGATCGCGTTGCAGGCCGACGAGGCCATCATGAGCCGCAGCGGCTGCGGGCCCCATTCCTTCACGCCGAACTCGAACACGCCTTCCTGCGCGAAGTACACGCCGATGCCCATCGCGGAGGCCTGCGCGCGGCCGCCTCTGACGGGCGCGAGGCGCGCGACGTCGTTGCCCGCCGGCAGCACGCGCACGTCGGTGCCGTATTTGTCCTTGAACGCCTTGCCGATCGCGACCGCGATGTTGAAACCCGACGAGCCGGTGTCGTAGGCCGTCAGCGTGAGCGTCGCCGGAAGCTTCACGTCCTGCGCCGCGTACGCCTGCAAACAGAGCGCGGCGAGCGCCGCGCCAACAAGACTTCTGCCGAGCATGTTTCCGCCTCCCCTTTTGAGCTCGACGCCCCCTGGCGCCGAGCATTTCCAACGTAGGGTGCGCGAATCGCGCACCGCCGGTCGGTCTTCGACCCACCCTGAGCTGTTCTATGCCGCCTTCGCCTCCGGCGCCGGAGCCTGCGCGGCCAGCACGGCGGCTGCTTCTTTCTCGACGACGGTGCCCGCGAAGAAACTCGGGCTGAAAACGGAAACGTATTCGAGCCAGTGATCGTCGGCGTCGATGACGGGGTGATTCAGGCGTGAATGGACTTTCGCGGGACTCAGACGCGCGCTCATGCTGACCTCCCTGCGTGGGCAAAGCCTGAAATTAGGTGCGGCGCTCGCCTGAAGGCTCGGGCCTCGCCGCCCCACGAACAGAGGGAAACCAGGGTTTCCCTCCGTAACCGCCTTTCCTTTCGCCAAAAGGCTAGGCTTGCCACCCATGGGTGTCAAACCGTCAGGCACCGGGCATCGTCGCGAATGCGCTGTCGGGGCTCACGCCGGCAACCGTTGGTGCGGTGCAGCTTGCGGCGGTATTTGGTCTTGTCGAATGTCGTGGTGCGATGCAGCACGCAGCGGTTATCCCGGGCGGCAACTTCGGCCATTATCTCCGCCTCTATCCGGTGTTTTCGTACAGCCACGGCCGCTCCGAGCGGTACTCGTCCTCGAACATCGCGAGGCGCTCGGCGTACTGGTGGGTGCGCGCGATGTCGTCGAGACCTTCGAGCAGACATTTCTTGCGCACCAGGTGAATCTCGAAGCGATGCACTCTGCCTGCGGGATCGGTGACGGTCTGTGCTGCGAGATCGACGCTCACGCTCGCGCCCGGATTGGCGTGGAGCTGGGCGCGAATGTCGGCGACTTCCGCATCGCTCAGCGCGACCGGCAGCAGACCGTTCTTGAAACAGTTGTTCGCGTGGATGTCGCCGAAGCTCGATGCGATCACGCAGCGGATGCCGAATTCGTACAGGGCATACACCGCGCTTTCGCGGGACGATCCACAGCCCCAGTTGCGGTCGGCCACGATGATCCGGGCGTTGCGGTACGGCTCGCGGTTCAGGATGAAATCCTTCTCGCGGCCTTCCTGGTCGAACCGCAGGTCGTGGAACAGCACGCGCGCGTGCTGCGGCCCGCGCGGCAGCTTGTTGAAGCGCGTCGGGCAGAGCTGATTCGTGTCGACGTTCGGCTCGTCGATCGGCGCGGCGAGCGCCGTCAAGTGCGTGAAAGGTTCCATCGGCTTTCTATTTCAGCAGCTCGCGCACGTCGGTCAGTCGGCCGGCAATCGCGGCCGCGGCCGCCATCGCGGGGCTCGCGAGGTGGGTGCGGCCGCCGGTGCCCTGGCGACCGCGGAAGTTGCGGTTCGACGTCGAGACGCAGCGCTCGCCCGGCTGCAACTGGTCGCCGTTGATCGCGGTGCACAGCGAGCAGCCCGGCTCGCGCCACTCGAAGCCGGCGTCGCGGAACACGCGGTCGAGGCCTTCGCGCTCGGCCTGCCGCTGCACCAGCCTCGATCCCGGCACGATCCACGCGGGCACTTTCGCTTTCCCCAGGCGCGCGACCTCGGCCGCGGCGCGCAGGTCTTCGATGCGGCTGTTGGTGCACGAGCCGATGAACACGCGGTCTATCACGACGTCGCGCAGCGGCATGCCCGGCGTGAGCGCCATGTACTCGAGCGCCGCCGCGTACTCTGCCGACTGCTCCGCGCTCACGGCGCTGTCCGGCCGCGGAACGCTGCCGGTGATCGGCAGCGTCTGTTCGGGATTGGTACCCCACGTCACCATCGGCGCGAGCTCCGAGGCGTCGAGTGTCACCTCTTTGTCAAAGTTCGCCTCCGCGTCGCTCCGTAAGGTGCGCCAATGGCGCACCGCATCCTCCCAATTCCTGCCCTTCGGCGCATACGGCCGCCCTTCCATGTAAGCGAAGGTGGTCTCATCCGGCGCGATCATCCCCGCGCGCGCGCCGCCTTCGATCGACATGTTGCACACGGTCATGCGGCCTTCCATGCTCATGCCGCTGAACGTCGAGCCCGCGTACTCGATCACGTGGCCGACGCCGCCGCCGACGCCGATCTTCCCGATGATCGCGAGGATCACGTCCTTGGGCGACACGCCGGGCGCGAGCTCGCCGTTGACGGTGATGCGGAGCGTGCGCGGCTTGCGCTGCCAGATCATCTGGGTCGAGAGCACGTGCATCATCTCGGAGGCGCCGATGCCGAAAGCGAGCGTGCCGAACGCGCCGTGCGTCGAGGTATGCGAGTCGGCGCCGCAGATGAGCAGCCCCGGCTGCGTGATGCCCTGCTCCGGCGGCACGATGTGCAGGATGCCCTGACGCGGGTCGTCGATGCCGAAGAGCGTGATGCCGTGCGCGGCCGCGTTCGCGTGAAGCTTCTTGACCATATTGCGGATCTCGGGCACGGCGATGCCGTCCACACCCTTGTCGCGGCCGGTCGTCGGCACGTAATGGTCGGTGAACGCGAATACCTGCTGCGGCCGGGCAACGCGGCGCTTCTGCGCTTCGAGCGCTTCGAAGGCGTGCGAGGAGCCTTCGTGTATCAGCGCCCGGTCCACGTAGAGGAGCACCTCGCCGTCTTCTTCCGCCACGACGTGACGGCGCCAGATTTTTTCGAACATCGTTTCCGGAGTCATGCGCCTAGTATCGCACCGCCGCGCCGGCGCGGACGGGCGCGCGAATCACGCCGACAGGCCCGGAAAG
>Ga0196978_1000872_pt1 | contig 14543 bp, 15 predicted proteins | sample S3v_2013CmetaG_FD_155491 | JGI IMG/M metagenome (GOLD analysis project Ga0196978, IMG submission 155491) | Soil microbial communities from Anza Borrego desert, Southern California, United States - S3+v_20-13C | ecosystem: Environmental > Terrestrial > Soil > Desert | place: USA: California... | reverse complement strand
GGCCACCGCGGCCCATGCCGGAAACGGGCACGAGTACTTCGGTCCGGTCCCGTATCTTGGCCTGGAGGACTCGGAGTTTTCGACGCGCATCGGCTGGTGCGTGGAGGATTTCGAGGACGGCAAGTTCGACGACGCTCCGGGAGTGACCGGCAACGGTTCCGTCATCAGTCCCGGTGGCATCACCGACTCCGTCGACGCCGACGACGGCGAAGTCGACGGCTCGGGCACGGGCGGACATTCCTATTTCAGCGGCAACGGAGCAGGCGGCATCATCTTCACCTTCGATCCTCAGCGAGTGGAGGGATTGCCGACGGCGGCCGGAATCGTCTGGACCGACGGTGGCGGCACCATATCCTTCGAGGCCTTCGGACCCGGGGGGCAGTCGCTGGGCATCCAGGGTCCCTTCTCCCACGCCGACCAGACCTTCGCCGGAACGACGGCCGAGGATCGCTTCTACGGCATCACCAACCTGGAAGGCATCTCCTCGATCAAGGTCACCAACGCCTCGGGCGGCATCGAGGTCGATCACCTTCAGGTCAGCCGCTGCTACCTGTGCGGCGATGGCGACATCGACAAGGAAGTGGACGCCACCGACGCGCTCATTGCGCTGAAGACGGCGGTGGGAACCGACGAATGCCTGGAGTGCCTGTGCGATGCCAACGGCAGCGAGGACATCACGGCCGTCGACTCGCTGGTCATTCTCAAGCTCGCCGTCGGCCAGACCGTCGCCACCGATTGCAGCGCCTGCGGAATCCTCATGTGATGCGGCACCGCGCGCCACGGCTACCGCAACGAGCAAAGTTGCGGATCGGCGCTTCGGTCACCGTACCGCGGATGATGCGATGGTGAAGGCGGTTCAGAGGATCTTCCTGGTGGGCTACGCGCTGATCGTCGCGTGCTTCGCCACCGCAGGCTTTGCCCTGGTGGCGTTCGCACTCTTCGAGCTGTGGAGCGGAATCTCGCCGGCGGCGCAGGTCTCGGTTCGGGATCGGTTCGATGCGGTGCTGGAGAGCATCGGCCTGCTGACGATCGCGGTGGTAGCCCTGGAGCTGGGCCAGACCATCCTGGAAGAAGAGGTTCTGCGCGAAGCGCAGATGAGCGCGCCGACGCGGGTGCGACGATTCCTGTCGAGGTTCCTGGTCGTGGTCGTGGTCAGCCTGTCGATCGAGACGCTGGTGGCCGTATTCCGCTTCCTCCACCACAACCCCGAAGACCTGCCGCGTGCAGCGACGATCGGGCTTGCGGCCGCGGCGCTGCTGGCGGCCTGGGGCATCTTCATCCGCCTGAACACAAAAGCCGAAGAGCTCGAGCCCGAGGCGATGCGCAAGGCCCAGAGCGAGGATCGCAAGCTCGGCTGACGCCAGCGCGTCGACCTCACTTGATGATGGCGTACGACCAGGTCTCGGTCAGCGCACCGTTCTCGTTCTTGAGGAATGCCCGCAGCTCGATGGGCGCGTCGGACTTGCGCCGCAGCTGGAACGCCACGCGCCATCCGCCCGTTTCCGGATTGCGCACCACGTAGTGGTCGAGCATGTCGGCGGCGTCCTCCGGCGATGCGCTCAGCACCGCGGCCGGCGGCTGGGTGTCGGGCAGCGCGTTGAGATCGGTGCCGCTGAAGTCGAGGACGAAACGGTTGGTGTCGCCTTTGGCGCCGCCGTCCTGCCGTGTTGCGACGACTCTTCCGCCCGGAGGCAGTCCGGCATCGTCGAGGAAGAAGGACACCGTGTACGAGAAGTCGAGCCGCTGCCCCGGCTTGACCGGCGCGTCGGGCACCCAGTACGCCACGATGTTGTCGACCAGCTCGGTGTCGGAGGGAATCTCGTCGAGCTCGACGCGTCCGCTGCCCCAGTCGCCCTTCGGTTCGACCCAGGTGCTGGGCCGGCGTTCCATCCGTGTTTCCAGGTCCTGGTAATTGGCGAACTGCCGGTCGCGCTGCAGCAGTCCGAAGCCTCGCGGGCTCTTCATGTGCAGGCTGCTGGCATTGATTCGCGGGGGGTTGTCGAGCGGGCGCCACAGCCACTCGCCCTCGGCGAAACGCAGCAGCAGGCCGTCCGAATCGTGCACCTCGGGACGGAAATCGTCGAAGCGACGGCGGGAGCTCTCGCCGAAGAAGAACATGCTCGTCAGGGGCGCGATGCCGAGCTTGGCGATGGGCTTGCGAGGGAACAGGTGCGACTCGACGTCGACCACCGTGCTTGCACCCGGACGTATCTCGAAGCGGTAGGAGCCGGTGATGCTCGGGCCTTCCATCAGCGCCAGGATGACGAGCCGATCGGCGTCCAATGCGGGCCGCTCCAGCCAGAACTCGACGAAGTGCGGAAACTCCTCGCCGCTAGGCGCCACCGTGTCGATGGCGATGCCGCGCGCGGAAAGACCGTAGACGTTGTCGCGGCCGAGCGCGCGAAAGTAGGTGGCGCCGAGGAACACGATCAGCTCGTCGAAGTACTCCTTCGATCGCATCGGCGCGTGGATGCGCAGGCCGGCATAGCCGATGTCCTGAGGAATGCGCGAAGCGAAATCGTTCTTTCCGTAATCGAAGGACTTGATGTCGAAGGCCACGGGCGTGACCTTGCCGTCGGCGATGACGCTGATCGCCACTGTCCGGTCGTAATACAGACCGGGATGGAAGAACTGCACCTGGAAGGGCAGCCCTTCGCTGCGCCACAAGGATTTCTGCGGGTCGAAGCGGATGTCGCGCCACTGGTCGTAGGTCATCGATCCGACCAGCATCCATTTTGGCACGGCCTTGCGATGGTCGCGGTATTCCTCGCGCGACAGCGTCAGTGCTCGCGCGGTCACGTCGTCGATCGAGAACGCCGACGCGGGCAGCGGCAGCGCGATGGATGCGAGAGCACCCAGCGCTATCGCGGTCAGTGCCGCGCCAACGGTGCGGAGAGGCGGGTGGATGTGCATGAGCGCGGACCCTCCGTACGAAGCTGGTTCAGTCTGGCTTTCAGCGGCACTTGCCGATGCGGCGGCCCTTGAAAGTACCCGGCACGGGCACCTGCAGCGCACCGATCGAGACCGAAAGGTCGAGCGATCCCGCGACCGAAACGGTGTTGGAACGAAGCGATCCGGTACCGGCCATGGTCCCGGCCTGGGTCGTGCATCGCATCTTCCATTTCGCCGAGGTGCCGCGCACGATCGCGTCCCAGACCCGGCATTCGGGAATCTGGGCGATCACTCGTGCCGGAGTCACGACGCGCTCGCGCACGCACGTGCGATGCACGCTGCTCAGTCCGCTTCCGCCCAGAGGATCGGGAATGGAGTACGTGAACTCCCAGACGCCGGGCTCCACCGGCATGGATTGCGCATGTCCTGGAAACGGCGACATCACCACAGAGAACGCCACCAGGAACGACCACCACTTCATCCGCATTTCCTCCTCGGCGAGCCTACCCGCGCCTGCCGCGGCCGTCCATACCCTGGCCGCCGACGCTGCTGTGCCGACCTCAGGTTTTGTCCCTCCGGTCCCGGCGAAGGAATTTCCGGCTGCGGATGCGCTCGGGCAGATAGCTCTGGTCGCGCGCCGCTTCCTCCTGTCCGTGCGGATACACATAGTCCTTGCCGTAGCCGAGCTTGCGCATCAGTCCGGTCGGAGCGTTGCGCAGATGGATCGGGACCGGCAGCGCGCCAGTGGCCTTGACCTCGGCGATGGCGGCCTCGCCGGCCATGTAGGCGGCGTTGCTCTTGGGCGCAAGAGCAAGGTAGGCGACCACGTGCTGCAGGTTGATGCGCGCTTCGGGCAGCCCGACGAACGCCACCGCATCCCTGGCAGCCACCGCCAGCGGCAACGCGTCGGCATCGGCCAGACCGATGTCTTCGCTGGCGAACACGACCATCCGGCGCGCGATGAAGATCGGATCCTCGCCGGCCTCGAGCATGCGGGCCAGCCAGTAGAGCGAAGCGTCCGCGTCGCTGCCGCGCATGCTCTTGACGAATGCGGAAATGACGTTGTAGTGCTCGTCGCCGCCCTGGTCGTAGAGGAGCGCCTTCTTCTGCAATCCCTGCTCGGCAAGCTCCAGATCGATGGTGTTTCGGCCCTCCGCCCTGGCCAGGTCCATCGCGGCTTCGAGCGCGCCCAGCGCGCCTCGGGCGTCACCGTGCGACGATGATGCCAGGAATGCACAGGCCTCGGGCTCGAGCGTGATGCCGCTGGCACCGAACCCGTTCTCGGAATCGGCCATGGCTCGTTCCAACACCGTGGCCATCTCGTCGTCGGTCAGCGCCGACAGGACGATGACGCGGCAACGCGACAGCAGCGGCGCGTTGATCTCGAACGAGGGATTCTCCGTGGTAGCGCCCACCAGTACGATCTCGCCGCTTTCGACGTGCGGAAGGAACGCGTCCTGCTGCGCCTTGTTGAAGCGGTGGATCTCGTCGACGAAAACGATGGTGCCCTTGCCCGAGAGCCCGCGGCGCTGGCGCGCCGCCTCGATCACCTCGCGGATGTCCTTGACGCCCGAGAGCACGGCCGAGAGGCTGACGAAGTCATAGCCGGAGCGCCCGGCCAGCAGCCGTGCGATGGTCGTCTTGCCGGTCCCGGGCGGGCCCCAAAGGATGCACGACCGCGGCGGGGTGGCGCCGCGCAGCATCTGGCCGAGGAACGTCTCGGGGCCGAGCACCTCCTCCTGTCCGACCACCTGCTCGACGGTGCCGGGCCGAAGCCGCTCGGCCAGCGGCGCCTGCGCACGCAGCCGCTCGGCATCTCCGCGTTCGAACAGCGAAGACTGGCTGCTCTTCTTCATGCGCTCAGGCTGCCTCGGAAGTCTGGCACGGCTGCGTGTCCACGCTCTCGACCGCCGCGCGCGTCAGCTTGCCCACGCCGACGCCGGCCATGGCAAGAGCGATCAGGCCCTGGCCCACGAGGGTGAAGAACTGGATGGCGTTGAGCAGCAGCCCGTAAGCGACGGCCTTGGCCTCGGGAACTCCGTACAGACCGAGCGCGACCACCGATGCGATCTGGAAGACGCCGAACATGCCGGGCGGATTCGGCAGCGCCGTGCCCAGCCCGATGCAGACGAAGATGACGAAAGGGGCGCCCATAGGAAGGTCCAGCCCGAACCCGCGCAAAAGCAGCCAGCTCGAAAAGATCGGCAGCAGCCACAGCGCCAGCGTAACCGCGAAGACGATGCCGACGAGGCGCTTGTCGGGAAGGATCTGCAGCCCCCGCCTTGCAGCCAGGAACACATGCCTGGTCTTTGCCTGCAGATGCTCGGGCAGGACGCGTCCGAGCGTGGCATCGAAGAAGCGCTCGCCGCGCAGCCACACGCCCGCCACAAGGCCGAGAAGCGCCATGAAGGTGATGAGGCTTCCCGTCGATGCCTTGTGCGCCCACTCGGGCAGCTCGGCCATGACCAGGGTCAGATGGATGATCAGGACCATGACGGCCGTGTCCATCATCTTCTCGAAGATCCAATTGCCGACGATGGCCGGAATCCCGATCCCGGTCTTCCACGACATCAGGATCGGCCGCACCGGCTCTCCCAGGCGGAAGGGCAGGACGTTGATCATCATGTAGGCGATGGAAACCACCTGCCAGCACAGCGTGAACGGCACGGATGCGAGCGGCGTCAGCTCGAGCTGCCACCGCCACGCCCGAAACACTTGAATGAGAAGGCTGACGGCAACCGCGGCCAAAAGGTATCGGGCATCGAAATCGACGATGGCCTGGCCGACGTCGGCCAAAGAGACCTTGCGCAGGGCAAGCCACAGACAGACTGCGCCGATCAGGCAGCCGACTGCGACCTTGCCGAGTGCGCGCCGGTTCACGGATGCAGGATCCTCTTGGTGACCACGTTCCCGTTCTCGTCGAACTCGTAGAGGAGGGGGACGCCGGTATCGAGATTGAGCTCGAGTACCTGCTCGCGCGTAAGGTCGTCGAGCCGCATGACGATGGAACGCAGGCTGTTGCCGTGCGCGGCGACCAGCACGTCTTTGCCCTTACGCAGCAGAGGCATGATCGCCTTCTCGAAGTACGGCAGCGTGCGCGCAGCCGTGTCGGCCAGACTCTCCCCCTCGGGCGGCGGGATGTCGTAGCTACGGCGCCAGATATGCACCTGTTCGGCGCCGTACTTCTGCGCCGTCTCGGCCTTGTTCAGACCCTGCAGCGAGCCGTAGTGGCGTTCGTTGAGGGCCTCGTCGCGCTCGATGGGAAGGCCCGTCTGGCCGAGCACCTCGAGCATGATCGCGAGCGTGTCCTGCGCTCGCACCAGCGCCGAAGTGAACGCGACGTCGAAATGGACACCGGTGGCGGCCAGCAACTCGCCGGCGCGCCTGGCCTCGATCCGGCCCAAATCGGTAAGCGGAACATCGACCCAGCCGGTGAAGCGATTTTCCAGATTCCACTGCGACTGGCCGTGACGGACGAGGGCTAGGGTTGCCACGCGGTGCTCCTTTCTCCTTGGTTATGCGGCGGGTAAGGGGCCGCAGTCTAGGAGGAGGATGCGGGAAGGTCCACGAATGGGTCGCAGTTGTCCGCCATGCCGAAAGCGTCTACTATCCGCCCGCCGAAAAGCCCGGGGCCGTAGCTCAGCTGGGAGAGCGCTTGAATGGCATTCAAGAGGTCGGCGGTTCGATCCCGCTCGGCTCCACCATTTCTCTTCGGCAATTCCGTCACCATCCAGCCGCGCATCCGTGATCCATGCGAAGTCCGCGGCCAGCCCGGCAACCTCCGCGGCTGCTGACGCTTTCGACGCCGAGGGAAGGACACTCTGGCCGTGCAAGGGCGCAATGGGGTGATTGCACTTCCGTTGCCCCCCGCACGGTCCAGCCAGAGCGAGCCTCTGTTGCGATCCTGCGCTACTGCCCGACCTGTTCGTTACACTTTCATGCAGTATTGCCCGGTGCGGCAAGTTCCTGTTTTCTGTCGCGTTTCGCTGAGACAGCAGCGGTGTGGCGGGATTTCGTTGATATTTTTCGCATGTATTCAGTCGCGAATCGTGCACCTCAGGGCCAAATCGCGTTCTGCAGGGTTGACGCACCGGCGCCTGCGGCGGCAAAGTCCGCTCGGCCTTCACCGGCTGGCGCTCCCGTTTGGTGGGCGGATCTGCGCAGGAGTTGCCTCGTCCTTTCACATCCATGCGATGCGCGCGCGTCGCGGGCACAGCCCGTGGCGATCGGACGAGCGGTCAGGACCGGCGCAGCAGTGGGGCGGCGGCGGAAAAAGGGAGACGGGTCATGCAGGCAATCGAGAACTTCATCCACGACGAAGCGGGGGCAACTGCCATCGAGTACGCGTTTCTGGCGGCATTCATCGCCATGGCCGCCGTTACGAGCATGACGTCGATCGGGACCAACCTTTCGGCCAAGCTCGACGAGATCGCGACCGCGCTGACCTGAGCCGGTCTTTCCGCTTCGTTTCTCTTGCTTGCCGCGGCGTTACGCCGCGGCTCACGGGCCGATGCCGATCGTGTTGCCGTCCAGCCTCGACGCTCCCGAGCAACGCCCGCTTCGATAGCCGATCAGCTCGCGGCCGCGCGCTCTTCGGCAGCAGCCTTGAACTCCCGTACGGAGTCGGCCAGCGCCGATTTCTCGAATGTGCGGCGGATCGGTCCCGGAACCCACATCCCCAGCTCCAGGCCCTGCGTGCACGTCGCTTCGGTGAGATCGTCCTCGAGCGCGATCAGCTCGTAGACGCCCTGGATGTCCTGCAGATCGCCGGCGACCATCTTCCAGCTCAGGCGGTGGGGACGCTCGCTGTGGTAGGCGAGCGTGTAGTGGATGGTCTTGACGATCGCATCGAGCTCGAACGCGACCGTCCATGTTCCAGCTTCCGGATCGGCCGACTCCATGCGCGCCGAGCGGATCATGCGGAACCACTGCGGATAGCGCTCGAAATCGACGAGCGTCTCGAAGCACACGCTCATCGGCGCGCGCACGACCTCCACATGCGAATGCGTTTCCACTGTGCGCGAAGCTAGGAGCCCAAGCTCGACTTGTCAAAGTACGTATGGCGCTATGCCCCGCGGTGGCGCGCTCTTGCGACAGCATCGTCCTGCTCGGTCGCGGAGCGCTCTCCCGCGACGTCACTCGACATCTTGCCGCTCAGGCCGGCGATCGTCGCATCGTCACCGTTTCGACCGTTCTTCCCGTCGCTCCCGGCGAGCACGCCATCGATCCGCTGGCATCGGGCGCGTCGCGTCTTCTGGCCGACGTGCTGATCGAGGCGCGGCCATCGATGGTCGCCCTGCTTTGCCTGTCCGAGTCGCCGCAGACGCCGGAGCGGCCCTGGCTTCACGACCGCGCCATCACCGACATGGTCGTCTCGGCCGCCGGTCGCGCGGCGGAGGCAGGCGTCAAGATCGGCGCTCTCCTGGCGCTGTCGTCGACGGCCGTCTACGGAGTGGCAAGCAAGAGCCCGTTGCTGTTTCACGAGCAGAGCGCATGCACGGCGACGCCGTCGCCATCGCCGTGCCAGCGATGGGCCGACGGCCTGAGGGCGAGCGAGCAGGCGCTGCTCGCACTGCGCGTGGCACATCGCATCCGCGTCTGCATTCTTCGTGCGGCGGCGCCTCTCGGCGGCCCCATCGACAGCACGCTCGAGGCACTGCTGCGTGCGAGCTTTCCGGTGCGCGTGCTCGGATACGACCCGCCCGTGCAATCGCTTGCCTATGAGGATCTGGTGCAGGCAGTGGTTCTGGCCATAGGGCAGCGCAGCGACGAGATCCTGAACGTGGTCGGGCGCAGCATCGTGCCGCTGTCGCGCCTGCTGGCGCTGGCCGGCGTCTTCGCGCCGGCCCTGCCGGGCGCGGTCGCCGACCGCGTCGCTCCTGCCGCGCTCGATGGTGCGCGCCTTCGCTGGCGCACCATCGCCGATGGTCGTCGCGCGATGCAGGTGCTCGGTTTCCGTCCCGAACACGGCCTGGAGGAGTCACTGCGTGCGCGACGTTGAGCCCATCGTCTGGAAGTCCGGGCGCCTGTTCCTGCTCGACCAGCGCAAGCTGCCGCATCGGGAGGAGCTGCTCGAGCTGCACGGTGCACGTGACACCGCCCGCGCCATCAAGACGATGGTCGTGCGCGGCGCTCCGGCCATCGGCGTGACGGCCGCCTTCGGCCTGGCGCTGCAGGCGAAGAAGTTCTCATCCAAACGCCTGCGCCAGGATTTCGAGAAGGCAGCGGCCACGCTGCTGGCTGCGCGGCCCACCGCCGTCAATCTGGCATGGGGTATCGATCGCCTGCGCGAGGTCTTCGAACGCGAGGTCGCACTGGGCGGGCAGCCGATCGAGCCTGCGCGGCTTGCATCGACGCTCGCACGCGAAGCCGAGGCGCTGATGCGAGAGGACATCGAAGCCAACCGCGCGCTCGGCGCTGCCGGAGCCGGACTGATCGCCAAAGGTGACGTGCTCACGCACTGCAACGCGGGCGCGCTGGCGACCGCCGGCTACGGCACCGCGCTCGGCGTCATTCGCAGCGCCTGGGAGAGCGGACGCCGCTTCGGCGTGTTCGCGACCGAGACGCGGCCGTTTCTGCAGGGCGCGCGCCTGACTGCCTGGGAACTGGTACGTCTGGGAATCCCCGTCACGCTGCTGACCGACGGGATGGTCGGTTCGTTGATGTCTGCGGGGAAGGTCCGCGCGGTCGTGGTCGGCACCGACAGGACCGCGGCCAACGGCGACGTCGCCAACAAGATCGGCACCTATACCCTTGCCGTGCTGGCGCGGCGCCACGGCGTTCCGTTCTATGTCGCCGCACCTACGTCCTCGATCGACCTGGACTGCGCCAGCGGCGAGCAGATTCCCATCGAGCAACGCGACGAGAGGGAAGTGACGCATCTCGGGCCGAGGCGCGTGGCCACCAAAGGTGTCGCCGTTTTCAATCCCGCATTCGACGTGACGCCCGCCGAGCTCGTCACCGCGATCATCACCGAGCACGGCGTCGTGCGCGGGGACTATGCCAAGGGCCTGCGCAAGGTCGTGCGCGCGGCGGCCGAGCAGCGCGAGATGAGGCGCGAGAAGGAAAATTCCAAGCAGCCGAGCAGGTCGAGGCCCGGGAAGGACGGCTCGCGCGCTGCGCGAGCTGCAACCTCCAAGGCGCGATAGCCGTCGCGCGCCAGGCTGGAGGCGCGCAGGTTGCGACGCGCGCAGGTTGCGACGCGCGCAGGTTGCGTCGCGCGACACGCCAGAAGGCGAGTCGGAGCAGCACAGGTTGCGGCGAGTACGATCGCCCGCCTGCGCGAGGTGGTACGTCAAAGCCGCGACGGCCGGCGTGCGCACCTCGTCGTGCAGAGAGGTCAGCGCGTCTCGCCGAGCTCGACTTCGAATGCCGGATAGCCGGCCGCCAGCAGGCGGCTCTTCAAGTCGGTAAGAGCGGGCCCGGCCGGGAGCTTGCCGACGCGCACTCGGTAGAGCTTCTCTCCGCCCGACTCCACCTCCACCACCTGCACCTCGCCGAAGGCGTCGCCGAGCTTTTCCTGCATCTGATCGGCGCTGCGGCGCTGCCGATACGCGCCCACCTGCAGCGAGCGCAGCGGGCCGGCGGGCACGGGCGCAGAAGGCTCGGGCGTCCGGGCGCTGGCAGGCTCGCCCGCGGCCGGCTGCGATACCTTGTCACGCGCACCGTCTTTCGAAGCCGAAGGTGACGATGACGGTGCCGAGGAAGGAGAACCTGGAGACGACGCCGCGGGATCGAGGGGAGCGCTGCCGGGTCGCGGCGGTGGTGCGATCGTGACCTCGTAATGATCGGCGCCGGCGTTCTGTGCCTGCGCATCGCCTGCATGCAGCAGCGCCGCCAGCAGCGTCATCGCGATCATCCGCATCGAGGCAATGTTCACGCGCGCGCGATACCACTCAAGCGCGATGCGAGCTGGGCGTGCGCAACGTCGCCGATGGCCTCGGCAGGAGCCGCGCTGCGCTCGAGCTTGGCGAGCCGCGACTGCAGCTTCTGGCGCCTTCGCACGGCGGCCGCATGCTTGGCTTCGGGAAGCTCGCCGTCGACGAGCGCCCTGGTCAGCGCCTCGTGCGCTTCCCGGATCAGAGATGGCGTGGCGCATACCAGACAACCGTCGCAGCCGGCCAGCAGGCTCATCACCGCCGCGTGGCCGACGCTGTAGTTGTCGGCAACGGCCTTCATCTCGAGGTCGTCGGAGACGACGTAGCCCTGATAGCCGAGCTCGCCGCGCAGGCAGTCCTCGATCACTCGCGTGCTCATCGTGGCCGGCAGCGACGTGTCGAGAGCCTCCACCACGACGTGTGCGGTCATCAGCATGGGGATGCCCTGGGCGATGGCTCGTGCGAATGGCCGCAGCTCGAGCGTGCGAAGCCGCGTCAGGTCGTGCGTGGCCTTGCTCAGCACCGGCAGCTCCAGGTGCGAGTCGACACTGGTGTCGCCGTGGCCGGGAAAGTGCTTTCCGCATCCGAGCAGGCCGCCTTCGGTCAGTCCCTGCAGATACGGCAGCGCATTGTGAATGACTTCCTCGGGCGTCGTGCCGAAGGCGCGATCGCCGATGATCGGATTGTCCGGGTTGGTGTGGACGTCCAGGACCGGAGCGAAGTCGAGGTTGAAGCCGGCAGCGCGAAGCTCGGCCGCATGGGCGCGCCCCACGTCGCGTATCAGGCCGGGGTCGCCGCAGCGGACCATGGTCAGGGCGGGCGGAAAGTGGGTGAACTCGGGTGCCGCGCGCATCCGGTGGACGCGGCCGCCCTCGTGGTCGATGCACATGAGGAAGCCGGAGCGGCCCTCGCGGATCTGGCGGTTCAGCTCGGTGACGGCTTCGGTCCCGGCGATGTTGCGCCGGAACAGGATCACCCCCAGCGGATCGACGTCGGCCAGGAGGCGGCGCGATTCCTCGTCCAGCTCGATTCCGGGAAGGCCTATGATGAGGAGCTTGCCTGCCTCTGCCGCCGCCTCGCCGCTGTGCATCCGGCGACCATAGCACAGCATCCAAAGGCGCGGGACTCGTGCACGGCCGCGCAATTGACCCGGGCTCGACACAATTTGTAGACTCCCGCGCCGCTGAGTGGTAATCCGCCAGCGGGAGGAGGGGAGGGGCTTGCTTCAGGAGGCTCGCTACATCGCGCTGGAGGGACCGATCGGTGTCGGCAAGTCCTCTCTGGCGGCCGCGCTGGCCAAGGAATACGGGGCCAGGCTGGTCAAGGAGCCTGTGGAAGAAAACCCTTTTCTTCCGAAGTTTTACGAGAACCCGGACCGCTACGCGATGACCGCGCAGCTGTCCTTCCTGGTCGAGCGGTACCGGCAGCAGAACGAGCTGGTCCAGATGGACCTGTTCCAGCAGTCGGTGATCAGCGACTATCTGTTCGCGAAGGATCGCATCTTCGCGGGGCTGACCCTGGCCTCGGACGAGCTGGGCCTCTACGAGAGGATCTACAGCCTGCTCGATGCCAGGATCCGAAAGCCGGACCTGGTCGTCTTCCTGGACGCCCAGACCGAGGTCCTGCTGAGGCGGCTCAAGAAGCGAGATCGATCCTATGAAAGGAGGATCGGTCGGGAGTATATAGAGCGTATAGCCGAGGCGTACCGGAGGTATTTCCACGGCTATCGGGACACTCCGCTCCTGGTCGTGAGTTGCTCGGACATCGACTTCGTCGAAAACGGCGGCCACTTGGCCGACCTCGTCCGGGAAATCGGATCAATGGGGCAGGGCGTTCAGTATTACGTACCGCTTGGATCCTAGGGACAGGCCCGCGCCTGGCTCTGAGTTAGGACCGAGACGGAGCTCGACAGCATCGCCTCTCCGGCTGTAGCGCGGCTGCGCTACGCGCCTCTCCCGCCGGCGATCGTCGTCCTACCGCAACGGTCCAGGAGGTCGATCGATGGCTGCGAGCTTCGAAGAAGCCAAAGTAACCGTTCCGGCAATCCTGGCTGCCAAAGGCGAGCGCAAGCTTGCCATGGTCACCGCATACGATTTCACGTTCGCGCGCCTGGCCGATCGCGCCGGCGCCGACCTTCTCCTGGTCGGGGACTCGCTCGGCATGGTCGTGCAGGGCTGTGAGAACACCCTGGCCGTTACCATGGACGAGATGGTCTACCACACGCGCATGGTCGCGCGCGGGCGCCGTCGCGCCCTCGTCGTCGGCGACATGCCGTTCCTCTCCTACCAGGTCAGCGTCGCCGAGGCGGTTTCCAACGCCGGACGCCTGATCAAGGAAGGCGGCGCCGAGGCCGTCAAGCTCGAAGGCGGCGTGCACATCGCCGACACCGTCGAGCGCATCGCCGCGATGGACATTCCGGTGATGGGCCACATCGGCCTGACCCCGCAGTCGGTGCATCGCATGGGCGGGCACAAGGTGCAGGGCCGCAAGCCCGGCCGCGAGGCGGGTGGACGCGAGCGCCTGCTGCAGGACGCCGTCGCTCTGGAAGAGGCCGGCGCATTCGCCGTCGTCATCGAAGGCGTGCCGGCCGACCTTGCTGCCGAGATCACCGCCGAGATCTCGATTCCGACCATCGGCATCGGCGCCGGCGTCTCCTGCGACGGCCAGGTGCTCGTGCTTCACGACGTGCTCGGCCTCGAAGACCGCATCGCTCCCAAGTTCGTCAAACGCTACGCCGACCTCGGCGCAGCCGCCGTCGACGCGATGTCGCAATACGTCGAAGAAGTCCGCAGCGCCCGGTTCCCGACGCTCGCGCACTCGTTCTCCTCACCACGCGCCGTCGCCATGGCCAAGGAAGCGTAGATCCAGGAACGGGGTCAGGTACTGAAAGTGTGGAAATGGGGTCAGGTCGTGAACGGAATAGCTACGGGGCCAGGTCCTGAATTCTAGCAATCGTGCTGGTTGGGCACGTTGCGGTAGCGGCACGAATTCAGAGGACCTGACCCGAGCCATCGGACCTGACCCACCCATGCTCTGATTGATATGAAGATCGTACGGTCAGTTGCAAAGATGCAGGAGCTGTCGCGTCAGGCGCGAAGCGGCGGGCTCACCGTCGGCTTCGTGCCGACGATGGGATACCTGCACGACGGCCACGTCTCGCTCGTGCGCAGCGCGCGCGAGCACGCCGACATGGTCGTGGTCTCGATCTTCGTCAATCCCACCCAGTTCAACAGCGCCGAGGATTTCGACAACTACCCGCGCGACGAGAAGACCGACGAGGCCCTGCTCGAAGAGGAAGGCGTCGACGTGCTCTTCATCCCCTCGGCCGACGAGGTCTATCCGAGCGGCGCCTGCACGCGCGTGTCCGTCTCGCGCCTGACCGACAATCTCTGCGGCGCCTTTCGTCCGGGCCATTTCGAAGGTGTCACGACTGTGGTCGCCTCGCTCTTCCACATGGTCCAGCCCGACGTCGCGGTCTTCGGCCGCAAGGACTTCCAGCAGCTCGAGGTCGTGCGCCGCATGACGCGCGACCTGCATTTCCCCGTGCGCATCATCGCCGGCCAAACCCTGCGCGAGAGCGACGGTCTGGCAATGAGCTCGCGCAACGCGCGCCTCTCGCCCTCCGAGCGCGAGCAGGCACCGGCGATCTACCGCGGCCTCGCCGCCGCAGCGTCGGCCTTCGCCGCCGGCGAGCGCACCCCGCAGGCCCTGACGCAAACGGCGCGCGCGCACCTCGGCGACGCCTTCCGCGTCGAGTATCTCGAAGTTGTCGAT
>Ga0196978_1000871_pt1 | contig 14547 bp, 14 predicted proteins | sample S3v_2013CmetaG_FD_155491 | JGI IMG/M metagenome (GOLD analysis project Ga0196978, IMG submission 155491) | Soil microbial communities from Anza Borrego desert, Southern California, United States - S3+v_20-13C | ecosystem: Environmental > Terrestrial > Soil > Desert | place: USA: California... | reverse complement strand
CATCGTGCTGTTGAGCGGCACCGGCTGCGTGATCAGACCTTCGGCGAAGCAACCCGCTTTGGCATTACGCAGCAGGTGCTCGATGCGATCCGGCGGCGCGTCGCTCTCGATCGAGAGATGTGTGTCTACGCCGTCCCACCGGTTGAAAACAGTGCCCTTCAGAACCGAGCCGCCGAGAAATTTCCGCAACCGCACCTTGCAGCTCGCCTTCGTAACCGTCAGCTTCATCATGTGCGCGTACCGCGCAACCTGGGTGAGCAGTCAGAAGCCCACGGCCATCGCGAGGTAGGTCATCGGCGACGGGTATTTATCGGTGCCGCCGATACGCGCGGCCTCGTCGCTGAAGACCTCGAACTTGCCGAACGCGCCGCGCTTGAGATGCATCTCGCCCGCGAGTACCTCGGTGAAGACCTCGTTGTCGGTCTGCACACCCTGCGGCGGCAGCTCGGGCTTGTCGATGATGCGCTGCCCGACTTCGCTGGGCAGGTTGGTGCCGTCGAGCGGCTTCTCCATGGGCGCCTCCTCGTTCCGTTGCGGTCGGCGTACGGTAGCACGCATGGTCAAACACCGTCGTTCGTCGGATACTGGAGCATGCCCTTCGCATCGTTCGTCCGGTGGCTGCTCTGCGCGCTCGCCGCGATCCATCTCGCGCACGCTGCCGAGCAGGCCGCCGTTCCACAGGCGACGAGTCTCGTCGTGGATGAAGCGGGCGCGCTCACCGAAACCGAGCGCGAGCTCCTGCTCGGACGGCTGCGATCGTTCGAGCGCGCCGAGCGGGCGCAGATCGCTGTCCTGATCTCGAGCGGCACCGGCAACGAAACGCTGGCGGAGTACGCGCTGCGCGTGGCGGAAAGCTGGCAGCTCGGCCGCGCCTCGCGCGACGACGGTCTGCTCATCGTTGTCGTGCCCTCGCCGGCCGGCGCGCGCATCGAAGTGGGCTACGGCCTCGAAGGCGCCATACCTGACGCGCGCGCCTCCCGCTGGATCGACGAGCTGCTGCCGTTCGTGCGCGAGAAGGAGATCGCCAAAGGCCTCGATCACGTGCTCGACCGGATCGACGCAGTGCTGCCGGCCGGGTCGGCGGCCGCGCCGTCGCAGGACGTGCAGTATCTCTTCCCCGATCATCCGGAATGGCGCGCGCCTTTCGCGCTGACGATCTTTTCACTGTTCGCGCTCGTCCCGCTGTTCTTCGGCGCATGGGGCGGTATCGCGAGCGCGCCCCTGCTGACGGCGTTTCTGGGCGGCGCCGCGTGGATACTCTGGGGTTTCGGCCCCGCGACCTACGCGATCGCGGCAACGGCTTTCGTGCTGCCCCTGCTCTGGGGGCTCAACCACGTGGACGGCTTCGATCTCCCGCGGTGGCTGGAGTACGCGAAGGCATTCGGCAACCTGATGGGCGTGATGATGTTCTTCGCCATCATCTCGCTCTTCGTCTGCACGGGGTTGCACGCGGCCGGAGAACCGGTGTGGCCGGGATTCATGTTTTCCGGATTGCTCTCGATCGGACTCGCGGCCGCGCTATTCCCCTCCGCGTCGCACTATCTGGGAGTCGTCCTGCGCAGCGCGATGCACTTCGTGTTCGTGCTCGTGGTCGTCTACGTGGCGCTGGGCGCGTTCATACCGGACCCTTCGCGCATCGCGTTCGCCACCGCCACGTTCGTCACCGCCGCCGCAGCGATCGGCCTCTATCTCGACAGCCGCGAGGCGCGGGGATCGGTCGCCGCGGGGGGCATTCGCTGGTCGGTCTGGTTCTTCGGCGCCGCGCTGCTCGCGGCGCTGCCGTTCGCGATCCTCGCGCTGTTCCTAGCGGTCGGCGGGGAAGATCTCGCCACCCAGCTCAAGCAGGCAGCAGCGGGCGGCGGCACGCTCGCCGCGATGCTCGCGCTCGCCGCGAGAGTCGGACTGATCGCCGCGGTGAAGGTCGGGCTGGGCGGCCGCTTCGGCGGCGGCGGCGCGGGGCGCAGCGACTAGACTCGCCGCGCAACCCGCCCGCCACGCGGGCATGCTGCAAGCGCCCGGCGGCGAAATGCCTTAGTCTTCGCACGCTCGTTTGATCACCCCTTAACCGACTGAAAGAGATACGAATGGCCAAACCGAACTATGCGTTTGCAAAGCGTCAGAGAGACCTCGCCAAAAAGCTCAAGAAGGAAGAGAAACGACTGCGGAAATCCGGAACGAACCCGAATCCAGCTCCGGATGTTCAGCCACCCGCAAGCGATGACAAAACGAGCGCTTGAAGCGCGTTCGCCGCTGCGTAAGTCGCCCGTAACGCTCATGCACGACCATCGGACGTTCCAGCAGCAGCGCTTCGCCTGCCGGCCGCGTGGCGGTGAAGCAGGACGCTGCTCATGACGGATCCCGCCGCCGCGCTGCCGCTCGAGATCGCCGAGCGCATCTCGCGCGAGGCCATGAACGATCTGCCGATCCTGCGCTACGAGGGCACTGTGCACCTCGTCGCAGGGGCCTCGGACCTGCAGCGTGCGATGCAGGACATCTGCCTGGCGGACGTCGTCGGCTTCGACACCGAGACGCGGCCGGCTTTCAGGGTCGGAGAGAGCTATCTTCCCGCCCTCGTGCAGTTCGCCACGGCAGATGCCGTGTATCTTCTGCAGGTTCAGAAACAGGACTATTCCGCGGAGATGCGCGAGATCTTTTCGTCGGCACGCATCGTCAAGGCGGGTGTGTCGGTGAGCGACGATGTGCGCAACCTGAAGAAATCGTTCGAGTTCGAGGAAAGAGCCATGCTGGACCTGGGCAAGGTTGCGAAGCGCCACGGTCTGAAGCAGTCGGGCGTGCGCAATCTCGCGGGAATTTTTCTCGGCATGCGAATTCCCAAAGGCGCGAAGACGACGAACTGGGCTGCGCAGCGCCTGACCTCGCAGCAGATCACGTACGCGGCGACCGATGCCTGGGCGTGCCGCGAGCTGTATCTCCGCTTCAGGCAGCTCAATCTGATCTGAGCGGCGTCAAGACGAGCCGAACGTGGACGGCCTCACGTTCTTGTTCTGCGCCCGCTTGTCCAGGAAGTAGGCGTACGCGTTCGGAATCCCGCTGAACGGCGCCTCGACGCCGAGCTTCTGCGCCGCGTCGATCGGCCAGTGCGGGTTGTGCAGCATCTCGCGGCCGATCGCGACCAGATCGGCACTGCCGCTCGCGACGATCTCCTCCGCATGGTCCGAATGGACGATCATGCCCACCGCCATGGTCATGATGCCGGCGCCGGCGCGAATGTCGCGCGCGTACGGCACCTGGTATCCATAAGGCGGCGCCTGCTCGCTGGCCGTCGCGCCGTCCGACATGCCGCCCGAGCTGCAGTCGAACACGTCCACGCCGTTCGCCTCGAGCGCCTTCGCCAGCGTGACGCTGTCCTCGATCGACCAGCCGGTCTCGTCCACGGCCGACACGCGGAAGAAGAGCGGCTTCTCTTCGGGCCACTCTTTCCGCACTGCCCGCACCACCTCGATCGCGAAACGCATGCGGTTCTCCATCGAGCCGCCGTATTCGTCCGTGCGCTTGTTGGCATGCGGCGACAGGAACTGGTGGATGAGATAGCCGTGCGCGCCGTGGATCTCGAGAACGTCGAAGCCGGCGTCGTTCGCGCGCCGCGCGCCCTGTGCCCACGCATCGGCCATGGCGCGGATGTCGTCCTTCGTCATTTCCCGCGGTGTCGAATACTTCTCGCCGTGCGGAATGGCGCTCGGCCCGATCAGCTCCCACGTTTCGCCGTGATCGACGCCGGGACACTGCGCCATCGGCACGCGGCCTTCCCATGGCACCGAGCGTCGCGCCTTGCGTCCGGAATGTCCGAGCTGCAGTGCGATCGGCGCGCCGTTGCGCTTGACGAGCGCCGTGATGCGCTTCATCTGCGGGATGAACTCGTCCTTCCACAGACCGGTGTCGCGCGGCGTCGAGCAGCCCGCCGGATGGATCTTCGTCGACTCCATGAACACGAGCCCCGCGCCGCCCGCCGCGAACTGCGCGAGATGCGCGAGATGCCAGTCGCTCGCGTGGCCGTTCACCGCCGAATACGTGAGCATCGGCGAGACCACAATGCGGTTACGCAGCGTGAGGCCGCGGATGGTGAGTGGCGAGAAAAGTTTCGACGTCAAGATTGTTCGGTCCCCCTTCGTCGTGCTAGAGATTACCGCACAACGAAGGAGAGACGATGGCACGAGGAGCAGGCGGCGGCAGCCAGGGCTTCGCCGAAGTATCGAAAGCACGTCTGGGTAAAGCGCAATCGCCCGAGATGCTCGAGTACGTGTGGACGCCGTACGCCGACATCGACGAGGAGAACGTGCGCGCGATGGTCCGCTGCAACATGGCGCATACGGTAGGGCTCCACGAGCAGCGCATCATCACCAGGCAGGAAGCGAAATCGATCCTGCGGGCGCTGAAGAAGCTCGACCGCATCACCGGCAGCTTTCCGTTCGACCCGGTGAAGGGCGACCTCTTCTTCAACGTCGAGGCCTACGTGATCGAGCACGCCGGGCCGGACATGGGCGGCAAGATGCACCTCGGGCGCAGCCGCATCGATCTCATCGCGGGCCTGATGCGCCTCAAGGTGCGCAAGAATCTTTCGCGCATCATTCCGCTGGTGCTCGAGCTTCAGAAGGCGGTGCTCGACAAAGCGCGTGACACGGCCGACGTGGTGATGCCGGCGTATACGCACCTTCAGCCGGCGCAGGTCGCGACCTTCGGCCATTACCTGCTCGCCTTCCACGACGTGCTCGGGCGCGACCTGAAGCGGCTCATGGCGGCGTTCGAATCGACGAACATGTCTCCCCTCGGCGCAGCCGCGTCGTCGGGCACCTCGTGGCCGCTCGATCGGCAGCGCATCGCGGAGCTTCTCGGATTCTCCGCGGTGGTCGAGAACACCAAGGACGCCGCGCACAATTACGACTGGCTGCCGGAAGTGCTCGCGGCCACCGGCATCCTCATGAGCAACATCGTGCGCTTCGGCACCGATCTCTACATCTGGTGCAGCCACGAGTTCGCGCTGGTGGAGCTCGACGGCGCCTTCGCCGCCAGCAGCAGCATCATGCCGCAGAAGAAAAACCCGTATTCGTTGGAGATGATCCGCGCGCGCACCGGCGAGATCACCGGCGCGTACGCCGCGGTGCTGGAGATCCTCAAAGGCGACACCGGCGGCACGGCGTTCGACGTAAAGCTCACGGGGCCGCGCATCGCCGACAACGCCGTGAATCGCACCGCCGACATGGTGGCGCTGATCACGCCGCTGGTGACGACGCTCATCGTGAACCGCGAGCGCATGCTGGAGCGCGCGGGGGACGGCTTCACGACCGCGGTTTCGCTCGCCGACGCGATGGTCGAGCGCGGGTTCTCGTTCCGGACGGCGCATCACGTCATGGGGCGGCTGGTGCGCATCTGTGCCGATCGCAAGCTCGGCTACCAGGACGTCGACAGCGCGCTCGTCGATGAGGCCGCACGCGACATCACCGGCAAGCCCGTGAAGCTCCCGGGAGCGTTCATCCGCAAAGCGCTCGACCCGCGCCAGTTCGTCATCGATCGCAACGGATACGGCGGCACCTCGCCGGCGCGGGTGCGACAGATGATCGCAAGCCGGGTGAAACAGCACGCGACTAAGGACCGGGAGGTGACGCGACTGCTCTCGACGATCGACCGGCAGGATGCGAAGCTGCTGGCGGCAGTGGACAGGCTTGCAGCATGAGCGCACACACGCGTGAGAAGGCCCTGGGCGTGACGATGCCGGCGACACAACGCTGCGAGATCGAATCGCTCGACGATTTTCCCGAGTTCGCCTACGCCAACGGCTGGACCGACGGCCTGCCGGTATTCCCGCCCACCCGCGCGGCCGTGCAGCGCATGATCGACGCCATCGGGCGCGATCCCCGTGAAGAGCTCGGGACGGTCTTTCCAGGTGATGGCGTGGCGACGATCGAAAACGTCGCGGCGAATTGCGTCATGGCGGGCTGCCGGCCGGAGTATTTTCCGGTCGTGCTCGCGGCGCTCGACTGCATCACCGATCCGGCCATGCCGATCACGACTACGCAATCGACGGGCTCGGCCTCGATCTGCACGATCGTGAGCGGGCCGATCGTCGGCAAGCTGGGCTTCCACACGCGCGAATGGATCTTCGGCCCGAACGGCGCGCGCGCGAACGCGACGATCGGGCGCGCGGTGCGGCTCATCCTCTGGAATATCGGACGCGCGCACCCGGGGAAGCTCATCAAGGGCACCATGGGCCATCCGGCGTCGTGGAGCTACTGCATCGGCGAGGAGCAGGCGCTCTCGCCCTGGGCGCCGATGCACACCGACATGGGCATCGCAGCCGCCGACAGCGCGGTGACCGTGATGAAAGCAGGCGAGCATACGCAGCTCGCGGCGCCGCTCAACTCGGTCGGGCTCGACGAGTGCATCACGATCCTCGCGCGCGGCATCGGCAAGCTCGGCATCACGACGAGCGGCGGCAAGCGCGCGTTCCTCTTCGTGCTCAATCCGTCGCTCGCGCGCGCGCTCGCGGACCGCGGGTACAGCCGAGAGAAGGCGCGGAGCGCGATCGCCGAGCGCGCGTTCAAGTACTCGTACGACTGGCAGAACGACAGCAAGCAGGGCGAATCGCAGCCTGTCGCAGACCTCTATTCGAAGACGCCGAGCACGCGCGAAACGGTCGTCGCATCGATCCTGCCGGACGAGATCTATATCTGCGTGGGCGGCGGCCTTTCGCCTCAGATGGGGCAGTGCGTGGCGATCTCGAGCCGCAGCTCCGCCGGGCGTCCATTCCTCACCAAACCCGTGTCATTGCGAGGAGCACCGTGACGAAGCAATCCCGAGACGCTCGAAAAACCGTGCGCCACGAAATCGCCGCGTCGCGCTCTCGCGGCTCCTCGCGATGACGTCATAGGAGAAAACATGATCGAGCTCGTCAGTCCCATCGGGCACCCGCGCGTCGAGCCGCAGGCCGAGCTGAAGGCGCTCGGCGATCCGGTCGGCAAGCGCGCGGCCTTCATCTGGAACCAGTACCAGACGACGCGTAATTTCTGGCCGCGGCTGGAGCGCGAAGTCGAAGCGGTGCTCAAGCCCTCACGGATCGAGCGCGCGTACAAGGGCAACACCTGGATGCCGCTCGAGCGCGAGCGCTTCAGCGAGCTCGCGGCAAGCGTCGACTATTTCGTGGTGGGTGTCGGCGCCTGAGGCTCCTGCACCGGCGCCGCCGTGCGCGACGCCTACGCGGCCTGGAAGCAAGGGGTGCCCGCGGTCGTGCTCGTGCACGAGCCGTTTGCCACGCTCGCCCGCGCTCAATGCCAGAGCCTCGGCGCGAAAGCGCCGCTCATCGTGGTCTACAAGCAGGACGCGCCGGCGCTCGAATCCGACGCGGAATCGGACGATAAGGCCCGCGGCGTTGCCGCGGACATCCTGCGGGCGCTCGCCGCGGTGTGAGTCGACCTAGCGCGCCGCGGCGGAGGCCTTCACCTCGATCTCGACGAACACGAACTCGAAATCGTTGGCGTTGATCACGTTGTGCTCGACGCCTTCGTTGCGGAAGTAGGACACGCCGGCCGAGAGCTTCGCTTCGCGGTTACCGGCCGGTTCTTCCAGCAGCAACGTCCCGGTCGATTGCGGCACCACCACGTAGTCGTGCGCGTGCCGGTGCCAGCCCGTTTCGGCCCCGGGCGCGAAGCGCCACTGCGTGACGATCACGCGCTCGTTGTCGATCTGTACCGCAGGCACGGCTTTGGGCCGCGTGCCGCTCATGTGCTCAGCGTTCGATGACGATGCCCGCGGCCTTGGCGAGCTTCGCCCACTTGTCGATGTCCGCCCGAATGAACTTCGTGAACTCGTCGGGCGTCATGGTGAGCGGATCGGCGCCCACGCCTTTCAGCCTTTCCGCGACGGCCGGCGTCGCGACCGCTTTGACGATCGCATCGTGGAGCTTCGCGACGACGTCCTTCGGCGTTTTCGCCGGCACGAGCGTTCCGTAGACGTTCACCATCGATACGCCCGGATAACCCGCTTCGCGCGTCGTCGGAATGTCCGGGGCGTACTGCGAGCGCTGCGCACTGGTGACCGCGATCGCGCGCACCTTTCCGGCCTTCACGTGAGGCAGGATGACCGGCAGATCGACGAACATGCCGTTGATCTGGCCGCCGGTGAGATCCACCACCGCCGGGCCGGCGCCCTTGAACGGCACGTGCGTCAGCTTCACGCCCGCCTCCCGCTGCAGCATCTCGATCCCGAAGTGGAGCGTCCCGCCGACGCCGGCCGAGCCGAATGTGATCTGGCCCGGCCGCGATTTCGCCAGCGCGACGAGCTCCTTCAGCGTCTTCGGCGGCATCGAGGGGTGCAGCACGATCAGGCTGGTGGTCGCCATCACGGGCGTGAGCGGCTGGAGATCGCGCAGCGTGTCGTACGGCGGCTTGTCGCCGTACGTCACCATGTTGATCGAGGTGATGCTCGACGTGGACATGAGCATCGTGTAGCCGTCGGCCGGTGCGCGAATGACGGCCTCCGCGCCGATCACGCCGTTCGCGCCGCCGCGGTTATCGACCAGGATCGGCACGCCGAGCAATTCGGTCATGCGCGGGCCGATCGTGCGCGCGGTGATATCGGACGGTCCGCCGGCGGCGAATGGCACGACCATGCGGATCGGTTTGCTCGGCCAGGCTTGCGCGTGAGCGCCGGTCGCGCCGGCGACCGCGGCTCCCATGCAGGCCGATATCAGATAATTGCGCATCCATCCTCCCGGAGTGAAAGTGCGACGATTCTCGCAGAATCTCATGATCGTGGCGGCGCTGCTCGCGAGCGCGCTCGCGTCGTTGCACGCGATAGCGCAGGACAAACCCGTGTCGGCACAGGCCGCCGCGATCTTCGAGCAGAGTCGCGACAGCATCGCGCAGATCCGAGTGCTGCTGGGCGGCAGCGACTCCCATATCGCCACCGGCACGGGCTTCATCGTCGGCGCAGGCGGCGTGATGCTGACCAACTATCACGTGGTCGCCGAGAAAGCGCTCGAGCCGGGCACGTATCGCCTGGAATTCGTGCTGCCGGGCGGCCGCCGCGGCGCGCTGCGCATTCTCGCGCTCGACGTCGCGCACGACCTCGCGGTCGTGCAGGGCGACGTGGGTGACGCGAAGCCGCTGCCGCTGCGCGAGCGGATGCTCTCGAAGGGCGACCGGGCTTTGTCGCTGGGCTATCCGCTGGACCAGGGCCTCACCGTCACCGAGGGCACGTACAACGGGCGCTCCGAGGAGCAGTACTACGACCACCTGCATTTCACAGGCGCGCTCAACGCCGGCATGAGCGGCGGCCCGGCGATGGACATCGGCGGGCGCGTATTCGGCGTGAACGTCTCGAGCCACCACAGCGGGCAGCTCGTGAACTTCCTCGTGCCGATCAAGTACGCGACGACCCTGCTCAAACGCGCGTCCGCGGCGCCTGCGGGCGACATGGACTTCCGGAACGAAATCGGCGCACAGCTTCGCGCCCACGGCGACGCGCTCATGGAGGCGCTGCTCGGGACGAGCCTCTCGGTCGAAAAGCTGGGCGAATTCAGCCTGCCGGCGAAGGCCGGCGACATCATGCGCTGCGGCGCATCGACCGACCGCGAGCTGGACAGGTGGTACGCAGTGGACACCTACCGCTGCCGCGTCAATTCCACGATCTACATCGACTCACGCCTGCACACCGGCACGGTGTCGTTTCGCCACCACATCTTCAGGAGCGAACGGCTCGGCGCGCTGCGCTTCGCGCATCTCCAGGAGAGCCGGTTCTCGGGAAGCGCTTTCGGCCGCGACCGCAAGCACCACACGCGCTACCGGTGCCGCGACCGCATCGTCTCGATGAAAGGCACGCGCGCCAAGGCCGTCATGTGCGTGCGCGCGTACCGGCAGTTCAGCGGCCTCTACGACGTCACGCTGAGACTCGCGACCGTCGGCGATTCGGGCCGTGCGCTGCATTCGCACCTCGATCTGCAGGGCGTCGCCTTCGACACGGCGATGACGTTCGCGCGCCGCTACCTCGAGAGGATCGAATGGAACCGCTAGCGTTCGTCGAGATCCTCGACCGGCACGGCGACGTGCTCTCGCGCCATGCCGTGCATCACTGGCCGGTGCAGCTCGGCCGCAGCTACCGCGCGGACGTCATCGTCGACGATCCCTTCGTCGCACCCCTGCACGCGAAGATCGAGCCGGCGGCGGAGCACCGCTTCCGGATCGTCGATCTGGGTTCGGCCAATGGCCTCGTCCCCAGCGCCGCCGACCAGCGCACCGATACCGTGGAGGTCGGACCGGAGGACGCGGTCCGATTGGGACATACGCAGGTGCGCATCCGCAGCGCGTCCTACGAGGTGCCGCCGGAACGCGTGCTGCGCACGCTCGCGTTCCACCGGCGCCCGGTCGCGTTTGCGCTGGCCGCCGTCCTCGCAGTCGCGCTGTTCGCGTGGGACGGCTGGATCGTCATGAACGACGAGGATCAGAAATCGACGATGTTCTTTGCGGCGCTCGGCTGGATCGCCGTGGTGGGCGTCTGGATCGCGGTGTGGTCCTTCGTGAGCCACACGATGCAGCGCCGGCCGAACTTTTCGGCGCACGGGGTCGTCGCATGCGCGGGAGTGATCGCGATCACCCTTGCCGAAACGTTCTTCGACCATCTGTCGTTCGGGCTGGACGCCGGCTGGCTGGAATACGCCGGCAGCGCGGTCGTCGTGGCGGTATTCGCGTACATGCTGTACCGGCATCTCGCCCTCAACAGCCGCGCGCGGCGGCGCACGCTCGGACTGGTGGCGACCGGAGCCGCGCTCGCGGTGGCGGGCCTTTTCATCGCCATCGAGGTGGCGACGGAGTCGATGCTCGAAGCGAACCTTCGCTACAACAGCCTGATCAAGGCGCCCGCGTTCCTGTTCGTGTCGGGTGTTCCCGCGGACGCGTTCATGTCGGAAGCGGAAACGCTGAAGAACAAGGTGGATGCGATGATCAAGACCCCATAGCGGCGCCGGCGCCGCGGCACGTCAGGCGCCGGATCCGGGCGGCGTTACGCCGGCGAGCTTCTCGATCAATGTGAAGATGACGCTGGTGTCCTTTTCGCCCAATCCGGCGGCGAGCGCGGTCTGCTGGTAGCGCTGGGCAACGTTGGAAAAGCTCACCGGGACGTGCATCTCTTTCGCAATCGTGTTGAACGTCTCGAGGTCCTTGTTCATGAGCTGCACCTTGAAACCGGGCTCGAAATTGCGCGGGATGAGCGCGCGATCGACGCGCGCGACCGCATTGCTGTTGCCGCTGCTGTTCCTGATGATCTCCGCCATCGCTTTCAGGTCTAGGCCGGATTTGATGCCGACCATGAGCCCCTCGTACATGGCGCATGCGTTGACAGTCGAGAGCATGTTGTTGATCGCTTTGACGGTGTTGCCCGAGCCCGAGGGCCCGACGTGATAGATGTTCGGTCCGATCGACTTCAGGATCGGCCGCACGCGCTCCAGCACCGCCGCGTCGCCACCGGTCATCACCGCGAGTGTGGCGGCGCGCGCTCCGGTGACGCCGCCGCTCACCGGCGACTCCAGGAACTCGATGCCGCGCGCCTTCGCACGCGCTTCGAGCTTGCGCGGCGTGGACGGCAGCACGCTCGACAGATCGACGAACACGCTGCCGGGCTTCGCGAGCTCGAGCAGCCCGCTCGCGCCGAGATAGAGCTCTTCGACTTCGGGTGAGCCGGGCAGGCAGGTCAGCACGACCTCGCACGCCTCCAGCACTGCCTTCGCCGACGCAGCCCCTTTAGCGCCGGCGGCGACGAGGTTCTCCATCGTCTTCGGCACCTTGTCGAACACCGTCAGCGGGAAACCGCTCTTCAGAACGTTCAGCGCCATGGGGTTGCCCATGTTTCCCAGCCCGATGAAACCCACCGAAATCGCCATGATGTCCTCCTTGTCCGAGCTGATTGTATGATCTATCGATGCGCTGCCTGATCGCATCGGTGTTGCTGGGGCTCGCCGCGGCGGGTCACTTGCACGCGCAAGGTGCCGCGTCGTATCCATCGAAGCCGATCCGCATCATCGTGCCGTTTTCGCCCGGCGGACCGGCCGACATGCTCGCGCGCCCGCTCGGCCAGGGTCTGACCGAAGCCTGGGGCCACCAGGTGATCGTCGATCACCGCGCCGGCGCCGGCGGCATCGTCGGCGCGGAGCTCCTCTCGAAAGCCGCGCCCGACGGTTACACGGTGATGATCACGACACAGGGCATTGCCGCGGTAAACCCGTCACTGCACAAACGGCTGCCCTACGACACGCTGCGCGACTTTGTCGGCGTGACGAACGCGGTCGGCTCGGCGAACATCATGGTGGTCCATCCCTCACTGCCGGCGACCACGGTCACCGACGTGATCCGCATCGCGCGCTCGCGCCCCGGGCAGATGAGCTACGGCAGCGCCGGCAACGGCTCCGCGAGCCATCTCGGCACCGAGATGTTCAAGTCGATGGCGAAGGTGAACATCGTGCACGTGCCGTACAAGGGCGCAGCGCCCGGTGTCACCGATCTCATCGGCGGCCACGTGCAGCTCATGATCATCGGCATTCCGGTCGCGCTGCCGCAGGTGCGCGCGGGCAAGTTGAAGGCGATCGGCGTCACGACGCAGGCGCGCTCGCCCGCGGCGCCCGACATTCCGACGCTGAACGAGTCCGGACTGCCCGGCTACGTCGTGCTGAACTGGTACGGCGTGCTCGCGCCGGCCAAGACGCCGCGCGAGATCGTCGCGAAGCTCCAGATGGAGCTGCACCGGATCCTGCACGCGCCGGAGATGAAATCGCGCATGCAGGCACAGGGCATGGAGCCGATCGCGAATACGCCCGACGAGTTCGACGCGCACATCCGCTCGGAGCTTGTGCGGTGGGCGAAGGTGGTCAAGGACGCCGGGCTCAAGCCGGACTAGCGCACTGTAACGCGATCAGATGAACGTGTAGTCGGTCGCGTCTACCGCGGCCGCATTCGCCAGAACGATGATCTCGCTGCCTCCGGAATGGTTTATGGCCCAATTCGTGGCGGTCAGTTGCACGAACGCAGCGCCTGCGCCGTAGCCCTGGAAGATCAGCTCGTCTCCCGCCAGCGCGCCGTTGCCGGCGAAGTCCGCAATACTGTCGCCGTTCGCCTCTCCGAGCTTGAATAGAAAGTCGTCGTTCCCCGCGCCGCCGACGAGCTGATCGATACCGAGCGCGCCATCGAGCACGTTCGCACCCGTGTTGCCGATTAGCGCGTTGCCGAGGCCGTTGCCGGTGCCGTTCACGTCGGCTGCCCCGGTAAGCGCCAGAATTTCGACGTTCGCAGACGCTGTATACGTGACGGCGCTGTTGATGCGATCGGTGCCTTCGGCGGCGAGCTCGGTCACGACGTCCCCTGCTGAATCGACGGCGTAGGTGTCGTCGCCGGCATTACCGATCAGGGTGTCGTTGCCGGCGCCGCCGTTGATCGCGTCGTTACCGGCTCCGCCCGTGAGCACGTTGTTCGCGCCGTTGCCGTTGATCGCGTTGTCGAGCGCGTTGCCGGTGCCGTCGATCGCCGCCGCGCCGGTCAGCACCAGTTGCTCGACGTTCGCATTCAGCGTGTGCGTGACCGAGCTGTTCACCCGGTCCATGCCTTCGGCCGCGAGCTCGGTCACCACGTCGCCCGCTGCGTCCACGGTATACGTGTCATTGCCGAGACCGCCGGCCAGCGTGTCGTTCCCGCCGCCGCCATCGATCGTGTCGTTTCCGCCCAGCCCGGTGAGCACATTCGCAGCACCGTTGCCGGTCAGCGCGTTGTTCTCGACATTGCCGGTACCATTGATCGCCGCGGAACCGGTGAGCGTCAGAGCTTCGACGCTGGCCGAGAGCGTATAGGTGGCGGAGCTCGACACCTGGTCGTAACCGCCGCCGACGAGCTCGTTGATCACGTCGCTCGTCGAGTCGACGATGTACGTGTCGTCACCCCCGCCGCCCGCCATGCTGTCGTTGCCGCCGCCGCCGTCGAGCACGTTGGCTACGATGTTGCCGCCGAGGATGTTGTTGAGCCCGTTGCCGGTGCCGTTGATGAGCGCGCCGCCCAGCAGCACCAGGATCTCGATGTGGTCGGAGAGGGTATAGCTCACCAGCGTATTGACCCGGTCCGTGCCTTCCCCGACAAGCTCGCTCACCACGTCGGCGGCCGAATCCACCTGGTAGATGTCGTTGCCCTGCCCGCCCACCGCCGTGTCGTCGCCCGCGCCGCCGTTCAGCACGTCATTTCCAGCAAGCCCGGTCAGGACGTTGTTGGCGCTGTTGCCGCTGATCGCGTTGTCGAGTGCGTTGCCGGTGCCGTCGATCACCGCCGCGCCCAGGAGCACGAGCTGTTCGACCTCCGCGCTGAGCGTATGGGTGACGGTGCTGTTGACGCGGTCGAGCCCTTCGCCCGCAAGCTCCGTCACCACGTCCCCGGCGCTATCGACGGCGTAGGTGTCGTTGCCCCCGCCGCCGATCATGGTGTCGTCGCCCTCGGCGCCGATCAACGTGTTGGCGGCAGCGTTGCCGATCAGGATGTTGTTGCTGGCGTTACCGATCCCGTTGGCCGCGCT
>Ga0196978_1000867_pt1 | contig 14607 bp, 13 predicted proteins | sample S3v_2013CmetaG_FD_155491 | JGI IMG/M metagenome (GOLD analysis project Ga0196978, IMG submission 155491) | Soil microbial communities from Anza Borrego desert, Southern California, United States - S3+v_20-13C | ecosystem: Environmental > Terrestrial > Soil > Desert | place: USA: California... | reverse complement strand
GCTGCTGAATGTGTGTGGGCATGGCGCGAGAGTTTACTACCGAGCCGAGCTGAGCCAGCGCTCGATCGCCGCGAGCACGTGCCGCAACTCCTCGTCCGTGAGCGCGTGTCCCTTCGCGATGCCGTGCGTCTTCTCCAGGCATCCGCGACAGCACGTCGCCGTCGCATGTTGCGCGACGAAGACCGGATGATTGCGCCATGGTGTCTGCCGTCCATCATTCGGAATGACGGCAGGCGCGAGCCGCTTGCGGATCAATTCCTCCGCCTGCTTCATCACGTGCGGCAGCCCCCAGGTCTGCAGATACGCGAGCTCGCGACCGGTGAGGCGGAACTTGCGCCGAAAGGCGGATTTGCCGAGGCGCGTGAAGGCTTCGTCGAGCGGGACGGCCATGCATTACTTGTGCGCCACCACGAATCGTCCGACCTGCGTCTTGATCGGATAGTTCGCGTCGATCCAGCGAGCGAGCTCCGGAACACGCACTGCGTTCGACACGCCATCGAACGCGGCGATCTCGGGATACCCGGACACGATCACCGCCAGCGGCGGACTCGCATTGAGCTGTGCCATCGCCTCGGACGAGAGCTCCGGCACCGACAACATCGAGATCTCCATCGTGCGCAGTGGCGGCTTGCGCTGCAGCAGGTAATACAGCGCGCGCTCGTTCGAGAAGTCGAGGATCGTCGCGTCGCGCGAGCCGAGGGCGTCGAGGAACGTTTTCAGCGAGGCGAGATCGGTCGCGTTCTGCTCGGAAGTGTAGAGCCCGCGGCCAGTCGCGAACGGATAGCGCACCATCCCGTCGTGCCGCTGCCGCGCCGGCCATCCGCGCAACAACTTCGCGCCCGCGGCCATGTTCTGCACGATCTCGAAATGAAACATCAGCGGGACGGCGAAAATCGCGGCGAGGATCCGCTTTCGCCGCAGCATCAGCGGCTCGAGCACGAACGCCACGACCGCGATCCCGAGTAGCGGCAACGCGAACCGCGTGTGACTCCACGCGACACGCCCCACCGCCGAACGAAAGAAGAGAAGAGAGAACACGGTGACGATGATCAGCTGGGAGGCGAGCGCGCGATCGCCGCGGCGCCACGCGAGCAGCGCCAGCGCGCCGAGAAGGCCGTAGAAGGCGGGTGGGAGGAAGTAGCGGAGCGATTCCGCGGTGATCTTCGCCGGCGCGGGAAGCGCCCAGATCGCGTCGACCGTGCGCGGCAGGATCACGAATGAATCGATGAGGAATCGCTGCAGGTTCGCGCCGACCGCCAGCAACACGACGATCGGCAATGCGAAGGCGATCGCGATGAGCATCGCCGCGCGTTTCCATGGCACGCGCTTCGGCAGCAGCACGAACGCACCGATCGTTCCCGCGAGTGCGTAGTTGCCGGTATCGAGGCTCCATAGCACGCCGAGCGTCGCGCTCGCGAATGCGACGAACAGCGCGCGCGCCGTTCCGTTGCGCGCGTAGCGCAGGAGTGCCAGCACGGAAATCAACACGGGCGCCATCCGGTAGTACGGGAACACCGGCAACCACAGCGCTGCGATCGCGCACATCGACGCGAGCACGCCGGCGATCGCGCCGACCGTGGTGACGGTCAACTCCGCCGCGATGGGGACGAGCAGCGCGACCGTCGCGGCATCAAGAAAGGTCTGCAATCGGCGCGGACGCAGCGGCGAGGGAGGATCACCGAGGACCAGTGCGTCGAGCCCGGCGTCGACGGCGAGACCGTGAAAGACGAAAAAGTCGGTGTAGGGCCGCTCGCCCGATTTCATCAGCCAGCCCGCGGTGAGATGTTCGCCTTCGTGGAAGTGATCCATGTGCGCGTAGGGGTGGTCGTGCACGAAAAGCATGAGGACGAAAACGACAACGGTGGTGATCCACACACGCCATCTGGAGCGACGGGCTCTCAGCCTGTCGGCGATTTCGACGGGCTGAGAGCCCGCCGCTCCGGATAGCAGCGCGCCACCCGCGAATGCGCCGAGCACCAAAAGCGCGATGACCGCGTAGTCCCACGTCTTCGGATACGCATTCACCGTCACCCATCCCACGCCCACAGTCGGCGGCGAGAAGAAGCGTTTGGTGAGTGGAGCGACCGCGGCCCCGATCGCGGCTCCGGCCAGCGAGCCGAGCGCGACGCGCGCCGGTGCATTCATGGCGCGCGATTATAGGGAACGTTCCGGACGCGTCCGCAGTTCTAGGCCGCGGTTCTACAATGCCGCCGAAAGTCATGACTCCGCAGCCGCTCCTGTCCGTCGTCATCCCGCTCTACAACGAGCGGTCGACCGTGCGCGAGCTGTTGCGCCGCGTGCTCGCGCAGCCGATGACGAAGGAGATCCTCGTCGTCGACGACTGCTCGACGGACGGCTCGGTCGACCTTGTAGCCGAGCTCGCGCAGAACGAACCGGCCATCCGGCTGCTCAGGCAGGAGAGCAATCAAGGCAAGGGCGCGGCGGTGCGGCGGGGCATCGCCGAAGCACGCGGCGAGGTGGTGATCATCCAGGACGCGGACCTCGAATACGACCCGCGCGATTACGCGAAGCTGCTGCAGCCGATCCTCGAAGGCGACGCCGACGTCGTGTACGGCTCGCGGTTCGAAGGGCACCCGCGCCGCGTGATGATGTACTGGCACACCGTCGGGAACCGCTTCCTGACCTGGCTCTCGAACGTCACCACGAACCTCAATCTCACGGACATGGAGACGGGCTACAAGGCCTTCCGCCGCGAGATCATCCAGTCCATCAAGCTCAACTCGCAGCGTTTCGGCTTCGAGCCGGAAGTCACGGCCAAGCTCGCGCGCCGCGGCTATCGCATCTACGAGGTTCCGATCTCGTATCACGGCCGCGATTACTGGGAAGGGAAGAAGATCGGCTGGAAGGACGGCGTGAACGCCGTGTGGACGATCTTCAAGTACGGGCTGTTCGTGCGCGGCGATTCCGAGGCGGGCGGATACGTGACGCTGGAACGGATGGGGAAACTGTCGAATTACAACGACTGGATCTGGCAGGGCATCGCGCCGTACGTCGGCAATCGCGTGCTCGAAGTCGGCGCCGGCATCGGCAACATGACGCGCGTGCTGTACGGCCGCGATCTCATCGTCGCCACCGATCTGGAGCTGCCGTACCTGCACATGCTCCGCAACCGTTTCTCGCGCAATCCGACCATCAAGGTCGAGCGGCTCGATCTCAACTCCGACGAGTGCCTCGCGCTGAAGCATCACGAGTTCGATACGGTGGTCTGCCTCAACGTGCTCGAGCACATCGAGGACCACGAGGGCGCGCTGCAGCGGCTGTATGAAGTGCTCGTGCCCGGCGGACGCCTGGCGCTGTTCGTCCCCGCCGATCAGAAGCTGTTCGGCACGATCGACACGCAGGTCGGCCACTTCCGGCGCTACTCGCGCGAAGAACTGCAGCGCGTCATGGAAGCCGCCGGCTTCGTCACCGAGAAGATGACGTACCAGAACATCTTCGGCCGCTTCGGCTGGTGGCTGAACGGCCGCGTGTTCAAACGCGCGCATCTCCCCGCCGGCCAGTCGCGCATCTTCGATCTGTTCGTGCCGATCCTGCGCAGGATCGAACCGAAGAATCCGCGGAAGGGGTTGTCGTTGATTGCCGTGGGAACGAAGCCTTTGACGGCTGCGGCGACGGCGACGCGCACTGCGTAAAGTGGCACGCGCTATCATCCGCGCCCATGGCATCCTTCTCCCGCGATTTTCTCGACGAAAGCATCGAAGTCATCCGCCGCATCGACGCGGACGCGGTCGATCGCGTCGCCACCGGACTCGCCACCTCCCGTGACTCCGGCGGCCGCCTCTTCATCCTCGGCGTCGGCGGAAGCGCAGGTCACGCCAGCCATGCAGTGAACGACTTCCGCAAGATCTGCTGCTTCGAGGCATACACGCCGACCGACAACGTCTCCGAGCTCACCGCGCGAGTCAACGATGAGGGATGGGACAGCTGCTTCTCCGAATGGCTGAAGGGCTCGCGCATCAACGCGAAGGACGCCGTGCTCGTGTTCTCCGTCGGCGGCGGCAACGTGGAGAAGAACGTGTCCGTGAATTTGGTCCGCGCGGTCGACGAAGCGCGCAATGCTGGCGCGAAAGTCTTCGGCATCGTCGGCAAGGACGGCGGCTACACGAATCAGGTGGCCGAGGCGTGCGTGCTCATTCCGGTGGTGTCGCAGGAACGGATCACACCGCACACCGAAGGGTTGGCCGCCGTGGTGTGGCACCTGCTCGTCTCGCATCCCGCGCTGAAGGTCACGCAGACGAAGTGGGAATCAGTGCGGTAGCGAGCTCCGAGAGATCGTTTACGCGCAGATCGGGCTCGACGTGGCCGCGCTTGTTCGCGGAACTCGGATGCTCGATCAGCGCGACCTGACATCCCGCGGCGCGGCCGCAGAGCAGATCGCTGTCCTGATCGCCGACCATCCACGATTGCGCGAGGTCGATGTCGAATTCGCGCGCCGCCTCATGCAGAAAGTACGGCTTCGGCTTGCGGCACTCGCACAGATCGTCGCTGCGATGAAAGCAGACGTAGCCGCGCGTGATGACCGGCAGGCGGCGCAGGATCTCGTCCTGCACCTGCTGCAATCCCTCGCGCGTCGCTTTCCCTTTCGCGGCGCTCGGCTGATTGGTGATGACGAACAGCAGCCAGCCGGCGTCGGCGAATCGCTGCAACGCGGCGTCGTTGTCGAGCATGTGCAGGTCGCCCAGGTTGCGCGGCGACTCCCACTCGGCACTCGATTCATAGAACACGAGCTCGTTCAGGATCCCGTCGCGATCGAGAAACAACGCCCGCCTCATCGCGCCCACAACCTCGGCACATGCGTCACGCGCGTGGTCTCCCCTTCCAGCGTCGCGCCGGGCGGCGGCTGTTTGAAGAGCACGCGGTCATTGGTCGACAGGAGGATCACGGCGTACTCGTCGTTCGTCGGATTGAACGCGGCGACGAGCCGGCCGTTGCGCTCGATGCGGATCGGACCTGCGCCTTCCTCCGGCAAAGTGACGGTGAATCGCGACGCATCCGGGCGCCGGTACGACGCGACGAAGAGCGGCGTGCGAAACCACGGATGCCGCGCCAGCTCGCGCGAGACGTAAACGCGGTACGTACCCTCGCGCGGCACGCTCCACTCGGCCGTTTGCCCGGGTGCGACACGCGCGTTCATCGCCGGCACCCACAGCTCACGAAAGATGGGGATGTAGTGCCGCGTAAAGTACGGCGCCAGCTCGCGCTGCACGGTGCCGAGCCACACCAGTGCGTTGTGATCGACGACCAACGCCGCGGGCGGATTGCGAATTTCGTATCGCGGCGCGAGTCCCTGCCGCACGAGCTGCCGCGCCAGCTCCGGCAGAAACCAGAAGCGATACGCCGGCTCGCGGTGCAGCGCCCACGTAATGCCGCTCCAGACTTCATCGCCTGGCCGCGTGTATGCGTGAACGCTGCGCATGATCGTGTCCTGGTACGCGCGATCGAGCTCCTTGCCGCGGAAGATCGACGCGAACGCGTTCACCGACCACGCGACGCACAGCAGCGCGATCACCGCACCGCGCCTCGGAATCCGCTCGATCGTCACCGCGATCAGCGGCACCATCAACACCACCGCGAGCGCGAGGTGATAGTTGTAGATGAATTTCATCATGGCGATGAACACGACGTTGGCGAGTTGCAAAATGGCGAGCAGCAACACGTCACCGCGTTTGCGCCACGCGAAGAACATTCCGGCGAATCCGAGGAGCAGCACGCCCATGCCGCCGATGTCGACCGCGGCGAGCTCGAACAGACGATCGGAAGCCATGATGCGAATCCCGAATGGCACGAGCAGCCGGTGCACGAACCCGCCGATGACCGGCGTCGCGAATTTCTCCGCGAGGTTGTCGGCCCACACGTGTTGATAGAAGGCCGTCAGTGAGCCGGTGATCGCGAAGTACGCGAGGCAAACAGCGAATGCAGCAACCCCACCCGCGATGAGACCGGAACGCCGGCGTCCCGCCGGCTGAGCAGGTGGCGTCCCGCCGCCGTGCTCCCGGGGACGGCGCCGAGACGGCGCCCGCTCAGCCGGCGAGGACGCCGGCGTTCCAAGCAGCGCAACGACCGCGACCACGAGCACAGGTCCGAGCCGCAGATTCGCGAAGCCCGCCAGGCAGAACAGCACGCCGGCGAAAAAACACCGCTGTCGTTGCGCTAGCACGAGTCCGCCAATGAGCAACGCACAGCCGAGGGCTTCGACGCGATACTCGACAGCAGGCGTCATGAACAGCGAGCTGCACACCGCGATCGCGATGGCCGCCCATCGAGCGAACGCATCGATGCCGGCATTGCGCATCCATAGATTGAGAAGCCAGAACGTCGCGATCCAAACCGGTATCTGCGCCCAGCGCAACACGATGATGGCGTCGACGCCCGGACTGTCGGTGAGCAGCGTGAACGGCGCGAAAAGGAACCACACGAGCGGCGTGTGATGCTCCCAGAAGTCCCGAAACGGCACTCGTCCCTCGGCGATCCACGCCGTCGCGCGATAAAACTCGAGCTCGTCCCAGTTGAGCGGATGGAGAAACTGCAGCGGCACGAGGCGCACCATCGCGGCCGTGACGGCCAGTCCGATGGCGACGCGCGTGCCGCGGTTCACGACAGCGGTCCGTCCTTGAACTGTTCGACGGTCTCGACGATCGTCCGTCGTACCGCTTCACGGCTGGAAAGCATCGGCCGCCAGCCCAGCCCCGTCATGCGGCGTGTGTCGAGCTTCACCTGCGGCACGTCGCCGCGCCACCCGCGCGGACTGTCTCCGTACTGCACGGCGATCGCGTTGCGATCGATGCCCATCGCCTCGATCGTCCAGTCCGTGATCTCGCGGACCGACGTCTGATCGTCGACGGCGAGGTTGTAGACGTTCACGTGCTCCACCGCGTGCTCGATGCCGAACTCCATGCCGTCGAGACAATCCTCGACGTAGACGTACGGCTTGGCCTGCGTGCCGTCGCCGAGCACGGTGAGCTTCGTCGGATCCTGATAGAGGCGCAGCACGAAATCGTGAATCACGCCGTGTGTCGGATTCGGGCCGACGATGTTGCCGAAGCGATAGATCCACGCGGTGATGTCGTAGTTGTGCGCGAACGCCGTGATCAGCGTTTCGCACGCAACCTTGCTCGCCGCGTAAAGCGAGATCGGGAGGATCGGACCGTAGTTCTCAGGGGTCGGCATCACCGTCGGTTCGCCGTACACCGCGCCGCTGCTCGAGAACACGATCTGCTTGATGTCCGTGCGGCGCATCGCCTCGAGCACGTTGTATGTGACGAGTGTGCCGCCTTTGAGGTCGAAGTCGGTGTACTTCGTGCCGTAGCTGATGTCGCTGTTTGCGGCGAGATGCCAGACGCGATCGGGACGAAAGCTCGTCATCAGCGCGACGACGCGATCGAGCTCGAGCAGATCCATTTCGTGAAAGGTGAAATGCGGATGCCGATGAACGTACGCCCGTTTGCCGAGGAAGAAGTTGTCGGCGCCGGCGACTTCGTCGCCGCGCGCCAGCAGGCGCGGGATGAGGTTCGATGCGATGAAACCGGCCGCGCCGGTCACGAGAATCTTCAAGAAGGTTCCTCCAGCGCCGCCCGCGTACGTGCCAGTTCGCCGGGCGTGCCGATGTCGTAGAAGTCGTGATCGACGATCTCCCCTTCGAGTCCGCCATGCTCGGCGAGATTCGCGTACACGATCTCTTCGAACGAGCAGGCGCCCGCCGGCGGCAGGATGTCGATCGTCGACGCCATCATCACGGAGAAGCCGGCGTCGAGGTATGGCAGCTCGGGCGCGTGTTTGTCGAAGCGGACCACATGACCTTCGGCGACGTCCGCGTTTCCGATGGTCATGCGCGGATAGACGGCCAGGCAATTGCCGATGTGCTGCTGCACGAAACGATCGTAGTCGAAGCGGCGCAACACGTCGCCGAACGTGAGCACGAACCGGTCGCCGAGGAGCAAGCGCGCTTCGCGCAACGCGCCGCCGGTGCCGAGCGGCTCGGTCTCGCGGCTGTACGCGATGCGCACGCCGAACTTTGCGCCGTCGCCGAAGTGCTGTTCGATGACTTCGGACTTGTAGCCGGTCAGGAACGCGAAGTCGCGCAGACTGCGCTCGGCGAATGATTCGACGACGCGCTCGAGGTAAGGACGGCCGCCGACTTCGATCATCGGCTTGGGGAGGTCGCGTGTGAGGTCGCCGAGGCGCGTCCCGAAGCCGCCGCACAGAATGGCCACCGTTGGGGTCATTGGCTACCGCCCCTCACCCGGCCTTCGGCCACCCTCTCCCCGCAAGCGGGGCGAGGGTTACCCATGTAGCCTTCTCCCCTCGGCGAGGGGAGAAGGTGCGCGAAGCGCGGATGAGGGGTCGTCACGCCCGCTTCACTTTCCGCGCGTTCCACAGTCGCTTGAACGTCCACACCGTGCTCGAAAACCGATGCAGCGTGGTAGTGCCGATGCGCTCGCGGTAGTCGATCGGGATCTCGATCGTCCGAAAGCCCATCCGGTGCGGGATCACGTACATGTCCACGGGGAGCGCCGCGCCTTTCGCGGTCCACTGCACGCGATCGATCATCGACTTGCGATAGGCGCGCATGCCGCTGTGCACGTCCGTCGTTTTCAGGCCGTGCAGCACGCGCGCGCCGAGGGCGAAGAAGCGGTTGGCGAGAAAGTTCGCGAAGGGCATCGCCTTCGGCCGCTTGTGCACGCGCGTCGTGTTGACGAGGTCATACCCATCCTGTTCGACGAGCCGTCGCAGTTCCGGGATCGCTTCGACGGGATACGTGTCGTCGCAATCGAGCGTGATCACGACGTCGCCCGATGCTTCGCGCACCGCACGATCCATGGCCGGACCGTAACCCTGTGGCGGGAACTGTTTGATGACCCGCGCGCCGAGCTCCTCGGCGATCTCCGCGGTCCGGTCTTTGCTCGAATCAACGAGCAACACCTCGGCATCCGGCGCGACACGTTGGATGTCCTTGATGACTTTCGCCACCGCGCCTTCTTCATTCATGGTGATCATGGAGACCGTCAGTTTCATGGGACCCGCTTCGCTTCAAAGATCATCTGGAACGCGAGCATACCGGGCCAGAGCGACGCCACGGCGCGCTCGATCGGGTATGCGGTCTTGAGGTAGAGCTGGTAGGGGCGCGAGTTGAGCAGAGCGTCGGCGGGCTGAGAGCCCGCCGCTCCAGATGGCTTCGTGAGTAGTTTTTTGGCCAGAGGAACCAGGGGGCGGATCAGGCCCGGATTGTAGGTTGTCGCGACGGGCTCGAGGCCACATTCGCGCAGGAGCCAGCGCCCGCTTTTGCGTGTGAAGAACCGCAGGTGCGTGCGATCGAGGACGCCGGTCTCTTCGTACTCCCAGCGGCCGAAGAGGTGCGCGAAACGCACCGACCACAGGCCGACGTTCGGCAGCGACACGATGACGCTGCCGTCCGGCTTGACGTAGCGCAGATAGCTTTTCAACACGCCGACCGGCCACGGCACGTGCTCGAGCACGTCCGCGAAGATCAACACGTCGAACTGTTCGTCACCGAGGTCCGCGTCGCGCAGGTCCGCCTGCACGATGCGTGAGATGCGTTTGCCCGCGACCTCGCATGCGACCGCGCTTTCCTCGATGCCGGTCACTTCGTTGCCGAGCTTCTGGATTCGCTCGCTGGTGGTGGCGAAGCCGCATCCCGCGTCGAGCACGCGCAAACCGCGACGCCCGTTCCAGAGACGCAGCAAACCCCAGTTCACGTCCTCGAAGTACTGGTAGGGCGCGTTCTCATCCATTGCGAAGCTCGCCCGCCAACTTGAGCGCTCGCTCTACGCAGACGTCGCTGTTGATGTAGTCGAATTGCGCGAAACGTCCGAGAAGGTGCAGGCCGGTTTTCGCGACCGCTTCGCGCATCGCGGTGACATTGCGGCGGTACTCGAGGTCGTACACCGGATAGCCGTACTTGAACCGTGCCACGCGCTTGTAGACGATCGAATCGCGATCGACGAAGCCGATCGACTCGACTTCGCCGATCACACGTTGGATCAACGCATCATCCGACATCTCCCAGATGCCGTCGCCCTCGTTCGAGGTGATCTCCGCCATGATCGACGATCCGCCCGGCGGCACGCACTGTTCGCCGAACGCTTTCGGAAACGAAAGGCGATGGAAGAGCAGGTTCGTGTCCGGCACGTACAGCGCCGTGTAGTTGTGGCCGGGATCGGTGTCGCAGCCGATGAGGACGTTGAGCAGCGAGTTGTACTTCAGCTTCGCTGCTTCCTCGTGCACTTCATCGGGCGCGTCTTTCCAGACTTTCAGCAGCTCGTGAATCGGCATCGTGTTGACGAGCGTCTGATAGCGACGCTCTTCGCCCGACGCGGACACCACGCGCCATTCATCGCCATCGCGTTCGACCGATGCCACCGGCCACGAGGTCTCGATCGTGCCGCGCACTTTTTTCTCGAATGCGTGCACGATCGCTTCGAAGCCACCCACCGTCGGATACGAGTAATACAACTGGTGCAGATACCCCTCGGTCGAAATGCCGATCGACGACTTCAAAACGTCTTCCATCGGCGGCTTCGGGATGCGCTCCACGAACTCGGTGCCGATCTTGTTGGCGTCGTAGTTCCAGATCTTCTCGTTGTACGGGATGAAGTACTTCTCGGAGATGCCGGCGCCGAACGTCACGTACGACCACTGCGCGAGGTTCGTGACGGGAGTTTCATTCGCGCGCGGGTTGACGATGTAGCTGTAGATGCACTCGAAGTTGTCTTCCTTCGGGAGCGACGCGAGGTCGTTCTCGAACGGATACTTCACGAGCGCGCCCTTGAAGTAGATGCGGTTCTCGCGGCGGTTCTGGTGGACGTTGTCGCCGAGGACGCCGAGCATCAGGTTCAGCACTTCCTTGTTCTTGCTGAACATGATGTGCGGGCCGGCCGCGTCGAACGTGAAGCCGTTCTCGACGATCGTGCCGCACAGGCCGCCGGTGCGGTCGCTCTTCTCGAGGATGTCGAGGTCTTCGTCGAGATGGGCCGCCAGCGCGATGCCGGAGATGCCGCCGCCGAGGATGCCGAGGCGTTTGCGGATCACGCCGGCTCCTGCATGGCCATCGAGTGGCGTGGCGACATGTACCCCTGTCCCATCTGCGCCACTACCTTCGTCCCCTCGGCCTCCACGGTGTAGTGGAGGCGCTGCATGCCATGCTGCTCCATGAAACGTTCGAGATCCGCATGATGCTTCGGCGTGTACAGCATCACGAATCCGCCGCCGCCCGCGCCGATGATCTTGCCGCCGAGAACGCCGAAGCGCTGGCGCACTTCGTCGTAGACCGCGTCGACTTTGCTCAGCGACACCTTCGCGGAAAGCTTCTTCTTGTTCTGCCAGTGCTCGTCGAGGTACAGGCCCCACTGATCGAAGTTCGAGTTCTCGATCGCGTCGAGGATGCGGTAGCCGAGGTCCTTGATGCGGTGCAGGCTGTCGGCGACGCGGGTGTGATCGACGCTCTCCTTCTTCTGCATGGCGACGTTCTGATCGTGCAGGACTTCGCGCGCGTCGCGTTGTGCACCGGTGTAATAGATGTGCGTGTGCGCGACGAACTCGGAGATGTCGCTGCTGCTCGGTCGCAACTGCCGGACCGCGACCGTGCCGTCGCGCGCGATGTCGAGCACGGTCAGGCCGCCGTACGTGGCCATGTACTGGTCCTGCTTCCCGATCGGCTGCTTCAGGATGTCGAGCTCTATGTGACATGCCTCTTCGGCCAGCGCCTGCAGCGGCACGTAGTCACGCCGATCGTGATGCAGCGCGTTGAGCAGGCCGACCAGGTAGCAGCTCGAGGAGCCGAGACCGGTGCCGGCGGGGAGGTCGGCGATCGAGCCGACTTCGAAACCGTAACGGATGCCGTGCGCGCGCAGCGCCTCGCGCGCGAGCTCGTGACGCAGCTCGCTCACATCGTCGACCACTTCACTCTGCGAATAATGCAGCCGCACTTTGCTGCCGACCGTCGGGCGATTGACGATCACGTACATGTACTTGTCGAGCCCCATCGCGAAGATGAAGCCGCCGTGCTCGCCGTAATACGAAGGGAGGTCCGTGCCGCCGCCGCCGAGCGTCACACGGAACGGTGTGCGCGTGACGATCACAGCTTGAATCCAGCCGCGGACGCGTCGTTGAAGAACATCTTCACGGTGTCGAGCGAGAGCTCGTCGAGCGGCTTGCCGACCATCGTCGAATACTTTTTGAGGATGTCGGACGTGACGGTGATGATGTGGCAGCCGACTTCGTCCGCCTGAAAGATGTTGAGGAGCTCCCGCGGACTGGCCCAGAGCAGCTCCGCTTTCGGTTTCGCGGCGCAGATCTGCGCGGCCTCGCGCATGAGCGGAACGGGATCGACGCCCGTGTCGGCGATGCGTCCGGCGAAGACGGACACGATCGCAGGCGTGTTCTGATCGAGCGCGTTCACGACGTCGCGCACCTGATCGAGTGTGAGGATCGCGGTGATGTTGAGTTTCACCCCTGCGCCGGAAAGGCGGCCGATGAGGGGGATCGCGGATTCCCCTTTCGTGTTCGTGATCGGAATCTTCACGAAGACCGGTTCGCCCCACGTGGCGATGAGGCGCGCCTGCCGTTCCATCTCATCGAAATCATCGGCGAAGACTTCGAACGAGATCGGCATGCCGCCGGTGGCGTCGAGCGCCTCGCGCGCGAACGCGGCGTAGTCGGTCACGCCCGATTTGCGCATGAGCGTGGGGTTGGTCGTGAAGCCCTGGACGAGGCCGGCGTCGCGCGCGGAAACCATGTCGCGCACGTCCGCGCCGTCGGCGTAAATCGCAATGCGGAGTTTCTGGGTCATGTCTATTCGGCGCGCATTCTAACCGCGCTTGCCGCAGCGTGCGCTTTCTGTTACTGACGACGCCGCATGATCGGATTCACGGCCGTGGCGGCCGCCGTGCTTTGCGTCGGAATGGCCGCGGCCGCGTTCTTGTGGCGGCGGCTGGACGGCGTCGAAGAGCGCGAGCCGCTCGAGCTCGTGACGGCCGGGGCGGTGATCGGGCTGGCGTTGTGGCTCGCGGCGAGTTGGGCGCTCGCGTATGCACATTGGTGGACGCGGGGGGCGGTGCTGGCGGTGGCGGCGCTGTTCGTCCTGTCTGGAGCGGCGGGCTCTCAGCCCGCCCGTTGGTTCGACGGGCTAAGAGCCGGTCGCTCCAGATTTTTCCTGCTGCTGCCCCTTCTGCTCTGGATCGTGTACGTGCTTGGGCGCGGCGTGGTGTTGCCTCCCGCGAATCACGACGCGCTCGCTTATCACCTGCCGAAAGCGGCGCTGCTGATGGACGCGCATGGGATCGACGACTTCACGGTCGTCGACTCGCGCATCACGCTGCTGCCGTGGAACTACGAACTGCTGCTGTCGGCGATCCTCATCACGGAGCAACGCGACACGGTGACGGAGTGGGTCGGCACGCTGTTCTACATCCTGCTGCTCGTCGCGACCGGCGCGATCGCGCGGCGCTGGTGGGGGCGCGGACTGCACGTGACGCTGTGCGTGCTCGTGGTGGGCGCGACGCCGGTGCTGCTGCTCAACAGCGGCGCCGAGAAGGCGGACCTGATGGCGGTGTTCCTGGCGATCGCAGCGATCGTGTTCGCGGCGCGCTGGACCGTCGAAGGCGGCCGCACCAACCTCGGATTGACTACGCTCGCGCTGGCCGTCGGCGCCGGCACGAAGTCGAGCGTCGCCGCGGTCGGCGTTGCCATCGCTCCGTTTCTTTTGTACCGCTTCATCCGCGAGTTGCGCGCGCGGCGTGTGCGCCTGCGCGACTTCGCACTGGCCACGCTCGTCGCCATCGCGGCATTCCTTCTCTGCGGCTGTCTCGAGTACGTCGATGATTTCTTCAAACCGGTCGGCCTGATCCAGGCACAGACCACCGGCGAACAGACGGCGATCCTGCGCTACGGCGACTGGCAGAACCTGTGGCAGGTGCCGTATCTGATCCTGACCGTGCCGTTCTCGTCGTCCGACGAAGGCGTGTGGGTGCCGTGGCGGGACGAGCACTGGTTCTGGCCGCACTACGAGCTGTTCTTCTCACACTACGGCGAGCTGTTCACGCTGCTCGTGCTGGCGCTGCCGTTCGCTGTCTTCTTCTATCGACGACAAGGCGACGACGCCACCCGCCGGCAGCGCGCCATCGCCACGGTCATGGCCCTCCTCGCAATCGCGATCTCCCTGCCCGTGGCGGTGCGGCCCGTGGGGATGTTCGCGGCATTCCCGCGCTACTTCGCGTTCATCGTGCCTCTCGTGGTCTGCTGGACCGTCGGTCCCGTTGTGCGACAACTGGAAGAGAAGGAGTCGCTCGCCCGCGTGAAAGGGCTGGTGGCGGTGGCGGTCGCCGCCTGCTTCGTCGTGAATGCGATGTTCTGCGCCGTCCAGGATCGCTTCACGCCGCTCGAATACGCCCAGATCGCGCTCGAGTATCCCGGCACGCGCATGGTCTGGTTCAGCCAGCGGCGCGCGGTGAATCACGCGGATCGGATCGCCGGACCGAACGACACGATCGCGATCGACGGCACGTTCGACACGTGGTCGTATCCCGCCTGGGGCGCGAAGCTCACGCGCAAAGTGATCTTCCTGAAGTCGGG
>Ga0196978_1000866_pt1 | contig 14615 bp, 13 predicted proteins | sample S3v_2013CmetaG_FD_155491 | JGI IMG/M metagenome (GOLD analysis project Ga0196978, IMG submission 155491) | Soil microbial communities from Anza Borrego desert, Southern California, United States - S3+v_20-13C | ecosystem: Environmental > Terrestrial > Soil > Desert | place: USA: California... | reverse complement strand
CAGCGAAGCGCAACCCGCCGGCCGGTGGGCTGGTGCCCACCTACGCCTCTGCGGCAGTGCTGAGCCGGCGTGCCGATTTGAGCCGCAGTCATCGAAGCGCGCCGTTCGTGTGCGGTCTGTCGTGTGCGGTCTGTCGTGTGTTGACTGACCGCCGCGAACGGGGTTTCGCGCTTGGAAAACGGTTTTGCGGCTCCATGAGGTGCGACGGATCGTCTCTGCCGCAACCAAACCGTTACTTGTAGCCTACGCGGTCGAAGATTTTCTGCGCGAGCGCCTGGTTCTTGCCCAGCACCGAGATATTGAGCGTGTCGCTCTTGAACGTGCCGAGCGAGGCGAGCGCGGCGTTGTCGAGCTTCACGCCTTTCGCGACCGGCCATTCGTTGTTGCCGTTCGCGAAATAGCTCTGCGCGCTGTCGCTCGCGAGATATTCGAGGTAGCGCACCGCCGCATCGCGGTGCGGCGCGTTCTTGAGCACGCCCGCGCCCGAGATGTTCATGTGCGTGCCGAAGCTCTTCTGGTTCGGCCAGATCAGTCCGACCGCCTGCGTCACCTTCTTGTCCTCTGGCTTCTCGGACTTGAGCAGCCGCACGTAGTAGTAGCTGTTGCTGATCGCCACCTGGCATTCGCCCGATGCGACGCCGCGGATCTGGTCGGTGTCGCCGCCTTTGGGCGCGCGCGCGAAGTTCGCGACCACGCCGCGGGCCCATTCCTCCGCGCGCTTCTCGCCCCAATGCTCGATGAGCGCGCTCATGAGCGAGAGGTTGTAGACGTGGCTGCCGGAGCGCGTGCAGACCTTGCCTTTCATCTTCGGATTCGCGAGGTCCTCGTAGTTCTGGACGTCGGCCGGGTTGACGCTCGCCTTGTTGTAGACGATGACGCGGGCGCGCGCCGAGAAGCCGAACCACTGGTCGTTGGTCGCGCGCATGTGCGCGGGCAGCCGCGTTTCGAGCACTTTCGATTTCACCGGCTGGAGCAGGCCCAGCTGCTCGGCGCGCCACAGGCGCCCGGCGTCGACGGTCACGAGCACGTCGCCGGGGCTGTTGGCGCCTTCGTTCTTGAGCCGCTCGATCAGCGGGTCTTCGCCGGCCTCGATGCGGTTGATCTTGATCCCCGCCTGTTTCGTGAAGTTGGCGTAGAGCGCTTCGTCGGTCTGGTAATGGCGTGATGAATAGAGGTTCAGGACCTTGTCCTGCGCGGCAGCCGTGAAAGGCGCGCAGGTGAAGAGGGTCGCGATGGCGAGCGTGCAGGCACTGCGGGTGATCGAGGTCATTCGAGTCCTTGGTCGGCGTGTTGAGAAGTCGCGCCGGAATGCTAACAAGAATGATTCTCACTAACAAGCCGGCTCACAATCGTTCCTACACGAACGCGCAAGGTATTAAGTACTAGAGGGAGAGACGGCGGGCGCCGTTGAAGCGCGTGCGCCAGTACTGGTGCCGCAGGTCTACCAGCTCGACCCGGCCGCCGGTCGTCGGTGCGTGGATGAACCGGTAATCCCCGAGATAGATCCCCACGTGCGAGTAGGGCTTGCGCATCGTATCGAAGAAGACGAGATCACCCGGTTCCAACGCCTCTGTCGGCACTGGTTCGCCGACTTCGCTCAAAGCCTGGGTATTGCGGGGCAGCGCGAGCCCCAGGCCGTTACGAAACACGTAATAAACCAGTCCGCTGCAGTCGAACCCGCTCTCCGGGGAGGTTCCACCGTAGCGATAGGGCACGCCGACATGGGCCAGTGCATGCAGCGCCAGCTCCCGCGTACGGGCCGCCGCAATTTCGTCGAAGGCACGCGGGGACAGTGTCACCGGGGCCGGGGGGGCGGGGAGCGCATCAGGCGCCGGTGACGGGGCGGGCGCCGGCTTCGCGATGGGGACCGGGCGCGGTGCAGGCCGCGAGCGGGTGGTCGGCGTCGATGCGCATCCGGCGATGTAGAGCGCCGCGAGTGCCAGCAGCAAGGTCCTCATCGCGGCGGACTATAGAGGACATCTGCATATCTCGCAACGGCTTACAACGCGATCTGCATCTACTTCGTGAGGATCCAGCTCGAAATGCGCGAGACCACGTCCTCCTCGAGCCCCCTGAAGCCGTGATACGCCTGCCCTTCGCACGGGTTGCCGTAGCTCTCACCGCCACGGAACGAGACGAGCTCCTTGCGCGGAGCGGCGGTGAGCTTATCCATGAGCTGTGGCGCGTCGCGGAACAGCGTGTAGCGACATTCGTCCTGCTCGTGATGGACCACGAGCACCGGAATTCGGAGTGAGTCGACGGGCATTTCCGGAACGGGCCTGCCCCGCGCATCCCCGAACAGCGTGGCGGTGAGGACGAGCCCGTCCGGTCCGTGCGTCCCGCCAAGTTGCACCGCTACGCCCGCCGCCGATTGGGTGCCGCGGCTCGTGCCGACGAGCCATACCGGCAGCTTGGTGTGCTCGCGCAGCCAAGCGATCACCGCCTTCACATCCGCGGCGTGCTCGGGTGTCTGCCGAAAGCCCATCAGGTAGGGATGCGATTGCCTGTCGGACGGCGCATCGATGATGGCTACCACGAGCTGCTGCCGCGCGAAAAGCGGTGCGCTGCGCACGAGGAAGTTGCCGCGGCCCCAGGCGAACGCGCCCGAATCGCTGATTTGCAGCCCGCCGTGACCGCCGGCGAAGAGCACGACAGCTGCCTTCGCATCCGGGGGCGAGATCAGCACGAACCGCTGCGTCACGCCGGGCCGCGTAGGAATGTCGATGACCCTGTCAGCGGCGCGTGCAGTGCCGAGCGTGAGTGCGATAACGCTAAGAGCGAACGCGAGGATTCTCATGACTGTCCCTGGATGAGGCAGCCATTGTGATCCGTTCGTCCTGAGCTTGTCGAAGGATGAACGGCCCTCCGTGCGAGGTCTAGCTCCTGACCGCGTCCAGCACGCTGTCGATACGGGTGACGCGGTTGCGCGGCGCGTCCGGCGGCAGGCCGGAGAAATCGCCGCGCAGCGCTTTCAACGCATAGCGCTCCTCGTCGATCTCGCGCCGCGTGCGCACGCCGATGCGCCGAAGCACGGCGAGGGGAGGGCACCAGCCCTGCACCGCATGCTGCAGGAGAAACGCGAGCACACCGCCGGACAAGATGAGCCACCGGCGGTCGCGCACGAGGCCGAGCGCGAGTCCTGCCAGCGCGAAGCCCGGCGCCAGGACTTCGAGGTAGCGCTCGATATCCCATTCGTCGTCGAGCGCGTCGAGCCGCGCCGAAATCTCCTCGTCGCTGCACGTACTGTAGGCGAACAGCCGGTCGCGCATCGCGTCGTCGATCGCGGCGTTCACCGCGTGCGCGGTGTGCGCGCGCACGCGGTCGTGTCGTCCCACGCTCACGGGTTCCTCCGCGTGCGCTCCGGGTGTGCTTTGGCGCCCGGTCCCGCACGGCTCGCAAGCCGTCGCGCGGCGGCCGCGCTCACGCGCGGACCGAAATGCCAGCGCGTATCCTGCCGCGGCAACGCGTACGGCAGCGCGTCGAGCGCTTCGGGTACGAACGATTCGGGCGTTTCGGCGACGACCGCCGCATGGACCTTCACCGGCAGGCCGAGCTTGCGCATGAGGTTGTGGGCGTCGATCGGGGCGCGGACCTTCACGTCGTTGTCGAAGTAGCAGTACACGTCGCGCGAGCGGCGGCGCGGCGGCGCTTTCTCCGAGATGCGCTTCGCATCGTCCGGCTCGGCTCCGCCGGCCCACGCGCGGATGCGCTGCGCCCAGCGCTCGAGCGCAGCGTCCGTATAGCCGCTGACATAGAGCTCGGCATCGCCGTGCAAACGGATGTACATGAAATCCGCGGTGACGTCTTCGTAGTAGGGCCATTTGCCGGCGGTATCCGCGACCACGAGCGCGATGCGATGGCGCCGAAGCTGCGCGATGAAGCGCTCGTCGACGAAGCTCTCGTGCCGGATCTCGACGGCGTGACGCAGCGGCCGGTTGCAGTCGATCGCGAGCCGGCAGCGCCCGGTCATCCGCGCGTCACGCCTGCGTGCGAGCTTGAGCGCGGCTTCGTAGTCCCGCGGCAACGCGCGGAAGAAATTTTCGAAGCGCTCCTCGTCGTAGCGAAACTGCGGCGGAAACTGCCACAGGAACGGTCCCGTTTTCTCGCACAGATTGAATATGCCGGAGGCGAAAAAGTTGGCCATCGCGCTCTCGCAGTTCTTCAGCCTCAGCAGGTGGGTGATGTAGCGTCCGCCCTTGATGGCGAAAACGAAGTCGTCCGGCGTCTCGTCGTACCACGTCTGGTAGCTCGCCGGATGCTGGAGCGAATAGAACGAGCCGTTCAGCTCGATCGTCGGAAAGGCGCGCGAAGCGAACTCGAGCTCGCGCCGCTGCGCAAGGTCTTTCGGATAAAAGACGCCGCGCCACGGCTCGTAGCGCCAGCCGGAGATGCCGATTCGGATCATGCCCATCGGGAACGTTTGCGTTCCCCGGCGTGATGCAAGGGGAGTACCGCGGCTAGAACGGCTCGTCGGAACGCAGATAGCGCCACTGGCCGACCGGCAGATCGCCGAGCCGCACGCGGCCGATCCGCACGCGTTTGAGCCCCGTCACTTCGAGGCCGACCAGCTCGCACATGCGGCGGATCTGGCGCTTCTTGCCTTCCTGCAGGATGAACCGGAGCTGCTCGCGGTTCTGCCACGCGACACGTGCGGGTTTCAGCGCTGCGCCGTCGAGGCTCAAGCCGTGGTTGAGCAGCGCGAGGCCCTGTGCGGAGAGCTTACCTTCGACCCGGACCAGATATTCCTTCTCGATCTCGCTCTCCTGGCCGATCAACTGCCGCGCAATGCGTCCGTCCTGCGTGAGCACCAGCAAGCCCTGCGAGTCGATGTCGAGGCGGCCCGCCGGCGCGAGACCTTTCAAATGCGAGGGATGAAAGCGGGTCGCGCTGCGATCGTCCTTCCAGTGCGATTCGCGTGTGACGAGCGTCACCGCCGGCGTGTAGCCGGGCTCGGGCTGTCCGGAAACGTAGCCGATCGGCTTATTGAGGAGGATCGTCACGCGCGCCGTCTGTTCGGCCGCGGCCGCGCGCGAGAGCGTGATGCGCTGATTGGGGTAGATCTTCGTGCCGAGCTCGCTCACGCGCTCGCCGTCGACGAAAACCCACCCGCGCTCGATGTAGCTGTCGGCCTCGCGCCGCGAGCACAGCCCCTGCGCGGCCATCAGCTTCGAGAGTCTGACTTTTTCCACGGGTAGAGCATATCCGGCATTCCCGCGAACGCGGGACTCCGGAACGTTCCATCGAGGCCCCGCTTGCGCGGGGCGTGACGTCTAGAAGCCGTCGACGGTGATGCGCTCGATCGGCCGTTTGATGAGCTTCTCGATATCGCGCAGAAGCTGGATCTCGTCCCGATCGACGAGTGACACCGCGGCGCCGCTCACGCCCGCGCGGCCGGTGCGGCCGATGCGGTGCACGTAATCTTCCGGCACGTTCGGCAGCTCGAAGTTCACCACGTGCGGCAGCTCCTGGATATCGAGTCCGCGTGCGGCGATATCGGTCGCGACGAGCACCGGCACCCTGCCGTTCTTGAAATCGGTCAACGCGCGCGTGCGCGCCGACTGGCTCTTGTTGCCGTGGATCGCCGCGCTGCGGATGCCGTCTTTCTCGAGCTTCTCGGCGAGGCGGTTCGCGCCGTGCTTGGTGCGCGTGAAGACGAGCACCTGGCGCCACTCGTGCTTGCGGATGAGGTGGGAGAGCAGGTCGCGCTTCTTTTCTTTGGAGATCATGTGCACGCTTTGCTGCACGAGCTCCGAAGCGGTGTTGCGCGGCGCGACGTCCACGCAGCCGGGATTGTTCAGGAGCTTCGCCGCGAGTGCCCGCACGTCCTCGGAAAACGTCGCCGAGAAGAGCATGCTCTGCCGCGTCTTGGGCAGCAGCGCCAGCACGCGTTTGATATCGTGGATGAAGCCCATGTCGAGCATGCGATCGCCTTCGTCGAGGACGAGGATCTCGATGCCCGACAGATCGACGGTGCGCTGGCCGGCGTGGTCGAGCAGGCGTCCGGGGGTCGCGACGAGCATGTCGACGCGCTTGCGAAGCTGCGCGGCCTGCGGCTGAAAGCCGACGCCGCCGAACATCACCATCGATTTCACCGGCACGTACTTGCCGTAGGTGCGCACGGACTCTTCGACCTGGGCGGCGAGCTCGCGGGTGGGCGTGAGCACGAGGCAGCGCGGACGGCCCGGCCGCACGTTTGCCGGCTGAGTGTGCAGCCGGTGCAGGATCGGCAGGACGAATCCCGCGGTCTTGCCGGTTCCGGTTTGCGCCGCTGCGAGCAGGTCGCCGCCGGCGAGCACGAGCGGAATGGCTTTCGCCTGTATCGGCGTGGGAATGGAATAGCCGGCGTCGCAAACGGCGCGCAGCAGCGGTTCGGCCAGGCCGAGCCCGGCGAATTGATTTTCAGTGTTCACTACGAACTCCAAGCGACGGCCTGTCGCTCAAAGTCGAGGGACACCAATCAAGGCAGACGAATCAGGGGAAAGAAACGGAGATTTCCGGACCGGTGCGCTGATCGGCAAAGCGCACGGAAGTGGCGAAGTATACAGTAGTATCGCTCCCGATGCTCGAGATCGATCCCGTATTCGCCGATGACGGCGCGCTCGCACGCGTGGTGCCGGAGTTCCGCGCGCGGCCGCTGCAGGCCGACATGGCGCGCGCGGTCGCTGCCGCGATCGAGAACCGCAGCGTGCTCGTCGCTGAAGCCGGAACCGGCACCGGAAAAACGTTCGCATACCTCTCGCCGGCGCTGCGTTCCGGCGGCAAGGTGATCATCTCCACCGGCACCAAGACGCTCCAGGACCAGCTTTTCGATCGCGACATTCCGACCGTGCGCAAGGCGCTCAAGCTGCCGGTCACCGTTGCACTGCTCAAAGGCCGCGCGAACTACGTCTGTCACTACCATCTGGAGCGCGCCGCCGCCGACGGCCGGTTCGCGAACCGCCAGGATGTGCAGGATCTCGCCCACATCGAGCGGTTCGCGCGCACGACCCAGACCGGCGATCGCGCCGACTGCGACGCCGTGTCGGAATCAGCGTCGATCTGGTCGCAGGTGACCTCCACCCGCGAGAACTGCCTCGGCTCGGACTGCAAGCACTTCGACCGCTGTTTCGTCATGCAGGCGCGCAAGCAGGCGTTCGAAGCGGACGTGGTCGTCGTCAACCATCATCTCTTTTTCGCCGACCTCATGCTGCGCGACGAAGGCGTGGGCGAGCTCCTGCCGGCGTGCAACACGGTGATTTTCGACGAGGCGCACCAGATCCCGGAGACCGCGACGATCTTCTTCGGCGAGAGCGTATCCAGCGCGCAGGTCGTGACGCTTGCGCGCGATACGGTCCTCGAGGCGGCGGTGGCCGCGAAGGACAGCCGCGAGCTGCCCGAAGCGGCGCGTGCGCTGGAGAAAGCGGCGCGCGATCTGCGGCTCGCATTTCGCGAGGACTCCGGGCGCGTGCCGATGCGCGCGCTCGAAAGGAACCGGGATTTTCACGACGCCCTCGCACAGGTGCTCGCGCGGCTGGACGCGCTTCAGACGCAGCTCGTGCCGCACGCCGAACGCAGCGAACCGCTGCAGCGCTGCCACGAGCGCGTGCTCGACCTCGCCGAGCGGCTCGAACGCTGGCGCAGCGGCGTCGATGGCGAGCGCGTGAAGTGGCTGGAGCTCTTCACGCACGCGGTACACCTGCATTCCACGCCGCTTTCCGTCGCCGAGCTCTTTTCGCGCCAGGTGCGCGAAAGCGCGCGCGCGTGGATCTTCACGTCTGCGACGTTGTCGGTCGCCGGCGATTTCACGCATTACTGCGGCGCACTCGGGCTTGCCGACGCGCAGACGCAGAGCTGGGGCAGCCCGTTCGATTACGAGCGCCAGGCACTCCTGTACGTGCCCCCGCGGCTGCCCGAGCCGAACACGCCGGAGCACACGCGCGCGGTCGTCGAAGCCGCGGTCCCCGTGATCGAAGCGAGCGGCGGCCGGGCGTTCCTGCTGTTCACCAGCCTGCGCGCGATGCGCGAGGCGCATGCGCTGTTACAGGACGCGTTCGCGCGGCGGGGACTGGGCTACCCGCTGCTCATGCAGGGCCAGGGTTCGCGCTCCGAGCTGCTCGAGCGCTTTCGCAAGCTCGGCGACGCGGTGCTGGTGGGCAGCCAGTCGTTCTGGGAAGGTGTGGATGTGCGCGGCGAGGCGCTCTCGCTCGTCGTGATCGACAAACTGCCGTTCTCCGCGCCGGACGATCCGGTGCTTGCCGCGCGCATCGACAAGATGAATCAGGAAGGACACAACGCGTTCCTCGAGCATCAGCTTCCGCATGCCGTGATCACGCTCAAGCAGGGGGCAGGGCGATTGATACGCGACGAGAACGATCGCGGCGTGCTGATGATCTGCGATCCGCGGCTCTTCAGTAAAAGCTACGGCCGGCGCATCCTCCAGAGCCTGCCGCCGATGCGGCGCACGCGCGTCGAAGCCGACGCGGTGGCGTTTTTCGCGACGACCGCGGCGTAATCGTAGGGTGCGCTGGTAGCGCACCGCGGTGCGCCATCGGCGCACCCTACGTCAGCATCGCGATTCCGACGTCAGACGGCTTTTGCGTATAGATCGTGCGCGTCACTGCGCGTGACGCGCACCTGCGCGAATTCGCCGAGTTCGAACTTGCGCGAGCGCGCAACGTGTACGACGCCGTCGATCTCCGGCGCGTCTGCGGCAGAGCGCGCCATGGCGCCATCGTCGGTGATCTCGTCCACGAGCACCGTGATCTGGCGTCCGACCTTGCGCTCGAGCCGCTCGGCGCTGATGCGCTCCTGCACGGCCATGAACCGCTCGCGGCGCGCTTCCTTCACTGCCTCCGGCACCGCGCCGGCCAGCGCGTTCGCGGCGGCGCCTTCCACGGGTGAGTAGGCGAAACAGCCGACGCGATCGAGCTGCGCTTCTTCTAGAAAAGTGAGCAGCTCTTCGAAATCGCCTTCGGTCTCGCCGGGAAAGCCCACGATGAACGTGCTGCGGATGGTGAGCTCCGGGCAGATCTCGCGCCAGCGCCGGATGCGCGCGAGGTTGTCCTCGGCATTTGCCGGCCGCTTCATCGCTTTCAATATGCGGCGGCTCGCGTGCTGAAAAGGTACATCCAGGTAGGGCAGGATCTTGCCCTCCGCCATCAGCGGGATCATTTCGTCCACGTGCGGGTACGGATAGACATAGTGGAGGCGCACCCACGCGCCGAGTTCGCCTAGAGCGCACGCGAGCTCCGTCATGCGGGTGCGCAGCGGCCGGCCGCCCCAGAAGCCGGTGCGGTACTTCACGTCGACACCGTACGCGCTCGTGTCCTGCGAGACGACGAGGAGCTCTTTCACGCCGGCTTTCACCAGCGCCTGCGCCTCGGTCATCACCTCGCCGATCGGACGGCTGACGAGATCGCCGCGCATGGACGGGATGATGCAGAACGTGCAGCGGTGATTGCAGCCCTCGGCGATCTTCAGGTACGCGTAGTGCCGCGGCGTCAACTTGATGCCCTGCGGCGGCACGAGATCGACGAATGGATCGTGCGGTTTGGGCAGTTGCGCGTGCACCGCGCGCATCACTTCGTCCGTCGCGTGCGGCCCCGTCACCGCCAGCACCTTCGGGTGCGTCTTGCGCACGACGTCGCCTTTGGCGCCCAGGCAGCCGGTGACGATCACTTTGCCGTTTTCCTCCAGCGCTTCGCCGATCGCATCCAGCGATTCGGCGACCGCCGAATCGATGAAGCCGCAGGTATTCACGACGACGACGTCGGCGTCTGCGTACGAGGGCGAGATCAGATAACCCTCGGCGCGAAGCTGCGTGAGAATGCGCTCGGAATCGACGAGCGCCTTCGGACAGCCGAGCGAGACGAAACCGACTTTAGGGGTGTTTTCAGTTGTCACGAGACGTAAAAAAAGGGGGCAGGCCCCCGTTTTTCCGGAAAAAGGTGGTCTGTCCCCGTTTTCGCTGAAAAGTTCAGCCCTTGTTCTCGCCGCCCTTGTCCGGCTCGGGCGTCTTGGGCGGAGTGCCGCCGAAATTCGGGAACTGAAAGCTGCCGAAGAGGTTGCGCGTCTGCTGTTGGAGCTGGTTCTGCATGTCCATGAACGCGCTCGCGCTCTGCTCCAGATAGCGGCTCATGAGCCCCTGGATCGCCGGTCCCTGCATCTTCACGAACTCGCTCCACGCCTCCGAGCCGAGCATCGGGTTCTGACCGTAGAGCTGCCGCGACTGGTCCTGGAGGCGCTTCTGGATCTCGATGAACGTGTGGATGTTCTTCTCGAGATAACTGCCCATCATGCCCTGCATGGCGTTGCCGTAGAAGCGGATGATCTGCGAGAGCATGTCGGAGGAGAACATCGGCGCGCCGGCACTTTCTTCCTCGAGGATGATCTGAAGCAGGATGCTGCGCGTCAGATCCTCCTTGCTCTTCGCGTCCTCGACGCGGAAATCGACATGGTCCAGCACGAGCTTTTTCACGTCGGCGAGCGTGATGTAGCTGCTCGTCTCGGTGTCGTACAACCGGCGATTCGGGTACTTCTTGATGATGCGCGTCGCCTGGGCCATGTGATTCTCGTTTAACGTCTGGCGGGAGCGCGATTATTTCACATCACGACATGTGCTGCCCGCCGTTGATCGAGATGTTGGCGCCCGTGACGAACGCGGCCTCCTCCGAACAGAGATACGCCACGAGCCCCGCGACCTCCTCCGGCTTGCCGAGCCGGCCGATCGGGATTTGCGGGACGATCTTGGAGTCCAGGATGTCCTTCGGGATCGCGAGCACCATCTTGGTCCCGATGTAACCGGGCGAGATCGTATTCACCGTCACGCCCTTGCGCGCGTACTCCAGCGCGAGGGCTTTGGTGAAACCGTGCATGCCGGCTTTCGCGGCCGAATAGTTGGTCTGACCGAACGCGCCTTTCTGGCCGTTCACGGACGACACGTTGATGACGCGCCCCCAGCCGCGCTCGGCCATCCCGTCGATCACCGGCTTCGTCATGTTGAAGACGCTGTCCAGATTGGTCTTCATCACGGCGTCCCACGCGGCCTTGTCCATCTTGCGGAAGGTCATGTCGCGGGTGATGCCGGCGTTGTTCACGAGCACGTCCACCGGCCCGAACTCGTTCTGGATCTGCGTCACCGCGCGCTGGCACGACTCGTAATCCGCGACATCGACCGCGACCGCGCCGAACTCGTGGCCTTGTTTTTTCATCTCCGCGAGCCACTCGCCGTACTTCGTATTGCCTGGAGAGTAGGTGGCGATCACTTTGTCGCCCATCGCGGAGAGCTTCGTACAGATCGCTTCGCCCAGTCCGCCCATCCCGCCCGTTACCACCGCTACCCGCTTGGCCATCGTGTTCTCCTCACGCGTGTTGCACTAACTCTTTACTTTCTCTTTCACGTATCGTCCCGGCGCAGGCTCGATCTCGCGATAAGTCGCGTTGCCCAGCGCCTTGCGGCAAGGCACGCGCTCGCCGCCGTGATGCGCCAGCCACGCGCTCCAGTGCGTCCACCAGCTCCCGGGGGTCGACTCCGCGGATTTCAGCCAGCGCTCGGGGTCCTTGGGCAGTTTACCGGCCGCGTGCGCTGCGCGTTTCCCACTGCCGAGCCAGTAATTGCGCTTGTTGCGCGACGTCGGATTTATGACGCCGGCAATGTGGCCGCTCGCCGCCAGCACGAACTCGGTCGGCCCGCGCAGGAGATTCGCGCTCGCGTAGGCCGTCCTCCACGGGACGATGTGATCCTCGCGGGTCGCGAGCACGTATGTGGGCATGTCGACCTTGCGCAGATCGACTTTGACGCCGCACATCGTGAGCTTTCCGGGCACGCGCAAGTTATTCTCCAGATACATGTTACGGATGTAGTACGCATACATCACGCCCGGCAGGTTCGTGCTGTCGCTGTTCCAGTACAGGAGGTCGAACGGGTCCGGCGTCTTGCCCTTGAGATAATTGTTGACGACGTACTGCCAGATCAGATCGTTCGCGCGGAGCGATGCGAACGTCAGCGCGAGCTCGCGCCCGGGCAGGAGCCCGCCCTCGGCGAACTCGAGCTCGCGCTTGAGCACGTACGACTCGTCCACGAACACCGAGAGCTCTCCGGTATCGGAGAAGTCGAGCATCGCGGCGAGCAGCGTGAGGCTCGCGACGCGCTCGTTCGCGCGTTGCGCGTCGCTCTTTCGCGCGCCGTTCGCTTCCTGCGCGCCACGGACTGCGAGCGCGGCTCCGAGCAGCGTCCCGCCGACACAGAAGCCGAGCGCGTTCACCTTGTCCGATTCGCAGATCTCCTGCGCGACATCGAGCGCTTTCATGACGCCCTGTTGGAGATAATCGTCCCAGGTCGCCTTGCCCATCGAATCGGGCATGTTGCGCCACGACACCATGAATACCGTCTGGCCTGCGCCGACGGCGTGCCGCACGAACGAATTCTCCGGCTGCAGATCGAGGATGTAGTACTTGTTGATGCACGGGGGAATCATCACCAATGGCCGCGCGTATACCGTGTCGGTGGCGGGGCGGTACTGGATCACCTGCATGAAGTCGTTTTCGTAAACGACGGCGCCGGCCGTGACCGCGAGGTTGCGGCCCACTTCGAAGGCGCTCTCGTCGGTCATCGATACCAGGCCACGCTCGATGTCGGCGGCGAGATTGCGCAGTCCCTTCGAAACGCTTTCGCCCTGCGTCTCGGAGGCGAGCTTGAGCGCCTCCGGATTGCTCCAGGGGAAGTTCGCCGGTGAGATCGCGTCGAGATACTGCCGCGTATAGAACGCGAGCTTGCGCTTCGCCTGCGGATCGAGCTCGGCGGCTCCCACGAGCTCCTTCAGCCACTGCGCGTTGAGCAGATACGACTGCGCCAGGAAATTGAAGTACGGCTGCTGCCACTCCGGCGCGCGAAACCTCCGGTCGCCGGGCTCCGGTTCGACGACTTTGACGGGCGTCCCGTGAGCCGGCTGGCCGACGATGCTCGACCAGAGCTCGAGCTGCTTCCGATAGTAACGATTCTGGATCTCCGCCCAGCGCTGCGTGTCGTGCGCCAGCCCCGCAGCGAGGGATTCCATCATTTGCGGCGGCGTGGGCGCCGTGCCGTCGCGCGCAAGCGGTTTGAACACCTGCTCCAGCAGGCGCCGGTTGAATTCGGCGAGCGCCTGCGCGGAAGAGATGTTGCCCGTGTCCATGTGGCTGCCGGTTAAGCGACCGATCACTCGCGCCAGATGAGCGCGCCCATGCGGCCGGTCGTCGGCTCGCGCCGATATGAATAGAAGCGTCGCGCATCCGAATGGGTACAGAGATTTCCGCCGTGGATCTCCAGGACGCCGCAGCGGCGCAGCGCGCGGCGCGCGAGCGCCGGCAGATCGGCCAGCCACTTGCCCGCGCGCGCAGGCATGAAAGCATCGGCCGCCGCGCTGTCGCGTGTCACGTACGCTTCGAATACGTCACGGCCGACCTCGAACGCGCGTGGACCGATGCCGGGGCCGATGTAGGCTAGAACGTCACGTGCGCCTGCCGTGCGCATGGCTTGTACCGTGTTGTCGATCACGCCGGCGGCAAGTCCGCGCCAGCCTGCGTGCGCTGCGGCAATTACGGTGCCCGCGCGGTCACACATCAGGACCGGCAGACAATCGGCGACGAGAATCGCGCATACGACGTTGGATTCGCGGGTCACGGCCGCGTCGGCTTCAGGCCGATCCGCTACGGTTTCGGCCACCACCACGCGCGCGCCGTGCACCTGTTTGAGCCAGCGCGGCTCCTCCGGCAGGAGCGCGCGGACGCGCCGGCGATTTTCTTCGACCGCGCGCGGGTCGTCGCCGGTCGAGAAGCCGAGGTTCAGACTGTCGTACGGTGGGGCGCTCACGCCGCCGGCGCGCGTGGTGACAAGCGCCTTTACGGCGGGCGGAGCAGACCACTCGGGCGCGATCCAGTCGGGATGCGCGCCGGGAGTCGCGCTCATTGCGCCTGCTTCATGTTCGCGATGAGCGCCTGCATGTCGTCCGGCAGAGGCGATTCCCATGCAACCGCACGTCCTGTCACCGGATGCACGAGCCCGAGCTTGCGCGCGTGCAGCGCCTGCCGGTGAAACGCGCGTTCCTGGCCGCGGCCGCTGCGCGGGCCATAGACCGGATCCCCGACGAGCGGATGGCCGATCGAAGCGAGATGAACGCGGATCTGGTGCGTGCGGCCGGTTTCGAGGCGGCAGGTGAGGAGCGTTGCACCGGCAAAGTGTTCGATCGGCACGTAATGCGTCACCGCGGGTTTTCCGCGCGCGACGACCGCCATACGCGTGCGGCTGACCGGATGGCGCCCGATCGGCGCCTCGATCGTCCCGGCGCCTGCGATGCGGCCGTGTACGACAGCGGCGTACTCGCGTCTGACGCTGCGCGCCTGCAACTGGCGCACGAGATCGGTTTGCGCCGTTGCGGTCTTAGCCACGGCGAGCAGACCGCTCGTGTCCTTGTCGAGTCGATGCACGATGCCCGCGCGCGGGATCGCCTTGAGCTCGGGCGCGTGCGCGAGCAGCGCGTTCAGCAGAGTCCCTTCCCAGTTGCCGCTGCCCGGGTGAACGACGAGGCCGGCGGGCTTGTCGATCACGATCAGCGCTTCGTCCTCGTACACAATCGAAAGCGGCATGACCTGCGGCGCGT
>Ga0196978_1000864_pt1 | contig 14617 bp, 5 predicted proteins | sample S3v_2013CmetaG_FD_155491 | JGI IMG/M metagenome (GOLD analysis project Ga0196978, IMG submission 155491) | Soil microbial communities from Anza Borrego desert, Southern California, United States - S3+v_20-13C | ecosystem: Environmental > Terrestrial > Soil > Desert | place: USA: California... | reverse complement strand
CCCGTCAACATCAAAGTAGAAAACCTCGGCGGCATCAACACCGCGTATCCCGATTATTCGCCCGTGATCTCCGCCGACGAATCCGTGCTCATCTTCACCTCGCGCCGCCCCGGCACCACCGGCGGAAAAACAGATCCGCTCGACGGCAAGCCTTTCGAAGATCTTTACGTGAGCACGAAAAACGGCGGCAGCTGGGGCCTCGCGCAAAGCATCGGCACCTCGATCAACAGCGGCGGACACGAAGCCACCATCGGCCTCAGCGTCGACGGGCAGCAGCTGTTCATTTACAAGGACGACAACGGCGACGGCAACATCTACATCAGCACGCTCAACGGGAAAGACTGGTCGGTGCCGGTGAAGATGAGCGACAACGTGAACAGCAAAGCGCACGACCCCAGCGCCAGCCTCAGCGCCGACGGCAACAGCCTGTATTTCTCCAGCGACCGCGAAGGCGGCTTCGGCGGGCACGACATTTACCGCAGCGTGAAATTGCCCAACGGGCAGTGGAGCAAGCCGACGAACCTCGGCCCCGCGATCAACACGCCCTACGATGAAGATGCGCCTTCCATCCAGGCCGACGGCGTCACGCTGTACTTCTCCTCGCGAGGCCACAAAAGCATGGGCGGCTTCGACATTTTTTTCTCGAAGCTCGGCGAAGAGACCGGCTGGAGCACGCCCGAGAACGTGGGCCATCCCGTGAACACGACGGACGACGATCTCTTCTACGTGCCCACCGCCGACAACACGCACGCGTATTATTCCTCCTTCAAGCACGAAGGCGGCGTGGGTGAAAAAGACATCTACCGCCTCACCTTCCCCGACCGCACGGAAACCCCGCTCACCGTGCTCTCCGGCGAGCTCGTCAGCATCTACGGCGGCGTGCCCGAAGAAGCGGAGATCACCGTCACCGACGTGGAGACCGGCGACCTCATCGGCACCTACCGCCCGAACGCCGCCACCGGCAAATACGTGATGGTGCTGCAGTCCGGGAAAAATTACAACATCACTTACCAGGCGAAAAATTATTTGTTCCAGTCCGACAACGTGAACGTGTCCGACACCACCGCCTATATCGTGATCAACCGCGCCGTGCAGCTCGAGCCGCTGAAGGTGGGACAGAAGCTCACCGTGCGCAACATCTTCTTCGCCACCGGCAAATCCGAGCTGCAGCCCGAATCCAAAAAAGAGCTCGACAAATTGTACGAGATCATGCAGACTTTCCCCGGCGTAGTGGTGGAAATCTCCGGCCACAGCGACGCGCGCGGCAGCGACGAATTGAATTTGAAATTATCGCAGAAGCGCGCCGAAGCAGTCGTGAATTATCTCGCAGGAAAAGGCATCGCCCGCAACCGCATGCGCGCCATCGGTCACGGCGAAAGCAAGCCCATCGCCGTGAACTACGACAAGGACAACAAGCCCAACTTCCAGGGCATGGCGCTCAACCGCCGCTTCGAGTTCACCGTGCTTTCCACCGAAGGCGAAGTGCTGAAAGATGTCGTCATTCCGATCGACGTGCCGGAGCAGTTGAAGGAAAAAGGTGGGAAAAAGTGATGCGTTGAAATGGTTATTTGGTTGTTTGTTATTCGTTATGAGTGACCGCAATCAAAAACGAATCACGAATAACAAATAACGAAAGCTCCTGCTTCCTGCTGCAGCGATCAGCGATCCGCTTGCCTTTCCCCGCCTTTTTCATTAGATTTGTTAGACGCATGCGACGCTTCAGCCTTCTCCTGGCCCTGATCCTTTTTGCCCCGGCTTTCGCTGAGCCGCCGGCAAAGGAAGCGCGCATCCAGAAAAAAGACCGCAAGCATTACCGCAAAGCGCAGGAATATTTCTTCTTCGAAGAGTACGACCGCGCCATGCCCCTGCTCGAAAAGCTCACCGCCGAGTACCCGGACAATTCCATCATCCATTTCGAAATGGGCGTGTGCCTCTACTACTCGCCCACCGGCAAAATGAAGAGCCTGCCCTGGTTCGAGAAAGCGCTGATGCTCGCCGGCGACAACGCTTCACCGGAATTGTTCTACTACGCCGGCACCTGCTACCAGATGCAGAACCGCTTCGACGACGCCATCCGCTGTTACGAGGGCATGAAGAAGCAGCTCGATACGCCCGATGAGCAGAAAAGCATGGACCGCCTCATCGCCTCCTGCAACAACGGGAAAAAATACATGGCCGCGCCGCTGAACGTGCGCGTGGAAAATCTCGGCGACAACGTCAACTCGCCGTATCCCGATTACGCGCCCGTGTTCACCGGCGATGAAAAATTATTGCTCTTCACCTCCAAGCGCAAAGGCACCACCGGCGGCAACATCGACGATGACGGGCATTATTTCGAGGACGTGTACATGTCGCGCAACGTGTCCGAAGGCGGGGCCTGGAGCGCGGCGGGACAATACGACTCGAGCTACACGATCAAGAAAAAAGGCCCGTTCCGTTTTCTGTTCTCGAAAGCCGAGAACGTTTCCGAGATCAACACGCACGAGCACGACGGCTCCATCGCCGTATCGCCCGACGGGCAGAAGCTCTACATCTTCCGCTACAGCGACGTGTGGGTCGCAACAGTAAATGAAAATGGACGCTGGAGCAAGCCGAAGCGCCTGCACGAAAGCATCGACGGCAAAAGCAGCCACGAGCCCAGCCTCTGCCTCTCTTCCGACGGCAACACGATCTACTTCGTGAGCGATCGGCCCGGCGGCATCGGCGGAAAAGACATCTACCGCGCCGAGCGCACGAGCGATGGCAACTGGGGCGCGCCCGTCAACCTCGGCTTCGGTGTGAACACGCCGTACGACGAAGAATCCCCCAGCCTCTCCGAAGACGGGCAGACACTGTATTTCTCTTCCGAAGGCCACGCCTCCATGGGCGGCTTCGACGTTTTCAAAGCCAAGCTCGTCGGCAGCAAATGGAGCGAAGCGGAAAACCTCGGTTACCCCATCAACAACGGCGGCGACGATCTCTTCTTCGTGCCGGGGAAAAAAGGCGCGTACGGCTACTACGCTTCCCTGCAGCACAACAGCCTCGGCGACCTCGACATCTACGCCATCGAATACCTCGAGCAAATGCACCGCATGTGGGTGAAGCTCATCGACAACGACAACAACCGTCCCGTGAGCGACGCGCGCGTGTGGTACACGAAAGGACAGAACGGCCGCAAGAACCTTTTGGAAATCTCTCCCGACGGCTTCGCCCAATTCAACTTCGATCCGGGCGCCACCTACAGCATTTCCATCGAGCGCGAAGGCTACCGTCCCGCCTCTTCCGAGATCACGATCGCCGATGATCCGCGCCTCGACAACCTGTACCAGGAAATCCGTTTCAGCTTCACGCGCGACGAAAGCAAACGCGTCACCGGGCAAGAGATCCAGCTGAGCACCGCGCTTTTCAACGTGGACAAGGAAATGAACGCTCCCGGCAGCGATATGAACGTCTCGCGCTCCGCCTTCATGGCCGCACTCGACAAGAACAATCCGCGCCCCGATCTGAAAGTGACCACGCTCAGCGAAAAGTATCCCGAGTCCGCCTCTTCCGGCAACGGGGCCGACGGCGCGGTATTCAACACGGTGTACTTCGACTTCGAGAAGACCGAGCTGAACGAAGAGGCCCGCGTGGAGCTCGACCGCGCGGCGGATTACATGAAGCGCAACCGCGCCGAGCGTTTCGACATTTACGGCTACACGGATGCGAAAGGCAGCGAGAACTTCAACCTGCAGCTTTCGGAAAAACGCGCGCAGGCCGTGCGGGGCTATCTCATCTCGAAAGGCGTGGGCCCCGGCCAGCTCGAGATCATCGCCAAAGGCAAAAGCGATCCCGCCGGCGTGAACGATACCGAAGAAGGCCGCCGCAAGAACCGCCGCGTCGAGATCCGCATCCGGAAATAATCTGCGCACCTCTCTCCGCGCATCAAAATTCAACGTTCAAAATTTGGGCATTCGCACCGGCTGCGCACCTAAAAAAGTCCATATCCATGCGGGTTTGAAGCGCGGCGCGGATTTTGAATGTTGAAGTTTGAATCTTGAATGATTAATCAAAGCCAGGCTGGCGTTCGTGCGGAAGCCGCGTGGGGAAAGGGCTCCAGGGCGGGCGGGGAATTTGCTCAACAGTTTGCAGCACAGGCGGAAACGCGGCAATATCTTGAGCGAAGAATCGGACTTTATTCGGATAAAAACCTATTTTTGCAAGATTAGGACGGCTGGCGTATCGTCGGATTGTTCAACCAAACACGCGGATTTAGCTTATGATGCGGATTTTTTACAGGATGCTGTTTGCTTTCGGGACTGCAGGAACCGTTGCTCCCGCCATAGCGCAGACAGAGCCGATCCCCGGCAATTACAAGGACAATGTCACGCAAGGCAACTTCCTCCTGCTGGAAGAGAATTACCCGATGGCCTTGAAATTTTTCCAGGAAGCCTACCGCACCGATTCCTCCTCCGCCAACATCAATTACAAAGTCGGCCTTTGCCTGCTCAAGTCCGTGGCGGAAAAAAAGAACTCGCTGCCTTACCTGCGCCGCGCCGCCAAAGACATCACCCGCAACTACGACGAGTTCGAGCCGCGCATCAAGAAAGCCCCGGAGATCACCTTCTACTACCTCGCGCAATCGTATCACCTCAACTCGAAATTCGATTCGGCGCAGTCCATGTTCGAGTCGTACAAAACGCTGCTCAGCACAAACAAGAATCCCGAGCTCGCGCGCGACGTCGATCACCGCATCCAGGTAGCGAAGAACGCGATGGAGTTCACCGCCTCGCCCCTGCCGCTGAAGATCACCAACATGGGCGACAGCATCAACTGCCCCGAGCCGGACTACAGCCCGGTAATGTCGCTCGATGAGAACATTATTTACTTCACCTCCCGGCGCGCCGGCGAGCGCGGCATCGATGGTCTTTACTACGAAGACATCATGGTGAGCTACCGCAAGGCCGACGGCACCTGGACGACTGCGGCTCCCCTGTCCGGCGTCAACACGAGCACGAACGAAGCCACGATCTCCGTCTCCACCGACGGGCAGATGCTCTTCATCTACAAAGATGAGAACGGCGGCGACATTTATTTCTCCACGCAGGATGCGAACGGCGTGTGGAGCGCGCCCCTTCCGATGGAAGGCGACTTCAACACGAAAGGTTGGGAAACGCACGCGTGTATGTCTGCAGACGGGAACACGATCTACTTCGTCAGCGACCGCAGCGGCGGCCTCGGCGGGCGCGACATCTACCGCTGCGTAAAGCTGCCGAACGGCCGCTGGAGCAAAGCCCTCAACCTGGGCCCTTCCATCAACACGCCTTACGACGAGGATTCACCGTTCATCCACCCCGACCGCGTTACGCTTTTCTTCTCCTCGAAAGGACACAAGAGCATGGGCGGCTTCGACATTTTCTTCACTGCGCAGAATGACTCCGGCGCCTGGGCCGAGCCGGTGAACATGGGCTACCCGATCAACACGCCGGATGACGACGTGTTCTACATCACTTCGGTGGACGGCCGACGCGCGTATTTCTCCTCGGTGCGCGAAGGCAGCCTCGGCGACAAGGACATCTACATGGCCGAGCTCGAGAAGCCCGCGCCCGAGCCCCCGCTCACGCTGATCCGCTTCAAGATCTTCAACGCCGACAATTCGCCGCTCACGCAGGACGTGCAGGTGATCGTGTCGAACAACGAGACCGGCGAGCAGGTCGGCATTTTCCGTCCCGACCGCCGCACCGGCAGCATGGCCATCATCCTGCCTCCCGGCGCGACCTACAAGCTCGTGTACATGGTGAACGGCACGGAATATTACACCGAGATCGTCAACGTGCCGGCCGATTCCGATTACCAGACGTACGAGCAGGCGCTCAGCATCAACGACCTGATGCTCGGAAAAGTGAAAGACATCCAGTCGAAAGACACCACGACCACCCTTCCGCCGAAGGATACGATGAACGTGAAGACGACGAAGAAGCTCGAGTTCATCAACATCGAAGCGATGCTGATGCAGAAGTCGAACGTTTCGGAGCCGGTGGCTTCTCCCGTCGGCGTGACGCTGAAGAACGACAAGGGTGAGATCCTCGGCGAAACCACCTCGCGCAACGGCAAGTTCAGCTTCAAGCACCTGCCCGCGCAGAGCAATTACCTCGTCCTCATCGACGAGTTCAGCAACGTAGCGAAGATCGTCAGCCCGATGGTGAGCAACTTCGACGACAACAAAGAATTGAAAGCCACGAAGACGAGCACGAAGACGGAAGAAAAGCTGAAGGTCGCCGCTACGAACAAAGTGGTCACCATGCGCCTGAAGAAGCCCGAGCCCGCGGTGAAAGAGCCTTTGCCGAAAGACACGCTGCGCGAATCATTGACCAGCGTGCGCGGACTGAACTTCCAGATGTTCTTCAAATACAACATCAGCGAGATCGACCAAAGTGATCCTGACTTTACGAAGTTCATCGACACGCTCATGGTCATCCTGCAGCGCCAGGGCAGCGTGAAGCTCAAGCTCGACGCCTCCGCCTCGCAGGTGCCTACCCGCAAATGGCCCAGCAACCAGGTGCTCGCGCAGGACCGCGCCGACAAGTGCAAATCTTCCGTAATGAATGCCCTCAAAGCCCGCGGCGCCGATCCGAACAAGATCACCTGGGTGAAGGTGGGCGCATACGTGCTCGGCCCGAAATACAAAAACGACCCGATCACCGGCGTGAAGAAATACGAGAAGTACCAGTACGTCAAGATCAGGGGCTTCGACTAAACGGAATACATCAAAAAAATCCCGCCTCTACTGTGTAGAAGCGGGATTTTTTTTGAAATGAAATTTCTTGAACCGGCAGTCAAAATCCAGTTCGCGTTATCGCCTGTTGACCGCCAACCGCAGCTCCAATGCTTTCTTCCGACGGATCGCATTTTCTCCCCGACAAAACCTTCCGAATTGCTCTTGCTGGGGCTTTTCCTTAACTTTGAGATTATTGGCACACGTCTTGACCCGGTACCTTGTGTTGATGACCAAACCGTGAAAACCTCCGCTCTCCCGGTACGCTTTGCAGCAGCGGCTTTCTTGCTGTCCGTTTCTCTTGTGGCCCAGCCGCCCAAAGCCGGCGTGGAGCCCGAGGACGCGGCCGAGCATTGGAAGCACGGCAATTACCCCATGGCCCTGACGGCTTACAAAGCGCTGCTCAGCAAGCAATCCGGCAACATGGAGTTCAACTACCGCCTGGGCATCTGCTACCTGCGCACGAACATCAACAAGAAAGAAGCCATCAAGTACCTCGAGATCGTCACGAAGCAGCCCAAGAGCGAGCCGGACGCCTGGCTGTATCTCGGGCAAGCCTACCAGACCAGCAACCGCTTCGACGACGCGATCAAAGCCTACCAGGCCTACAAGCAGAAGGACAGCTCGAAGGAAGCGCAGGAAACCGCCGACCGCGGCATCGAAACCTGCAACAACGCGAAAGCGCTGATGAAGTACCCGCTGAAGGTCACGTTCGAAAATCTCGGCAAAGAGGTCAACAGCGAATACCCGGATTATTATCCTTTCGTCACCGCCGACGAGCAGATGCTCGTGTTCACCTCGCGGCGCAAAGGCAACATGGGCGCGACGATGGTGGAAGTGGACGGTTATTATTCTTCCGACATCTGGAAAACGAGCTCGGTGAACGGCGCCTGGGCGAAATCGAAAAACGTGGGTGCGCCGGTGAACGGCAACTACGACGAGCAGTGCGTAGGCCTTTCCGCCGACGGCAAATGGATGACGGTGTACATCGACAACATCGACAACGCGGGCGACATTTACCTTTCGCAGAACAACAAAACCTTTCAGAAGAGCGAGAAGCTGAACGAGAACGTGAACAAAGGTTTTGAAACGGCCGGCTCGCTTTCTCCCGACGGCAACATCATCTTCTTCTCCAGCAAGCGCGACGGCGGCAACGGCGGCCTGGACCTGTACATGTCGCGCAAGCTGCCCGGCAATCTCGGCTGGGCCCTGGCGCAGAACATCAACGCCGTGAACTCGCGGTACGACGAGGATTTTCCCTTCATGGCGCCCGACGGCAAAACGTTGTACTTCGCCTCGAAAGGGCACAACAGCATGGGCGGCTACGACATTTTCACCAGCACCTGGGACGAGGAAAGCAACACCTGGTCGGTGCCGAAAAATCTCGGCTACCCGATCAACACGCCGGACGACAACGTGACGATCTCTTTCACCGAGAACAACCGCATCGCCTACCTCTCCACCGTGCGCGAAGGCGGCATGGGCGACCTGGACATTTACCGCGTGGTGTTCGACGAGATCCAGCAGGAAAGCTACACGCTGGTGACCGGGAAAATCCTCACGCCCGATTCCTCGAAAAGCTTGGACGCCATTATCACGGTGACGAATTCCAAAACGCAGGAAGAGGTCGGTACCTACAAGCCCGTTCCTTCGAACGGGAAGTACGTGCTCGCTTTACCGCCCGGCAAATACGTGATCAGCGTGGAAGCCACCGGCTACAAGCCCCACATCGATAACGTGCTCGTGTTCGATATCGCCGCGATCCCGGAAATTAAAAAAGACATGTTGCTGTCGAAGTAGGTACAATTATTGCGGATTTCGGATGGTGGATCTCAGATTTAAAAATGCAAATCTGAAAATCCGAAATCCGAGATCCACCATCCGAAATAAATCTGTTATGCGCTTCTCCAGGTTCATCATTTTCGCAACGGTATTTTTCCTGCTGACCTCGTTCCGTCCCGCGCCCACCTACCAGATCGCGCTCCTGCGCTACAACGGCGGCGGCGACTGGTATTCCAACCTGGAGACCTCGCTGCCGAACCTGATCGCGTTCTGCAATGAAAACCTGAAGACGAACATCAATCCCGAGCAGGCCATCGTGGAAGCCGGCAGCCCGGACATTTACAATTATCCTTTCGTGCACATGACGGGGCACGGCAACGTGGTGTTCTCGGCGCAGGAAGCGGACAACCTGCGCAACTATCTCATCGGCGGCGGCTTCCTGCACATTTCCGATAACTTCGGCATGGACAAATTCCTCCGTCCGCAGCTGAAGAAAATTTTCCCGGAGCTCGATCTCATCGAGCTGCCGTACTCGCACAAAATTTATCACCAGGTCTACGATTTTCCCACCGGTCTCCCGAAAGTGCACGAGCACGAAGGCAAGGCCCCGCAAGGCTTCGGCCTCGTGTGGCAGGGCCGTCTCGTCGTGTTTTACGATTACGAATGCGACCTGGGCGACGGCTGGGAAAGTCCCGAAGTGCACCACGATTCCCCCGAGGCGCGGCAAAAAGCACTGCGCATGGGCGCGAACCTGGTCTCCTATGCGCTGATGGGCGGCGAGTCGAAGCACGAGAACAAAACGAAATAACCCCGCGCCAGGCTTCGGTAAGAATTCGGCTTCTGGTTCTACGATCACGATTTCATGGAAGCCGTTTTCCGCGAAACGGAGATCCCGGAAAAAATTCCTCGAAGGATTTTCCTATTCGAAATTTTCAATTGATCATTCAAGACCGGTTTGCGTCGTGCGCCGGCCTTGCGCGAATTTTGGATTTTAAACTCGAAATTTTGAATTCCCTGCGGAATCCTGACCAAGATTTCCCTCTTTAGGATCAGGGTATTAGCTCATTTTTGATCGACAAACCCAAGATTTTCTCAGACGAATCTTGACTTGAGTAGTGAATGCGACTACTTTTGCGGCCGCATTCAGGAACACGAACAACCTAACCTTAAAATGAAAAAGCTTCTCGCTTACCTGCTTCTGATCACCGCCGCAACGTTCACGTCCTGCCGGAAAGAAGAGCTCCCCGCTCCTGCGCCTGCCGGCAACACGCAGGCCGAGGTCATGCACGTGGAATACAAAGTGCGCGCGGTCAGCGGTAAATTTTCCGTCGAGTACCTCGCCCCGGGCATCGACAACAAGCTGGAACTGAAAAAAGAGAATTACGATCGCAACGAGATCAGCTTCGCATTCGACTGTGCGCGCGGACAGCAGCTTTCCGTCAAAGCGTTCAACGCCGCGCCTTCTTCCGAAGAGGTGGTCGTCGAGCTGTACATCAACAACGTGCTGGTGAAATTCGCCTCCGCCAACGCTCCCGGCGCCTCGGCGCTCGTGGAAGCAACTTATTAATTTGCCAATACACACACACTTGCGCACGCTGAAGGAATTCAGCGTGCGTTTTTTATTTCCGTTACGCGGGCAAACGTTCCTTGTCACGCTAAGCGGAATCGAAGCGTGGCAGGCATGCATGAATGTTGACAGCTTGTTTTAAGCAAACAGCTCAGATCCTGATCCCGATCACGCATACGTCATCCGTCTGCGTATTCCCGTTCTTCCACCGATCGAACACGTTCGCCAGCTGCGATTGCTGCACGGCGATCTCTTCCGCCGACAGCTTCGTCAGCGTTTCGCGCAGGCGCGCATAGGAGAACTTCTTGTAATTCGGCCCGCCGAACTGATCCGCGAAGCCGTCGCTGAACATGTAGATCATGTCGCCGGTCTTCAATTCCACTTCATGATTGCTGAAACGGAACGGCGTCTCGCTGTAGCTGCCGATCGAGTAGCGGTCGCCGCGCACTTCGATGAGCACGCCGTCGCGCACGATCCACAAGGGATTCACGGCCCCGGAATAGAATAAGCGTTTGTTCTCCGGGTCGAACACGCAGAGCGCGATGTCCATGCCGTCGAGCATTTCACCAGCCGATTTGTATTGGTTGAGCGTGTGCTGGATGCCCGCGTTGAGAAAGTCCAGCACGGCGGCGGGACGATTCAATAAACGTTCCTGCACGGCCTGGCTGAGCAGGTTGTGCCCCATCAGGCTGAGCAGCGCACCCGGCACGCCGTGTCCCGTGCAATCGGCGACGGCGGCGAACGTGAGCCCGTTCTTCGTCTCCACCCAATAGAAATCGCCGCTGAGCACATCCTTCGGGCGGTAGAGCGCGAACGCGTTCTTTAATTCGGTGAGCAGCAGGTCGGGCGGCGGGAGAATGGCTTCCTGGATGCGCTTCGCGTAATTGATGCTGTCGGAAATGTCCTTGTTCTTCTGCACGATGATCTCGCGGTAGCGCATCTGCTGGATAGCGATCGCCAGCGAATCGGCGACCTCGCGCACGAGTTGGATATCGTCTTCGCTGATCGCGTGCGCCTTCGAAGAGCCGAGGTTGATCGAGCCGATGAGCTCGCCCTGCGAGAAGAGCGGCATGATAAGATACGAGCGCACGCCCGCGTTGATGTTGTCGCGATCGGTGCCGGAGAGAATCTCTTCCACTTCGAGATCGTGCACGAGCATGTGCTTGTTCTGCTCCAGCGCAGGCAGGCTGCGGAAATCGGCGAGGCTGTATTCCTTGCGCTCCATCTCGCTGCGCGATTTCATGTCGGTGTAGAACAGGTCGGCCATGCCGCGGTTGCGGTCGAATACGGCCAGCGAAAGCCGGCTGCAGTACGTGATGCGGCGCCCGAGGTTGAGCAGCGCGCTGCCCGTCATCTCCTCGATGGTCTGCGATTCGAGAATGTCCTGCTTCGTTTTGTTGAGAATTTCCAGGCGCATGGAGTAGCGGTTGAGCTGCTCCTCGTAATGCTTTTTCTCCGTGATATCGGTGAAGATCTCGATCTGCTTGAGCATCTTCCCGTTCTCGTCCACGATCGGCGTGTTGGAGATGGAGATCCAGAGCTCGCGCCCGTCCTTGTGGTACACCTGCAGCTCGATGATGAACCCGTCGCCCCGCGCCGTTTTCCGGCGCGCGATCTCGATCGTCTCCAGGTCGGTCTTGTCGCCCGCCAGCACGTCGCCGATCCGTTTGCCTTTGATGTCGCGCAGGCCGTAGCCGGTGATGCGGCTGAAACCTTCGTTCACCCATTCCACGCAGTTCTCCGGGTCGCTGATAAGCACGCCGTTGATCGTCTCGCTGGCGACGAGCGATAATTTTTCCAGCTCTTCTTCGTAACGTTTCTTCTCGGTGATGTCGCGCGCGATGGCCTGGAAGCCGCGGATGTAGCCGGGCCGGTGCTCGTCGAAAAGCGCGCGCACGGTCTGTCCCACCCACAGCTCGTGCCCTTCCTTGTGCAGGATCGGGAACTCGTGGTACGAGCTCACCGTACGGCGGCGGAACTGGCGCTCGTAAAAGCGCAGCACTTCCTCGCGGTGCGCCGGGGTGAGCAGTTCCGCAAAGTCCATGTTCGCCAGCTCCTCGCGGCTGAAGCCCGTCAGCCTTGCGCCCAGGTCGTTGACGAAAGTGAATTTTCCGCGGAAGTCCGTAGTGTAAATAATGTCCGTCGCCGCTTCCACGATGTGACGGTAGCGCTGCTCCATTTCGCGGCGGTCGGTCACGTCCTGCCCGATGCCTACTTTCAAACCGTTGTCGAGCACCGTGTCTACCCACTGGATCCAGCGTTTTTTGCCGCTCTTCGTTTTCACGGATGTGACGTAGCTGCTGCTCTGCCCTTGCCGGCTGCTCAGCTCCATGATCTTTTTCTTCACGCGCTCATTCTCTTCCACGTCTTCGCTGCGCAGCTTCCACCAGCCGTCGCCCATCAATTCATCTTCGGTGTAGCCGAGCAAATAACGCACGCTGCGGCTGGCGAAAACGATCTTGCCGCTGGGATCGGCGGCGAGCACGATGCTCCAGCTGCTGTTCACCGCGGTATCGGCGAAGATGAGCCGGTTGAACATGTTGAAGCGCACGAGCACCGCCAGCGCCGAAAGCAGCAGCGCGCTCAGCACGCCCACCACGAACAGCCAGGGATTGAACTGGATGCCGTCGACGGAGAAGCCCAGCCAGCCCGCGAACAGCAGCACGAACACGCCGATGATCGCCAGCGAGCGCCACGAATCCACCACGATGCCCAGCGCGCTCAGCACGATGATAAGCGCGGTTACGGTCACCGGCGAAAGATGGTTGATGTAGTTCAGGTACAGCAGGTGGAATACCAGCAGCGGGTACGTGAAACTCATCAGCTGCGTGAGGTTGCGCCGCACGTAGGCATTATAATACGAAGCGATCGAAAGCGCCGCCTGCACGAAGCCGATAAGGATCATCATCCAGAGCTGCATGCGCACGCTGTTGTCGAAGAGCATGCAGAGCACGCCATTGAGCGGGTACAGCACCGCGGAAACGAAGAGCACCATGCGGCTGGCGGAGAGCATATATTCGCTTTCGCGGCGCGCGAGGAATTCGTTGCGGCCGCGGCGGAAGAACATCATCAGGAAAATGCAGGCGGAAGCGATCACGAGCAGCAGCAGCAGGAAGAACCACCACGTTTTCCAGAAGGGCGGCAGGATCGTGAAAGCGAACGCGTACTCGTCGCTCCAGGCGTTGCTGCTGTTGCCCGCTTTCACGAGCAAACGGTAATCGCCCGGCGGCAGGTTGGAATACGCCACCGTGCCCGATTCGGTGGGCAGGCTCCAGTTCACGTCGTAGCCGTCGAGCTTGTACTGGTAGCGGATGTTGACGCCGGTGCCGAACTGGATGGCGCTGAATTCGAAAGAGAGGTAATTTTTGTCGTGCGGCAACTGCGGCAGCCCGGGCAGGCCGCTTTTCACCTGCACGCTGTCGGCGTACTGCGACCAGTCAGGCTGCTCGTTCATCAGCCAGAGGTTGCGCAGCACGAGCACAGGCACGGTGTTGCGGCGGCGCTCGGCGGAAGGATCGTAAACGATCGCGCCGGAGGAAGTGCCCATCCATATTTTTCCATCCTTGCCGATGCTCAGCGCGCCGGGCTGGAACTCGCCGCCGCCCAGGCCGTCCTGCTTCCCGAAATGGCGGAAGCGGGTTTCCGTGCCGACGAAGTCGATGCGGTCGAGCCCGCCGAGGTGCGTGACGAGCAGGCTTTTTCCTTCGTTCAGCCAGAGGAATCCGCAGGCGTAATTGCTGCCGAGCCCTTCTTTTTTGTCGATGAACTGCAGCTTGCCTTCCGTGCGATGATACCGCCAGATGCCGTTGCCGAACGTGGCGAAATACATGTACGTTTCATCGCCGGTGATCGCGTTGATCTTGATGCGCGGCGGCTTGCGGTTGATGCCGGTGAGCTCGCGCGGGTTGCCGTTCTCGAGCAGCAGAACGCCGCGCTCGGTGCCCAGCCACAGCGTGCCTGTGGTGTCTTCGTACAGCGACCACACGGGGTTGCGCTCGAGCAATCCGCCCGCGGCCACGCGCTCGAACTTCCCGTCGCGGAAACGCACGAGGCCCGCCGACACCGTACCGATCCACAGCGAAGCGTCGCGCCCGTAAGCCAGGCTCACGATCTCGCCGGCGGGCAACTGCTCGCGGTCTTTGTACGTCGTGAAGCGCCCGTTCTCCAGCACGTTGATCTCGCCGCTGAGCGTGCCGATGAAAATTTTTCCTTTATGATCGGTGGCCAGCGCGCCGATGGCGTCGTAGCTGAGACCGCTCTTCTCGTTGAGCACGCTGAGCTCGAACCCGTCGAAACGCGCGAGGCCGCCGAAGGTGCCCATCCACACGTTGCCGCTCTCGTCGTGCAGGATGCTGCGCACGTGCTCTTCGGGCAGCCCGTCGCGCGGCGTGATCTTCGAGAACTGCTCGCCGGAGTAAACCATCACGCCCGAGGATTGCGAGCCCAGCCACACGTTGCCTTCGCGGTCGCCGGCCAGCGCGCTGATCACGTCGTCGTTCAAACCGTTCCTGCGATCGTATACTTTGAAAATCGAC
>Ga0196978_1000863_pt1 | contig 14618 bp, 15 predicted proteins | sample S3v_2013CmetaG_FD_155491 | JGI IMG/M metagenome (GOLD analysis project Ga0196978, IMG submission 155491) | Soil microbial communities from Anza Borrego desert, Southern California, United States - S3+v_20-13C | ecosystem: Environmental > Terrestrial > Soil > Desert | place: USA: California... | reverse complement strand
CGACGCGCCTGAATGCCGCCCTCACCCTGCAGCAGCTCCCCGGCGACGCCGCTACCGCTCAGCAGCGCCTGCAGCGCGCGCTCCTCGAGCGCCGCGTCGGTCTCAAGGTCCGCCATGGAGAGCCGCGAGGCGGCGGCCTGCCGATCGGCCTGCAGCGACGCGAGCTCGGCGCCGGAGCCGGACATGCCGCGCTCGGCCAGGTCCTGCATGTCGGCCTTGCGCTGGCCCTGGAGCCAGTTCTCCGACTCCGCCCGGGCTTGTGCCCGCCGCGCGCGCTCGAGCGCCGTGGCGCCGCCGCCACGCCACACGCCGAACAGCTCGTTCATCGCCTCGCGCTGAGCGGCCTGCGCCTCGAGCTCGACGTCGCTCGCGCCCTGCTCATAGTCGCCGTACAGCGACTCCATCATTCGGCGCTGGTCGGCCAGCGCCGCGCGCTCTTCCGTGGTCGCTCCGATCGCGGCGCGGTTCCGAAGCTCGCCAGCAACCTCGCTCACCCGATTCAGAGACGAGCGCTCCTCCCCGGTCGCGCCGCGGTCAGCTACCGCGTTGAGGCGGTCGATCGCGTTGCGCTGCAGCGCCAGCCCTTCCTGCTCGCCGTAAGACGGTCCCTGGCGCGAGCGCGCGAAGAGATCGTCTACCGCGCGCTGCTGCGTGGCCAGCGCGTTCCGCTCGTCCGCGGACGGCCCGGCCGACGCGCGGGCGAACAGCTGCTCGATGGCCTGCCGCTCGAGCGCCTGCGCTGCCGGGTCGGCCGTCGTGCCGTACTGCAGCGCATCCCGCGTCGTGATCGGCGCGACTGTCTGGGCCTGGTACTGGAAGCTCGGATCGAGCCAGGCCATGTCATGCCCGTACCGATCCTCGATGGCCTGCTGCTCGGGCGTGAGCTGCTGCGAGGCCGCTTCCGCCGCGGCCAGCTGTTCGTAGAGAGCACGCAGCCCCTCGGCCTGCGCCTGCGTGCGCACCTGCGTCTGCTCGGACGTCCGCGCCGGCGTGAACACCGGCTCGCCCAGCGTGGCACGGGTCTGCTCGAGCTGCTGGATCTGCGCGAGGAACTGCTCGGGCGCCATGTCCGAGCCGATCAGCTGCGACGCGCGCGACGGGCTCATGCCGGCCGCGATCGCGCGGTCGTACAGCGCCATCAGCGCGCCCGTGTTCTGACCGAACATGCCGCCCTGCAGTCCGCTGTTTGCGGCCACGGTCGGCTGCGCTGCCGTCGCGGAGCGGCCTACCTCACTCCAGCCAGACGGCGCGCGTGTGATGCGGCTGACCGGCATCAGACCCCCGTCATCCTGCGCAGGCGCTCTTCCCGCAGCGCCTGGAGCTCTTCGTCGCTGGTCTCCGCCCCAACACCGCCCCAGCCGGGCGCGCCCGCGCTACTGATCCCCGATACCTTCGGGCCGGCGTACGCGCCGCCGAGCGGCATCACAGCGGGCGCCGAGAACTTCCCGGGCGCCCAGGGCATCGCCTGCTCGGCCGCACGCTGCCGCGCCAGCAGCTCCTCCCAGCCGCCGAACTGCTGATCGAAGCCCGCTTGCGCGCCGCGGCGCAGCCGGTCTGCCCCGTGGCGCGTGCTCGACACCATCGACGGGTTCGCGCCCGTGAGGATGCTCTCGAGGAACGCGCGCGACACCGGTGACTGCGCCTTCTGGTACGCGGGCATGATGTCGCTGACGTAGTCCGGCTCCCAGTTCAGCTGCTTCGCGAGGTCCATGCCCTCCGCGCGCAGCCGCTCGGCATTCCTAAGATTCGCGGCCGCGGCCTTCTCGTCCGCCTTGGACTGCATGAACTTCCCGGGGCGGAAGATCGCGAACGCCGCATCACCAGCTCTTTGTCGAGTCCGCTCTCCCACGTCAGCCTCCGATCACCAGGTAAGCGAGCCGGTACACCGTGTTCGCGACGAGCCCGCTGGGCTCATAGACCTGCGCCGTCTTGGAGACCGAGTCCCAGACGAAGCTGTAGTTCGGCGTCAACGTCAGCGGCGCGCCCTGGTCGAAAAACGCGCGCGCATCGATCAGCACCACGGCGACAGGGAACCGCCGCGCAGCCAGCGGGATCTTTGCCGACGTCGAGCCCACCGCCGTGTAGCGCTCGATAACGACGGGCCGCGCCTCGAGCTTCTGCTCGAGCGCCTCACGGACATCGCGCTGCTCCTCGGTGGCGCTGTATCGCGGTTCCCTGTTCATGCCGCCACCTGTTGCTTTCCGCGCGGCGGCGGCCCTGCAATGAGGTCCGCAAAGATGCCCTCGAGCTGCGCATCACCATGCGCCATCGCCCAGCGAATCCGGGCGCGCAAGAACCACGCGCGCGCGCTCGCACTCACGATGTCCGCCGGCTCCGCGAGCCCCAGCGGGTAGTTCGTGACGCCGTTGCCCGAAGCGAGCGCAGGCCGCGCCAACGATGTGTAAACGTCCTGCTCGACGAACGTGGGGCTCTCGCTCGACTGCCAGCCGTACCGCAAGCGCGCGACGCCCACGAGCTTTGTCCACGCAGCGTTGAATGCTCCCCACTGCTTTTGCGACGCCAGCGGGACCCCGAAGCCGGTGGCAATCACCGAGCAGCGCAGCGAGCGGTAGAGCGTGCCCGCGCCGGTGGCCATCGCCGCTGTGCCACCACCGAGCACCACCGGCACGGTCGCGCTGTTGGACACGTCCGCCGTGACGCGCCAGTAGCGCCCGGCCGAGTCCTTGATGATGTCGTCCTCGAGCGCGTTCACCGGTGACGCGAGCGTGGCGTTGGGCGCGACGTAGCTGTTCACGGTGACGGCCGTCGCGCGGTCGTAGCGCAGGTAGTCCGCGCCAGCGTCGGTGCTCAGCAGCGTCTTGTAGTAGCTGACGCCCATCGAGAGCACACAGCTGCCGGCTCGCTCAAAGTTGAACAGTGCTTTGTACGCGAGGCTTTCGTTCGCGTGCGCGTAGTACGCGAGCGTGGTCCACGCGCCCGTGATGTCGTTGAAGACAAGCGGCGCGGTCGAGCTCCCGCGGGCGAGCGTGTACTCGCTCTCTCGCTCGAACACGCACGACGCGTGCGCGCCCTGCATCCCGGGCAGCTCGTAAAAGCCCGTCGAGAGCCAGCTCGCCTGAATCTGATCGATCAGCGGCTTGACCAGGTCGTTGACGGACGCAGAGACCATCTCTACGCCCTCGTCGCTCACCATGGCGATGCCGCGATCGCCGAGGAACACACCGCGGCCGCGCACGGCGCGCACCGATCCGGGCAGCATGCAGCGCGCGGTCGGGTCGAACGGATCGACGCGCCACACACCATTGGCGCCGGTCAGGCGGAAGATTCCGTCCTCCTTCAGAATGAACAGCGCGTCGCGCGTCGGGACGAGCGCCAGGATGGCCTTGCTCTGATCGCCAACAAAGAGATAGCTCAACGGCTCCACATGCTCTGGCTCGTCCGGCTTTGACCACATCAGACCGCCAGGCCAAACGTCCTGGGAAAGCGGTAACGGAGTTCCGTCGAAGTCCGGAATGGTCGGAGTGAACTCCGAGCCGCGGGTTGCCTGAATCGTCTGTGCCGACGCCGCGCGCGACAGCGTCTCTACGACGTAGGTTCGGTTGTACCCGCCCTCAGGCGGGGTCACACGATAGGCCTGCAGCTCGTTGAACTCGTAGATCGCCACCTGCTGGTCGAAGCGATCCGTAGGAATCCACGACCCACCCACCTTGACCGCATCGCAGAAAACGAACGTCTGCCCAGTTTGGTTGCTGAGCGCAGCGGCGCTCAGCGTAATCGTGCTTCCGGAGATATTCGTGATGTGCGTGCCAGAAGAAAGGCTCCCCGCGCCGATCGGCAAGACCAGCATGCCCTTCCTAAGCCCGACGGTGGAGGAGACCGAAGTCATGCTGGTGCTGCCGCTGGACAAGTTCGCCGTGTAGGTCCTCGTTCCGATGCCCGTGGCCTGCCCAGTGCGGTCACCAGCATCGTTGAAGCTGAACTTGAAGTTGGCCGGACCGCGCACGTTGCCGAAGAACAGGGAGCCACGATACAGCGCCACGCAGGCCGCAGCTGGCGGCCGATTGTTTTGCCTGTCGATCCCGCCGCGCGAAGGGGACGTGTAGAGCGTCACGCCTCGCGCCGTCGGCAAGACGAGATCCTCAAGCGTCGGCGTTGTGGACGCGGGATCGATCGTCGCGACGAGTTGATACTCCTCGTCCGGGGTCACAGCGACAGGGAAGTTGCGTGTGCGGTAGACCTCAATGAAGTCGAACTCGTTGAACGTGAATGCGGAGATCGCAATCTGGATCGTGAGCTGCACAGACCGCGCTGCGCCCGCCGTGTTGGCGACGATCATCGCCCCCGTCGGAACCGAGCGCGTGACAACGCCGTTGGCGTCTTTCCTGGTCACGAGCATGCGGTACGCGACTTGCTCGTTGCTCGGAAGCCACGAGCCGGTGGTAGTCAACAGCGTCACGTTCTCCGAAAAGGAAACGCTGAGGCGCAGGCCCGTTGTCCTCCATGCCCCGGCCTCGACCTCCTTTTTGAGAACGCCTGAGTCGTACGGGATATAGAGGTTCGCGCGCGCGGCAGCGTGCGAGAAGACGTCACGACGCAACGGCTGCGGATTGATGGTACCGAGCATCAAGTCGAAGTAAGTGAACGTGTTTCCCGCCGTGTCGCGCCAGTCGAAGACGTTCGACCCGTTGTTGCGCAGAATGAAGTCAGTGCTGCGCCAGCTGAAGCCGTACGCCGCGAAGCCGCTCGGCAACGTGCCAGCGAGCTGCAGCCCATCGCGCGGCTCGATGCAGCCGGGCCTGCGCACCACCACGTTCTCGGCCTCGATCAACGTGCCGGGCGGCGCCTGCGTCTCCGCGACGTTCGTGACGAGGCCCGTCAGGCCGGTCTTTTCCTCGACCGGCATCAGTCCTCCGACCACCGGCGCATGCGCCGGCTTCCCGACCGAAAGATGCTGTGGGGGTTGAACGCTTTCGGCGGCTGCGCCTTGGTGCGCGGCTGCAGCATGTCTTTCACCCGCGCGTTGCCGCGCTCCGCGCGCGCCTCCTTCGCTGCCGAGCTCGGGTCGCCGACCTGCCCGAGGATGATGCTCGCGATGTACTCCACGAGAGGCCGGCGCATCGCGAGCGGCAAGCTCACGAAAGGCGTCTTGCCGTAGAGCACCGCCGTGTCGCTGATCGCCGACCAGTTCACGAAATCCGTGTAGCTGGTGCTCAGAGTGAACTGATTGGCACCGTGCGCCGTCGCGATGACCGCACCGTGGATCTTCGTGCGGTACGGGAAGTACGCGCCCAGAATATCGATCCAGGCGCCGGCAACAAAAGACGCCGGGGTCGCGCTCAGCGTGACGCGCGCGGCGCCGCCGTTGTCGACCACCGCGTTGACAGTCGCGTTGTCGGTCCCCAGCGCGACCAGATCGCCGTGCGTGCGCTGGTAGTGAATGCGCACCGTGCCCGCGCCCTCGGGCGTCGGGAAGATGCGCACGATACCGTCCAGCAGCGCGTACATGGTCGGCTGCCCGCGCGCGTCCGGCCGGCTGAAGTAGGTGCTCTCCATCCCTTCCGGGAAGGGGGTCAGCGGCCACGAGTTGCCGCCGGCCTCCACCCAGTCGACGCCGTCGATGGCGTCGCCCACGGAGAGCGGCGGCAGCTCGAAGTCGCGATCGTAGACGTCCCGCGCCGCGCTGGGCGCCGCGCGCAGGAGCGTGGTCGCCAGCCTGCCCTCGCGCGCCTGCGCGACGGTGTGCTCCGCGAAATTGCGGATCGCGTCCGTCGCCAGGCGCAACACGCGCGCCGACGTGTAGTCGACCGTCCCCGTGGACGGCATGCGGCACTCCTCGTACACATCGACGAGAAGCTCCGCCGCCGTCCACGTCGTCCCAGCAAAGTCGGTCGACAAAGGGCCCCCTTCAGAGCTTCTGGGCCAGCTCCATCAGCTGCGCTGCCACGGCTTTGATCTCTCCGAGCAGCGCCTCGGGGTCCTCGCGCTCCGGCTTGTTGGGATCCTTGGACGCGGTCTGCATCATCGCGTCCATGGCCTCCTCCTCTTCGTCTTCGTACATGGGAGCGCTCCTCATGGCGTAGGCCCGGTGTCGAAGCTCTGCGGGAGGAACTGCGCCACGCCCTCGGTTCCGCCCGTAAGCTGGGTGAGTCCGAAGGCAGTGGCGTCGTCCGTGCTCCAGGCGCCGTCCTGCAAGAGCGCCGTGGGGATCTTGGCCGTGAGGCCGCAGTTGCCGGAGCTGCCGAGCGCGGTCATCAGCGTCTGCAGGATGCGATGCGCGTTGATGGCCGCCGCCAGGTTGGCTGCGCATGCGGTGTCGTTCGCGCCACGCACGAAATCGACGCCCTCGGTGAGCGTGACCGTGAGCGTGCCGAAGGTCCAGCGCACGAAGTTGCCTGCGGCGTTAGCCTGCGTGCACGCGATGTTGCCGGTCGCGCGCGTGCCGGAGTCGTCGAGCACCGTCAGCCAGAGGTTGCCCTTCCGGACGCCGCTCACGACTCCCGCCAGGAGATCGCTCAGAGCCTTCACGGCGCGCCGCGCGAAGCGGCGGCCCTGCGACCCGACGGTCCCCATCAGGAAGTCGTTCTTCACATCGACGGCGCTGCGATTCTGGATCTTCAGCGCCATGATCACCCAGGAGGTAGCCATGGTGGTGAACTCCAGTCAGCTCGTCGAGTTGGTGATGGTGTGCCAGCGGACGATGCCCTTCAGCATCGTGCCGAACAACGCCTGGTCCGCGTAGATGCGGGCCTGCGCGCCGGCGTTGTCCTCGAGCTCGGAGAGCATCCGGCCGATCATCGGCATCTCGAAGGTCAGATCAGTGGAGCCGATGCGCTCGAGCTCGCCCTCGGGCACACCGAATGCCGACCCCTGGTGCATCAGGATGTGCGGCGTGATCGCCATGTTCCCGGTCGGGCCGTAGTACTCGATCTTCTCGTAGCCCATCCGGACGGTGCCGCCCTTGCTCTCGCTGTGGCGCACCAGAGAAGCCTGATCGTTCACCAGGTCGGTCCAGCCGCGCGGCGACACCAGCACGTGCAGCTTGCCGTGGAAGCCATGCTCGGACGCGTAGGCCGCACCGTTCATGATCGCCTCGAAGGAGAGCTGGCCGCCGACATCGACCGCTTGCGGCTTCCAGAGCGCGTAGTCCGTGTTGGAGATGCCGAACACGTTGCCGCTGGTCTGGCAGATGGCGTCGAGGCCCATCATGGAGTTTGCGCGGTTGCCGGCGACAAAGATCCAATCGTTGACGGCGACGTTCGCGACGTTGGTTGCCTGCTCCGAGGAGAAGGTGAGCGTGCGCGTCGCCGGGGCGATGGCGTCGAGCTTGTAGATCGTCGTGCGCGCCGAGTCGGAGCCCGCGGTGTTTCGCTTGGTGCCCGCGGCCGAGTAGATGTCGTACTCGCCGTTCTCGCAGCCCAGCCAGATCGCCGGCGCCCACTTCGACGCCCTGATCACCACCGCCAGCACACCGCCGGAGTTGGTCGTGATGGACTCGATCTGCGCGAGGCCCGTCACGGCCGCCGAGGCATCGGCGATGCCGCCGCAGCCATACAGCAGCTCGAGCTCGCGGTAGAAGGCGCCCGCCTCAGCGAGGCTCGTGAACACGTCCTTGGTGGCGTTCACGAAAGCGCGCTGACCAGCCTTGTTGCTGGTGTCGGCGCCCGCCGCGCGCTTCATGGCCGCGTACGAGAGCACGTCGCGCACGAGAATCTCGGTACCGCGAATGGTGGCCGGCTTGCTGTTGCTCGCCAGACCCTTGCGCAGCGCGAAGGCGCTGCCGTCCTTGTTGTACGTGACGCCCGTGGAGCGCGTGAGGCGCACCGGCTCGTAGTAATCGTCGCCCGGGCCCTTCTCTGCGCCTCGGAAGGGGCAGAGGTCTGCAAGCACGGTGAGCTTCTTGGGAAGCATCTCGGCAACGCGTGTGCCGTAGATGCGCTTGGTCAGCGGCTGTAGCCGCGCAAAATCCTGGTTCTGACCAGCTGCTAGGGTCATCGGATGAATCCTCCAAAAACAGGTGTGTTTTTGAGGCCTTCAATCCGTGTCTACCGAGCTTAGTCAGGGGGCTAGCCAGACATTCTCGAACCCACGAGGTCTTTGGGCTTCTAAGTCGATACGCTGCATGAACGCTGCTGACCTGTCAAGCTGGGCACATGAAACCGTACCGCGGCGCGGCGAGTCGACTGCTTTCCAAGCTTGCGCCCGAGCGCGCAGTGGCACCGGCGATCAGCCCGCCGGCAGCCGTGGTCTGTCGAGCCGATGACTACGAGCAGCGCGGATGGGACCAGGCCTTCGAGGAGGAGCTCGGCCCCACGCTGGCCGCGATGAACGCCAAGTGGGAGGCGTACGGACGCGGCGAGGCTGTGCCAGGCGCAAGGCCGATCCTGGGCGCGTCGTTCCGCGGGCATGACATTGCCGTCGCGGTGGATGACGATCCATTTGCCGACGCGGAGCAGCGCGAGCGCTTCTTGGCTCAGTACCGCGAGCCTCAGTCGCGGAAGTAGAACGACGGATCGCGCAGCCGCTGCGTCTCCGGCACGGTGCTCCAGTCCTTCTTACCGTTCGAGCGCGGGCGCGTCGGCGGCGTGGCTGGCGGCGGTGGCGGAGCCGGCCGACGCTCACGCGCGTTGGCAGGCTTGGCGCCGATGGCCTTGGCAGCAGCCGGGATGGCGGCCTCCCAGTCCTCCGCGGTGACCGTGCCGTTCTTGCGCTTCACGCGCGCAAGCCGAATCTCGACCTCCTCGCGCAACTCGTCGGTCATCTCCGGAAAGCCGGCTGCGCGCATGCCCGCCTCGATGCCTGGCTTCCATCGCTCCTGAATCTGCTGGATGCGCTGCTGATTCGCACGGGTCGTACGGTCGGTCTCTTCGCGTGCGTCGAGCTCCTTCCTGCGTCGATCGATCTCGCGCTGGTCGCGCGCGCGCACGCGGCGCAGGTGCAGCTCGGGGTTGTCGCGCTCGGCCTTGCGGATCTTGAAGTAGCCCATCGCGACCTGCTCGAACACGGCCTCGCTGTCGGCGCTGTCGAGGAAGTACCCGAGCAGCGCTTCGGGGCTGCCGAGCAGCCGGCTCCAATCCTGCTGAAAGCGCTCCTGGCTCTGGACCGCGTTGCTCGCGATCTCCTTGGCCTTGCCGAGCTCGAGCTTGGCGGTGTTGAGCGCCTTGTGCAGGTACGCGGGGCGCATGAAGGTGCCGTCGAGCGCCTCGGCCAGGTCGACCACCATCTTCTGGCCGTCGACCTTCACCTCGATGAACTTGTCCTTCGGGAGGTCTTTGATCGTGAGCGGCTGCTCGCGCGAACCCTTGCCGGCGGGAAGCAACGGGGCGTCCTGCTCCGTCTCGGCTTCCTCGTCCGCGGCTGCGCTCTCTTCGGGCTGCTCCTCGAGCGGCTGCTCCTCCTCGATCGATTCCTCCGGCGCCGGCTTCGCCTTTGCCTGCTTGCGCTCGGCCTCGAGCTCGCCGGGCGTCGCGCGCTTCGCGCGTGGCTTCGGCGCGGGCTCCGGCTCGGCAGCCGCAAGCTCCTCCTCCATGCCATCGAACCCGTCGACGAACATCTCGGAGCTGAGGTGGTGCGTCCCGAGCGCGGGCGCGTTTGGGTTCATCGGCTGCGGCGAGGCGCCTCCGCCTCCGGGGCTTGCTGCTGCGGTCATACGGTCTCCTTCGGCGGCTCAGCCGGCGCAGGCATAGCCGGCGCGGCGGTACTCGGTTCCTCTCCAGGGGGCTTTGGCTCCGGGCCGGGCTTCTTGCGCGGCTCCTCGGTGTTCGGCAGCTCGCGCGGCTTGGCAGCCGGCTGCGGGGGCGGTCCCTGGCCCATCCCGCGGATCTGCGCCGCCTGCGCCGACAACGCGGACGCCCCTGGCAGCGGCTGGTACCCGTACGCGACGCAGCGGTCGGGATCCTCGCGACTCGTCTTCAGCAGCAAGGCGTAGTGCTCATCGCAGTGCTTGCGCAGACGGTCTGCGTAGGGCGCGTCGTAACGGGCTTTCGTGTCGAGCTCGCAACCGTGCTCGCGGATATGGAGGTAAGGATCGTCGGTCATCTCGACGTGCACTTGCTCGCCGCGACGCATCGCCTCGTTCTCTTCGCGGATGATCCGCAGCTGGTCCACCGGACCCTTGAAAAGGGGCGTCAGGTTGCCGGTTTCGGCGACCTCGAGAAACTCGCGTGGGTCCTGAATCACCTTCTGCTCGAGCATCATTTTCGCGAGCTCGAGCTTGCCGCCCGTCGTCTTCATAAGCGGACTGCCGACCTTGATGGAGACGCGCGAGATCTGATTCAGGTCCTCCGCCTTGAACGACTGCGCGGTGTAGAGCTGGTCCGCACCGGCAATCGAAACGAGCTGCTCCTCGGTGGCGTGGCGCTGCAGAATCTTGATGATGATCGTGCCGAGCTCCTCGGCCGCCTGGGTGTACGCGCGCTCCGTCGCGCTGTTGAACTGCACCGCCATCGCCTGCACGAGCGCGGCCATGCTGCCGCTGGTGATGTTCTCGGTGGGCGCGCCGCGCGTGACGCTGTTGATGCCGGTGCCCTTCTCCATGTAGGCGACCAGCATCTCCGCGACCTGAGGCAGTGCAGCGGGGATGTTGAGCAGCTCGATGTGCCTTGGTTGCGACTGCCCCTCGGGGAACTTGTGGAGATTGTTTCCCCCGAGCCCGCCCGGCTCGTATGTGGACCCCTCGGGCACCGCGATATCCGGGACGGCGCCCTGGTCGATGCGCGTGACAATCGCGCCGAGCACGCCTGTCAGCGACTCCTGCACCGCGAGCTGCGACCAGATGTCGGCGATGCCCCTGCTCGTGCCGATGAACTCCGCCGAGCACATGCGCACCACGGGGGCCGAGTCGTACGGCAGCGGCCCGTCCTGCAGCACCAGGTCGGGGCCGGCGTAGATCGCATGCCGCCCGTCCGGGCACGCGATCGAGGGAGAGGCCAGAAGGTAGAGAACCGGGATCCGATCGTCGTCCTCGCTGCTGCTGTCCGGCCGCTCGTCGATCGCGGTGAACCAGCCAGACTCCGGCGTGACGCCCTTCAGGCGCTCGGCCTTCTCTGACAGCCTCGCGCGGTCCTCGGGAGCGGTGTTCGGGTCGCGCGCAGCGATTGAGAGCTTCGCGATCCAGTCCCACCGCGATTCCAGCCGCCGCGCGATCCACACCTTGCAGTCGGTGTATTTGCGCACGCGCTCGTGCCACACCTCCCACGGCGCGAACTCCTGCACCCAGAGATCGCCGCGCCCGTTGCGCCCCGCGTTCGCGTCCCAGCCGGCGATCGTGTAGCCCGTCGTGACGATGCGCTCGCACTCGAGCTGGTTGTGCAGCACCTGCCCGACGCCGCGCGCATCCATGTAGTAGTCGAGCAGATTGCGAGTGAACGCGACTTGGCGCGACGCCTCCGCGCCGCTGGTGCGCGCCTGCGGCTCCCACGCGAGCCGATTCGACGTCACGAGCGCGGTCTGATGTCGCACCAGCCCACGCAGCTCGTTCACCGAGAGCGACAGGAACTCGCCGTTCGGGCCGACCTCGGTGAGCGAGATGATCGGCGTGTCGCTGCTCTCGTCACGCGCGAGGCCGTGGTACATGCGGTACGCCAGCCACGAGGCATTCGCAGTCGGACTGCCGCCCTTCCACAGCTCCACGTGCTTCTGGAAGCGCTCACAGACGATCGCAGCGAGCTCGACCGAATACGCCGGCTTCGTGAGCCAGAAATCCTTGCGGTAGTCGTACGCGTCGCCGGGCTCGCCCTCGAACGAGCGCCGAAAGCCCTCCACGAGCTGCTCGGTTTCGGCGGCGGCGTTCGTGATCATCGGATTCCGAGCCCCACGCGCCGCGGTTGCTGCACCATGCCGCGCACCGCGGCGATCTGCTTCTCGAGCTCAGGCACCTTGGCCTCGAGCGCGTGAATGTGCTTCGCCTGATCGTCATCGGCCGAGTGCAGGGAGGGGAGCGCTGCGAACACGACGTCGATCCGCTCGCGGAGCGCGCGCACGTCACGCGCACCCGTCGCCCTGCGCACCATGTCCCAGGCGGCAACGATGCCGGCGAGCCAAACGCCCGCGTAGATGACCTCGATCATGGCTGCTGCTCCCCCTTCGCCTTCGCCTCGCGCGAGATGCGCGCCTGGTCGCGCAACATCAGGCGCAGCCTGTCCTCGACGGCGATCTTGATGCGCGAAACCGCGAACATGCCCGGCTCCGGACGCCGATTCGGCTCCATGCGCGTGATCTTCTCCGCCGAGACGCCCTCCAAGTGCAGGGCGTGCCAGCCGCCGCGCTCGTCCTGCACGAGCGCGTAGGCGTGCGCCACGAGCTCGCCGGGCTTCACCACCACCGGCTCGGCTAGCTCGGGCGGCAGAGCTGCCGCCGGCGCCTTCGGCCTTGCGCTCACGCGCGCGATCTCTGTTTTGCTCACGTGACCTCCCCAAAAAGTCCTCGGCGCGGGATCAGCGACGGGATCAGCGGCCCGTAGACCTGCTTTGTGAGAGCGTTGAACCGCCGGAAGGCGCGCTCCCAGTAGCGTCTGCGCTTGCGGCGCTGGTGGCTGTTCATGAAGCCCTCAACGCCCGAACCGAGCGCGAATATTGGGCTTGAACTTCGACACCTCGGTCGACCGCACCAGCGCGCGCCGATCGAACGACTCGGGAGTGACGGCGTACTGCGGCTTCGGCGCGGGGTTGCGCGTCCGATCGACGTTTCGCCACGCATAAATCAGCGTCGCGACCAGATCGAAGTGCCCAAAGATGCCGCCCTGCCAGGCAAACGCCTTGTGCTGCTCGTTTTTCCAGATTCCGTGCCGCAGATGCGCCTGCAACTTCACGCAGCGCGGGTGAATGATGATGCGGCCAGCCTCGATCGCGTTCCGAAGCGTGTTCACCGCCTGCTCGGGGGTGTCCTTCTTCGCAACCGAGAACCTCAAGTCGTGCTCTTCCCTCAGATCGCCGACCAAACGCGGGTCCCGGTCCGTGAAACGCTTGTAGGGCTGCGCGCGCAGCCCGTCCCGGGCGTCGTTCGCGCACTTCAGCTCGCCCCAGAGCTCCGTTTCCTTCTCGCGGATCTGCGTCGCGAGCTTGCCGGAGGCCTTGCGCACCTCCGCGAGCTCGTCCTCCACCACCAGCGAAGCCAGCGTGAAGTGCCAATAGCAAAAAAGCACTGCCGCCAGGTCGTGCCAGCCCGGATCCATGAACGTGTAGCAGTCCCTGTACCTGGGCGGCGACACCTCGCGCACGATCTGCGGCGCAGCATCCTCGTACTCGGGCACGAGCACCTTGCCCGCATCCGCCACATGCCGCGCGAAGAACTCCCGCTGGCAGTTCGGGTCCGCGCGGCCGCCGGCGTCCTCGATGAACGCCTCGATCTCCTCGACCTCCCACTGGTCTGCGTCCTCGATCGTCTTCTTGTCGTACGCCCCCCGCATGATCGCGTTGGGGATGAAGTCGTTCGACCACGGATGCGCGGGCGTGTCCGGGGGCGTCGAGGCCAGCAGCAACACCGCCCAGACGCGCCCGAACATCTGCGGCTTGAGCACGCTCTTCACGAGGTACAGGAGCCGCTTGAAGAAGCCCACCTCGTCCAAGAACGCGCCGTCGATGCGCCCGCCGCGGCTCGCATTCGGGTTCTTGTCGAGCCCGTAGAGCTCGATCCGCGCGCCGTTCGGGAACTTGAACACGCGCCGCGTCTGATCGTACCGCGGCCGTAGCTCCGGAGGACACTCGCTGAGGATCTCCTCCATCAGCGGCAGCATCAGATCTTCGATCTGCTTCCGCTCCGGACCAATGTAGAGAAACCGACCGCCCGGAGTCCGCAGCGCGTTCTCGGTCAGCCAGACGCAGCCCACCTGCGACTTGCCCCAGCGCCGCGAGGAGTCCAAGCAGAACTCGCGCCCACGCTCCCGGTACGGCCGCTCTTCCCACGCTCGCAGCTTGTCGTACGTGGTGCACTGGCTCGGCGTGAGCTGGTGCGAGATCTCCCCATCCGCCCACGCCGTGCGCAACCGCGCCTGCCGCTTCTCGTCGCAAGACTCCCAGGGAATGACCGGCGAGCGCCACGCCGGCCGCCATGCCATCGGTCCGAGCGTGGCGGGTGTCATTCATTCGCCGCCGCCTCGGTGACCACCGAAAGCTCGGCCCGGTGCGCGGCGCGCCGCTCCTCGCGCGTTTGCTGCGCCGCCGATGCGGGCGCTTCCTTCTTCGCCACGTCACCGCGCAGCTCGGCGTGCTTCGCGTACAGCTCCTCGAGTTTCGACAGGTGCTGATCGGCGATCTTGAGCTGGTTGCTCGCCAGCGCGCGCGCCAGCGCTCGCTTGCGCTCCACCACGAGAAACTCGAGCGTCAGCTTCGGGTCGACGGGCCCGTCCGCGGACATCTGCAGCAGCTGCAGGCGATCGCGAAAGGAAGCCTTCCGCTCGACCACCCGGAAGTTATCCAGCCCCACCTTCGCAGCCGCCTCGGTCGGCCCCATCCCCTGCGACCGCGCGAGCACGTAGGCCTCATGCGTCGCGTCCGGGAGCTGGGTGGCGGGGTTGTGGCGTGGCACTTTTGATAAGTGCGTACAGTTTTACGCACTACTGCGCAAGATTTTTCGCGTCTCCGCCTAAAAATGTTCGGTTCTTGTGCTCCGGACCCACGAAGTGGTCATCGACCCCCGCCGACGGCCGCGAAATTTCCCGAGGG
>Ga0196978_1000860_pt1 | contig 14630 bp, 8 predicted proteins | sample S3v_2013CmetaG_FD_155491 | JGI IMG/M metagenome (GOLD analysis project Ga0196978, IMG submission 155491) | Soil microbial communities from Anza Borrego desert, Southern California, United States - S3+v_20-13C | ecosystem: Environmental > Terrestrial > Soil > Desert | place: USA: California... | reverse complement strand
GCCGCGCGCGAGCCCGTCCGCGCCGACGGCCGCGACCGCCGCGTCGCTCGAACTGAAGACGACCGGGGGGCGCTCGATCTCCTCCTCGTTCACGTCGAAGGCTTTGACGCCGAAGCCGAACTGGCCGCCGACGGGGACGGTGGCCGAGGCCGGCGTGAGTTCGATTCGGGCCGCGCGCGGCGGCGGGCCTTCGTCGGTGAAGGTGAGCCGCGTCGCGTTGCTCGCGTTCCCGTCGGCGACGACGACGACGGTTTCCACGCCCTTGCCGCGCAGCCCGGCCGAGAGGCGGAAGATAATCTGGTCGAGGCCGGGCAGATCGGGCGAAGGCTCGACGGCTTCGACCTTCATCGCCCGGCCGCCGATGGTGACCCCGACGCGCGCGGCGCGGCGCAGGCCGGTGGCGTAGAGGACGAGGCGGCTCGGGTCGCCCTCTTCGTCGGTGGCGTCGAAGGGGCCGGGCCGCAGCGTCGAGGCGTCGAGCGCGACGGCCTCGCCCGAGCCGCGGCCGCCCACGGCGAAGACGCCGGGCGCGGCGCGCACGACGTTGAGCGTGCCGCGCGTCTCGAAGCCGTCCGGGTTGACGACGGCGACCTCGGCCGCGCCGGGCGGCGTGTCCGCGGGGAGGTGAAAGTTGAGCTGCGTCGGCGAGACGTAGAAGAGCGGCGCGGCGCGGCCGTTGACGCGCAGCGTGACGCTGCCGAGCCGCGTCGGGAAAGTGGCGTCGCGGCGGCGCGCGGCCTCGACGGTTTCGAGGGCGAGGCCGTCGCCTCGGGCGATGACGATGGAGTCGGCCGCGACGGTGTCGGCGGGCAGCGGCGAGCGTTCGAGCGCCGCGCCGTTGAAGAATTCGAGGCCGCCGCGGAAGTCGGGGCGCGGGGCGAGCGCGGCGACGAAGATTTCCGAATCGTTCGCCAACTCGGCGGGCGCGTCGGCGTCGGCGAGGACGCGCGGGAAGCTGAAGGCGACCGCGCGTCCGTCGTCGCTCAGCGAGGCGACGACTTCGCCGGTCGCGGCGGCGGGCGCGTCGGTGACGCGCGCGAGCGTGTCGGTCGGCAGGTCGTAGAGGTAAAGCTCGACGCTCGCGTCGCGGTTGTCGCCCGCGGCGTTGCGGCGCGTGGCGAAGGCGACGCGGCGGCCGTCGCCGGCGAGCGTCGGGTGCAGGGGCACGTCCGTGCGGCGCGGGCCGAGGCGCGTGAGTTGGCGTCGGCGTCCGCCGTCGCGCCCGTCGTAGAGAAAGACCTGCGAGGCGTTCGGGGCGGTCTCGGCCGCGTAGACGACGCGCAGGCCGTCGTCGCTGACGGCGCGGCCGGGGCCGAGGGCGAGGCCGTCCGCGCCTCCGACGGCGAGCGTCAAAGCGCCCGTCGCCGTCTCGTAAAACCAAAGCTCGCGCGCGGCCGCGCCGTCGCCCCCGTCGCGCTCGCGAAGGAAGGCGACGCGCGAGCCGTCGCCGCTGATCTTGGCGGAGAAGTTTTTGACGCCGGGCGCGTCCTCGGTGAGCTGGGCGAACCGCTTCGACGCCGCGTCGTAGAGGAAGATTTCGCGGCTGAGGTCGGCGTTCGCGCCCGCGTGGTCGCGGTCGGAGTCGAAGGCGACGCGGCGGCCGTCGTCCGTCATCGAGGGGCGGAACGCGCCCTGCTCGGCGCGGCGCGCGGGGTCGTCGGCGAGCGTGTCGGTGAGTTGCGCGATGCCGGCCCCGTCGTGGAGGAAGAGTTCGGAGTTGCCGTCGCGGTTGCCGCCCGCCGGGTCGGCGGCGGCGGTGAAGGCGACGCGCGAGCCGTCCTGCGACACGGCGGGCGCGGGGCCGCGCGAGCGGGCGAGTTCGCGCGGCGCGGCCGGGCCGTCGGCCGGGGCGGCGAAGACGCGGAAGGAGTCGGGCGAGCCGCCCGCGTCGAGGTCGGCGTTCGACTCGAAGGCGACGCGGCGGCCGTCGCCGGCGAGCGTCGGGTTGAGGCTCACGCGGCCGCGGGGCGTCTGCGTCACGCGGCGGACGCCTTCGGCCGCGGAGCGGGCGTCGATGAAGGTCAGGCCGAAGGGGGTGATGATGATGAAGGCGACCGCCAGCCGTCTCGCGCGTGAGGACACAACGCCGCTCCGATCCGGTGGGACGGTATGAAGTGGAAGTTAACAACCGCGGGTAGGCGGGCGGTTGAAGTGACGTTCCGCAGTCGCGCGAGGCGAAGGGGTGGGCGGCTTCCGCAGGCTTGTCAGCGCGCGACATTCTACCGCTTAGCGCGAATTAAGCAAGGGAAACTTTAAAGACGGGTGCAGAGTGCAGAGTGCAGAATTAAGAACCAGTCTTTACTTCTGCATTCTGCACTCTGCATTCCGCACTCATCTCAGGCGGTCAGCGCCGCCTCGTCGGGTCGGGAGAACTCGGGGAGGGCGGAGAAGACATCGAGGGCGTAGCGGACGTTGTTGAAGGGCGCCGAGACCTGCACGCCCTGTATGAGGTCGCGGACTTCGAGGAGCGACTCGCGCGCGATCTTCAGCCCCTCGTCGCGCGCCGCCTCCTTGCCGCGCTCCGAGGCCGCGCGCATCCGCTCCATGATCGAGGGCGTGACGCGCACGCCCGGCACCTCGTTGTGCAGGAACTCGGCGTTGCGGTAGGAGACGAGCGGCCAGATGCCGGCGACGACGGGGACGCGGACGTGCTCGATGCGCTTGAGGAAGTCGCGGAGTTGCTCGGTGTCGAAGACCGGCTGCGTGATGGCGAACTCCGCGCCGGCCTCGACCTTCCACTCGAAGCGGCGCAGCTCCTCGTCGAGGTTGATCGCGCCGGGGTTGCAGCCCACGCCGATGCAGAAGGAGGTCGGCGCGCCGATGGGGTTGTTGCCGAGGTCGAGCCCGTGGTTGAGCTTGTTGACCATGTTCGTCAGGCCGATGGAGTCTATGTCGAAGACGGCCGTGGCGTCCGGGTAAGGCCCCATCTTCGGCGGGTCGCCGGTGATGACGAGGAGGTTGCGAAGGCCGAGGCCCGCCGCGCCGAGGATGTCCGACATCATGCCGAGCAGGTTGCGGTCGCGGCAGCAGTAGTGCAGCACCGTCTCCAGCCCGATCTCGCGCTCGACGAGGGCGGCCGTCGCCAGCGCGCTCATGCGCGACTGCGCGCGCGGCCCGTCGGGGATGTTGACGGCGTCGACGCCCGCGTCCTTCAGCAGCCTGATGCTCTCCAAAGTCTTCGCCGGCTCGCAGCCCTTCGGCGGCAGCACCTCGACGGTGGTGACGAACTCGCCGCCCGCCAGCTTCCGCGCCCAGTTCGAGCGCTCGGCGAGCGGGACGGCCGCGACCTCGGGCGGGCGCCGCCCCGCGACCTCGGCGGGCGCGCTGAGCGGGCCGCTCTGGTGGAACTGGAGCGGGCCGGTCGGGCGGAAGACGCGCGGGCTGACGGCGCGCACGGCGTCGGCGATGAGCTTGACGTGGGCGGGCGTCGTGCCGCAGCAGCCGCCGATGAACTTGACGCCGGCCTGTATCAGCCGCTTCGCGTACTTCGCCATGTACTCGGGCGAGCACATGTAGAACTGGCGGCCCTGCACGTCGCGCGGCAGCCCGGCGTTGGGCTGCGCCGAGAGCTTCTTGCGCGTGACGGCGCGCATCCGCTCGACGGCCGAGAGCACGATGGCCGGGCCGACGCCGCAGTTGAGGCCGATCACGTCGGCGCCCCACTCGTCGAGCCGCGTGGTGAAGACCTCGGGCGTGGTGCCGAACGAGGTGTTGCCGTCGAGCGAGATGGTCATCTGCGCGACGACGGGCAGGTCGCACAGCTCGCGCACGGCGCGGATGGCCTGACGCATCTCGGCGAGGTCGGAGAAGGTTTCGAGGACGAACAGGTCTACGCCCTCTTCGAGGAGGGCCGCCAGCTGCTCCTTGAACATGTCGCGGGCCTCGTCGTAGGAGGTCGGCCCGTAAGGCTCGATGCGCAGGCCGAGCGGGCCGACCGCCCCGGCCACGTAGGCGCGGCCCGCGGCCGCCTCGCGCGCGAGCCGCGCGGCCGAGGCGTTGATCTCGCGCAGGCGGCCTTCGAGGCCGTACTGCCCGAGCTTGTGCGCCGTCGCGCCGAAGGTGTTCGTCTCGACGACCTCGGCCCCGGCCCTCACGTACTCGGCGTGCACGTCGCGGACGAGTTCGGGGTTCGTCAGGTTCAGCTCGTCGTAGGAGCGGTTGATGTAGACGCCCTTCGCGTACAGCATCGTCCCGACCGCCCCGTCGAAGACGGCGATCTGGTCGCTCTCGATCAGGTCTCGGAAGTTGTCCATAACAGAAGTAGACAGTAGACAGTAGTCAGTAGTCAGTAGGAAGACAGTCGCTTGTGATTCGTTCGCGTGTCGGCGTCAGTCGTCGCGGCGCGGGAGCGCTACTGGCTACTGACTACCGTCTACTGTCTACTCAAAAAAAATTCCCGCGCCAAACAACGCGGGACTTCAGCGAGTGTTGAAGTTGGCGACGCCGGAAGCGCCGAGCTGTTTAGCGGTTTGTTTTTCGTGGCCGCAAGTCGCCTTAACTCACCACGTTTTTGTCAACGGCGCTTATACGCCGCGCGGGCCGCCTCTGTCAAGAGGCGGCCCGCCAACGCCGCGCGGGCCGCGGCCTCACCTCGTCGGCGCCCACTCGATGGGGAAGAGCGCGCCGGCCTGCGCCGGGTCGAGCTTGACGCCGACCAGCTCCGCGGCGCGCGCCAGCACGGGGTCGCGCTGGGCGGCGAGGTCGGCCCCGGTCAGCAGCAACCTCTCGTCGGGCGTCACGCCGACGCGCTCAAGGCTCTTGCCGTCGGCCATGATGAGGTCGGCCTCCGTCACGCTCGAACCGTAGAGGGCGACCACGTCCACGCCGATGTGGTGGCCGTGGCGCCGGCTCATCATCACCGCGCCGGCCGACTGGTCGCCGATGACCGTGCCGCGCTTCTCCAACTGCATGACGCGCGCGAAGACCTCGGAGGCCGAGCCGGAGCGGCTGTCGATGAGCACCACCACCTTGCCCTCGAAGACCTTGTCGCCGCGCGTCTTGGCCGTCATCGGCTTCATCTCCTTGCGCCCCTTGAGGTCGGCGATCTTCACGTCGCGGTCGAAGAAGTGGCCGACGAGGCGCTGGAGCGTGAGCACCATGCCGCCGCTGTTGCCGCGCAGGTCGAGGACGAGGGCCTTGTGGCCCCGCACCTTGCCCATCATCTCGTCCACCTCGGCCTCCGACAGGTCGAACTGCGGCATCTTCCAGATGAAGACCTCGTCGCCGGGTTCGTAGTAGCGGTGGCGGTTGACGCGGCTCTCGTTGGCGGCCTCGCGGATGATGTTGAAGAAGTCGTTGCCGCCGTCGCGCAGCGTGAGGTCGAGCGTCTGCTTCATCTGGCGCACGCTCGACATCAGGTCGAGCTGGCGCTCCTTGCCGTCGGGGCTGACGGCGACGACGCGCACGCCCGGCTTCGGGTTCAGCGTGTAGTAGAGGTACTGGAGCTTCCAGAAGTTGTCGCGCGTCGGGCCGAAGTTGTCGACCGAGACGATCTCGTCGCCGACCTTCAGCCCCTTCGCCTCGGCGTCGCTGCCCGGCTTGACGGCCGAGACGAAGCAGCGGTCGCCGACCATCTGCATCTGCCAGCCGTACTCGGTGCGCGTGATGCGGCTCGGCGGCACGAAGAAGGTGTGCGAGTCGTTGAGGTCGACCATCGCCTGCGCGATGATGCCGAAGACTTGGCCGAGCGTGGCGGCCGTCTTCATCTTCTCCTCGGCCGCCTTGAAGCGCGCGTCGAGGTCGACGCCGTGGAAGGAGGGGTCGTAGTAATGCTTCTTGATGTCCTCCTTCATGTCCCTGAGCATCGTGCGGCCGCGGTCGCGGTCGGCGCTGCTGACGGACTGGGTTTGGGCGGCGGCGGGGGCGCCGTGGAGCAGCAGGCAAAGGAGCGCGGCGAACGCGGGCACGGCCGCTCGGACGCGGAAACGGGGCGTCATTCTCGTCTTCAAAGTGAGCTCTCTCCTGATGAATTATTTCGGGCGGGTCGGGTGGCCTGAAGGTTCGCCGCCGCCCTGCGCGGGCCGCGCCGTTGAGGTCTGAAACCGGCCGCAGTTTAGCACGGGGCCGCGCGAAATGTCCCGGCCGGGCGCGCGCAGGAGACCGGGGAAAGACGACTCGCTTTACCCGTCGCCCGCCGCCCTTTCACCGTCTTTGACAGCGCGGGCAGAAGTAGGTCGAGCGGCCGGCGTGCGAGAGGCGGCGGATGGGGGCGCGGCAGGCGGGGCAGGGTTCGCCCTCGCGGTCGTAGACGCGCCAGCGCCCCCCGTAGGCCCCGCCGTAGTAGCTGCCGTCGATGTTCTCGGGATCGACGTTCATCGTCGAGCCGTGGGCGATGGACTCGCGGAGCACTTCGAGGATGGCGGCGTGGAGGCGCGGCAGGCGGCGGCGCGAGAAGTCGGCGGCGACGGCGAAGGGGTTGGCGCGCGCGACGAAGAGCGCTTCGGCGGCGTAGATGTTGCCGAGGCCGGTCACCTTCGTCTGATCCAGCAGCGTCTCCTTCAGCGTGCGGCGCGAACGGGCGAGGGCCGCGCCGAGGTAGGCGGGCGTGAACTCGTCGGAGAACGGCTCGGGCGCGAGCGAGCGCAGCTCCTTCGTCTCGAACAACTCGCCCGCGGGGACGAGTTTCATCAGGCCGAAGTGGCGCTGGTCGGTGAAGGCCAGCCGCCGCCCGTCGTCGAGGTGGAAGAGGGCGTGGGTGTGGCGCGGCAGCTCGCGCCCTTCGGGCAGGAGCAGGAAGCGGCCGGTCATGCGCAGGTGGACGACGAGCGCCCGCGCGTTGTCGAAGCGCACGAGGATGTGCTTGCCGCGCCGCCCCACCTCGCCCACGCGCGCCCCGCGCAAGTCGCGCGCGAACTCCTCCGGCTCATTCCCCGGCGCGAGCCGCGGCCGCAGCAACTCCGCCGCCACGAAACGCCGCCCCCTCACCAGACGGTCGAGCGCGCGCGCCACGAGTTCGACTTCGGGCAGTTCGGGCATAAGAGAAGTAGACAGTAGACAGTAGTCAGTAGAAAGACCTTCGGCAGCGTGTCGTCCGTCTGTCAGCGTCGGCAGTCTTCGCGCGGGAGCGCCTACTGACTACTGACTACTGGTTAATGTCTGCCTTGTTCGCGATTCTGGTTCCGTATTCGAGCAGCTCCTCGCGCTTGGCGACGGAGGTGGCCTCGGCGTAGATGCGCAGGAGCGGCTCGGTGCCGGACTGCCGGAAGAGGAGCCACGATTCGTCGGCGAACAGCAGCTTGACGCCGTCGAGCGTCTCGACCGAGCGGACGGCGTGGCCGGCGGCGCGCGCGGGCGGCCTCGCGGAGAGCGATTCGACGAGGGCGAGGCCGCGCGCCACCTCGAAGCGGAGGTCGCGCCGGCCGAAGTGGAACTCGCCGAACTCGCGGTGCATCTCGCGCACCAACTCGGTCGGCGTCCGGCCCGCGGCGACGACCGCTTCGAGGAAGAGGAGCGAGTTGAGGAGGCCGTCGCGCTCCGGCAGGTGGCCGCTCACGCCGATGCCGCCCGACTCCTCCGCGCCGATGAGAATCCGTTCGCGCAGCATCAGGTCGGCCACGTACTTGAAGCCGACGGGCGTCTCGTGCAGCGCGAGGTCGTGGGCCGCGGCGATGCGTTTCAGAAGCACCGACTGCGAGAAGGTGCGGACGACGCCGCCCGACATCGCGCGCCGCCGCGCCAAGTGCAAAAGGATGATCGGCACGACTTCGTGCATCGTCATCGTCTCGCCCAGCTCGTTGACCGCGCCGACGCGGTCGGCGTCGCCGTCGGTGGCGAGGCCGGCGAGCGCGCCCGCCTCGCGCACGCGCGCCCTGAGCGGCCCGAGGTTGCGGTCAATCGGCTCCGGGTCGCAGCCGCCGAAAAGCGTGTCGCGCCCGGCCCTGATCGTCTCGACCCCGAGGCGGCCGCCGCGCAGGAAACTCTCCACCCAGCGCCCGCCCGTCCCGTGCATCGAGTCCACGACGACCGACGCGCCGGCCGAGCGCAGGCGTTCGAGGTCGATGTAAGACTCGACCTGCCGGCGGTAGCTCTCCAGCTGCGGCCCGAGCCCGCCGGTCGCGCCCTCGGGCAGCGGCGAGAGGCGCGGCTCGCGCGCGTCCACCAGAGCCTCCACGGCGCGCGTCGTCTCGGGCGCGGCGCTCCCGCCCCACGGGGCCTTGAGCTTGAAGCCGTTGAAGGTCGCGGGGTTGTGCGAGGCCGTAATGACCACGCCGCCGTCGGCGCCGCGCTCGCGCACGGCCCACGAGACGAGGGGCGTCGGCACGTCCTCGCCGAAGAGGCGGACGCCGATGTCGTTGCCGGCCAAGACCTCGGCCGCGCGCAGCGCGAACTGCTCGGACATGAAGCGGCGGTCGTAGCCGACGACGACCGACGGGTTGCGCCCGCCCCCGCCCGCGTCTTCGGCCGCGCGCTGTTGTCTGAGGAAGTCGGCGTAAGCCTGCGCGGCGCGCGCGAGGTTCTCGAAGGTGAACTCGTGCGCGATCTGCGCGCGCCAGCCGTCGGTGCCGAAGCGGATCTCGGCCGGCTCGGCGTGCGCGCCCCTCACGGCTGGCCCCCGGTCTGCGTGTAGTCGGTGAGCGAGGTCTTGTCGCCGAGCACCGAGCCCGGCCCGACGGCGGCCGCGCGCCCGATGTGGCAGCCGCGCCCGACGACGGCCCCCGCGAGGCTCGCGCCCGCGCCCACGCGCGTGTGCGCCCAGACGACCGAGTCCTCGACGCGGGCGCGCTCTTCGAGGTGGACGCCGGGGCCGAGGACGGAGTTGACGACCTGCGCGCCCGGCTTGACGACGCAGCCGTCAGCGACGAGCGAGAGTTCGTCAATCTCGGCGTGCGTGGCGGCGTCGAACGCGCCGCGGCGCTCCTTCGGCGTCATGCCGTGGACGCGGCCCCGCAGGATGTCGCGGTGGACTTGGAGGTAGCGCGCGGGCGTCCCGATGTCGATCCAGTAGGCGTCGCCGGGGACGTGCGCGAAGAACTTCTCGCCGCGCCGCAGGAGGTCTGGGAAGAGCTGGTACTCGAACGAGTAGCTCTCGCCGGCGGGGATGAAGTCGAGGACGCGCGGGTCGAGGACGTAGGTGCCGGCGTTGATGTTGTTCGTGACGCACTCGTCGGGCTTCGGCTTTTCGAGGAAGCGGCGCACGCGGCCGCCGCCGTCGGTCTCGACGAGGCCGTAGCTCGAAGGGTTCTCGACGGGGGCGAGGACGATGGTGGCGGCCGCGCCGCGCGCGTCGTGCTCGCGGATGACGGCGCGCAGGTCGAGGTCGGTGATGATGTCGCCGTTGAGGATGACGGTCGGCTCGCGGATCAGCCCCTCGGCGAACTTGTAGGCCCCGGCCGTGCCCATCGGCTGCGGCTCGACCGTGTAGCTGAGGCGGACGCCGAACTCCGACCCGTCGCCCAGCTGCTGCTCGATCTTGTGCGGCTGGTAGGAGAGCGAGAGCGTGATGTCGGTGATGCCGGCGCGCCTGAGCGTGTCTATCTGGTAGAGCAGGAACGGGCGGTTGCAGACGGGGACGACGGGCTTGGGCGTGTAGACGGTGAGGGGCCGGAGCCGCGTCCCCTTGCCGCCTGCGAGAATGAGAGCCTGCATAGTTTCTGTGTGATGAGAGCGGGAGGCGAGACCGCCCCGGCGAAGACCCGCGGTGTCAAAAACGGGTTGGAGTCTAACACCGCCGCAACCCGCTTTCAAACGGCGCCGGTTGGCGAGAATTTCGGTTGGACAAACGGGCCTGATGAAGTTAGTTTTGGTGGTCAGCTCGCCCGCGCCGTACCCCCGGAACGACAGGATCAGGAGACGCCTTCATGGCACATCAGAACGCACGCCCCGCCGCGACGGCCCTCTTCGGCGCCGCCCGCGCGCTGGCTCTGGCTTCGGTGGCCCTCGCCGCCGTCGCCTTCGTCGGCCGCGCCCCGGCCCAGACGCCCGCCACCTTGCAGAACGAGACGCCGGCCAAGCTCGTGCCGACCGGCGAGGGCTTCGACCACGTCCGGCGCGAGGCCATGATCCCGATGCGCGACGGCGTCCGCCTGCGCACCGTCATCCTCGTGCCGAAGGGCGCGAAGGGCGCGCCGATGCTGCTCACGCGCACGCCCTACGACGCGCGCGCGCTGACCTCGCACAACGCGAGCGCGCACCTCGGCCCGGCGCTCGCCGGCTACGACAACGCCTACGACGTGGTCGTCGAGGCCGGCTACATCCGCGTCGTGCAGGACGTGCGCGGCAAGCACGGCTCCGAGGGCGACTACGTGATGAACCGCCCCCTGCGCGGGCCGCTGAACCCGACGCCGGTCGACCACTCGACCGACACCTACGACACCATCGACTGGCTCGTCCGCAACGTCCCCGAATCGAACGGCCGCGTCGGCGTCCTCGGCATCTCCTACAACGGCTTCCTCACCCTGATGGCGCTCATCAACCCGCACCCGGCCCTGAAGGTCGCCGTCCCGATGAACCCGATGGTGGACGGCTGGGTCGGCGACGACTGGTTCCACAACGGCGCGTTCCGCCAGCAGATGATGCCCTTCATCTACAACCAGCAGGCGACCCGCGACTCGACCGCCCAGTGGTGGACGACGCACTACGACGACTACGACATGTACATGCAGGCCGGCTCGGCCGGCGAGCTGGGCCGGCGGCGCGGCCTCGAACAGGTCGGCTTCTGGCGCAAGCTGCTCGAACACCCGAACTACGACGCGTGGTGGCGCGAGCAGGCCGTCGACAGGATTCTCGCCGCGCAGCCTTTGAGCGTGCCCGTCATGCTCGTCCACAGCCTCTGGGATCAGGAGGACATCTACGGCGCGCCGGCCGTCTACAAGGCGCTGGAGCCGAAGGACGCCAACAACGACAAGGTCTTCCTCGTGATGGGGCCGTGGTACCACGGCCAGATGATCCGCGAGGGCAGCGCGCTCGGCGCGATCAGGTTCAACAGCGACACCGCGCTCCACTTCCGTCAGGAGTACCTGCGCCCGTTCCTCGACCAGTACCTGAAGGAGGGCGCGCCGAAGGCCGACCTGCCGCCGGTCGTGACCTTCGAGACGGGCACGAACAGGTGGCGCAGCCTGCGCTCGTGGCCGGCCGGCTGCGACTCGGGCTGCGCCGTCAAGCCGACGCCGCTCTACCTCGCCGGGGGCCTGCGCGCCGGCTTCGACGCGCCGCGCCCGCGCGAGGCGGAGTTCACCGAGTACGTCTCCGACCCGTCGAAGCCCGTGCCCTTCCGCGCGCGGCCCATCCGCCCCGTCGGGGCCGCGGGCGGCGGCTGGCCGCAGTGGCTCGTCGACGACCAGCGCGAGGCTTCGGGCCGCCCCGACGTGGTCTCCTTCGTCTCGGAAGTGCTGACCGAGCCGGTCAAGATCAGCGGCGAGCCGGTCGCCAACCTCTTCGCCTCGACGACGGGGACGGACTCCGACTGGGTCGTCAAGCTCATCGACGTGTACCCGGACGAGGTCGCGGGCCAGCCGGCCATGGGCGGCTACCAGTTGATGGTCGCGGCCGACATCTTCCGCGGGCGCTTCCGCGAGAGCCGGGAGACGCCGCGGCCGGTCGAGTCGGGACGGGCCCTGCTCTACCGCTTCGCGCTGCCGACGGCGAACCACGTCTTCCTGCCCGGCCACCGCGTCATGGTGCAGGTGCAGTCGAGCTGGTTCCCGCTCTACGACCGCAACCCGCAGACCTTCGTCCCCAACATCTTCTGGGCCAAGCCGGGCGATTACCGCAAGGCCACGCAGCGCGTCTACCACGCGCCCGGCCGCGCCAGCTTCGTCGAGCTGCCGCTGGTCACGACGCCGTGAGGCCGCGGCCGCCAATCGCGCGGCGAAACCCGGCGATTGCGCGCGCCCGCGCCGCCGGCCCCGGCCGCGGAGCGCTTGCTTGACACCCCTTGGGGCCAACGTATAATCGAAACGTAAATCGTGAAAAGCAGTCATCAGTTATCAGTCATCAGTTTTGCCTTTACTGAAAACTGACGGCTGGCGACTTCTGTTCACGGTTCGCGGTTTACGTTTTTATTAAGGAGTCACCATGCCGGAGAGAAGAGAGGCCGTCATCGTCAGCGCCGTGCGCACGCCGACGGGGAAGTTTCAGGGCGCGCTCAAGGGTTTCGCGGCGACGCAGCTCGGCGCGATGGTCGTGCGCGAGGCGGTGCGCCGCGCCGGCGTCGCGCCCGAGGACGTGGACGAGGTCATCATGGGCTGCGTCATACAGGCGGGCCTCGGCCAGAACCCGGCGCGTCAGGCGGCGCTCGGCGGCGGCATCCCCTTCGGCGTCTCGGCCGTGACCGTCAACAAGGTCTGCGGCTCGGGCCTCAAGTCGGTGATGATGGCCGCGCAGGGCGTGCAGCTCGGCGACTCGGAGGTGGTCGTCGCCGGCGGCATGGAGTCGATGTCGAACGCGCCCTACCTCCTGCCCAAAGCGCGCGAGGGCTACCGCATGGGCGACGCCACGATGGTGGACGCGATGATCCACGACGGCCTCTGGTGCGCCTTCGAGAACTACCACATGGGCAACACCGGCGAGGTCGTCGCCGAGCGCTACGGCGTGACGCGCGAGGATCAGGACGCCTACGCCTACAACTCGCACCGCAAGGCCGTCGCCGCCATCAAGGCCGGCAGGTTCAGGGACGAAATCCTCCCCGTCGAAATCCCGCAGAGGAAGGGCGACCCCGTCATCTTCGACACCGACGAGCCGGTGCGCGAGGACACCTCCGTCGAGGCGCTGGCCAAGCTCAAGCCGGCCTTCCGCAAGGAGGGCGGGACGGTGACGGCGGGCAACGCGCCCGGCGTCAACGACGGCGCGTCGGCCCTCGTCGTCACCTCGCTGGAGCGGGCGCGCGCGCTCGGCGTCGAGCCGATGGCGCGCATCGCGGCGCAGGCCACCTCCGGCATCCAGCCCGAGCTGGTGATGATGGCCCCGGTCGAGGCCATCCGGAAGGTCTTGCGGAAGGCGGGCTGGACGCTGAACGAAGTCGACCTCGTCGAGCTCAACGAGGCGTTCGCCGTGCAGGCCGTCGCCATCATGCGCGAGCTGGAACTCGACCCCGAGAGGGTGAACGTCAACGGCGGCGCGGTCGCGCTCGGCCACGCCATCGGCCAGTCCGGCTCGCGCCTGCTGACGACGATGCTCTACGAGATGAAGCGGCGGGGCGCGCGGCGCGGCCTCGCGGCCCTCTGCCTCGGCGGCGGCAACGCCGTCGCGATGGCGGTGGAAAGGTAGAAAGCGCGCCGCGTGGAGGGCGGCCGGTTAAAGACGAGCCGCTCATCCCCGGCGCCCGATTGGTGACTTATGACCCCCGCTGACCACAACAAAGTCCTCGGCATCATGCACCTCATCTACGGCGGGTTCTTCACGCTGGTGTCGTTGCTGGTGCTGCTCTTCTTCGGCTTCTTCGCGGGGGTGATGTCGGCCGTCGCCGCCAACGACCCGAACGCGCCGCCAGCCGCCCTCTTCTGGGCGCTGATGGTCTTGGTCTTCCTGCTCTACCTGATGTTGAGCCTGCCGGGCCTCGTCGCCGGCTACGCCATGCTCAAGCGAAAGTCGTGGGCGCGCATCGCCGGCATCGTCGCGGCCGTGGTGGCCGGGATGAGCTTCCCGTTCGGGACGGCGCTCTGCGTCTACACCTTCTGGTTCTGCTTCAGCAAGCAGGGCGAAGCCTTCGAGCGCGAGCGCGGCGCGGACGCCGACCGGTGGCGCGGCTCGCTTAATCAGGGCCAGCCCCTCGGCGGCTACGCGCAGACCTTCGGGCACGAGCGCGAGCCGGCGTACCGCCCGCCCGCGCAGCCGCCCGACTGGAGGGGCGAATAGAGTGGCAGAAATCTTCGGAGTGGTGGGCGCGGGGACGATGGGCAACGGGATCGCGCAGGTGGCGGCGCGGGCCGGGTTCGAGGTCGTGCTGCGCGACGTGTCGGACGAGTTCTTGGCGCGCGGGATGGCGGCCATCGACCGCAGCCTCCAGCGCGACGTGGACAAGGAGCGGCTGAAGGAGGAGGAGAAGCGCGAGGTCGTCGGCCGCATCCGCCCGACGACCGAGCTGAAAGATTTGGCCGCGGCCGCCTTCGTCGTCGAGGCCATCACGGAGAACCTCGCGGCCAAGCAGGAGCTGTTCCGCGCGCTCGACGGGGCCGTGCGGGAGGAGGCCGTGCTCGCCTCGAACACCTCCTCGATCTCGATCACGAAGCTCGGCGCGGCCACCCGGCGGCCCGAGAAGGTCATCGGGATGCACTTCATGAACCCGGTGCCGGTGATGAAGCTCGTCGAGATCATCCGCGGCATCGCCACCTCGGACGAGACGTGGGAGCGCACGCGCGCGCTCACCGAGCGGATGGGCAAGACGCCTCTGGAGTGCAACGACTCGCCCGGCTTCGTCTCGAACCGCGTCCTGATGCCGATGATCAACGAGGCGATCTTCGCCCTGCACGAGAGCGTCGCCACGCGCGAGTCCATCGACGGCATCATGAAGCTCGGCATGAACCACCCGATGGGGCCGCTCACGCTGGCCGACTTCATCGGCCTCGACGTCTGCCTCGCCATCCTCAACGTGCTGCACGCGGAGCTGGGCGACCCGAAGTACCGCCCCTGCCCGCTGCTCAAGAAATACGTGGACGCCGGCTGGCTGGGCCGCAAGTCGGGCCGCGGCTTCTACG
>Ga0196978_1000858_pt1 | contig 14666 bp, 11 predicted proteins | sample S3v_2013CmetaG_FD_155491 | JGI IMG/M metagenome (GOLD analysis project Ga0196978, IMG submission 155491) | Soil microbial communities from Anza Borrego desert, Southern California, United States - S3+v_20-13C | ecosystem: Environmental > Terrestrial > Soil > Desert | place: USA: California... | reverse complement strand
CGTCGGCATCAGCGGCAGCTACACCATCGCGCGCGACACGGTGATGAACATGCCGCCCAGCGCCTGCATCGTGCTCGAAGATCTTGAAACGGGGACGATGACCGATCTCACGAACACGATGAGCTACACGTTCACGATCGACGATACGGCTGTTGTTCCGCGTTTCCTCATTCACATCGGCGCGCCGGTCACGAAATCTTCTCAGATGGTGAGCTGCCCGGGCGGAAACGACGGCATCGCTGTCGCGCAAGGCTTGGGGGGCGGGCCCTGGGATTACACCTGGGAAGATTCTTCCGGCACGCAGCTCGCGTTCCATCCCGCGGTGAACGGTCCGGATACGCTTTCGAATCTGCCCGCCGGCCTTTACAAAGTGACCATCAACGGCAACACCGGCCTCTGCGGAACCGTGTGGGACACGATCCACGTCAACGGCCCGATGCCCTTCTACGCAGTGGCGAACATCAGCGGCGTGACTTGTCCCGGCGACATGAACGGATCGATCAGCCTGCTCACGATGATGGGCGGCACCGCGCCGTACAGTTACGAATGGTCGACGACCGACAACAGCGCGACGGTGACGAACCTCGCCGCAGGAAATTACTGGGTGCAGGTGACGGATGCGAACGGCTGCTTCGACACGTTGCATTACACGATCGGTTCCGTTTCACCGCTGAGCGCCGCGTTCACGATGAGCGACGATACGGTGTACGTGGGACAGAACAACACGGTCATCTTCTCGAATTATACCAATGGCGGAACATCGTACAGCTGGGATTTCGGCGACGGTTCCCCGCCGGATGTTGCTCCGAATCCCGTGCATGTTTACACAACACCGGGCACCTACACCGTGGTGCTCACGAGCTCCGACAGCCTTTGCACGGATACGGCGCAGCAGGTGATCGTAGTGTATGATTTCACGGGTATGAACGATCCGGCGTTGTCGGAAAGCGTGCAGGTGCAGCAGGCGCAGGATGGCAGCTACGTAAGCTTCCAGCTGGAGCAGGCGCAGGACGCGCTGATCGACGTGTATGATGCGGCGGGGAGGATGGTGATCGCGCGCATGCAGGTGAGCGCGTTCAGGAATCGTGTGCGTTTGCCGCTGCAGGAAACCGCGGAGGGGATTTACCTTGTGCGGGTGGTGGTGGATGGGAAGACGGTGACGCGGAAGCTGAAGTTGTAAGCCTTCGGCGAAAATCCTGCTCAAAACTTAAAACGCACCGCGCCTGCCGAAGCGGCACGCAGGCGAAGGAGGCGCAGATTCTTCCACACGATCCGCCCAACGCAGAGCTTTTTGCCTTCGGCTTGTATCTACAATTTATTTCTCCACTCGTAGTAATACGAGTCTTCGTCCCGCACAAATCCTGTTCGCTCGTACAAACGCTGCCCTGCTTTATTCGTCACGGCTGTTTGCAGCAATAAGCCTTTTGCGTTCGTTTCGCTCGCAAGCTGTTTGGCTTTTTCGATGAGCTGCTCGCCGATGCCTTGCCCGCGGAATTCGGGTGCGGTGAAGAGATCGTTCAGCAGCCAGAAGCGTTTCATGCGCACGGAAGAGAAGACCGGGTAAAGCTGCACGAAGCCTGCGCCGCGGGAATGCTCATCGAGGGCGAGGAAGATGACGGATTCGTTTTTTTCGAGGCGCTCGCGTAAAAATCTTTCTGCACCGATGAGATCGGGAGCTTGCTCGTAGAATTGGCGGTAGGCGTCGAAGAGGGGGACGAGGCGCGAGAGATCGTCTAATGTTGCGCGGCGGAAAGTGAAGAAGGCAAGCATCGTATTAAGGTGTAAACCCCTTCCTGATCATTTTCATTTGACTTTTGGCCCGGGGCGAAACAACCGTCACGCTTAAGATCCGGCCCTGCTTGTCACGTTTTATTTTCTTTCGGGTTTCTTGTTCTTTCGAAACCGTACGCGTGATAATCCGCGTGCTGCTTTTCCTGGGAGAAAATAGTGAAGCAGGCCGGGTGGTATCGCTTTCGATATCAGACATATTGATAAAGCGCTCGCCATCAAATTTGAGAAGCACGGTGAGCCCGGCACTCCATGTCCTTACCAGGCTATCCCCGCATTGCTGGTACACATGCTTCTCGGATTGGGAATAATGCCACGAAAGCCTGTCCTTAATACGAACTTCGAGCTCAGCCTCAGGATGTTTTAAAAGCTCAATGAGCTCCTCCTTAACCTCATCCATGAAATCAAAAGTCGCTTCGCTCACGACGGCAAATTGCGATCGGGCTGCCGTATTCAGCAAGATCAGCAGCACAGTCAAGATGCTTCGCATGTTCCAATAACGTCCGTTTGTCAATTGGATACAGCGGGGAATCTTATTTGACGAGCAGCTTCCTGCTGATGAGCGTTTCGCCATTTTGTACCTGGACGAAGTACAACCCGCTCATCCATTCCGAAGTGTTCAGCTGCAGCTGCGTGTTCGCCGTCTGCTCGTCATGCACGAGACGACCGTTCACGTCGTACACGCGCACCTGCGTTTCGTTGCTGCTCATCGTTTCCCACTGCAGCGTCACCTGCTCGTCGGCGGGATTCGGGAAAACATCCAGCGTGTATTCTTCCTGCTGCGGCTCGTTCAGGCCGATGAGCACGGTGGAGACGCCGTTGGCGAACGCATACTGACCGAGCTTGAGCGAATCGGCGACCACGTAGCCGTATTTCGAGCTGGCGGAAGGGCCGATGATGGTTTTCGTGTAATGCGGGTATTCCTGCCATTCTTCATGCGTGCCGCGGCGGTAGAGGAGGATGATGCTGTCGCCGTTGGGGACGGTGAGCGCGTTGTCGAGGTGGCCGTTGCCGCCGGAGGTGGTGCTGCGGCCGTCGTAGTAGAAACGCCCGGTCGCGTAGAAGTTCGAGGGGAGAATGCCGTCGATGTTCCAATAGCGGTAATCCGAAATGTTGTAGTTGTTCGGATTATTCTGCAGCGGATCGGGCGGCGCGAAGTTGTGCTCCACGCGGATGAGGGCGGAATCGCTGATGCTGTTCACCGTCAGGTTGCAGCGCGCGAGCGTCATGTTGTGCTGCCCGGTCGTGCTGATCACGCGCCATTCGTCCGCCGTCGCGTCGCTGATCTTTTCGTCGAAATCCAGCGCGGCGTAAACGGGGTTGATCGGGATCGTCACCGTCTGCATGGTCGTTTGTCCCGAGATCATGAAGCTGCGCGTTTGCGTGTTCCAGTTCGCGTCGTAGAATTTCACTTCCAGCGGCACGTTGTTCGCGTACGCGGGCGCGCCGTCGAGCTTTTGCTTGAAAAACAATTGCACGTCGTAGTTCGGCCCGTTCGGCACGACCTTGAACGAGTCGATGGAGAAGTGCGGCCAGCCGCCGTTGAAGACCCAGTCGTTGAAATAATCGTTCAGGTAAGTGAGGCCCGTCGCTGCAATCAGGTTGTCACGGAAGTCGGCGCTGCTCACGTCGGTGAACTGGCTTTGGTTGAGGTGATACTGCAGGCCCAGCCAGAAGAGCGAATCGCCCATGTAGCCGCGCAGGGTGTGCGCCATGTCCGCGCCTTTGCGGTAGACGTGATCGCTGTACGTGTACGCATGCGGCACGCCGGAAACTGCGCGGTAACCGTTCTCGGTGATGTGCACGTAGTGCAGCATGTCTTCGTGGTTCACGCGTACGGCATTTTTATACGCGTTCGCGCCGTACATCCATTCGGTGAAAACGAATTCGGAGTAGCTGGCCCAGCCTTCGTTCAGCCACATGTCTTCCGCGGTGCGGCAGGTGGCAAGATCGCCCCACCACATGTGCGCGAGCTCGTGCGACATCAGTCCGGCTTCATACGTGAGCGAGCCGTTGGCGGCTGCGCGCGGGTAAGCGATGTTCGAGGCGTGCTCCATCGCGCCGCTGCTGAAAGGCACGAGCACGTACCCCACGCGCTCGAAGCGGTACGGGCCGAAGCGGTTTTCAAAACCGGTGAGCGCGTTGCCGAGGTTGATGAACGAATTCTTCATCGGCGTGGTGTCGGCGGGCAAAGCGGCGAGGATGATGGGGATCGGGCCGTTCACGCTGTTGAAGACCTGGTTCACCTGCGTGTAGCCTGCGACGGCGACGGAGGCGAGGTAGCTCGGGATGGATTTGCCCATTTCCCAGGTGCGCGTGCGCAGCGCGCCGATCGTGGTGTCGGAGGCGAGCAGGCCGTTGCAGTAGGCGACTTTCCCGTTGCTCGTCGTGATCGCGAACGTATAGGTGGAGCGCTCCACGAAATTGTCGAAGCAGGGGAACCAGACGCGGCCGTAGTTGTGCGGATCGGCGGCGAAGCCTACGCCCAGGTTGAACGCGTAGCCGCTCTGGAAATAAAACCCGCCCCAGCCGGAAGCGTCGCCCTGCGGGACGCCGCGGTATCTGACGCGCACCGTCGAGGTGTCGCCGATGTTGTGCGCGACCGGCAGCGAAACGCGCAGCAGCGTGTCGTTATAAGAGTAGACGAGCGGGTTGCCGTTGTGCAGCACCGAGTCGATCGTCATCTCGAGCAGGTCGAGATCGAGCGTGAGCACGTTGTTCATCAGCACGGTGAACTTCACGTCGGTGTAGCCGCGGATCGTATCGGTCGTAAAATCCGTGATGTCGAGCGCGATCGTGTAGTGCAGCACGTCGACCGTGTCGCTGCGGGAATTGTTCGCCTGCAGCTGCGGGTCGGAGGCGATGCGCTGGTTGTGCCGGTGGCGCTGGCGGCAGGTGTTGACGTCGTGCGAATGCTGCGCGGAAAGCGTGAGCGGCAGGGCGAGCAGGGCGGCGAGTAAGAGTCGGTTCATGGGTGGTTCGTGTGTCGGTTAAAGATACAAAAGTTGCGCAAGCGTCGCGGCCGTCGGTTGTTGCCCGGTAAAAATGACTTTCTCAGAAACTGTTTGGAAATGATCTTCAGAAATTGCTATGCATCTTTTTGCGCCATGCTTCGTTGCTTCCTTGACCGTAGCTGCCCCGCTATGGCCTGCGAAAAGCGCCTCGCCTGTCGCAAAAATCCGCTTATAACAATTCCCGAATCTCATTTCCAAACAGTTTCTCAGCGGACTTGTTTATGTTTGAGCGCGCAATCAATCACCGGAAAAAATGCCGACACCTGGAAACACGCCGCTGCTCAAATTGGAACGCCTGTGCGAGCCGGGCTGCGCCGAGGTCTACGTCAAGTACGAAGGCGCGAATCCTACCGGCAGCATGAAAGACCGCATGGCCCTGTCGATGATCGAAGGCGCGGAGCGCAGGGGCGAGCTGAAGCCGGGCGGAACGGTGGTGGAATACACCGGCGGCAGCACAGGCAGCTCGCTGGCGATGATCTGCGCGATGAAAGGGTACAAGGCGCATTTCGTTTCTTCCGATGCGTTCGCGGAAGAAAAATTGCGCACGATGCGCGCCTTCGGCGCGGAGCTCGAGATCATTCCCAGCGATAACGGCGCGATCACCGCGCAGCTCATCCGCTCGCTCGTCGACCGTGCGAAAGAATTAAGCAAAGCGCCGAACACCTTCTGGACGGATCAATTCAACAACGTCGACAACCGCAGCGCGTATCACCTGATGGCGAAAGAAATCTTGAGCGTGCTCGGAAATACCGTCGATGAGTTCATCACCGGCGTAGGCACGGGCGGCAGCTTCTCCGGCAATTCGGAAATTTTCAAGAAGGAAATTCCGAACGTGCGCTGCATCGCGATCGAGCCGCTGCATGTGCGCGCGCTTTCCGGCGGTAATATTTCCGGGAAGCACAAGCTCGAAGGCATCGGCGCGGGATTCGTGCCGGCGATCTGCCGCCTGGATCTCGCCGACGAGATCATCGCCGTGTCGGATGAAGATGCATACGAAACGGCGCGAAAGCTGGCGCGCGTGGAAGGCATCTTCGGCGGAACCACGGGTGGCGCGAACGTGTGGGCGGCGCTGCAGCGCGCGCGAAAGCTCGGCGCGGGCAAGCGCATCGTCACCATTCTTCCCGATTCGGGGTTGAAGTATCTCAACGGCGACCTGTACCGGTAGTTGCGCGCCGGCTTTCCTCCGCTAAATTTGCTTTCATGATCCGGCCGGGGACGCTTCTTTTTTTCTGCTCGCTGCTTTCGGCGCAAGCCGCCTTCGCGCAGTCTTCGCAGGAGAGGCACCGCCGGAACGCCGATTCGGTCGAGCGCCTTTTGCTGCAGCATCCGCAGGAAGATACGCAGCGCGTGATCCTGCTGAACCTGCATGCGTACAACCTGCTCGAGCTCGATCTGCGGCAATCGCGCAGCAAGGCGGAAGCGGCGCTGGCATTGGCGGAAAAAATAAAATACAAGGCGGGCGAAGCCGAAGCGTATCTCAATCTCGGCGGGGCGGCGTTTCGCGCGAAGAATTTCCCGGAAAACATTTCCTTTTACCAGGAAGGCGTCGCCGGCTTCGCCGCCGCCGGGCGCTACGAGAAGCTCGAAGAGGTCCGCAGCGCGCTGCTGAACACCTTTTTTTACATCGGCGATTACCCGCGCGCAATGAAAGAAAGCCTGGACGGTCTCAATCTCGCGCAGCAGCGGAAAGACCGGCGCAGGATCGCTTCGTACACGAACCTGCTCGGGTTCATCTGCTACAAGCAGGGCGACAACAAGCAGGCGAAGACCCATTTCCAAAATTACCTGTCCCTGGCCGAGGCCGCCGGCGATCAGCAGCAGATCGCCAACGCCTGCAGCAACCTGAGCGACGTTTATAATGAAGAGAAAAATTACGAAGCATCCCTCGCCCTGCTTTCCCGCGCGCTGGAAATTTACAAGACGCTGAAGAGACCGCCGAGCGTTTCGCTCATGCACTACCAGCTCGGGCACACGCTTCTCCTGAAAGGCGATTACGCCGAAGCGCTGCGCTACACCGAGCAGGCGATCGCACCTGAAGAGCTTGCGCCGCCGAATCTTTACGACCTCGCGCGCTATCACATCGGCAAAGGAGAAATCCTGCTGAGAATGAACGAGGCGGAGAAAGCCATCGCCGCGCTGCGCGAGGGCCTGGGCATTTCACGCTCGATCCGCCACCGTGAGAACATGAAAGACGCGTACAATAATCTCGCCTCCGCCTTCGCCGCGCTGAACCGTTTCGACAGCGCGTATTATTATCAAACGCAATTTTCCGCGCTCAAGGATTCGCTGCTCAGCGAAAGCAGCATCAAGGAAGTGGCGGACATGCAGGCGCAGCACGCGGTGGCGCAGAAGGATAAAGAGATCGCGCTGATCGAAGCGGAGAACAACAAGCGCGGGCAGGCGCGCAATTTTCTCATCGGCATCGGCGTGCTGGTCGCGGGGATTTTTTTCCTGCTGTACAACAAATACCGTCTCGACCAGAAGCACAAACTGCAGCAGACGATCAACGAGCAGCAGAACGAGCTGTTCAATTCCGTCGTGACCACGCAGGAGAACGAGCGCAAACGCATCGCGGAAGACCTGCACGACGGCCTCGGCTCGCTGCTGTCGACGGCGAAGCTGAACCTCGAGCGCATGGAAGAGGAGCGGCTGGAGCTGAGCGCGGAGCAGCAGCGGCAATACAGGGCGGCGCTGGAGCTGCTGGACAATGCCTTGTCGGAGCTGCGGAACGTGTCGCATCACCTGATGCCGGCCACGCTGTCGAAGCTGGGGCTGGCGGCGGCCCTGCAGAATTTGTTCGACAAGCTGAGCGCGTTCAACGGCATCCGCGTCAACTTCGTGGCGCACGATTGCGAGCCGCGCTTTAAGGAGGAGACGGAGGTGAGCATTTACCACATCATCCTCGAGCTGATGAACAACGTGGTGAAGCATGCCGGCGCGAAAGAGGTCACCGTGCAGCTCGTGCGTTTTCCCGCGCACGTCAACATCACCGTGGAAGATGACGGCGGCGGCTTCGATCCGCAGCAGGCGAAAGCGAAAAAAGGGCTGGGCCTGAATAATATTATTTCGAGAGTGCGCTATCTTGCAGGAACGATCGAGATCGATTCCGCTCCCGGCAAAGGCGCCACGATCATGATCGATATCCCGCTGGCATGAACAAGATCAAGCTGCTGCTCGCCGACGATCATCACCTGTTCCTCGAAGGGCTCGTCTCCCTGCTGCGCGCCGAGAAAACCTTCGCCTCGCCGGTCACCGCCACCAATGGTGAAGAAGCGCTGCAGCTGCTGCGCAGCGGAACGTACGACGCCTGCGTGCTCGACATCAACATGCCCGGCCTGAACGGCATCGAAGCCGCCAAGCTCATCCGCAAGGAATGGCCGCAGGTGAAAGTGATCATCCTCACCACGTATAACGACAAAGAATTCATTTCCGAATTGCTGCTGGCCGGCGTGTCAGGCTACGTGATGAAAAATGCGACGAAGGCCGAGCTCGTCACCGCGATCCGGAAAGCGCTGGCGGGAGAAGTGTATTACAGCAGCGAGGTGCATAGCCGCATCATGGACGATTACCTGGGCCAGATCCGCCGCGAAAAAAATCGCGAGGGCTCCGGCGTTGTGCTCACGCCGAGAGAAACGGAGATCGTGCGCCTGCTGGCGAAGGAATACACGAACGAAAAGATCGCCGCCGCGCTGCACATCAGCTTCCGCACGGTGGAGACGCACCGCAAGAACATCATGCAGAAAACGAAGGCGCAGAATCTGGCGGGCCTGGTGAAGTTCGCGTATGAAAAAGGAATAATCAGCTGACAAATTCCAATCACGAAAATCCCAAACCCCAAACGAATCCTTTCGAATGGGGATTGGGGATTTTGTTTCGAGGTGTCGCTTTTGGGATTTGCCCCGTCTACCAACTTCCCGGTAGATCAAAAATGCCAAGCGCTTGGTATTACTTTCCACTGCGCGATTCATGAGTTTTGCTGTGTATCTAATCCAACGGCGACTTATGAAAAAACTTTTACTTCTCATCGGCATTTTAGCGTGCGGCGCGGCGCAGGCGCAGGGCGCGTGGACGGCCAAAGCGAATTTCCCGGGCACGGCTCGAAGCGGGATGGCGGGATTCGTGATCGGCGCGAAGGCTTACGTGGGCACCGGCATTCTCGATACGGGGCAAACATCCTCCTCGCCGGTCTACCAGGATTTCTGGGAATTCGATCCGGCGACGAACACGTGGACGCAGAAGGCGAATTTTCCGGGTGCGGCGCGCGGCTTCGCGTCGGGCTTCGCCGTGAACGGGAAAGGTTACCTCGGCTTAGGCTACGACGGCAGCATGGCCGGCTTCCAGGACTGGTGGGAATACGACCCGGTGGGGAATTCGTGGGTGCAGAAAGCGAACTATCCCCCGGGCTGGAGAGGCGCTGCGGCCGAATTCGCGATCGCGGGAAAAGGATATATCGCCACCGGCCGCGACATCACCAGCTCTTACCAGGACGTGTGGGAGTATGACCCCGTGGCGAACAGCTGGACGCAGAAAGCGAACTTTCCCGCGATCGCACGGCAGAATCCCGTCTCCTTCAGCATCGGCACGAAAGGCTACGTGGCGACGGGCTCGGACATCAACAACAATTTCTTCGCCGATCTCTGGGAGTTCGACCCGGTGGCGAACAGCTGGACGCAGCGCGCGAATTTCCCCGGCGCCGCACGAGGCGAAGCGAACGGGTTTTCCATCGGCGCGAAAGGCTACGTGGGCAGCGGCACGCTGGGCATGAGCAGCGCGTTCGACTGGTGGGTGTGGGACCAGGGCACGAACACCTGGACGCAGCAAACCATGTTTCCCGGCCAGGCTTCGGAAGGCTCGTTCGGCTTCAGCGTAGGCACGAAAGGCTACGCGGTCAGCGGGAAAGGCCAGCTGAGCGTGGAGACCTGGGAATTCGATCCCGCGGGAACTTCAGTGAACGAGATTTCCCCGGAGGTTTCCGTATGCTTCTATCCGAATCCTGTGGCGGACTACGCGATCATTTCGCTGCAGGCATTTTCGCCTTCGACGAATATGCAGCTGAGCGTTTATGATCTCGCAGGAAAACGCTTGAAAGCGATCCCGGTGAGCAGCAATACGCTTCAATTGGACTGCAGCGATCTGTCGAGCGGCGTTTACCTCTACGAGATCAGCGCTACGGATAAAATTTTGCACGCCGGGAAATTCCTGAAGAAATAATTCCTGCTTTTTTGGTGAAAAACGCGCCGTTCCTCCGAGCGGCGCTTTTTTTTATTTCACGATCGCCCGACCCTGTGCGAATAAAAGTTACAGCCCCAGCCGCGGCTTTTTTTATCTTTGCTTTCCTTTCTGAAAAAGCGCATCTCATGAGCAAGATCAAGTTCGGAACCGATGGCTGGAGGGCCATCATCGCCAAGGATTTCACCGTGGAGAACGTCGCCCGTGTGACCGAGGCGACAGCGGAATGGCTGAAGAAAAATTTTGAGAAACCGTCCGTCGTCGTCGGGCACGATTGCCGTTTTGCGGGAGAGCTTTTCGCGGAGACGGTGGCGAAAGTGCTGCTGGATCAAGGCATCAAAGTGTACCTGGCAAAAGATTTCGTGAGCACGCCGATGATCTCTTACGGCGCGATGCATTACAAAGCTTCGCTGGGCATCATCATCACCGCGAGCCACAACCCGCCCGCGTACAACGGCTACAAGCTGAAGGCGCATTACGGCGGCCCGCTCACGCCCGAGAAGGTGGAAGAGATCGAGAACATCATCCCCGAAAAAAGCAGCACGCCGCTCGATGCGCTCAGCCTGAAAAATTTCGAGGAGAAGAAGCTGCTCGAGTATGCGCCGCTGGAAGATCTTTACATCGAAAAAATTGAAAAATCCTTCGACCTAGAAGCGATCCGCAGCTCCGGCCTCAGCTTAGCGTACGACGCGATGTACGGCGCCGGGCAGAACGTGATCCGCCGCCTCTTCTCCGACGTGACGCTGCTGCACTGCGAGCACAATCCGTCTTTCGACGGGCAGGCGCCCGAGCCCATCGCGCGCAACCTGCAGGAGTTCGCCGACGTGATCAAGCTCTCCGGCGACATCGACTGCGGCCTGGCCACCGACGGCGACGCCGACCGCATCGGCCTTTTCGACAGCGAAGGAAACTTCGTGGACTCGCATCACATCATCCTGCTGCTCATCCATTACCTCTGCAAGTACAAAGGCATGCGCGGCAAGGTCTGCACCGCGTTCAGCACCACGGTCAAGATCAAGAACATGTGCGCGCATTACAATTTACCGCTGGAGACGGTGAAGATCGGCTTCAAGTACATCGCGGGCATCATGGTGAAAGAGGACGTGCTGCTGGGCGGCGAAGAATCCGGCGGCATCGCGGTGAAGGGGCACATTCCCGAGCGCGACGGCATCTGGATGGGCCTCATCATCTGGGAATTCATGGCCAGGAGCGGCAAATCGCTGAAAGAACTGATCGAAGAAGTGTACGCGATCACCGGGCCTTTCGCTTTCGAGCGGAACGATCTGCACCTCGACGAAGCCGTGAAGAACAAGATCGTGGAGAATTGCAGGAAAGGCAGCTACACGCAGTTCGGCGCTTACAAAGTGAAGCGCATGGACGACCTCGACGGCTGGAAATATTTCTTCGGCGACGAAGAGTGGCTGATGATCCGCGCTTCAGGCACGGAGCCGGTGCTGCGCACCTACGCGGAATCGAAGAGCAGGGAAGAGGCGTTCGCGATTTTGGAAGCGGCGAAGAAGACGCTGCTTTCTTAATGTACAGATTCAGATAGGCAGATTCCAGGTGTAATTGTTCTCATCTGCAACTCGCAATCCGTCTTCATTTCTGAAATCTGCACGTCACTTTTTCACCCTGCACCTGAAAACCCCTTCCACCCATACCGTATCCGTATAAATATTGATCGGCTGCTCGTCCGCCGTTCCGAACTCGCGCGCGTGCACCGTTTGCAGGCATTCGTAACGTACGCGGCCGCGCACTTCGTCTCCCGGTTTGTATGATTTCTTGTCGAGGATCAGCTGCTGCCGCAAGGTTTCCCAGCGCTGCAGTTCGGTTGGATAGATGAACGAAGTGGAATAGGCGCTCGTGAAATTGTCTTTGTGCACGTCGATATCGAAACGGGCGAAGAAGGACGCGCTCATGCCTTTGAGGCGGATGCGCAGCGTGTCTTTTTCAAACCAGGCATCGGCTTCATCGAGCACGTTGAACGTATCCTTATTCACCAGGCAGCGCGCCGTGATCTCGTAGCGGGTCGTGTCGATGATCGCTTTCCCGGCCGAATCGCTCATCGTGCTTTCCCAGCTGCCGTCTTCATGCCGGATCATGTACCAGGAATGCTTGAACTGCCGCTTCGTGAAGAAAGGATCGGCCAGCTTTTTCTCTACGCGCACTTTGCTCCAGAAACTTTTGGTTCCGGGAACGGCGAAGGAGAAAAAGAAAGCGGCGAGCAGAAGCAGGGGCAGGCGCATGAACTAAAGTTACTAAATGATGTGCGGATGTTACGCTGTGCTTGCCCTTTTCCTGAACTGGTCTTCGCGGGCACGCATTCCTGCCTGAATAGTTATGGCCGTTCAGGATCACACCGGGCAGGATCGATTCAGGATGTGAGCTGATTGATCATCGCTTTCCTGATCGCCGCGAACTCCGCTGCTTTCAGCGAAGCCCCGCCGATGAGGCCGCCGTCGACGTCGGGGCAGGAGAAGAGGTCGTGGGCGTTGGAGGGGTTGCAGCTGCCGCCGTAGAGGATGGAGCAGCTTTCCGCGACCTGCTTTCCGTATTTCTCCGCGATCTTCCCACGGATGAAAGCGTGCATTTCCTGCGCCTGCGGAGGCTTGGCCGTGAGGCCCGTGCCGATGGCCCAGACGGGTTCGTAGGCGAGAATGAGCTTTGAAAATTCCTCCGCGTGCAGATGAAAAACCGAATCCAGCAATTGCTCCTGCACCGTTTCGAAATGTTTTCCCGTTTCGCGCTGCTCCAGTAATTCACCGATGCAGAAGATGGGCGTGAGCGCATGCTTCAGCGCGTGCTGCGTTTTTTTCAGCAGCTGATCGCCCTGCTCGTGGAAATATTGCCGGCGCTCGCTGTGGCCGAGGATGACGTGCGTGGCGCCGGTGGAGCGAACCATCGCGGCGGAGACTTCGCCGGTGAAAGCGCCTTTTTCTTCGTGGTGGCAATTCTGCGCGGCGACGGAAACGTTCTCCATTCCTTCGAAGCAATTGCCGATCTCGGCGAGGAAAGGGAAAGGCGGCGCGATGATCGTGCGCACGGGAGAAGGCGGCTGCTTTTTGAACAGCTCTTTCAGCTCCGCGGCCAGCGACAAAGCTTCCGCGTAGCTGTTGTTCATTTTCCAGTTGCCGGCGACGATCTTGTTACGCATGAAGGATCAATGCTGTTTTGAACCGATGAACATCGAACACGGAATATCGAATTTCGAAGTTAAGGTCACTTCGACGTTCGATATCCCGTGTTCAGTGTTCGAAATTCATTTTAAAATTTTCTACGCCAATCGCACCCGCGGATCGAGGATGCCGTAAGTGATGTCCACCAAAATATTGATGATGACGAAGCAGGTGGAGAAGATGAGCGTGGAGCCCATCACCACGGGCAGGTCGTAGCTCTGCAGGGCGTGCACTACTTCGTAGCCGATGCCTTTCCAGTTGAACACCGTTTCCACGAAGGCCGCGCCGGCCATCAGTCCGGCGAACCAGCCGGATATGGAGGTGACTACGGGGTTGAGCGCGTTCTTCAGCGCGTGCTTGCTGATGACCATGTAATAGCTGAGGCCTTTCGCGCGGGCGGTGCGGATATAATCCTGCGTGAGCACGTCGAGCATGGAGCTGCGCGTGAGCTGGATGATGAGCGCAAGCGGCCGGATGCCCAGCGTGATGGCGGGCAGGATGAGGTTGCGCAATTCCAAATGCTCTTCCGTGCCGAAATCATCCATCGTGTACAAGCTGCCCACGTTGTTCAGGCCCGTATAATCTCTCAGCAGGAAGCCGAAGATCCAGGCGATGATCAGCGCGAGGAAGAACGAGGGCCCGGCCATGCCCAGCGAGGCGAAGACGAAAACGAAGCGGTCGAAGAAGGTGTTTTTCCTGATGGCGGAAACGATGCCGAGGACGATCCCGAAGAACGAGGCGAAGAGCATCGCCGCGAAAGCCAGCACCACCGTCTCCGGCAATGTTTCAGCAATGATCTCCGAAACCGGTCTTCGATTTTGATACGAGCGCCTGAAGTACGGCGCCTTCAGCACCACCGTCTTGCTGCCGACGTTGAAAAGCTCCACCGGCTCGCCGTATTTGCGCTTGTCGAGGTAGAGGTAATGATCCGTGTTTTCGGTTTCGTGCACCGAGACGAAGGAGAGATCGTTCAGGTACATCAGGTATTGCCGGAACAGCGGCTGGTCGCGCCCGAGATCTTTGTTGATCGCTTCGATGGAAGCTTTGTCGGTGCGCTGGCCCACCATCATCAGCGCGGGGTCGCCGGGCAGCACGTTGAAGAGCACGAAGACCACCGTGATCACCCCGAACAACACGAGGAATCCGTAGAGGAGCTTCTTGATGACGAATTTGATCACGCGGGGCTATTTCTTGAGATAGGTGTTTTTGACGTCGTTGTACGAGGGGAAATCGTTGTGATGCCACATGTCCTTCACCACGCCGTCGATCACCAGGATCAGGCCGGGATTGGAGCGGATGGCGGTTTTCAGCGCGGTGCCGTCGACGGAATAGAACGGGTACGCGGCTTTCGTTTCCGCGCGGAATTGCGCGACCTGCTCTTCCAGCGCGCCGGACAAAGCGTAGAATGGGATTCCGTCTTTCGAGCTCAGCGCGTAGAAATCGTTGATCGCGCCCATCG
>Ga0196978_1000857_pt1 | contig 14674 bp, 13 predicted proteins | sample S3v_2013CmetaG_FD_155491 | JGI IMG/M metagenome (GOLD analysis project Ga0196978, IMG submission 155491) | Soil microbial communities from Anza Borrego desert, Southern California, United States - S3+v_20-13C | ecosystem: Environmental > Terrestrial > Soil > Desert | place: USA: California... | reverse complement strand
GCGCGGGTGGCCGGCGATTGCCGCAAGCACACCGCGCCGCACGGCTTCTGCCTTGCCGCTATTGCGCTCGAGCCGCAGCATCCGCAGCGACGCCGGAGCCTGGCCGCACAGCTCTTCGAGCACGGCGGCCGTGCTGTCGGTGCTGCCATCGTCGACGAAGAGGAACCGCACGCCCTGGTGTCCGGCCACGTACTCGAGGAACGCGCGGCGATCGAGGCGACGACTCTCGTTGTAGCAGGGGACGACGATGACGGTGTCGCCGGTGAGGTGATGGTCATCCATGTCGGTGATCGGGTTCGACTTCTGCGCAGCCTCATCAGGATGACGCGAACCCGGCAAAGTTGCCGACATTACGGGTCATGGCAACCGGTCGCGAGGTCATTGTCTCGGTGATGCCGGGGTGGCCTTTCGCGCCACCAGGAGCTGGCGGTAGGGGTGACGCACCAGCAGAGAGGCCAGATCGACCGCATCGCCGCCGAGGCGCATCCACCACGGGATCGGCACGCTCAGCCAGCGCCCGAGGTGAGCGCGATAGAAACGCTGCTCATACACTGCCAGGCCGGCGCGCTCGGCCAGCATGCGGGTATGGCGGCGATCGAAGTAGAAGGTATGGCGACGGTCGTAAAGCAGCTCCAACGGCCTCGATGCCTTGCCGGCCGAAAGGCGGTACGCCGCGGCACCGAGCACGTTGAACAGAGAGCTGGAATCGATGGTCAGCACAGCCAACAGGCCCTGAGGCCGCAGCAGGCCGGATGCCCGGCGCATCGTGGCGAGCGGATCGGGCACGTGCTCGAGGAAGTCCCACATCGTGACTACGTCGTAGCCTTCGCCGCTGCCGTTCCAGTGCGCGAAGTCGGCGTTGTGTACGCGCACGCCCCACTGGGCGGCCGAACGCTCGGCCAGAGCCGACGACAATTCGACGCCTTCGGCCTGGTAGCCCGCTTCGCTGGCCATTCGCAGGAACAGGCCGGCGCCCGAGCCGACGTCCAGCAGACGCTTGCCCGCGCCGCCATGCAGCAGCGAGAGCAGATCGGCGTAGATGGCGCGCTCGGGCAGGGACGCAGAGGCCTCATCGAACTGGTCGGCGAAGTATCCAGCCGAATGATAATCGGCATCGGCGTACATGGCGTCCATCTCCTGCGAGGTGGGGAAGGGATGCCGGTACCGAATGCCGCAGCGGCCGCATTGCAGGACGTCGAAAGCCGAAAGCGTGTAGGCGAGCGTGGTCTCTCCGCCGCAGAACTCGAAGGGGCAGCGCGCCAAGTCAGGCCCCGTCGCTGCCGGCTGCCGCAGCAGACTTCAGCAAGGCGACCTCCTGGGCCAGAACTTTCATCTGCGTGGAGAGCTTGCTCAGGCGCACCGCGTAGCTGAGCGAGATCCCGGTCAGGAAGACCAGCCCGAGAAAGAACACCGTCGAGCTCGGCGTCCAGGCGCCGAGCAGGCGCGTTACCGCCACCAGCGAAGGGTAGTAGCTGCCGAGAACGAGGATCGCGATGGCGGCGGTCATCCACAGCGGCGTGAATTCCTCACGCAGGCGGCGCCGGCGCACCAGCTCCAGGATGGTTCCGGCCAGTACCAGCGAGCCCACGAACGCGACCACGCGGGCGGAAGAGCTGTTGGCCTGCTGCTCGAACAGGAGCCGAAGCGCTTCGGCATCGATGGAGGGTTGCATGGCAGTCTCCTCAGGGGCGCTGCGCGGGGCGCAGCACGTTCATGATCATGGCCAGCGTCATCTTGTACGAGTAGTAGAGCACGCCGATTCCGGCGTGCATGGAGCGTGCGTCGTTGCGCTCCTTCATCCGGACTTCGAGCTCGCGGATGCGGTAGCCGGCCTTCTGCAGCAGCACGAACATGTCGGCGTCGGGATAATCGCTGGGAAATGCCTCGGATGTGTACAGCCGTACCACCGAGGCGCTGAGCGCCTGCAGGCCGCTGGTGGGATCGCGCAGGTCGATGCCCGACAGCGATCGCAGCAGGAAGCGCAGCCACTGCACACCGAGCCGGCGCAGCGGCGGCATCGTATAGGAAGAGCCCGAGAAGAAGCGGCATCCCACCACGATGTCGGCCTCGCCGCGAAGAATGGGATCGGCCAGGCGGGCGGCGTCGGCGGGATCGTGCTGGCCGTCGGCGTCGATCTGCACGACGACCTCGTAGCCATGGCGATGCGCGTATCGATAGCCGGTCTGCAGCGCGCAGCCGTAGCCGAGATTGAATGGATGCGTGACGACGCCGGCTCCCGCGCCGCGAGCGCGCTCGGCCGTGCGATCACTCGAGCCGTCGTCGACGACCAGCACGTCGAAGCCCGTCTGGACCGTGGCAGCCGCGACGACGTGGGCGATCATGCCCTCTTCGTTGAACGCAGGAATGACGATCAAGCCGCGCGGCTGCATCGCTGCAGGGTCCTGGGCGATCGACTCCATCAGCGTACGACGATTCCTTCGGTCGCCAGCGATCCGACATCCGGGATGCGTGCGCTGACCCGATAGGTGCCGGGCTGCGGAGCTCGTGACAGGGCAAGTCCGACCGTCGTGACGGCGCGCGCGTCCAGTGCCAGCGGCAGCAGGAAGCGGCCGGGAATGGTCGTGGCGCTGCCGTCGGCCGCGTCGGTGAGGGTGATCTCGGCGAGTGCGGGGACGGCCGGCGGTGCCAGCTTCCACATTCGCTGGTGCTCGTTGGTGACGCGCACGCGAAGATGCGTGCGGAACAGGTCGTCCTGGCTGACCTCGCCGGGAAGGAGCTCCAGACGCAGAGCCGACAGCTCCGCGTGCGTCTGCGGCGGCGGTGGCAGGCGCCACACCGCGAGCTCGGAGTTGAAAGCGAGGCGCTTGCCGGCGCCATCGAGCGCGCCGTAGCCCTCGGCAACGCCGGCCGCGTCCAGGTCCGTGCGCCACGCGACATGGGTGAAGCCCATGGCCGCGAGCTCGCGTACGGCGGCTTCGGTGCGGATGCGCCTGCCGATCGTACTGGTCTGCTCGTAGGCGAGAGGCACAATGGAATTGTAACAGGCCGACGTTCGACGTCCGTGCCACGCCGACCAGAGAATCGGCGAGGCGTTGGCGAAGAAGGAAAGGGCGCTGCGTCCGGTCGGGCCATCGTAGACCGCGCCGGCATCGTCGGATTCTCGAAGCGCATGGAGCGCTTGGAGCACCTCGGCAGATGGTGCCACCGGGTGAAGATTGACGGACCGGTCGATGCCGAAGACGGCCGCCGACAAGCGCGGATGAAAGATCTCCGCCATCGCTGCCGCGATCGCGACAGCGGACAGGAGCGCCCGCGAAGTGGGCGACGGAATCCGTGCCAGCACGGCAGCCAGCCCGGCGCCGGCAAGCACGGCGACGCCGAGCACGCATGCCACGGCCGCTGCCGCGGGCGCGCGCACGACCTGCAGCGACTCGCTGAGCGAGCTGGCTACAGCATAGAGCGAAGGCATGCGGAGCGAGCCGATCTCGGTCGGCACGAACACGAGCAGCGCCGCTACCGTTGCCGTCAGCACGGACGCCAGCGGCACGCGCGTGGCGCGCGGCCCGGAAACCAGTGGTGTCGCTGTGGGCGATGATTCTGACACCGCCGGTGCTGTGCTGGACGACGCGGCTGTTGCGCGCGGCGCGTCCGTTGCTGCCGCCGCCGGCGTGAGGGGCGAGCGAACGATGAGGGCCAGGATCGCCAGCGCCAGGGCCAGCATTCCCCACGAGTGCTCGCTGCCGGGCAGCACTTCAGCCGTAGTCCAAGCCGAAACGGGACGCACCGGTGCCGCGCCGCCCCACCACTGGTGCACCATCGCGTACTGCCACACCAGCGAGCCGACCAGCGCACCGGCCGCGATCACGGCGAAGGCCGCCATGAAGAGCCCGTCGGGTCGCAGCGAGCCGCTGCGCCAGCAGCCGATGACGCGCGTGATGCCGAATACTCCCGCGAAGACGGCCAGGCCGAGCATGGGATAGGCGCCGACCAGGGCCGCCAGCGCAGTGAAGATCGCCAGAAGACCCGCATCGGACGCACGCGCGTGAAGCAGGAGCCGCTCCAGCGACAAGAGCACCCACGGCAGCCAATGAGTTCCGACGACGTGCGGATGGGCGACGTCGTCGAGCCTGCTCGGATGCAGCGCGAACACGACCGCTGCCAATGCCGCCGCACCCGACGAGCCGGTCCAGCGCTGGACGAGCAGGAAGGTCCCGCTGCCGGCGATCAAAACACCGAGCAGCGCGGCCAGGTTGAATGCGGCGATGGGGCTGCCGGTGGCCAGATGGCCCGCAATGCCGAGAATCGACGTCTCGATCATGTGCTCGCCGAGCGCTGCCGCCTTGTGGATGGGTGCGCACTGCGGTCCGTCGAGAAGATCACGCACGTTGGCCGAGAGGATGGCGCGAACGTTCCAAGCCTGCGTTCCGATGGACAGCCGCTGATCGGTGAACGAAGGCATGCCGAACGTTCCGACAGGCTTAGTTTCGGTACCGAAGCGCGCGGAGAGGAACGTATGCGTCGTCAGGACTCGCATCAGCGGCCAGGTCCACGCGGACCATGCGATGGCCAGACCTGCGCTGAGGAGCAGGGCTCGTACCCAGGGCGTGCGGACTACCGCCGGCAAAGCGCGACCAGATCCAGCGCGCGGTCGACGCCGTAACTGCGCACCTCGAAATCCTCGGGGACGATATCGGGCGCGCCCTGCGGCCTGGCCTGGCGCCGCACGATGCGCGCCAGCCTGGCGAAGGCGAACTGCACGACCTTGTCGGGCAGCATCTTGCGGATGCCGAGCGGGTCGAGGCGAAGGATGTTGTGGACGGCGCGCGCGCGGCCGGCCTCGAACTCTTCGACCTTGGCGTTGCCGTGCATGCCGCGCATCTCGACGTGGCCGAACACGGTCTCCAGCAGCGCCTGCAGCTCGGGCGCCGTGTATTCGCGCAGGTGATACGGATTCTCCGAGACCGTGCGCAGCCGGTTCGGCGTGGTCATGATGAGGGTGCCGGCAGGATTGAGGCGCGCGTGCAGGCCGCGCAGGAAGGGAAGCGGATCGGCGATGTGCTCGATCACCTGGAAGTTCAGCACGACGTCGAAGGTGTCGGTGAAATCGCCGGGGCGTGTCAGGTCGACCTGCTCGAACCTGAGGCCCGGCTTGTTCCACAGGCGCCGGCACTCGGCGATGGCGACCTCGGAGTAGTCGACGCCGAGAACCTCGGCGGCCACGTCGGCGATGGTCTGGGTGCCGAAGCCCTCGCCGCAGCCCGCGTCCAGCACGCGCTTGCCGGCTGCCTGGGTTGCCGCGAAACGGTAGGCGGCGACGTGACGGGCGAAGTCGTAGTCGAAGCCCTCGCCCCAGCCGGGACGCTCGCCGGTGAACTTCTTGGCATCCATGGGTCGATGCTATTTCCCGAATCGGGCAAGGAGGCAAGATGGCGCGCTGCTTGCCTACGTGCGCGGCGCGGCCGTCCAATGGAGTGGAGATGACGGAGCCGCGGCGATGGAGCGGCTGCTTGCCTACGTGCGCGGCGCCGATGACTGTGCTCTAACCGCCTCGGCGCATTCGCCCTCGAGCCATCATGAAAGTCACCGCAACCGAGCTGCCCGGAGTCCTGCTCCTCGAACCCGCCGCCTTCGGCGACGAGCGCGGCTTCCTGCTCGAGGCCTACAACCGCCAGCGCTACCGCGACGCAGGCGTGGCCGTGGACTTCGTGCTCGACACGCACTCGCGCTCGCGCCGCGGCGTGGTGCGCGGGCTGCACTACCAGCTCGCCCATCCGCAGGCCAAGCTGGTGCGCGTGTCGCGCGGCCGCGTCTTCGACGTGGTCGTGGACGTGCGGCGCGGAGCGCCGACGTTCGGGAAATGGGTCGGCGCGATCCTCGATGACCGCGAGCATCGCCAGGTCTTCGTTCCCGCCGGCTTTGCCCATGGCTTTGCAGTCCTGTCGGAGGAAGCCGACTTCACCTACAAGTGCAGCGACTTCTACGCGCCCGACGACCAGCACGGCATTGCCTGGGACGATCCCGAGATAGGGATCGACTGGCCCGTGTCGGCGGCCGAGGTGCTGGTCTCGGACAAGGACCGGCGCAACCCGCGCCTGTCCGAATGCGCGGCCAGCGCCTTGCCGCTCTACGAAGGCTGATGACCATCGCCTCCGAGCATCGTCCGAAAAACGTCCTGGTCACCGGCGGGGCCGGCTTCATCGGTTCCAATTTCGTGCGCTACCTGCTGGCGGGCGATCCATCGGTGCGGATCATCGATCTGGACGCGCTGACCTACGCGGGCACTCTCGAGAATCTCGACGATCTTCCCGATCCCGAGCGCCACGTTTTCGTGCGCGGCGACATCTGCGACGGGCCTCTGGTGACGCGCCTGCTGCGCGAGCACGACATCGACACGATCGTGCACTTCGCGGCCGACAGCCACGTGGACCGGTCGATCACCGGGCCGGCGCCGTTCATCCAGACCAACATCGTAGGGACGTTCCAGCTTCTGGAAGCGGCGCGCGAGTGCTGGCTGGGCGGCGCCGACGGCAGCGACGGCAGCGGCGGTGGCGACAGGCAGGGCGCCAGCGCAGGCGATAGCCACACCGTCGGCGGGACGGGACGGCGCTTTCACCACATCTCGACCGACGAGGTCTACGGCACGCTCGACGCCAGCGACCCGCCATTCACGGAGACGACGTCGTACGATCCAGGGTCGCCGTACTCCGCGTCCAAGGCGGCATCCGATCATCTGGTACGGGCGTACGCCCGCACCTACGGGCTGCCGGTGACGATCTCGAACTGCTCGAACAACTACGGGCCGCGCCAGCATCCCGAAAAGTTTCTGCCCACCGTCATCCGCGCATGCCTGCAGGGCACGCGCATCCCCGTTTACGGCGACGGGAGCAACGTGCGCGACTGGCTCTACGTCGCCGACCACTGCCGCGGCATCGACCGCGTGCTGCGCGCGGGGCGCGACGGGGAGTTCTACAACATCGGCGGCCTCAACGAATGGCCCAACCTTCGGCTGGTCGAGAAGGTCTGCAACCTCATGGACGAGATGTTTCCGCAGCGTGCGCCGCACTACCGGCTGGTCGAGATGGTCACCGACCGCCCTGGCCACGACTGGCGCTATGCCATCGACATCACCAAGATTCGCGACGAGCTCGGCTGGACGCCGAGCGAGACTTTCGAGACGGGCCTGCGCAAGACCATCGCGTGGTATGCCGGGCGGATGAAATAGGCGCGGCTACGACGCCTTCAATTCCTGTCGAAGCACCTTGCGCAAGGTAGCTACGGTTCACGGCGTTCGGCTACCGACGCGCAGTCGATGACACGGGGTAGCTTTGCCTGTGGTCGCCAAGCCGAGACCATCACCTCGGCGTCATTGCCTCTCGTGGGCCGTGCGGATCAGGTACTGGCCGTACTCGGTCTTGGCCAGCGGCGCGGCCAGGGCCATCAGATCCTGCGCGCTGATCCATCCCATGCGGTAGGCCACTTCCTCGGGACAGCACACCTGCAGGCCCTGCCGCAGCTGGATGGTCTGAATGAAGTTGCCCGCCTGCAGCAGCGCCTCGGGCGCGCCGGTGTCGAGCCAGGCGATTCCGCGCCCCAGCTTTTCGACGCGCAGCTTGCCGCGCTGCAGATACAGGCGGTTGAGGTCGGTGATCTCCAGCTCGCCGCGCGAGGAAGGCAGCAGCTGGTCGGCCAGCGAGACGACGTCCTCGTCGTAAAAATACAATCCGACCACTGCGTAATTGGACTTCGGCCGGGCCGGCTTCTCCTCGATGCTCAGGACCCTGCCGCCCGGATCGAACTCGACCACGCCGTAGGCCTGCGGGTCCTTGACCTGATAGCCGAACACGGTCGCGCCCTGGTCGCGCGCCGCAGCGTCATGCAGCAGGCCCTGCATGCCGTGGCCGTAGAAGATGTTGTCGCCGAGGATCAGCGCGCACGCCTTGCCATCGATGAAGGTGCGCCCGACCAGGAAGGCCTGCGCAATGCCTCCGGGCGCGGGCTGGGCGGCATATTGAAGCTGGAGACCCCAGCGCTTGCCGTCGCCGAGAAGGCGCTCGAAGAGCTCGCGCTCGTGAGGCGTAGTGATGATCAGGATCTCGCGGATGCCCGCCAGCATCAGGGTGCTCAGCGGGTAATAGATCATCGGCTTGTCGTAGACCGGCAGGAGCTGCTTGCCCACGGCATGCGTCAGCGGGTGCAGGCGCGTCCCGGCGCCTCCTGCCAGGACGATTCCCTTGGTGATCATCGCGGCTCCATCGAGGCCGACCGCTATGCTCGTGTTGGCGCCAAATCAATTGACGGGTCGGCAACGCCGGCCGCCCGCGGGCACGGGAAAGGATGGCTTTGCTCGCCCTTGCGCCTGTGCTCTAAACCTCGGGCAACGCCGGATCTTGGACGCCTTTGCTGCGGGGTACGAAGGCGCAACTCCAGGTCGCGGTCGCGCAGCTTCCGAATGGACGCAGACCCTCCAAGTTGGCACGAGCTGTTCCCCGGCTACGCGCTGCGGGACGTTGCGCCGTCGGCGCCCTCGCATCCCGTGGACCCGGTCTCCGCCTGTCGCGACGCGCTGCAAAGCGCCGCGCTGGTCGACTTCGCACGTGCCGCCGCTTCCGAGGGGCGTTCGCTGACCCTGGTCATCAACGACCCTCATCGCCTCACCGATACTCCCGCCTTTCTCGATGCCGTCGTCGGCCTTCTCGACAGTGGCCTGGCCGGCGAGAAGATCCCCGCGCTTCGCGTGCTGGTCGCAAGCGGCAGCCACGTCTCCACTGCCGAGGAGCGCCAGGCGCACGAGACGGCAATGCTGTCGCGCCACGCCGAGCGTCTGGCCGAGGTGGTCTGGCACGACGCACGCAACGAGAGCGGCCTTCGCCAGGTCGGCAACCACGTCCTGCATTCCTGGATGGCCGAGGGCGGCTTCTATCTGGCGTGCGGCAGCATGGAGCCGCACTACTTCGCCGGCATCACCGGCGGCCACAAGACCCTGACGGTCGGCGTCATGGCGATGGAGAGCCTGACCGCCAACCACGAGCACGCGCTGTCGTCGCAGGCTCGGCCCCTCAAACTCGACGGCAATCCGGTGCACGTCGGCGTGGTCGATGCTCTGGCCGACCTCGAGGACTCGGGCGCGCGCCTCCTGGCGCTCAACCAGGTTCTGGTGGACGGGCGTGTGATAGCAGTCACCGCCGGGCATCCATTGGAGGCGCTCAACCACGGCGTTGCGACCGTGCGCTCGTGCTTCTCGGCGGCGGTGGAGGAGCCGGTCGATCTGGTGGTGGCGCAGATGCAGGGGCCTCTCAGCCGCGATCTTTACCAGGCCGACAAGGGCATCAAGAACACCGAGGCCGCGGTTCGCGAGGACGGCGTGCTGCTTCTGGAGTCGAGTTGCCCCAAGGGTGTGGGAATCGACCACTTCGTGGAATTGCTGCGGGCCGCACCGACCGTCGAGGAAGCACGCGCGATCGTGCAGGAGCGCGGCTATCGGCTCGGTGACCACAAGGCCGTGCGACTGCGGGCGCTGACCGACGAGCGACGGGTCCAGGTCGGCGTGATCACCGCCGGCGTGCCCGAGGATCTGTCGGACGTGCTCGGCATGAAGATTTTCCGCGACCGCGCTGCGGCCGCGCAGTGGGCGCGCGGCGTGCTCGGTGACGAAAAGATGAAAGGGCTCATCGTTGCCGACGCCGGCAATATCGCCATCGAAGCCGGCTGACACTCTCTGGCTCCCGCTGAGGCACGCACGATCATCGAAGCAGGCTGACGCTCCATGGCGTCACGGTGCGGCGCACGCCGTCGAAGCTCGCTGAAGCGCGCCGGGGCGTAAGGCGCGGCGCACGCGCCGCAGCCGCGCTCCGATATCGACATTCCTGAAGCTCCCGACTGCGCTGCACGTCATCGAGGCTCGCCAGCCCGCGCTCACGCTGCTAGGTTCGCGTGATGCGCTCGGCCGAGCACTGGAAGACCCGAACGCGCCGCGCTCGCGGAAACGTGGAGCGTTTTCGGCGTGAGCGCGATGCCGAAGCGCTCGGTGCCTACCTCGAAGATGCTGCGCATACGCCGGGCGGGCATTCGCCCGAGGTGTGTTTTCCCACCAACGAGGCCGAGGTCGCTGCTGTGCTCGCCGGCGGCATTCCCGTGCTTCCCATCGCCGCTCAGTCCTCGCTTACCGGCGGCGCCACGCCTTTCGGTGAAGTGCTGCTGTCGGTTTCCAGGCTGCAGGAACGAAGCTGCGCCGGCGGCAAGATGCGAGCGGGCGCCGGCGTGATCCTGCGAGATCTCGACGAGCTGCTCGCTTCGAACGGCAGCTACTTCCCGCCGATCCCGACCTACGACGGCGCCAGCGTGGGCGGCGTCATCTCGACGTGCGCCGCGGGCGCGGCCACGTTCAAGCACGGGACCACGCGAGGATGGGTGCAGGAGCTGACCGTGGTGCTGGCGTGCGGCGAGGTGCTCGACATCGTACGCGGCGAGGTCGTTGCGCATCCGCGCGGGTATTTCGAGATCGAGCGCAGCGGCGGTGAGCCGCTGCGAGTGCCGGTGCCGCTGGGCGCGCATCCGGACGTTCCCAAGAGCTCGGCCGGATACTGGAGCGATCCCGAGCTGGACCTGATCGACCTGTTCATCGGTGCCGAAGGGACGCTCGGCGTGGTCGTCGAGGCCGTGCTCGGTCTGTCGCGGCCGCGGCCATCGTGGCTGGCGGCACTTGTGCCAGTGGCCGACGATGGCGCGGCGGTGGCGCTCACCACCGAGCTTCGCGAAGAGGCGCGCTCGGCGCGACGCACCGGCAATCCGTGCTCGCTGGACATATCGGCAATCGAGTACATGGACGCGCGCTGTCTGGAAGTGTTGCGCCAGGACCGCGTGCCCGAGCGCGTCGGCGTCACCATCCCGGCATCGGCGCGCGCTCTGCTGCTGCTGCAGGCCGAGCTGCCCGCGGGCTTCGATCGCACGCGTGCATATCACGAACTGTCGCAGGCCTACGCCGGCGACGTCGACGGACCGGTCGCAAGACTGTGCCGCATACTGGAGCGGCACGGCGCGCTCGGAGATGCGATTCCGGCGCTGCCCGGTGAGGAGGATCGCCGGCTCGCGCTGTTCGCACTGCGCGAGGCGGTTCCCGAAGGCGTCAACCGTCGCGTGCGCGAGGTGCAGCGCAGCGCCGCGCCCAAGGTCTCCAAGTCGGGCGGCGACGTGATCGTGCCCTACGAGCGCTTCGAGGAGTCGCTGCGGCGCTATCGGGCCGTGCTCGGAGAGTCGGGGCTGGACGCGGCGATCTGGGGCCACATCAGCGACGGCAACGTGCATCCCAACGTGCTGGCACGCAGCGACGAGGAGATGGATCGTGCGCGCCGGGCGCAGCTGGCCATCGGCGAGATCGCCATCGAGCTCGGTGGGAGCCCGATGGCCGAGCACGGAACGGGGCGCAATCCCATCAAGAAGACATTGCTCGAGAAGCTGCACGGCAGGGCCGGCGTGGCCTCGATGCGCGCGGTCAAGCGCAGCCTGGATCCGCACTGGCAGCTCGCGCCGGGCGTGCTGTTCGACGTCGAGGAGAGCCCGCGATGAGCGGTGGAGCGCGCGAGACGACCGGCGTGAGTGACAGGGCCGGCGACCGCGAGACGGCCGGCGCCGAGGGCCGCGAGACGGCCGGCGCGGAGGGCCGCGAGATTCTCGTCATCGGCGCCTCGGGTCTGGTCGGGCAACTGATGATGGAGCGGTTTGGGCAGCGTGCCGCCGGCACCTACGCAACACATGATATGCCGGGCCTGGTCCAGCTCGACATCACCGACGCCGAGGCTACGCGGCGCGTGATCGACGAGCTTGCTCCTCGCGTGATCGTGCACACGGCCGCCCTGACCGACGTCAACATGTGCGAGCGTGATCCGGCTGCTTCCGACCGCGTCAACGTGGCCGGTACTCGCAACGTAGCCGAAGCGGCCGCCGAGGTGGGCGCGCGCTACATCTTCTTCTCGACCGACTATGTGTTCGGCGACGATGGCCCTCACGACGTCGACCGCCTCCGCATGCCGATGAACGTCTACGGCGCACACAAGGCCGAGGCCGAGGACGTCGTCGCCGAGCTCGACGACCACGTCATCCTGCGGGCGTGCAACGTCTACGGCTATCAGAGGGAAGGCAAGAATTTCGCGATGGGCATCTTCGAGTCGCTGCTGCAGGGGCGGCGGGTTCTGGTTGCCGTCGATCAGTGGGGATCGCCCACGCTGGCGTCGGATCTGGTCGACGTCGCCGCGCTCCTGGTGGATTCGGACGTGCGAGGGCCAGTGCACGTTGCCGGCCCCGATCAGGTGACGCGTCTGGAGTGGGCGCGGCGCGTGGCCGAGGTCAACGGACTGGATGTCTCGCTGCTCGAGCCGGTGCCCTACTCCGCGCTCGGTGCATCGGCGCCGCGGCCGCGTCGCGGCGGCCTGTTCGCGCGCCGCACCGAGGAGATGCTCGACATCCGCTTCAAGCGTCTGGACGAAGGGTTGATGGCGATGCGCGCGGCCCTGGAAGAGGCGGGCGTTCTGCCAAGGGCGGCGCCGCGCAAAAGCATCTAGCGCAGAAAGCGCCGGCTGAAGAGCGGCCGCGGGGTTGTGCCTGGGGCGGCGCCGCGCAACGGCAGCGCGGAAGCGCCGGCTGGAGAGCGGCCGCGGGGTTGTGCCGAGCGCGGCGCCGCGCAACGGCATCTGGCGCGGAAGCGACCGAGCCGAGCCGCGTGTTTTCATCGGCGGCGATCGGCAACGACGCGTATGCCGCGGTCGGGCCGCTTCGTAACCGCGGCGTAGCACGTAGAGTCGCTACGTCGTATCCCCTGCCGCCGAAGAAGCGGCGTGCAAGCGTGCCAGATCGGCCTCGACCATGATCGAGACCAGCTCGGCAAGCGTGGTCGTGGCGCGCCAACCGAGATCGCGCGCGATGGCTTCGGGATTGCCGACGCGCGCAGCCGCATCGCCGGGCCGAGTCAGCGCCGGATCGCTGACGACGTGCTCCCGCCAATCCAGACCGACGCGCGCGAAGGCAAGCTCGGCCAGATCGGCGACGGTACATGCGCGGCCGGTGGCGACCACATAGTCCGCCATCGCCGGCGCCTCGATCATGCGCACCATCGCCTCGACGTATTCAGGCGCGTAGCCCCAGTCACGTGCAACAGTCAGGCTTCCGAGCACGAGCTGTTTCTGCAGACCGCGCGAGATGTGGGCCGCTGCCATCGTGATCTTGCGGGTGACGAAGGCCGGCGGGCGAAGCGGCGACTCGTGATTGAACAGGATCGCCGAGCAGGCCTTCAGGCCGTGTTCCTGGCGATACTGACGAATCATCTCGTGGGCGGCGGCCTTGGCACGGCCGTAAGGCGTGTTCGGGCGCAGCGGCGTGAGCTCGTCCTGCGGATCGCCGGTAGCGGCGCCGAAGATCTCGGCCGTCGATGCCTGGCACAGACGGATGGCGGCGCCGGATGCTCGGATGGCCGCGAGCAGGCGCGCGACGCCGAGCTCGTTGACGTCGCGGAAGTAGCCTGGGTCGTTCCAGGACTCGGGAACGAAGGTGGCGGCCGCCAGATTGAAGATCGCGTCGGGACAGGCGGCGTCGAGGGCGCGGCGGATGGCCGTCGCATTCCGCATGTCGCCGTCCAGGCGGTGGGCCTGCGGCGGGGAGGCGTCCTGCGCTCGCACGAAGGCGAAGACGGCGACACCCCGCGAGGACAGCAGCTCGGTCAGGTAGTGCCCGTCCTGACCGCCGGCGCCGGTGATCAGGACGCGGCGCAACGAGGTTCGATGCGGGGTCGGCATGGGGGATGCCGGCAAGGTAGCGCGTCAGGCAGCGGTGGTCCACGCGGACCGATTCACGTCGAGTCGGCCTGACTGTTGCCCGCGCGCTGGTCCTGACTCATTCTGCGCTCATGCGCAGACACGGGCTGACGAGCGGATTCTTTGCCGGTCTCACCATCGGCATCATCATTGGTTCGGTGGGGCTTTCGGCGGGTGCAGTCGGGTACAAAGCCTGGATGACCAACGGCCAGGATTTCCGGCTCGGCTACATTTCCGGCTTCATGGACATGACGATGCTAGCGCGCAATCTGCACCCGCAGGGCTTCATCGACGAAACCTATCCGTTCTTCAAAAACGCCCGCATACGCGACTACTACGACGCCATCGACAATTTCTACAAGGACCCTGAAAACCAGAAGCACAGCATGTACTCGGCCATGACGCTGATCTCCGACGAAATGGAGAAAAAGTTCGGGAAGCCGCAATCGGCGATCGAGCGCATGGCGCCGAACATCGAGAAGAAACTCGAGGCTGCGCGTGCAAAACAGGCCGCCAGAGCCGCGAGCGCCGGCGCTGCGAAGGCGCCTGCAGCGGCGCCGAAGCCAGCAGCGCCTAAACCGCCGAAGCGCAAGATATGGTGCAAGTGCGCGGAGATGGAGAAGGCCTGCCCCGAGTTGGCCAAGGACTTCGCGACGCGTAAGCCGAAGGCGGAAGGGGCCGACGGCGAGCCGGTTTCTCCGGCGCCGGAGGCAGGGAAGGAGCCGGCGAAGGCGGAAGGGACGAAGTAGGGGAAGGGGTGGTGTCGCGGAAGTCGAGGAAAGGGGGATTGGGGTAGCGGAAGCCGGGCGAACGGGGATGGGGTAGCGGCAGCCGGGGAAGGGGAGGAGCGACGATCACGACGATCACGGCGTTGGCCGGTGCGGGATTCCGACCCCGAAGTCGCTGCATGGCTC
>Ga0196978_1000855_pt1 | contig 14688 bp, 7 predicted proteins | sample S3v_2013CmetaG_FD_155491 | JGI IMG/M metagenome (GOLD analysis project Ga0196978, IMG submission 155491) | Soil microbial communities from Anza Borrego desert, Southern California, United States - S3+v_20-13C | ecosystem: Environmental > Terrestrial > Soil > Desert | place: USA: California... | reverse complement strand
GCCGCCCAGTTACGGGTAGAAGGGGTGAGCGACCGCCCCTGAAATCGCGCCGCGCAGGCTAACGCCCGGCATGCACCCGACCGCCGACACGACGGCTGTCATATACTTTCAGGCGCTCGGGGCGGCGGGTGATGCCGGGCGTTAGGCGGCTATATTTAATGTGAGTAAAGTTGTGTATGCCTAAAAGCAAATCCGATATATCAAACAGTGCGTTAAGAATATTTCTCCAGAGAGTCGGCAAGTTCTATGATGAGCTAAGGGGCTTAGACGAGTTCAAGCCTACTTCGAAGCAGAAGAGAGAAATATTAGACTTCTTTGGGGAGCGGTGTTGTTACTGTGATGCTGAAATATATATTCACACCCTGTCCCTGGATCATTTAATCCCTATGAATAAGGAGTCCTTGGTCTTCATGCATGGGGTAACGTGGTGCCTTGCTGTACAGCTTGCAATAAGAATAAGCATTATAAAAAATGGGAAACCTATCTGGGAAAAGTTTGTAATCCCGTTGAATATACTCGTAGAGAAGCAAAAATCAGGGCATTTCTCGCTAAGTACAAATATGAACCAAATCTTGAGCTTGAAACCATTGCTAATAACTTGTATCAGGACGTCGGTGCTGTAGCTATGACACTGATTGACCTGCGTTTTAATCAAGCGGAGGCCGTTATTAACCGAATCCATCAGGGATGATTGTCGGCGTGGCGCGCCGCTTGACATCAACTTTGAAGTGCAACACTGACTATAAAGCAACGGAGTGATCTGCGTATGGGCGGCGATTGGTCAATACGGTCGAAGTGTTGTCGCGCAATAGGTGAAGAGGCCCGCTAAACATGCGGGCCTCTTCGGGGATGAGGCCCCTTGATTGGTCAGAAGGGTTAAAATAAATACCCCCCCGCCTGGGTCGAAACTGTCACCGCGGCCGGCGCAGGCGCTCAAGCAGGTGACGCATCTCCTCAGCACGCTGTGCGTCCCGTTCGCCGGGAAGCAGACTCTCCAATAGCGCTTCCGCCTCGCGCTTACGGCCTGCGGCGGCATAGCTTAAGGCGAGGTAGTAACGCGCCTCCCTGTCGTCGGGGCTTCGTTTAAGCGTCTCCTCGTATTCACGAATCGCCGCCTCGTGCTCATTCATGGCCGCCAACGTGCGCGCTAGGTTGAATCGCGCCGAGACGGACGACGGGTCGCGGTCGAGCGCCTGTGAAAAGGCGCGCCGCGCCCCCTCGTAATCTTTACGCTCGAAAAGAATCGTCCCGAGGTTGTTATTCGCTTCCACCATCCGCGGGTCCAGCGCCAGGGCCTGCCTCAGGCTCGTGACCGCGTCGTCCGTGTCGCCCAACCCTGCCTGCGCCAGCGCGAGACTGTTATAGATCTCCGGCCCGTCCCGCCTCATGCGAAGCGCCTGCGACAGCTCGGCGCGCGCCTGTTCGTACTGCCTGTGCTTTAAGTGAGCCAGGCCGAGGTTGTAACGCACCGACCATAAATTGGGGGCGTACTGCGCGGCCCGGTGCCAGATGGCGAAGGAGTCGTGCCACACGCGGTTCTGTAAGATCGTGCTCGCGCCGAAGACGACGACTACCGCGCCCGTGATGGCGAGCGCGGCCCGCGCGCGGCGACGCGCGCCGCGCGCGACGAGAAGCGCCGCGAGGTAGCAGAACCCGATGGACGGGAGATACAGGTACCGATCCTGGATGATGTAGTCCTGGTGGAAGACCTTCAAGTTGAGAACCGGCAGCAACGGCGCGAGGAGCAGGGCGAGGGCCACCCAGACCTCGGCGGCGACGCGCCGCCTGTAGACCCACAGCGCGACCAGCAGACCAAGTAGCAGCAGCACCGGCAGGAAGAACGCCGGGTCTGACGCGCCCCTGACGAAAGGGGTGCCGTAGACGATGCTCAGGTAAAACGGCGCCACCAGGTGACGGAAGTAGGTCACGAGGGCGTAAGGGGCCGTCATCCATACCCGCGCGTCCGGCACGCCGGCCGTCAACGGGTGACTCCGGGAGATCGTGCCCAGCACGCCGAAGCGCAGTGCGAGGTATCCGGCGCCGACCAGCGCAAAGGGGATGAGCGCGGGCAGCGCCCTGCGCAGGCTCTCCCGCAGGCCGAGCCCCGGCTCGCGCGTCACCTCCCAGACGACGATGACGGCCGGCAGGACCAGCGCCGTCTCCTTGCAGAGTGTGGAGAGCGCGTAGGCCGCTACCGACGCGGCCAGCCAGCGCGGGCGCCCCTCCTCCCTGTAGCGCACATACCAGATCAGGGACGGGACGTAGAAGAGCGCGGCCAGAGGGTCCGGGATGCCGCTGATCCACGCGACCGACTCGACGTGCGCGGGGTGGACGGCGAAGATCAGCGCCGCCACGCCCGCGGCCATCACGTCGCCCGAGAGGCGGCGCAGCAGGTAATAGACCGCGACGGTCGCGCCCGTGTGCACGGCCAAGTTCATCAGGTGCCAGCCCGGCTCCCAGAGGCCGAAGAGCTGGTAGCCGATGGTCAGGTAGACTGTGAAGAGCGGCCGGTAGTACGGGGGCGGGACGTCCGTCGTGATAGTCGCGCGTTGAAAACTCCAGACGTCGGTCGTGAAGGCGCGGAAGACGTTGTCCCACGAGCGCAGGTCGCTGTTCCCGGCGATCTGGGTTACGTCGTCGAAGACGAACTCCCCGCCGAGCGAGTTGGCGTAGACGAGGAGTGTCGAGACGACGAGCAGGAAGAGGAGGCGCGCCTCCGAAAGCAGCGGGTCGGGTGCCGCAGGTCCTTCGGCGTGAGTCGTGTGCCCGGCCGGCCCGGCGGCGTGTGGACTCTTGCCGCCGCGTGAGTTCCGCTTGCTCTGCTTCGGCGATCTCATAGCTATGGTTGATCCGGCGCGTTGCGCAAATACTTTACAAGCAAGTCAGTTCTTTAAGGGCATGACGTAAGGGCTATCACATAAATCAGGGGGGCATGTTTGGTGAGGGGAGACGAATGTTAAATCAAGCCGGGGAGGGGAATCAAGCCTGCCTTGACCGACGCAACGGCCGGAGAGATTTAGTCCGCGAATGGCCGTCGCACGGTAACAAGAAGCCTCCGCGGGGACGGTTATGCCACCAGGCGTTTGGAAAGGGCCAGGTAACAACAGCCGTTCCCGGGTGGATGGAGGCCGGCGGTAACACTCCGAACGGTCTGAAGATGTGCGCCGCGCGTCGGGGCAGGTGCTTTTATTTCATATCACCGGGGTTGTAGCAGCGCCATAACCCGGTCTTGATGGAATGCTTGAAGGCCTCGTTCGCCTTGTACGACCCGAAGTCGGGTGAGTAGACCGTGGCCGACCTGTAGTTGTTTCTCTTCATGTAGGTGGCGTACGTAGGGTGAGATTTATCCCAGCCGTGCATTTCCCACGAGTAGATGTGACCATCGATGTTGTGGCGACGTGCCCGAAGGCCGAAGCGACGGAATGTTTGGAGCTCCCGTCGAAGACGATGATCTCTATCTCCAGGCCCTGCGGGTCCATGAAGTTGGTGGGGCCGTTGGTAACGTATGCGTATAGGTTCACGTCACCGCCGCCGAAGCCGGACGGGTCCTCGCTGATGAACCTTTGCAGGGTGGGCGAGTAATAGCGCGCACGGTAGTAGAAGAGGCCGGTCTGGTCGTTCTCACGCCCCGTGTACTGCCCGCTGTGGCCGCTGGCCGCGCCCGAGGTGGTCGTCGCCCCGAACGGGTCGTAGCTGTACTCGGTCTGCACCGCGCCGGCACCGTCCGTCAGCGCCAGCGTCGAGCTGCCCGCGCGCGTCCCAGGTGTAGACGTTGACGCCGTCCTAGGTTAGGTTCGCCTCGGCGTCGTAAGAGAGCGAGGCCGCTCCCCGCTGCGTCACTCGGTTCGCGTCGTCGTAGGCCGCGCTCCCCGGGAACTGCGGCGAAGTCTCAATCGAACCAGAGTGGACTAACTCACGAGTTAATTAGAGGACTCAGCGACGGGTGAGTGTGTGTAAAGGGCAGGTGTCATTGACGCCTGCTGTACTTCTTCGCGAGGGAAAGCTTCTTTGACTCGGCGGGCGAAAGTTCTTCGACCCTGACGAGTCCGGCGAGTCGGGCCAGGAATTTTCTAACGCCCCCTACTGTTGTCGCCTGCGGGGGTCGGAAATGCTGGCGCCCGTCGCTCTTCAGGTCGATAATCTCGCCAATAGAAAAAGGGTCTCCTGTGAGACTGGCGACTCCGCCAGCAGACCTACCTCGACGTTCATCTCATACGAGGCGCGGCCATGAAGTTCAAACGTGCCCGCTCAGGGTCTGGAACAGTTCTAAACATAACGGGTGCTTCGGCATAACACCGCGTGTTTACGTTGTCACCGGACAGGGTCTATTGCTTCATCACTTTTCCGACCTCAATAACATCTATTCCGTACAGCGACCCCGGTAACTCTTCGACTTGACCCGCTCTAGATGCTGCCTCATACAACTCTATAATGCTCTCGGATAGCTCCGGGTCAATTAATAATCCGCTTTCGTTTATCATCTTCTCCCATCCGGGGAACGAAGCAGGAGACCTAAACAAGCCGTCACGGAGCAAGGACCAATTACCCAACGAGACTACATCATACCCGAGCCAGGTACACAGGGAGTTGTCGAGCTTCATTGCGCCTTTAACGCGTGCCAGCTTGTCCGAGCGAAGAGCGATGAGTTCGTTTTTTGTCTCTGAGCGATTACTGTACTCTAAGAGAGCCAGCGCGGTGCGTAAGTCCTGACACAGTCTAATACCAGTCAGGTCCTCATTCGCTTCCGTCAGCGATGCACGTAACCTGCTAATGTCGCCCGGCAAGGTGCCTCGGTAGAAAGCCTCGTCCAGCTCGAACCACGGCATACGGTCAATCCCGCCATAGCAGAGCGAGCCTAAACAAGCCGCCTCTTTAGGGTAGTAGGAGTGCCCGTCGGAGTCCTTATCCGCCCCGATCCACCGCACGACTAGCAAACCGCTAACTTGAGTAGGTCCGGAAATTGTCATGGTCTTGGTCTCACTCCGGGCTGTACTGGCACGTGTCCACTGCGGCCCGCGCCGGGGATGTGTATGTGGGGTTGGCCGCCGGCAGCGTCCCAATTTGATGGATTGGCAACATCACCAGGCTTTGCTCTCCAACCTGGATAATTTACCTCATCAGCCCAATCTAATACCGTTTCCGCATCATCAACACTCAAAGGCTTTCTGCCTCCGTTTGTAGCCTCCTCGACCAAATCCTTCAAGGCTTGCTGGTCCGGAGTATGGCACTGGTTGTGGACGAGGACGCCGAGCGGAGAGACGAAGTAAGTGTGTGTGCCCGCCACCTCGAAGTTGTAGACTTTGAACCGCCCCTCGCGCCGCACGACCGACTCGACGCGGGCGGTCCGGCCACCCTTTGTGAGCAGTTCGAAGCCGGGCAGTAACGCTCCCGCCGGAGTCCAGCCCCGCCCGACTACCCAGAACGGGTGCTCCGGCGTAGCCGTAATCGTCTCCCCCCCGACCCGGACGTCAAGCACCACCGGCACCGTGCGCGTGAAGGTGGCCGTCACCTCCTGTCGCTGAAGACTGGCGGCGCCGCCCTGCTCGGGGTTTAGCGACAGGACGACATCGCCGGCGCGCACCTCCTCGATGCGCTTCTCGCCGCCCGCCGTCTGCACCTTAGTGCCGGCCACGAAGCACTCTCCGTGAGCCGGCTTCGCCTTCAGACGGGCGCGGGGCGGCTTCGCCTTCAGGCCGGCCTTGGCCGCTCCCTTCGCACCGGCGGTAGCGCCGCCCGAGGCCGCCGCCATCGCCATCTCCAACGCCGTGCCGGCGACCTCCCCGCCCAGGTAAGCCAACGAGTCCGGGTCCACGACCTTTCGGCCCGGCGTGAAGCCGCGGATGTAAGCCGTCCCTCCCAGCGAGATCGTGTCGCCGAAGCCGGCCGAGAAGTTACTGACATCTTCCAGCCAGTAGAGCCCCGACGGGTCGGTGCGGTTGACGGGGTCGTTGCCGACGTAGGCGTAGAGGTTAATGCCGCCCGCCAGCCCGATGGGGTCCTCCGAGATGAACCGCTGCAAGGCGGGCGAGTAGTAGCGGGCGCGGTAGTAGTAGAGCCCCGTCCCGTCGTTCTCACGCCCCGTGTACTGCCCGCTGTGGCCGCTGGCCGCGCCCGAGGTGGTCGTCGCCCCGAACGGGTCGTAGCTGTACTCGGTCTGCACCGCGCCGGCACCGTCCGTCAGCGCCAGCGTCGAGCCCGCCCCCCCGCGCAGCAGCCCTCCCGAGCCGAGAGAGTCGGTGCGCGTGAAGACCTCGTCGATGCCGCCGTTGAGCAGGTTGGCCGAGGCCACCCCGCCCGCCTGCTCCTGCACGACGTTCGCCCCGTCGTAGAGGTAGCTCGTGCTCTGCCCGCCTACGGTCTTGGCGACCCTGCGGCCGAAGGCGTCGTACTGGAAGGAGGCCGCGACCCCGCCTGAGATGGAGGCGAGCTGCCCGCGCGCGTCCCAGGTGTAAGTATTCACCCCGTCGGAGGTGAGGTTGCCGGCCGCGTCGTAAGTGAGTGCGGCCGCCCCGCGCTGCACCAACCGGTTCGCGTCGTCGTAGGCGGCGCTCGCCAGAGCCTGCGGCAGGAGCGTCCGGGCGAAGCTGCCTCCTACCTTCGTGCGCCGCCCCGAAGCGTCGTACCCGTAAGTAAGGTCGCCGAGGGTGATCCCGCCGAAGCGGTACGTGAGTGAGGTCGGCTGTGAAGCCGCGTCGTAGCCGTACTCGGTCACCACCCCGTTCGGCAGCGTCAAAGACGTGCGCCTGCCGGCGTCGTCGTAGCCGAAGCCCACGGCGCTCGCGCCCTGCGTGATCCCGGTCAGCCGGTCCGCGTTATCGTACGCATAGCTGATGGCCGCCTGCCCCGTGACCGTCTTACCCGTCAGCCGCCCGGCCGCGTCGTAGCTGTAGCCGACCGTCCCCTGCGGCGTCGTCTCCGACCACGTCCGCGCCAGGTCGTCGTACGAGCGCGTGATCGTCCCCGACAGGCTGTCAACGGCCTGCGTGACCCGCCCGTAGGCGTCGGGCGTGTAGCTGATGCTGCTCTCGTAGCTCGTCACCCCCCCGCTCACGACCGTCCCGAAGCCGACGAACTTCAGTCGGTTGAGGTTGTCGTAGGTGCACGTCGTCACCTTGCCGCGCCGGTCGGTGAGCTTCTTCAGGTTGCCCGCCTCGTCGTACTCGTAGCTGACGACGCTCGACGCGCCCTGCAAGGGGTCGGTGCGCGTCGCCGCGCGGTCCATCTCGTCGTACGTGTAGGAGGTCACCTTGCCCCGCGCGTCCGTCACGCTCAGGAGGTTGCCGTTCGGGTCATAGCTGAAAGAGGTCGTGCCCGCCAGCACGTCCGTCACCTTCTTGACCTGATTGAAGGCGTCGTACTCGTAGCGCGTCCTGCGCCCCAGCGGGTCGGTCACGCTGGTCATGCGCCCGGCAGGGTCCACGAAGCGCCTGACGCTGCGCCCCAGCGGGTCGCGCGCCTCGACCAGATCGCCGGAGTCGTAGACGAACGTGGCGGTGTGCTGGAGCGGGTCGGTCGCGGTCAGCATCTGCCCGGCCGCGTTGTAGGTGAAGGTGGTCTGGTGGCCGAGGTGGTTCGCGGCCGAGGTCAGGTTCCCCTTGTCGTCGTAGGCGAACGTGCCAGTGTGCCCGAGCGGGTCGGTCACGCTCGCCAGTTGATTGAATCTGGGGTCGTAAGTCAGGTGGGTCGTCGCCGCGCTCGCCGTCTCGGCCAGGCTCGTCACGTCGGTGACGTTGCCCGCGGCGTCATAGGCGTAGGCGGTCTTCCGGCCCAGCGGGTCGGTCACCTTCAGGATTTTATTGGTGACGGGCTGGCGCTCGTAAGCGACGGTCTGCTGCTCCGGCTTGCCGAGGGCGTAGGTGTCGGTCAGCGCGTAGCCCAAAGCGTTGAAGGTCACGCGGCGGACGTTGCCGCGCGTGTCCGTCACGTCGGTCTGCGTGACGCTGCCCGCGGCGTCGAGGGTGTAAGCGAACTGGTAGGTCGTGCCGTCGGCCTGCGTCTGCTTCTTCACCCTACCATTGGCGTCGTACTCGTTCGTGAGGAAGACGATGCCCCTCGGGTCTTTGACCGTCAGCATCCGGTGCGCGCCGTCGTACGTGTACTCGGTGACGCCGCCGTTCACGTCCGTCACCTTCCACAGCCGCCCCGTGGCGTCGTACTCGTAGCCGACCCGGCGCCCGATGTTGTCACGCACCTCGGCGATGCGGTGGGTGCTGCTCCCGGCCGGGTAGCCGAACTCGACCCACTTCCCGTTGGGCGAGACGACCCGCGTGATGCGCTTGTTCGAGTCCCGCTCGATGGTCAGGGCGTTGCCGTGGCGGTCGGCGATGCCGACCATGTACATGTCCGTGTAGTGGTTCCCAACCCCGTAGTGGTACCTCTCGAACTGGAGCGTCGTCCCGTCGCGCAGCCGGATGTCGAAGCCGCCGGCCGCGCCGCGGTCGTTGACGTTGACCATCGTGGACTTGTAGAAGGCCGTGGGCGTCGCGGTGTGCTCGAACGTGAGCGGGCTGGCCCCGGGGTTGGTGCGCTCGTAGCGGATGCGGCCGCCGTCGGGGAGGATCAGTTCGCCGTAGGCGGGGTCGGTCTGGCCGGGGATGCCCACGATCGTCATGTTGTAAGGGTGCGTGCTCCCGACGCCGAACGAACGGATCCGCGTGTCCTCCGGGCGGTAGGTGCGGCTGATCGCGACGGGGATCGTGTCGGGCAGCGCCAGGTCGGTCTTGTCGTAGAGGAAGAGCCCCGTCCCCAGATCGACGGGGTCGCCGTCCTTCGCGTTCGAGCCGGGCGCCGGGCCCGTGTCCGGCCCGTCGTCGGTGTCGAAGAAGCCGCCGAAGCAGTTCAGCTTCTTCAGCACGACGCCCGGGTCGGGCGCGATCTGCCGGCCGTCCTTCGTCACCGTCCCCTTGCCGTAGACGTACCAGCCGCCCGGCCGCCACGCATCGTAAGCCATCAGCCTCACGCTCGTGCCCGGCGCCAGCCCCGCGACGTTCGGGTAGATGATTCGGAAGCCGGCGCCCTCGTCGCCGCCCACGACCTCCGCGCCGTGCGTCTGCGGGGTGAAGAAGAAACGCGCGCCCGGCGCCGGCGGCACCGGCGTGCGGTCTATCGGAACCGCCGTCAGCGACATCGCCGTCAGATAGTCGCCGCTGTGCGTGCGCAGCCTGACCCCGGCCGGGATGCGCACCTCAAGCCCGGGGATCAGCGGGCTCGTGACGACGACCTCGCCCGAGGTCGGGACGGGGATCGGGGTGACGTGCTTCCTGTCGATGACCGGCAGCCAGATGGTGTAAGGGAGGACGTTGGTCTTGCCGCCGATCACCGAGACGGCGTTCGCGCACATGGCGTACTGCCTGGCGGGGTTGCTGGCCGTGTGGCCGTTGACCAGCATCGAGCGGTGCCCGGCGGGGATGCCCGCGAGCAGGAAGCGACCCGTGGAGTCCGTCCGCGTCGCCTTGTCGCCGATCTGGATTGTGACGTTGCGGAGCGGCTGCCCGTTGAGCTTGAGAACCTGCCCGGCGAGCGCCGTCACGCCCGGCTCGGCCTGCATGGGCGCGAGCTTCTGCCAGGGCGACTCGCCGCGGTTGGCGCGCCAGTCGCGGTAAGGGTTCTTCGCGTCCGGCCGCCAGCTCTCGTCGTCCTGCTCGTCGCCGTCGTGCCCGCCCGCGCCCGCGGAATGATTCGCGTGCCCGTCGTGCCCGTCGTGCCCGTCCGCGGGGACGTGCTCCTGCCCCTCCGGCTTGACCGTCGTGAAGCTCAGCGTGAGGGGCGAGAGCGGCTGCCCCGCGTCGTCGGCCGCGCCGTTGAGCGAGAGCGTGTAGGCGGCCCCGACCTGTAGCTGCTCGGCGGGCGTGACGAAGCCGAGCCTGCCGCCCTCGGCCGGGACGACCGCGGCCGTCACCAGCCCGTCGGGGCCGATCAGCGTCACGGTCTCCGCGTTCAGCGTCTCGACGCGCAGGGGCTTCGAGAAGCGCAGCGTGACGCGCACGTCCCTCGGCACGGACGCCTCGCCCTCCTTCGGCGACGAGAAGACGACGTAAGGCGCGCCCTCGTCCTCGCCCGCGGGCCGGACGCCCGCCCAGCTAAAGCCCTGCCGCTCGGCCTCGTAAATCTCGCCGTCGTTGAGGGCGTCCCCCTCTACGCCTTGGCCGCCCCAGAGCAGCACGTTGCTGTCGGGCGTGAGCGTCGCCGTGTGGCCGCGCCGTCCGGCCTTGAGCCCGGCCGGTAGGGTGGCGGCGGACTTCGTCCGCGCGTCCCACAGTTCGACCTTTGTGACCGCGCGCCCGTTCTCATCCACGCCGCCCGCGACGAGAACCTGCCCGTCGGTCAGCAGCGTCGCCGTGTGCTCGGCGCGCGGGCTCAGGCCGGCCCCGGGAATCGCCTCGGACTGGCCCGTGCGCGGGTCGAACAACTCCGCCGAGCCCGTCACCTTTTTGTTCGCGCCGACGCCGCCGTAGACGAGGATCGTGCCGTCCGGTAGCAGCGTCGCCGTGTGGCGCGTGCGCGCCTGGCCGAGCCCCCCGCGCGGCGTCCTCTCCTTCGCGCGCGCGTCCCAGACGACGGCGGAGGCCAGCGGCCCCTTCTCCCCTTCGCCGCCGGTGACGAGCCAGCGGCCGTCCGGGAGCAGCGTCAACGTCTGACCGGGCGAGACCTGCGGCGGCTCTGCGGCGCGCGCACCCTGCGGCCTGCGCGCCGACGCGGGCGCGGCCGGCCGCGTCACTTTGGCCGCGGCGTTCGGCGCCACCGCGGGCGCGGGGGTCGCCGGCGCGGGCTTCGCCCCACCAGCGCCCGTCGCGGCGGCGAGCGGCGTGAAAATCAGGTTGAAGCCGAGTAGGACGCTGAGGATGAAGCGCGTGTGCATTACCGTCTCTCCGGATAAAGCGAGCCCTTATGGATTGGTTAAGCTGACGCTGATGCCGCCGGTCCTGGCGCCGCTCGGGTCGATGACGACTTGGTACGTCCCGTCGGCCGCTAACGTCTGCGTCGTCAGGTTGAAGGCGGAGGCGCTGGAGCTGAGCGAAGTCAGGACGGTGCCGTCCGGCCTGAGCAGCTTGACGGCGACCGTGCCCGCGGTGTTACCCGTCAGGCGGACGGTCACCTGCTGCCCGGCGAGCCCCGCGAAGGCCAGCGCCGCGTTCTGCCCCGGCGTCGTGATCGTGACGGGGACGGCCGCGCCGCCGACGCCGATCGAGCCCGACACGTCCGCCGGCACGTCGTAGAGGGTGAAGGTCGCGGAGCCCGTCATCATGTCCGGGGGGTCTAAGTCGATCGTGTAAGTGCCCGTCGTGGGCAGCGTCACCGGTTCGATGAACCTGGTGTTGACGCCGTCGATGGCGCCGTAAGCGATGGCGGTGCCGTCCGGCCTCCTGATGTAGACGTTGAGGTCGGAGTAGGTGAGGACGGAGAACGAGCTGCCCGTGATGTTGAGGCTGACGCGCTGGCCGACCGTGCCTTCAAAGGTGTAGGTCGCGCGCTGGCCGGGGGTGGAGAGGTTGGCGGTGACCGAGCCGCCGCCGGGCGTGATAGTCCCCGTAATGTCCACCACGTTGTAGAGCGTGACGGTGACGCTGCCGGTCGTGCTGCTCCCGGGGTTGACGAAGACCGTGTACGTGCCGGTCACGGGCAGCGTGAGCGCGGCGGCGGTGGAGCCCTCTGCCAGAGTGGTGCCGTCGGGGTTCAGGATCGAGGCGCCGGTGAGTCCCGTAGTGCGCAGGCTGATCTTCTGCCCCGCGGAGCCCTCGAAGGCGAGCAGCACGTTCTGGCCCGGGACGGTGGTCGTCTTCGTGACCGACGGGCCGCCGACGGTGATGGTGCCCGTCACGTCCGCCACGTTGTAGAGTCTGAAGGCGGCGCTGCCCGTGCTCGTCTGGTACGGGTCAACCCGGAGGCTGTAGGTGCCCGTGACCGGCAGCGTGAAGACGTCGAGGAACCTCGAACTCTGGCCGTCGATCTCCATGTAAGCGAGGGTGGTCCCGTCCGGCTTCCTGACGACGGCCCAGGTTTCCCCGTAGGTGTAGAACGGGAAGCTACAGTTCGTCATGTTGAGGCTGACGCGCTGGCCGGCCGTGCCGCTGAAGGTGAGGAACGCCTGCTGCCCGGGCACGGTGATGTTGGTGGTGACCGCGGGCCCGTCGATGGCGATGGTCCCCGTGATGTCCGCCACGACGTACAGGGTGAAGGTCATGCTCCCGAGCTTCGTCCCCGTCGGGTCGGCCGTGACCGTGTACGTCCCAGTCGCGGGGAGCACCAACGCCTCGCGCGCGCCGCTCTGCATGGTGCCGTCCGGGTTGTAGAGGGTCGTGCTCGGCAGGCTCATCCCGCTCGCGGCGGCCATCAGGGTGATCTTCTGGCCCGCCGTGCCGTCGAAGGTCACGCGAAAGTTCTGCCCGGGCACCGTCGTGGTCACGGTCGCGGTCACGGGCGTGTTCGGCGCGCCGGGGACGATGTGGGCCGATGCGTCGGGCGGCACGTCGTAGAGCGTGAAGGTGGCGTTGCCCGTGCGGGCCCCGGGCGGGTTGAGGGTGATTGAGTAGGTGCCCGTGACGGGCAGCGTGATGGCGTCGATGAAATCTTCGCTGGCAGACCCGTTAATATCCGCCAAGCCCAGGCTCGCGCCACCCGGGTCTCTCACGTAGACGTACACGTTCGAGGAGGAGATGTACCCGTAGGTGATGCCCGTGACCTTGAGGCTAACGCGCTGGCCGGCCGTGCCGGCGAACGTCAGGCTGACGTTCTGGCCTGGGGTCGTGACCTGCGTCGCCATCGAAGCGCCGCCCGGCGTGATGGTGCCCGTCACGTCCGACACGTTGTAGAGCGTGAGCGTGGCGCTGCCGGTGTTGGTCGAACTCGGGTCCACCAGGATAGTGTAGGTGCCCGTCCGGGGCAGCTTACTCACGTCGACGAAGCCGCCGCTGGCCCCGCCCGAGTTCAGCGTCGTCCCGTCCGGGTTGTAGATGGTCACGACGCCGTTCCCGAAAGTGTTGCCCGTGAGGGTGAGGCTGACGCGCTGGCCGGCCGTGCCGTCGAACACCACGAGGCCCACCTTGCTGGCCGTGCCGACCGTCACCGCGCGGCTCTCGCCGACGCTCATCCGGCCGGTGAAGACCACGTCGGCCGCGGTGTAAGGCGCCGGGGGGACGAAGAAGTCGCCGCCGACGGCCTTACCCCCCGGCGTCTCGACAGAGACCCTCCCTGAGCCGGTGTTCAGGCCGACCTTTAACGCGAGGCTGGAGGCGGAGGCGGAGGTGACACTCGCGCCGGTGACGTTAACCTTCGCCTTGTTGTTGCTGGGCACGGTCTCGAAATTCGTGCCGTTGACGGTGAGCGTCGAACCGGCCGTGCCGACAAGTGGCGAGAAGTCGGTGATGGTCGGCGCCGACGAGCCCGCGACCTGGAACGGGGCTCCGCTCGTCGCGCTCCCCGCGGGCGTTGTGACGGAGATGGGCCCTGTCGTCGCGCCGGACGGGACGCTCGTGACCAGCGTCATCGAAGTCGCCGAGGTCACAGAGGCCGCCACACCGTTAAAAGTGACGGCGTTCTGGCCGGGCGTGGCACTGAACCCCGTCCCGTAGATGGTGACCGTCGAGCCCACCGCGCCCCCGTCCGGCGTGAACTCGATGATCGAGACGTTAGACGAACTCCGGCGCGAGATGGAGAGCAGGTTGCCGACGGCATCGTAGGTGTAGACGGCCGCCTCTCCCGAGGGGTCGACCACGCCCACCAGCCTTCCCAGCTCGTCGTAAATGTAAGTGATCTCCCCGGTCTGCGCCGGCGCGCGCCCCGCGGCCAGGAAGGCCGAGCACAGGACCAGAAGTAACAGGAAGGACGCCTTGGGACTTTTGGCGGCGGAGCGAGCGGCACGCACCATGTCGGTATTCCTTATGAGAGAAGTTGCGGTCGCCCTCGGCGCCGATGTTGACGTGATGACTGACGCCCTTAGCGTAGGGGGACGCCACAAAGACTTGTCGGGGCTAGACTCTTCACCGCTGGCAGGCGTGGGGTAAAATCACACCGGTGCGCAGTTAGGCTTATGCCTTCTACTTCGTCCCGGCCATTAATTTTCATCGTGTGAGACTAACGAAGGCCAAGCAATCGGTAGGTCTCTGGGGCAAAGGCTCACGTGCAGCGCGCAAGAAAATATCCCGACGCGCGGTCCTTGTCAACCCGGCAGTGTTACAAATCCTGACTCGAGGCAAGAAGAGGCTGGATGACGGCTCTCGTTATGCGGCCACACCGAACAGGCTTGAGACTAACTTTGCCTGCCCTACCGCGTCTCTCCCGTCCAGCCTCTTGACCCACCCCTTACCCATCATGTGAAGTGCTTCAACACCTTCGAGTGTCCGCTCGTCGGTATGGAACGAGCGAAAACATTGCATCGCCCGCCACCTCCTGCGGATAGCTCGGTGGTCTTGCTCGATAACATTGTTGAGGTACTTGACGCGCCTCAGCTTACGATCTCGTGGTAAGACTTTCTCTTTAGCTGAAGTAGCAAACGCTTCTGGGTATGAGGCGTGCTTGTCCGTCCCGACGGTGAAGGGCAGGCGACGGTGGTCAGCCCTCATCAGCTTCTTAAAGAACCGTTTCGCCGCGGAAACGTCGCGTCTGGCGCTGAGCATGAACTCGATTATAGGTGTTCGAGGCGCCACTCCCGCTTACTCTCAGCGGCGCAGCCTTGTTATCGTCGTCGAGCGT